>ENA-UPTA01000903-UPTA01000903.1-activated-sludge-metagenome-genome-assembly--contig:-NODE-903-length-34183-cov-6.650902_pt1 | contig 34183 bp, 24 predicted proteins | sample MGYA00238184_ERZ773361 | MGnify/ENA primary metagenome ERZ773361 (study PRJEB29100, sample SAMN05720205) | activated sludge metagenome | isolation source: anaerobic digester from wastewater... | reverse complement strand
AAGATTTCAATTAAGAATACAAAAAAGTGGTCTAAGGAATGGGGAGTAGTTTATTATTACGATTTTCTTAGTATTCAGCGTATTCCTTTTTGCATTAATCAAACGAACTAAATATATTCCGTTGCCGGCCCAGTCCGAAAAGTCAAGTACAGTTTGATGTGAATTTATTTGCGTTGTAAAAACAACTTGGTTTAATGTATTTACTATTTCTAATGTGATTTCCTCCATTGCACTATAATTTGTGCCAACATCGACTATAATTTGTTCATGTGCCGGATTTGGATACACCGAGAATACGCACAATGCATCGTTATCTGCTAATCCTACAAAAGCTTCAATAGTTACGTCGAAACTACAAGAAGTTTGTGCGCCCGAACCATCTTCTATTGTCCAGAGTACACATGTTGTTCCTAAATTAAATACAGTTCCATATAAACTGCTCATACTGTTATAATCGTTTATAACGAAAAACCCCGGACAATTATCACTATAAAGCAATGGATCTAACTCGTTACCCTCAACAGTATAAGTTTGACTTTCATCATCAGCAATTATGGTAAAATCAGACGGACATGAGATTGTTGGATCTACTTCATCTTCAATATTACCGCCATCTGTAATAATCCAGTTATTTGGATTATTGGTTAAAATATCGTGCGCTGCTATTGCGGCACAACTATATTTACTATAACCACCAGAAAAACTAATATTGGGGTGTAAATCTAAGCTTGCCCAACCAATAAGCAATGCGTCGTAATTATCAACTGAAAGAGTCACGCCACCCAACATTAAGCCCATATCAGTTACGTTGCTAACATCCCAATTGCCGATGTTATTATCGAATGCATCAGCTGATTTAAACATCGAATTCATGTTTGTTACATTACTTACATCCCAGTTTCCAATATCCTGATTAAAATCGTGAGCGTATGAAAACATCGAACTCATATCTGTAACATTGCCAACATTCCAGTTGCCAATGGGTTGATTAAACGCTACGGCATTAGTAAACATAGCAAACATATTATTCACATTACTAACATCCCAATCTCCAAGTTCCTGATTAAAAAAGTGTGAATCTTGAAACATCTGACGCATATTTGTAACACTGCTTACATTCCAGCTACCAATCGGTTGGTTGAATACCAATACACTACGAAACATCTGATACATGTCGGTAACGCTACTAACGTCCCAGTTGTTAATATCTTGATTGAAATATGATGTATAACTGAACATTTCACTCATATCCGTTACATTACCAACATCCCAATTTCCAATAGGCTGATTGAAGTTTGTAGCATATTTAAACATCTGACTCATATTTGTAACATTACTTACATCCCAGTTCCCGATTGGTTGGTCAAATGAATCAGCATCACTAAACATTGAACTCATATCAGTCACATTACTCACATCCCAGCTGCCAATGTCCATATTAAATGAATTTGCATTATAAAACATCGAACTCAAATTTGTTACCGTTGCCGGGATTTGCTCAGGAACCTCATTCAAATTTGTAGCATTGTTACACGAAAAAGACAAATCAGTTAGTCCGATATCACCAAAATCAATAATTTTAACCAACTTATCAGCAAATCCATAATTGCTGGTTCCAAAATGAGTTAGCGAGCCGCTAATAGTTACGGTGTAAGTGCCATTTGCACTATAGGTATGGCTTTTATTACCTTCAATGTTATGCGTTTCTGTATTCCCATCGCCCCAGTCAACGCTAACATCAACCGCACCGTACAAAGGTAACATGATGGTTGTGCCCGAAGATAAAGCGGTATTGTATTCCAGAATCATCTGTGCATGCAAAGCAAATACAATAAACATAAGTATCTGGGTAGAGAAAAATTTAAGTACCATAATATACTATCCAGCATTATTAAACTTCTGCCAAATTATACAATCTTTTCGATGATTTATTGGTAATAATAGATTAATTTTAGATAAAAGATCAAAATATAACAGATTTACCGTTATTGTTGCTGATTCTTTTAAAAAAACTATCGCGGTAGAAGTTGCTCACAGGAATGCTTTTTTCACCGATATAAACACTGCTGCGACTTATGTAGTTGATTTTTGAAAGCGCAATGATGAAGGAACGGTGGATTCTTACAAATTCCTTTTCAGGCAGAATATCTTCCAGGTGCTTCAACGTAACAAGCGATAGAATGGGCTTAGTGCCTGTAAATATTTTAGCATAGTCTTTTAAGCCTTCAATGTACAGTATATCGGAGGTGTTTAATTTTAATATTTTTCGTTCTGAGCGAACAAATATAAAGGCTATGTTATTATTACCTTGTTCTTCAGCTTTATCTTGATGTAAAAAACGAATGTACTCAAAGGCTTTTGTAGCAGCTTTTAGAAAGCGCTCGGGCATTACGGGTTTCAGTAGGTAGTCAACCACATCCAAATCGTAACCATCAATTGCATATTTTTCGTATGCAGTAATAAAAATTACAGCCGGCTTGTGTACCAATCCTTTTACAAGCTGAAGTCCATTTATTTCAGGCATTTCAATATCAAGGAAAACCAGATCTATTTTTTCGGATTGTACCACTTCAATAGCATGTTTTGCGGAACTGCACGTTGCAATCAGGTTCAGAAACGGAACCTTCCGGATATTATCCTCAAGTAACTCCAGAGCAAGCCTTTCGTCGTCGACAGCAATACAATTTATCATGATAAATCAATTTCAAGACTTACCGTGAATAGCCCGTTTTCCTGATTGACCAGAATATTGTGCTTTTGTGGATAAAGCAACTCAAGTCGGCGGTTAACATTTGTAAGACCAATGCCCGAGGAAGGTTCAGTGTGAAGATTGCTATGCTGCGTAACGATAGGATTCGTTACCGAAAAAAATAGAATTTTACCCTCAGCTTTCATTCTGATTTTAATTTCGGAGTGTTCCGAGTAGCTGATGCCATGCTTGAATGCGTTCTCGATAAATGGGAAAAGAAGCATAGGTTCAATAAGCATACTCGAATCTTTCAATTCAATATCAAGAATTACCGAAACTTCATCGCCCAGTCGCATTTTTTGCAGGTCGATATATTGTGTGAGAAATGAGATTTCTTTTTCAAGCAGAATTTTGCCCCCTTTATCTTCGTACAAATTATAACGTAGCAATTGAGAAAGCTTAATGATGTAAGTTTCGGTTTCATCAGACTTTTTACGTGCAAGTGAACAGATATTGTTCAAAACATTAAATATAAAATGAGGATTAATCTGAGCTTTTAATGCAGTGATTTCAGCGGTGAGCTTTTCGTTGGCGAGCACTTGCTTCTGGCGCTCTCCCCGAAACCATTCACTGGTCATTTTCAAACCGGTTGAAATAACATATACCATTATAAAAACTGATAGTCCTTTGAAAATGCCTTTGTCATCGGGTGGCGGACCATGATGATGCGGGATGTTGGCGGGGTTCATAGCAGAGTCAGGGAGCTTATCCGATACTGAATGAATAAAGAAATCTAAACCAAACAGTGTAAGTACAAGAATTGCAATTATACTCAACGCATACAAAAAGTACCTTTTCCTTTGCAGAAGGAAAGGAATTAATGCAAGGTAGTTGACATAAAAAAACAAAATGATAGCCATTTGAATAATCCACCAAACCGTATCATGTGTCAGGCTACCATTGGGCCCGAAATGATTTTCGGTAAGTATCTGAAACAGGAAGTACCCTGCCCACCCCAATATGTGTATCAGTAGAAGCTAGTATTTTGAAGTGAACACTTTAGCCATCAGTACAATTTTTGCAAAATTACGAAAAAAAAATCCCTTACCTGCAAATAATCGATATAATGATTATTGCCCGTGCCGGAAAGCATTTTAAAACCGACAGATTATTTTTTTTGAATCGTTCGACCTGTTAACAATACTTACGATGCTTAATTATAAAAACTAATATTTTATTTAGAATGGCAGAAGCTATTAATTGTAACATTTTTTTATTTTTGCAAATCTTAGTCAAAGCATATTTCGACATATGTACGAATATATAAAAGGAAAACTTACGGAACTGAATGCAGCTTATGCAGTTGTTGAAAGCGGAGGAATTGGGTACTCGATTCAAATATCGTTGAACACTTTTTCAAAACTTACTCTCAACGATAACGCCTTGCTATACCTGCATTTTATTGTTCGCGAAGATGTGCAGCAGTTGTTTGGGTTTGCCGATAAAACAGAGAGAAATGTATTTAAACATCTCATCGCAGTTAATGGAATTGGCCCGAACACGGCAAGGATGATTCTTTCATCTCTGGGACCTGAGGAATTGATGCAAGCCATTGCCACAAAGAATATTTCGGTGCTGAAATCAATAAAAGGAATAGGCCAGAAATCGGCAGAAAGAATGGTTATTGAGCTAAAAGATAAATTGGTGACGTCGGATGCAGATTTTTCACATAATTTTAACAATGTAAGCAATAGTTTATACGATGATGCGTTACAAGCATTATTGATGTTAGGTTTTAATCGTGCATCGATAGATAAAGTGCTTAGGGAAATTATGAAAAGCAGTACCGAAAGTTCTGTGGAACAGATTGTTAAGCGTGCATTAAAAGAGCTGTAGTTTGATTGCGAAAATTGTAAAATACACCCTGGGAATTGCCTCCTTGCTAACATTAATTGCAGTGATATTCCCATCAAATGCAACCCTGATCGATTACTCTCATCAGGCCCCCGGAATAAATGATGATACTATTCCCGGTGACGATACTATTCCCGATGTAATATTACCGTATCCGTATTCCGATAACGACGGTAATCCATTTACTCAGGACGATAATTCACCTTTATACGGAAGCGATCCGGAAAATATTTCCAACGACATTGAATACGATCCCGAAACAGGTGATTATATTTTCCGCCGTAAGGTGGGAGGACGCGATATTGAAACACCGTTCAACGCTTCGTTCGACGATTATCTCGATTACGATTTCGATAATTCGATGAAAAGCTACTGGAGACAACGGGCCCGCAGCGAGTCTTTTGAGTCGTATTCTTCGTTGATACCTAAATTGCAGGTCAGTGGTGAAGTATTCGACCGTATTTTCGGTGGCAACACTATTGATATTCGGCCTCAGGGAGCTGCAGAACTAAGTTTTGGTCTGAACATATCATACTTCGATAACCCTACTTATCCCGAAAACATTCGCAGAAGCGTAACTTTTGATTTCGATGAAAAAATTCAGATGAATGTAGTCGGGCAGATTGGCGATAAAATGAAACTTAATGTTCAGTACGACACCGAATCGGCTTTTGACTTCGAAAATTCGGTAAAAATTGAATATACCGGTTACGATGACGAGATCATTCAGAAAATTGAAGCAGGAAATGTGTCTCTTCCTCTTTCGGGAACGCTTATATCAGGAAGTCAGAGCCTTTTTGGCTTCAAAACCGAACTCAAATTCGGAAGACTCAATATTACAACCCTGTTCTCGCAGCAGAAAGGAGAAGCGTCTACTATAGAGGTGCAAGGGGGAGCCCAGACCAAGGAGTTTGAAATATATGCCGACAAATACGAAGCCAACAAACACTATTTCTTATCGCATTATTTCGAGGAAAACTACAACCGATTTCTATCGTCGTTGCCTTTAATCACTTCAGGTATTAACATTACAAAAGTGGAAGTATGGGTTACCAACCGTCAGGGTAACTTCGAAACTTCGAGGAATATTGTTGCATTTACCGACCTTGGTGAAAACAATCCGGACAACGTGGAATCGTCGTATACACTGAGCGGCAGTTTTTCGAATGTTCCATACCCTAGCGATTCTGCCAATATTCTCGCCATCATCGAAAGCCTTATCCCCGAGGTGAGAAACATCAACTCAGCAGGTACATCCCTTCTTGCAGCTGGTTTCGAAGGCGGAGTCGATTATGAGAAAATTGAGTCAGCACGCATGCTTTCAACCTCCGAATACACTGTAAACACCCAACTGGGTTATATTTCGCTGAACTCAACCTTAACCTCCGACCAGGTGCTGGCTGTTGCGTTTGAATACACAATCGGCGGAAAAGTTTTCAGGGTTGGTGAATTTTCGAATAGCGCAGTTACCGCACCCGATGCACTTATTCTGAAATTAATCAAGGGAACATCATTTACACCTCAAATGAAAGTGTGGGATCTGATGATGAAAAATATTTATTCTATAGGAGCCTATCAGCTTTCGAACGATGACTTTTATCTGGACGTATATTACAAAAACGACAAAACCGGCACCGAAATAAACTTTCTTCCGGCTGGTGCTATCGATAGTGTACGATTGCTTACCGTTCTCAACCTCGACGACCTGAACTCACAACTCGACCCGTATGCAGATGGTATCTTCGACTTTATAAACGGTGTCACTGTTAATGCTTCGAATGGTCGCATTATTTTCCCGGTAACCCAACCTTTCGGAACTTATCTCCGACAGGCTATAACAGGGGGAAACCCATCGTTGAACGAGGTTGCAGATCAATATGTTTTTCAGGAGCTTTACGACAGTACCCAAAGTACAGCCCGTCAAATTGCTGAAAAAAACAAATTTTTCATTGCAGGAAAATATAAATCTTCTTCGGGCAGCGATATTTCGTTAAATGCAATTAACATCCCTCAGGGGAGTGTTAAAGTTACCGCGGGTGCTCAGGTACTAATCGAAAATGTTGACTATACGGTGGATTATAACCTAGGAAGGGTGAAAATAATCAATCAGGGTATTTTGGAATCGGGTACAAGCATTCAGATTTCCATCGAAAGTAACTCGATGTTTAATATTCAGACAAAAACTCTGGTTGGAACCCACCTCAATTACGAGATTTCAAAGGACTTCAATATCGGAGCTACTATATTAAACCTTACGGAACGTCCGCTAACGCAAAAAGTGAGCATTGGTGATGAACCTATTTCCAATACAATTTGGGGTGTAAATACATCATACCGTACCAATGCTGGATGGCTGACCAAAGCCATCGATTTTATCCCTTTTATCGAAACTAAGGAAATGTCGACCATAACATTCTCTGGTGAATTTGCTCAGTTGATACCCGGTCATTCTAAAGCTATCGACAAGGAAGGTAATGCCTATATAGACGATTTCGAAGGTGCCGAAACCAATATCGACATTAAAAGCTACTCTGCATGGACCATTGCGAGTACGCCGAACGACCCGAATATGTTCCCGGAACATAGCGGGGCATCTCCTATAGACGTAGGCTATAATCGTGCAAGATTGGCGTGGTATGTAATAGACCCGTTGTTTTACCGGTCAAATTCTCCGGTTGATGTTGAACTGCAATCGAGCCACATGGTACGCGAGGTTTACGAGAGCGAGATATTTCCCTATAAAGAAAGCGTTACCGGCATTCCGACCAACCTTTCGGTTATGAACCTAGCTTATTATCCGACCGAAAAAGGCCCGTACAACTACTCAATAAATGGCATGAATGCAGATGGATCTCTGTCGGATCCGTATTCACGCTGGGCAGGGATTATGCGAAAACTTGAAACCAACGATTTTGAAGAGGCAAATATTGAATACATCGAATTCTGGATGATGGATCCTTTTGTTGAAGACAGCCTTAATCCAGGCGGCGATATTTATTTTAATCTCGGTGATGTTTCGGAAGATGTACTCAAAGATGGAAGAAAATCGTTTGAACACGGCCTTGCCACTCCGGCAAATCAGAACCCGGTAGATACAACTATTTGGGGCATTGTTCCTTTGATACAATCGCTGGTTACTGCCTTCGATAACGATGCAGTATCGAGACAGTATCAGGATGTTGGCCTCGATGGCCTCAGCGATGAACAGGAGCGAGGTTTCTTCTCATCTGCAAGCGGATGGAGTACCTATCTTGATCAGATTGCCGCGTTGTACGGAACTGGTTCAATGGCTTATCAGAAAGCATTAAACGACCCTTCGAACGATAATTACCATTATTATCAAGGCTCAGATTTCGACTCTGCCGGTTATGGTATTACCCGCAGGTATTACAATTTTAACGGGCTCGAAGGGAACTCACCGTCATCTGACCAGTCGGGAGAAGATTATTCAACATCGGCATCAGCATCGCCCAATATCGAAGATATTAACCGCGATAATACGCTCAACGAAAACGAAACCTATTTTCAGTACAGGGTGAGCATACGTCCCGAAGATCTTGTTGTAGGTAAGAATTTTATTACCGACAAAATCGAATACAACGCCAAGTTCGCCAATAACGAGCGGTCGAGAGTTACCTGGTATCAGTTTAAAATTCCGGTGCACAGCTACGACCGCAGGGTTGGTACTATTCAGGATTTCAAATCCATTCGGTTTATCCGAATGTTTATGAAGAACTTTAATCAAAATACTATTGTCCGTTTAGCAACGCTTGATCTGGTGAGGGGGGAATGGCGGAAATACAACGATTCGTTTATGCAGCCCGGCGAATATAACCCCGATGAACTGGTGGAAACACCGTTTGTGGTTACTGCGGTGAATATTGAAGAAAACGGAAACAAAACACCTGTAAACTATATTCTGCCTCCCGATATTAACCGGCAGATTGATCCGACAAATCCGCAACTCCGCCAGCTGAATGAGCAGTCGATGGTGTTGAAAGTAATCGACTTGCAGGATGGCGATGGGAGGGCTGTGTATAAAAACCTCGACATGGATATGCGTAAGTACAAAAAACTCAAGATGTTTATCCATGCTGAAGCGATTGTGGGCGAAACCAATTTATACGACGATGACCTCTGCGTGTTTATCAGGCTCGGCAGCGATTACAAAAACAACTACTACGAGTACGAAATCCCTCTTAAAGTTACAGCCCCCGGACATTACGAGGGAAGCGAAGAGGACGATCCCGACAGACTTATCGTATGGCCCGATGCAAACAATCTTAGCCTGGAATTTGAATTGCTGCAGGACGTAAAACAAATGCGTAACGACGAAATGAGGATGCTAGGTACCGGTGTAACCCTCACCAGATTATACACCATAATGGACGGTGGAAATAAAGTGAGTATAATGGGCAACCCAAATCTGGCCAATGTCAGAACTGTTATGATAGGGGTGCGTAACCCCAAAAGAGCAGGAGCAACCTCCGACGACGATGGTATGCCGAAGTCAGGTGAAATCTGGGTAAACGAACTTCGCCTCACCGATTTCGACGAAAAGGGAGGCTGGGCAGCAAATGCACGTTTTACTGCAAAACTCGCTGATTTTGGTTCGCTAACCATTGCAGGGCAGACAAGTAAACCCGGATTTGGTAGCATTAACGAAAAGCTTACAGAACGCCAGAAGGAAGAGATTAACCGATACGATGTGTCGTCGAACCTTGAATTGGGCAAGTTCTTCCCCGAAAAACTGAACGTAAGAATACCATTGTATATGGGATACAGCGAAAATGTAAAAAATCCCGAATACAACCCACTTGATCCCGACATACCGCTCAGTATGGCACTTACCGATCCGACAAAGACTCCGGAAGAAATAAAAGAAATAAAATATAAATCGCAGGATTATACCAGCCTAAAAAGCCTGAATTTTAACAATGTTAAGGTGAACAAAACACAGGGGAAGGCACGGATTTATGACTTGGCAAACTGGTCGGCAAGCTATGGATTCAACGAATCGTTCCATCGCGACATAAATACTGTATTCAATACAAATAAAACTATCTCAGGAGCATTGTCGTACAACTACAATGCAACACCGAAGAATTATGAGCCCTTTAAAAATGCCAAGTTCCTTAATAAACCTGCTTTCAGACTGATTAAGGATTTCAACCTGTATCTGCTTCCTTCGCAGCTGGCATTCAGAACCAATTTAAACCGGCAGTATTCCGAAAATCAGCTGAGGAATGTGTATAACGAGTCGGTTGCCCTTCCGCTTTCAGTTAGCAAAGATTTTATCTGGCAACGGCAGTACGACCTAAAATACAATATTTCGAAGGGTTTAAAAATTGATTTCTCTGCAACCAATTCAGCCCGGATTGATGAGCCTGAAGGACGCATCTACAGGGGAGATCCTGAATACGAATCAAAGATGGACACCATTTACAACAACCTGAAGAATTTTGGCCGAAACACACAGTATCATCACACCATCGATGTTACCTATACAATTCCAATCAATAAAATACCGCTGTTTAACTGGGTAACAGCCAATGCCCGCTATAGTGCCAACTACGACTGGGTATCGGGACCTATAACTGCCGATACAATTAATATCGGAAACACAGTTCAAAACGGTAATGCCATTTCGGCAAATGTTCAGTTCAGCCTTCTTAACCTCTACAATAAAATTAACTATCTGAAAGAGGTAAACCAGAAATATCGAGGCAACAAGAGCAAAAATGCCAAACCAAAGAAAGAAACTGTGAAATTCGAAGTTGCCGACGTAAAACTCAAAGCCAATAAAAAGAAAACCATCAATCATAAGCTCAAAACCAGCGACGTAAGTTTGGTTGTTGTATCGGGCGATGGAAAAACAATTAAAGGTACCACCGAAATTATCGACGATAATAAAGTGATATTCACACCGGAAGAAGATGCTGATAATGCAAAAATCACAGTAAATGGTTCCAGGGAATTAAAAGATGGTGTAGCCAAAATAATTTTCGACAATACCTTGGTGTTGCTCATGAGTGTAAAGTCGGTTTCCATTGGCTACACGCAGAACAACGGAACCCTGTTGCCCGGATATATGCCTAACACTCAGATTGTGGGTTTATCGAAATATACGCCGGATCCTGAAATGTTCGGTGTGCAGCCATCGGTAACCGCCCCGACCATTCCTTTCATTCTTGGATGGCAGGACAGGGATTTTGGCGAGTGGGCTTATGAACACAACATGCTTACTAAAGACACTACCCTTGCACAGGCATTTGCCTTTATGCATTCCACCAACTGGAATGTGAGAGCCTCAATCGAGCCGGTGCGTGATTTAAGAATTGACCTGACTTTGACCCATTCATTCTCCGAAAACGTAAGTGAATATTTCAGATACAATAATCAGATCTCTGATTTCGACCGCCTGAATCCACTTACCACTGGATCGTATTCCATGTCGACTATTTCGTGGGGAACAGCCTTCGAAATTACCGGACGTAAGGGCGATTATTCATCCGACAACTTCCAGCGTTTCAGCGATTACCGCAAGGAAATTGCTGTACGCCTTGCTTCGCAGCGACCGGATTATAATCCCGGAAACGTAGATGAATTTGGGTATCCCATTGGTTTTAATCAGTTTTCGCAAGATGTATTGCTCACTTCTTTCATGGCTGCTTATACAGGCAAAGACCCGCAGAAATGCACCCTTGAAACTTTCCCCAATGTTTTCAATGCATTGCCAAACTGGAGGATTACTTACGACGGACTAGGAAAGATAAATGCCCTGAAGAAAATTTTCAGAACAGTGAATATCAGCCATGTGTATCGTTCAACCTACAACATAGGCTCGTACACCACCCGGTTGAGCGACCAGTATTTCGAAAACGACGGATTCAACTACATCCGCGAAGTGCTGGGCCAGAACCAGGAAGGCGCAATCACCTATGGTAACTTCTATTCGAAATACGAAGTGAATTCGGTGAACATTTCGGAGCAATTTTCGCCCCTCATTTCGTTTGACATGACCATGGTAAACAGCTTTATTGCCAAGGTAGAAGTAAAGAAGAACCGCAACCTCTCCATGAGCTTTACCAACAATCAGCTCACCGAGAACCTGACCGATGAATTTGTGATTGGTTCGGGCTATCGATTTAAAGACGTTGAAATTACCATTAAAACAGGAGGGAAGCAGCGTAATTTCAAGAGCGATTTGAACCTGAGGGTTGACTTCTCATATCGCAACAGCCTTACCATAATCCGGAAACTGAACGAAGAAGTCGATCAGCCTACCGCAGGGCAGCGGGTATTTACCATTAAAACCTCTGCTGATTATGTGCTCAGCGACCGCTTTAATCTGCGAATATTCTACGATCAGGTAATTAACCGCCCGAGGATAAGCTTGTCTTATCCGAATTCAAATACAAATTTTGGTGTAAGTTTGCGTTTTACTCTTGCATCTTAGTAATTTTATTAGTTACTTTGAAACAAATTACATATTAATTTATTAAACGATTTGTTGTTATGAATATTCCAAAAAATCTGCTGTACACAAAAACCCATGAATGGATTCGTGTTGAAGGTGATGAAGCTGTTATAGGTATCACCGAATTTGCTGCTGAGCAACTGGGCGAAATTGCTTTTGTCGAAATCGAAACCGAAGGCGAAGAGCTGGCAAAAGGCGAAGTGTTTGGTTCGATCGAAGCTGTGAAAACTGCTTCCGATTCTTACATGCCTGTGGCAGGCGAAGTGCTCGAAGCAAACGAGCTGGTGAAAAACGATTCCACATTAGTAAATTCCGATAGCTTTGGCGATGGATGGCTGATAAGGATAAAAATTTCGGACCCTGCCGAGTTGAAAGATTTGCTGACCCCAGCCGATTATGAAGCACTGATTAAAGCATAACATAGCTTAATTATAACAGGAAGTCCATTTGCCGATAAGGTTGATGGACTTTTTTTTAGCCTTTGGTTGCATCCAAGTCCTCTACGAGTGACTCGGATTGGGTTGAAACCTATTTACGAAACAATTCTTACATTTGCAGAACAACTTGTTATCCATGAAAACTAATATTGCAATCATAGTATCGGGTGGATCGGGTGTCAGGATGCATTCCGATATACCGAAACAATACATCAGTGTTGCCGGAAAAACCATACTGGAACATTGTGTGGCAAAATTCATTCACCACCCGCTTATTTCTGGTATTATAGTGGTGGCTCATACCGATTATATTGATACGGTAGAGGAGTTAATGAACGATTTTAGAAAAATTAAACACGTTGAAATAGTATGCGGTGGAGCACAGCGTTATCACTCTGTTTACCAGGGATTGCTGAAAGCGGAGGCAATGGCTCCTGATGGCAATGTGCTTATTCACGATGCAGTGCGTCCGAATGTGGATGAAACAACCATCAATGGTGTTGTTGAAGCGCTTAGTGAGTACGAAGCTGCCTGTCCGCTTATTGCGGTTGCCGATACTGTAATGCAACTGAAAGAAGGATTCCAACCCAAGCCACTGAACCGCAGCGAAATAAAACTCGTGCAAACACCTCAGGGTTTCCGGCTCGATAAGATTTTATTTGCCTATCGCGAGTTTTTCAGTCAAAGCAATATTGAACCCACCGACGATGCGAGCATTTACCTCAGATACGCTTTTAATGCCGATTTGGCTGTAACCAAAGGCAACCCTGAGAATTTCAAAATCACTTTTCCGGGCGATATCAGCAGGTTTGAACAGTTATTCTCTGTGTAACCAAGTCTTTACCAAAGGTTTTCTATTCATTTTTCGATGGTTGTCATATTTCAATGGTTGGTAAGAGCTTTTTGATTCATAACAATACGCAGAGAACAAATAAAACACTATCTTCGCAACAAGTATGGACAACAACTGGAAATCGCGGCAAGGGGTAGTGTATTCCACCAATCCGGAGTTTACGTTCAGTCATGGCGAAGCTCCCGAATCGGAGTTGCTGCCACCCGAAAAACAACAGCTTTACATAGCTATCGACCGAAAGCAACGCAATGGTAAAACAGTGACGCTGATTACAGGTTTCTCCGGTCCGGAAGATGCGTTGCTGGAATTGGCAAAATCATTAAAGCAGTATTGTGCAACAGGCGGGTCGGCTAAAGACGGCGAAATATATATACAAGGCGAATTCCGCGAGAAAATTAAAAATTATCTGCTGTCGAAAAAATACAAGGTTAAACTAAAAGGATAAAACCATTAACATGGGAAAAGAAAAAATCAGCTATCAGCAGGCGCTTGCCGAATTGGAACAAATTGTCGAAAAAATCGAACAGCAGGAAATTGATGTTGACGAGCTTGCCGACAATGTACGCAGGGCTACATATCTTATAAATACATGCAAAGCAAAACTGCGCAGCACCGAAGATGAACTGAACCAGATACTCAGCGATTTTACCAAAGATTGAAATACGGGTTGGTTATATTTTGCTAACAATTATCTGTTTTGATACATCGAGCGTTTTTATTATTTTTACCTCATAAACCAAAAACCATCATTATGAAAAAGCTATTATTATTCACTGCAGTTGTTTGCATGGCAACGCCGGTGTTTTCGCAGGGCTCGGGAAATTATTACTTCAGCCAAAGCAATAACCCGAATTTCAAAAAAGAATACAAGGATTACGACTACGAAATGAATCAACAAAATTATTATAATGCCAATTATTCTAATTATAATTCGTCGCCTACATACAGCAAGGGTTCCGATACTGTTTGCTATGTCATTGCCAATGTGATGATGAATGTGCAGCCCGATTATTTTGTTATTATGCTGGGAACCAGTCAGGTGGGAGAGAGCCTTGAGGTTTGCCATCAGCTTCTCGACCAGCGCATTAACGATTTTATTACTTCGCTCGGAGCAGAGGGTATTCAGCAGAAAGATGTTTATGTCGATTTTATTTCGCAGGCTCCGATTTTCAGCTACGAAGAAGAGAAAACACTGTTCAGCAAAAAATATGTAAAGGTTCCCAAAGGCTTTGAGCTGAAAAAGAACATTCACATTCGCTACAACGACCGCAAACAAGCCGATAAAATAATTAAAAACGCTGCTGCTTCCGAAATTTACGATATCATCAAAGTAGATTATATTGTTAATGATATGCAGTCGATTCTCGACACCATGCGTAAGGATTGCATCGATATCCTGAATAAAAAAACACAGGAATACAATACCCTTGGCGTAAATGCAGCCAATATGTACCGTACTTACGAAGAAAGCCACTATTGCTATTATCCGCTGCAGCGCTACGAAACATTTATTTCGTATACTCCCGACAACCTGAAGGCATTGTCGAGCACAGCCAGCCTTATCAATGAGAACTCCAAGATAAACCTGTACTATAGTAAACTTCCCGATAATTATTTCGACAAGGTGATTAACCCTGACGTGTTGGAGCCCGTTATACAATATACCTATACCGTGAAAATGAAAACTGTTTTCAAAAAGAACTAAAGCTTTTGAAGCTGGCACGTTTTTCGATAAAAAAATGAAGTAAACTAAAATATGTAATTATGAAAAAATGTCTCTTATTACTGCTCGTTGTTGCAGTGGCTTATGTTACAAATGCTCAGAACCGGCTTGTTGTGTTTTCCGATGACGGAGAAAAATTCCTGCTCTTCATGAATGGAGAACAGCAGAACCAGATGCCTGAAGTGAATGTGAAGTCGAAAGACCTGAATTCCGATTCGTATCGTGTGAAAATAGCATTCAACAATAAAAGTCTTCCAGAATTGAATAAATCAATTACATTTCTGGAGCCCAACAAAGAAATGACGGTGTCGATTGTGAAGAATAAAAAAGGAGAATACGTGTTGCGGCTTATCAGCGAAGCTCCCTATACAGCACTGCCCGCCAGCGAAACTCAAACCAGCGTAAAAGAAGTTGTTTACGAAACGCCTGAAACTACTCCACCTACAACCCAGACGGTAACTCAGGTGACTACCACCGATATAAACACACAAACCACTACATCGGGCGGAAATACCCAAACCGTTGGTGCAACACTGAATGTAAATTCCAACGGAGTTTCGATGCAGGTAACTGATCCCGACGGAGAAAACGTACAACTGAATGTTAATATCAATGTGCCCGATGCCCCTGCTACCTCAACTACCACGGTAACTACCACTACTTCGACAACCTACAACGAATCGGTTACCATCACCGAAACCGATCAGCAGCATTACGAAACACCGGATCAACCGGCCGAAAGACCACATGATCACCATGGAAATCAACATGGAGAACATCAACACGGTTACGACCCCTTGCCCCCGCAGCAATATAATGATGGCGGGTGCAGATATGCGATGAGCGATGCCGATTTTTTAAGTGCCAGCAAAAGTATCGAAGAAAAAAGCTTTAGCGATAGTCAACTGACCCTTGCAAAACAAATTGCCAAATCGAATTGTATGACTTGCGATCAGATAAAAAAGGTGATGGAGATATTCGATTATGAATCGACACGCCTTGAGTTTGCAAAGTATGCCTACGATTTTGCCTACGATAAAAATAACTATTACAAGGTGAACGATGCTTTTCAGTTTGAATCAACAATTGAGGAGCTGAACGAATTTCTCGAAGGCAAGTAGCAGAATTTGGTGGCAAATTAACTCGTACTGAACAGGTTTTAGATGATTTACAGAGATTTTACTGTAAATCATCGTTTTTTTGCAGTATAGCTCTTTCAACTTCAAGCAGCGATTCGGTTTTTCCGAGGTCGATTATGGTGTCGCCCTGATGCAGATAAGCACCAATAGAATGCGTTGCAGCCAACCGCAGATATACCGGCACAATCCCGAAGCAGCCTTCTTCAGTAATCATATCGAATATGGATGGATTAATAATGTGTATTCCGCTAAAAGCCAATTCCTTGTATTGCTCAATGGGTCTGGAAATAATTTCTCTGCCAGTTTTATAGCTTTTCCAACCACAAAGCAAATTGTTGCTGTCGAAATAAAGATAATTGCTGCTTTCGCGCTGTTTTACAGCCAGAGTTACTAAATTACCACTGCTCAGATGATAGCGATACATTGCAGCAATATCGATATCAGAGTAAATATCGACATTGTGAACAATAAATGCTTCCGATTCAGGCAACAGTTTTCTTGCATGTTTTATACCTCCACCGGTGTCGAGAAGCATGAATCTTTCGTCGGAGACAGCAATGCTGATATTAAAATTGTTGTTTTGGGAAAGATAATCGATAATTTGTTGTCCAAAGTGATGTATGTTTACCACAATATTATCGCAACCATATCTTTTCAGCTTTTCGATAAGCAGGCCCAGCATAGGCACACCATTGATTTCGACAAGCGCTTTGGGTTTGTTATCGGTAAGTGGCTTGAGTCGCGTTCCCAGTCCTGCTGCTAAAATCATGGCTTTCATAATGGGCTTTTTCTGGTTTAAATAATCAAATTAACAATGATGCACTAAATATTCCAAAATTTTAATTGTAAAATTACGCAGAAACTTATAATTTTAAGCATTAAACCGAATTATATGTTTTTATTTGCCGACAGTGGTTCTACCAAAACAGAATGGATGCTTGTGAGAGGCAATGGTGATGTGGTTGCCCACAAAAAAACCATGGGGTTGAACCCTTATTTCGTTACAACCGGCGATGTGTCGGCTGCAGTGAATTCCGTAATTCCTGCCGATGTCGACCCCCTCGAAGTGCAGCATGTGTTTTTTTACGGAGCCGGTTGTGGAAACAGCGAGAGGCGTCAGATGATGGTCGATTCGCTGGAAAACACTTTTACTGTTGCTATTGTGGACGTTTACACCGATATTCTTGGGGCTGCGCGCGCAGTATGGCAAAAGGAGAGGGGAATTGCAATAATTTTAGGAACGGGTGCCAACGCCTGCGCCTACAATGGTGATAATATATTCAGGAAAGTTATGTCGCTTGGATATTTGCTTGGTGATGAAGGCAGCGGAGCGTATCTGGGTAAGAAATTTCTGGATACTTACTACAAAAGCAGATTCGATCACGACTTTATGCGCACAATTCGCAACGAGCTTGATATGGATTACAATAACGTAATGAATTCGTTGTACAGGGGCTCTACTCCAAGTGTGTATCTGGCTTCGTTCGTGCCGTTTATACATAAATATCGTGAACAAGCACAGTTGGCAGTAATGCTGAAAGATGCTTTTCAGGATTTCTTCGACAACATTGTTCGCATGATTCCTGAATGCTGCGATTTACCGGTAGGTTTTGTAGGCTCGATAGGATATCATTTCGAAAAGGAAATCCGGACTGTTGCCGCTGATAATAAAATACTTGTCGGACAATTTATTCAGGATCCCCTCGAAGGTATCGTGAAATTTCACCTCAGCGACGAAGTCGCGCTTGTTTATTAAAGCAGGCTTATTGCCTTCAGTGCATTATTGAACCGGGTATCTCCGTTCCCTTTTATAATGCTGTAGCGAAATCCGAAAAAGCGTATCTCGTTAAGGTATGCTTCGAACAATTCTTTGCGTATCGAGGGATTCTCCCTCAAAGGGTCCTGTATCCAAGGCAGATCGTAGTAGCACAATAAATGAAGATGTCTTGGTGTGTTGTCAATGCACTGGTTTATCCAGTCGGGAACCCGCTTATAGCAATGCTGCAGCCAAACTTTTGTAATGATAAGATCGGTGTCGATAAAAAGAAAATCGTGTTTTGAAGAAGACACTTGTTCTTCAGCTTCGATCTGCATTTCGGCAATTTTCAGTACATCGCTCTCGGTGTAATTTGCACCATGAAGCAAGAGGTAGTCGCGTGCGAGCTCGGGGATCATCGGGCAATCAAAATGCTGTGCCAACTTAAGGCATAACTGAGATTTGCCTGTTGACTCGGGTCCGGTGAGAACAATTCGTTTCAATGAATTTCCTTTTTCCATTTAAAATAACCTACAAAAGCCAATGCTGTCAGTACTGTGAATAAAAACGCCGTTGGATATAATCCTTTGTATATGTATATTGCAACCGAAACAGAGTCGACCACAATCCAAAAAAGCCAGTTTTCGAGTACTTTTCGAGCGAGAAGCCAGGTTGCTGCAAAACTCAACGATGTGGTTAATGCATCGCACCATGGCACGTCTGAGTCGGTGAATTCCGATAGAACAAGACCCAGGGCTACAAAAACAACAGTACAAAAAATAACGATACTCCAAAACGTGAGTCTTGTAATGCGGCTTATGTCACTCTCTACAGTTTCTTTTTCGGCCCGTTTGTGTGTTATCCAGTAATACCAGCCATAAATACTTATTGCAAGGTAGTAAAACTGAAACGACATGTCAGCATAGATCCGGGCATGAAAATACACGAAAATATATAATATAACCATGACGATGCTAACAGGCCAATACAGGGGTTTTCGCAGTATCTGCAGGTAAATTGACCATAAACCAAGGCATGCACCTGCAAGCTCTACCCAGTGCAGCCTGATCCATTCCAAGGTTTCTGACATCGCGTTATTTGTTCTTCAGCAACGTGTTGTACCGATCATCGGAAAGCAAAATGTTACGGGCTTCAACGAAGTTTGGATTTATTTCATTGAAGATCCTGTAGAATTCGTTTGTTTTCCAAAGCTCACCCGCAATCAGCGATTTTAAATGCACCTGAAGCCGGTATTGCTGAACTTCGGTAGCTGCCGGAAAACTGTCGATGCTGATTTTGTTGTCAGAGGCAAATTTATACAGTTCCTGCAATACGTTTTTATCAACATGAAACTTACTCTCGAAAGTTTCTATGTCGGGATAATCCGATTTCAGCTGACTGCGGTGTTGGTCAATATAAGAGTTAATGAATCGGAACAACAGCCCTTTACGAAGAAGAGCGTAGTGGAATTCTCCATACATGGTAGTGTCTAATGGAATGAAAAAATCAGGCATTATTCCGCCGCCTCCATACACACTGCGTTTATTGATAAGGGTTTCGTATCTCAACGAATCTGCAAAAACAATACTGTCCTGATTCGATAATTCCCCGTGTTTGTATCGGTTGACAATATCAGATGAATATTCATCGAGATCATCAGTGTAAGGCTTCTGAATAAGTCTGCCGGATGGTGTATAATAACGGGCAACGGTAAGCCGTATCATTGAGCCGTCGGGGAGGGAATACGGGCGTTGAACCAAACCTTTGCCGAAAGTGCGCCTACCAATGATTATGCCCCTGTCCCAATCTTGAATTGCTCCCGAGGTGATTTCGCTTGCCGAAGCAGAGCCTTCATCAACAATTACTACCAATTTGCATTTATCGAAACGGCCTTTTGACGTGGATTTATATTCCTGTTTCGGACTATGTAATCCTTCAGTATAAACAATCATTTGGTTTTCTTTAAGGAATTCATCAACCAGTGTTATCGATTGGTCAAGATAACCTCCTGTGTTGTCGCTCAGGTCAAGTATTATACCTTTAACTTTGGCTTTCTGAAAAAGGTTAAAAACCTCATTCAATTCGTCCATTGTGGTCTTTGCAAATTTATTCAGCTTTATATAACCTATGCCTTCTTTCGATACATATCCTGCATCTACACTGTATAAAGGAATTTTATCGCGGGTTATACTGAAATCAAGAAGCTTGAGAGTTCCGGGTCGTTTAACGACAATGTTCACAACCGTTCCTTTGTCACCTCTCAAAAGTTTAATAACACTATCGTTTTGCAGGCCAATGCCTGCTATAGTGTTTCCTTCAACCTGAATGATACGGTCGCCTGCTTCCAATCCTACTTTTTCGGAAGGCCCACCGGTGATGACACCCGAAACTATCAATGTGTCCTTATCGATGCGAAACTGAATACCAATCCCTTCGAAACTGCCCTCAAGGGGCTCATTCATCCTTGCAACTTCTTCTTTGCTAATGTAAACCGAATGGGGGTCAAGCTCTTTCAACATTTCGATAATTGCTGTTTCAACAATTTTTGAGCTTTCCACACTGTCGACGTACATGGTATTAATCAGGTTTATTACCCTTCCAAACTTATGCAATTGTTCGTCAAATACTTGTGATTTCAACGATAGAGAGAAAGCAATAAGAAGTATTAGAAAAAAGAGAAAACGTTTCATCCTGTGGCTTTTTATGTTTTGAACAAATGTAAAGAAATCCTCTCCAAAAATGAGCGGTTTAACAATTTATTAGTAAATGAAAGAAATATTTCCATTTTACGACGGAATGCATTAATTTTATAAATTGAGTAATCATATTCAAATTTTGTGCCCAATGAAGAAAGGAGTTCGTTTGGTGATTATTTTGTCGTCGTGGCTAATCATTATGCTTTGTGCAACATCCTTGAATTCGTTTTCTCAAAATACCGAATTGTTTATGAAACAAAATCGAAAACCTGCTGTGGCCGGAACATTTTATTCCGATGACCCTGAAACGCTTTTATCGGATATGAAAGCATTTTTTAACAATGCAAAACCCCGATCATGCATCGCCGTCCGCGCAATTATTTCGCCACATGCCGGTTATGTTTTCAGTGGGCAAACTGCAGCAGATGCATTTAATCAGATTGATGAAAACATAAGCTATTCGCGTGTTTTTGTAATTTGCTCCAGCCACCAGATGTATTTTAACGGTGCTTCGGTGTACAACGTGGGTAACTACGAAACGCCACTTGGAGAAATAGAGGTAGATACCGCATTATGCAGCAAGCTCATCCAGGAAAATATTTTGTTTAAGTTCGTGCAGGGTGCTCACAGCAAAGAACACAGCCTCGAAGTTCAGCTTCCGTTTTTGCAGTACAAATTGAAAAGTCCATTTCTACTTGTACCAATCGTGATCGGAAGTAACGACACTTCAGAGATTCAGCTAATTGCCCGTGCGTTGCAGCCGTATTTTACTCCGGAAAACCTTTTTGTGTTTTCGAGCGATTTCTCGCATTATCCAGGCTATGAAGATGCTGTAAAAACCGATGCTGAAACCGCCGATGCCATTTGCTCAGGGAAGCCTTCAGTATTTCTCAATACTCTCTCGAAACACAAAAAATCCGGAATAAGAAACCTGGTAACTGACCTGTGTGGCTGGTCGTCGGTGCTAACTTTGCTTTATATGGCAGATGGTAAGCAGTTGACTTACAATAAAATAAGCTATACCAATTCGGGCGATTCGAAATTTGGTGAGCCGGGTAGAGTAGTGGGTTACAATGCCATTGCCGTATCCGATGAAAATAAGACTTTTTCACTCAGCGACAGTGAGAAGAAAACCTTACTTCAAATTGCTCGCAACACTGCCTATAACAAGCTGGCATTCGGTAAATCATATAATGTTGATAGCTTACTGATTACTGATGCATTGCAATCGGAATGTGGTGTTTTTGTGAGCCTGCATAAAAATGGAGAACTTCGTGGCTGCCTGGGTCGTTTCACTGCAAACGAGCCCTTGTATAAACTTATTGGTGAAATGGCAGTGGCTTCGTGCCTGAACGATTCGAGGTTTTCACCGGTAACTGCTTCGGAGCTTGACTCACTTGAAATTGAGATATCGGTGCTTACACCTATGCGTAAAATAACAGACACCAGCGAAATTGTTCTCGGAAAGCATGGTGTATACATCAGGAGTGGAATGTATTCAGGAACATTTCTGCCTCAGGTAGCAACGCAAACCGGTTGGACTCTGGAGGAGTTTCTGGGTCACTGTTCACGCGATAAAGCCGGAATTGGTTGGAATGGCTGGAAGCAAGCTGAATTGTACATTTACGAAGCGCTGGTATTCAATGAATCGATGTTTAGCAAAGAGCATACCAGCGATAATCATACCTTGTTTTACGAAGTGCTCGAAAATGGTAAGGTTAAATGCACCCTTTGTCCGAATTACTGTGAGCTGAGCAATGGTCAGACGGGACTATGCAATGCCCGAAGGGCTGAAAATAACTCGATGAAAGCACTTACTTACGGAAAACTTGCGGCAGTTCATAACGATCCGATAGAAAAGAAACCATTATACCATTTTTTGCCCCAGTCGATGACATACTCCATTGGCACGGGAGGGTGTAATTTGCATTGCAAAAACTGCCAGAATCATCATATTTCGCAGGTATCACCCGAAGAGGTCGATTATATTGAAGCCACTCCTGAACAGGTGGTCGAAAATGCATTGAAACGTAAATCAGCCTCCATAAGCTATACGTACAACGAACCAACTGTGTTCTACGAATTTATGCTTGAAACAGCAAAGCTGGCACGTGAAAAAGGCCTTAAAAATATTATAGTTTCAAATGGGTATATTTCTGAAGAAGCCCTTCGGAAACTTATTCCGTATATTGATGCAGCAAACATCGATCTCAAATGTTTTAACGATTCTGTGTATCAAAAGATGTGCTCTGCCCATCTGGAGCCGGTATTGAATACACTCAAAGTACTCAGGCAATCTGGGGTTTGGCTCGAAATCACAAACCTCATTATTCCCGGTTGGTCCGATAATATGGTTGAAATAGAGCAAATGTGTAAATGGCTGGTTGAAAATGGGTTTGCTGAGACGCCGCTCCATTTCAGCCGTTTTTTTCCTGCCTATAAAATGAAGGATGTACCGCCCACTCCGGTTGAAACTATAGAGCAAGCCTGTGATATTGCTCGTAAAGCGGGGATAAAATATGTGTATATGGGTAATGTACAAAATCAGGCTGAATTTACCTCTTGCCCCAAATGCGGTTTTGAGATAATTGACCGAAAAGCTTACAACATTCAAATTGCACCAAGTTTTATCGGGAAATGCCCAAAGTGTGGAACGGGTATTTCTGGAGTATGGAAGTAGAGTTTTAAAAAATTAGGGGTTAAATTGGTTGATAAAAATAACCAATTTTATGATTATATTTGCATAAATACTAAACCCAATACAATTATGAGACATTTCAACAAATTTTTCTTTGTTTTGCTAATTGCGGCAATGTTGTATGAGCCCATGTCGCTTCGTGCACAGGCGTTTACAGAGGGATTTAACGACATAACAACACTTACAGGCTCTGGCTGGTTCATGCAGAACAACAGTGTGCCACTGGGTTCAACCAATTGGTTCCAGGGTAACTCTGATGTGTTTTCGGCACAATCGGGGGCGGCAACCGCTTATATAGGTACCAATTTCAACAACACAACGGGTGCCAATACCATTAGCAACTGGCTGGTTACACCCTCAGTAACCATTAGTAATGGCGATGTCTTGAGCTTTTATACCCGTACTACTGATGATAACACTTATCCCGACCGGCTTCAGGTAAGAATGAGTACGAATGGTGCCAGCACCAATGTAGGAACAGGTTCTGCAGCAGTTGGCGATTTTACCACGTTGTTGCTTGATATTAATCCCACGCTGGTAACCAGTGTGTACCCTTACTTGTCGTGGGGGTTTTATTCAATAACAATTACAGGCTTAAGCGCCCCTGTGTCAGGTCGCTTTGCGTTCAGATATTTTGTCACCAACGGTGGCCCATCAGGTACAAATTCCGATTACATTGGTATTGATGAGGTAATATATACTCCATTTGTTTGCCCAGCGGTAACATTATCCCCCCTAGGTTCCGTACCTGACGGAACAACCGGTACTGTTTACTCTGCACTGATTACGCAAACGGGAGCTTTAGGCCCCGCAAGTTTCGAAGTTACCGATGGCAACCTGCCTCCAGGAATTTCGCTGTCAACATCGGGTGTGCTTTCTGGTTTGCCAACACTTGCAGGTACTTACAATTTTACAGTGACAGTTGCAAGCGATTATAATTGCTCAAAATCAGAGGACTACATTTTTCAGGTAAATTGCCCTGCAAACCCAATTGTATTTCCCGAGTTCGAGCCAATATGCAGTAATATCGGAAATATTCTGCTAAACACTGCCACGCCTTCAGGGGGTACGTATTCAGGAACAGGAGTGGAAAACAATTTTCTGGACCCCACCAGCGGCTCTCAAACGATTACTTATACATATACCGACATGTATGGTTGCGAATACTCCGACGAGAATGATATTGTTGTTAATATTGCTCCTGAGGTAACCCATTCGGCTATTGACCCGATTTGCATTGATAATGGCATGGTCTCCTTAATGGGTGGTTCTCCGGAAAATGGTTTTTATGAGGGAAATGGCATTGAAGAAAATAATTTTAATCCCGAAGCCGGTTCTCAAATGCTGCATTATATTTTTATTGACGATAACCAATGCTCCGATACGGCTTACATTCAGGTTACAGTGTATGAGCTCACTACGCTTGTTGTAATGGACGATATGGAAATATGTCAGTATGAACCGATTACTCTTTCTGCATCGACAAATGGCACAGCAGCCTGGTATATTTCCGGTTCAGAAGACGAGCTTACCGAGCTTACTGTTACCCCTATGGAAACAACCGAATATGTGGTTGTTGCCCAAAATGGAGTTTGTGCAGCTGTTTCCGATACGGTTATGGTAACAGTAAAAAATGTTGTAGAAACTCCTGCAATTATTAATGGGAACAACGTAGTATGTCAGGGGCAGGGCGATGTGTATTATTCAGTTGACCCGCAAACAGATGCACTCTCGTATATTTGGACGCTGCCTAACGGAGCATACGGTGCTAGTACGACAAACGAAATTTACATCAGCTATGGTATATGGGCTGTTTCAGGCAATATTACGGTAGCTGCTGTAAACGATTGCGGCACCAGCGATGCTGTCATTCTCGAAATTACTGTGAATCAGAAACCACCTACACCTATTATTATCCAATCGGGTGCAACGCTTATATCGAACTCCGGCACGGGTAATCAGTGGTATAACGATGATGGAGCTATCGATGGAGCGAACTCTCAGTTTTTTGATTATGAAGGCGATGGTAACTACTATGTTATCGTTACCGTAAATGGTTGTGCATCCGACCCATCCAATGTAATTTCAATTATAAACAGTTCAGTTTTTAATGGATTATCCGGTTCGATAATAGGTGTGTATCCGAACCCTGCACGCGACCAAATAACCGTTTCCGCTGCCGGAAACCTACAATTTGTTGTTGCTGAAATTGTTAACTCGTTAGGTCAGGTTATTGAACAAGCACATTTTTCGGGCAGCTTTATTTTCGACCTTACCGGATATCCTGAAGGATTGTATTTTATTAATGCAACTATTAACGGTAAAAATATTGCGACGCGTTTTATTAAAGAGTAAAATCTGCGAAAATTAGCAAATGACGTATTTGCACCCTTTTACCCTATATTGTTAGTCCGGCAAGGAAGCACGTATGGTGGTAAGTACGTTAAAACCTTATATACACCAGCAAATCGATGAAATCGGGGGAGAAAACCCAGAAACTGTTCAAACGATTAGGAAAGACATCATCAGTATCGTTGGTTTTCTTGTCACTCAACCATCTGTAATATGCAAATTCAGGGGTATATTGCAATGCAACAACGCAGTTGTCGGCTAGATTGAAATCAACACCCAGCGAAAGATCGGCACCCATTTTTAAAAAACTTGTAGCTCTGCTGTGATTATCAAGTTCATTTAAGTACTCATATCCAAAATACAGATTATCAACAGGATAACCTTCTTCCGGACAAGGCTTGTAAAAATAGTTGTAGCTGTTCACAATATTATGGATTCCTATTATGCCACCCAGACCGATGTAAAATCTGATGTCGTCGCGCTGTATTGCGTATTCGGCACCAAATCGCAAATCATACGTGTTTACCTGATTGAAATAATTTCTTATTTTCAGGCTCTGAAATATGGTGTCATCTCCAATAGAGGCAGGAAGCGTAGTGTCGGCAACAATGCCTACAATGTCGAACGCATTGTGCGATCGGTAAAAATTAAGGTAGTTCAGGCTGAAACGGTAGTTAAACTTCTTCGTGAGAATTTTATATTGCAAAGTAATTTTGGAGTTATTCGTAATACCACCCCCAAGTATTCCAAAAGCGGGGAAAACATTCAATCCCAATAAATGCTGCGTGATAAACACAGAGTCATCCGCCGGTTTATCAGAAACAGGGCTGGTGTTTTCCTGAGCTGTTGCAATCGAAGCAATAATCAGTAACGACAGAGCAAATACTAATGTTTTCATAAGGCATTGTTTTGTGCAAATTTAGTAAAATATTTAATCAATATTTATTGATAAAGGCTTAGACTTTTCAACTTTGTTTGATGTTAAATTCAAACGCTTATGTTTGCTTTCTGAAATTTATTTTGGCACTTTTGCGAATAAAACAGATTTAGAATTGATGAAATACCTGGCTTTTTTCTTGCTAACTTGTTGGTATTTGGCGTTGTTTTCCTGCAGAAGTCAGGACAACCGCCGCCAATCGCTCACAATTAACGATAAAGGTATAATGGCACTAATACATGAAAAATGCCCTGATGCCGATATTGTTGAAATTGAAGAGTCGAAAGAGTATACCGAAGTAAACTATTTCTGCGGGAACACGTTATATGAAACTGGTATTAAGAATGGTCAGATCATATTTACTGAATCACCGGCTGATATTTCGGTTGTCCCCATTGATAAAATCAATAAAAAGTTGGAAAAAAAATATCAGGGTTGGATTCTCGATGAAATATCATTGGTGGAGTTACCCGACACTTCGTTCCTGAAAGTTGAAATTATACGCGATGGTATAGAGCAGAACGTGTATTTCACAACATCAGGTAAATTCTATAAATCGAAATCTATTGCCGTATCCGATAAGTGGAATTCTTCGAAACTGTCCGAAATAGCTTTATACAAGAACTCTCCCTATGATTTTTTCAATACCGACAGTGTTTTCGAAATGCCCGATGTATTGAACGAGCTCTCTGGTATCGCTAAATTGACTAACGAATCGGTGATATGTATTCAGGATGAGCTGGGCGTTGTATTTGAGTTTAACCTAATTTCGGAGAGTATTACCAAAATGCATCGTTTTACCGATGTTGGCGATTTTGAAGATATTGCAATTGCAGGGAATAACGTATTTGTGTTACGCAGCGACGGAACCCTCTTCAGTTTTGATTATTATCATAACAATTCGGCTGTAAATCAATCTATTCTGCCTATTAACTCTCTGAATCTCGAAGGATTGTACTATGATAAAACACAAAATTGTTTTTATGTGGCCAGTAAGGAGCATCTTTTGGGTGGCGATGAAACCAAACGCTTAGTTTTCAAGTATTTACCCGGTCAAGCATCAGAAATTGAATCTGCAGTTGTAATTGATCAACTGGAGCTGAACCGTTTGTTTGCATCCCAATTTGGTAGTATCTATTCAGGTAAAGTGAGTTTTAATCCGTCAGCCATTGCGGTGCATCCGGTTACTAAGGAGCTTTACATACTTTCTTCAATCGATAAAATGTTAGTGGTTTGTAAAGATGGAAAAATTCTGCGGTTTTATCCTTTGCCCGCTGATATTTACTTTAAACCTGAAGGTATCGCCTTTTTCGAAAACGGTGATTTACTTATTGCAAACGAAGGTGATAAAAAGGGACTGGTAAAAGGCAATATTGTGTTTTTACCATACAGGAACTGATTGACGTGCAATGCAATAATTTACTAAAGACGAAATGAATGAAGACAATTATTAAAAACATCAGGTACCTTGTTCAGGCCGAACGCAAATGCTCAATGCTAGTAAAAGGAGCAGAAATGGCAAATGTTCCTGTTTTGGAGAATGCATGGCTTCTGTTCGAGGATGATCTGATAAAGGATTTTGGCCGGATGGAAGCATATCCGTTTACAAGCATTATAACCGATGCTTCAACTACGGAAATTGATGCTTCAGGGAAAACAGTTATGCCTTCGTTTTGCGATTCGCATACGCATATTGTATATGCAGGAAGCAGCGAAATTGAATATTCTGATAAGATAAAGGGATTGAGCTATGAGGAAATAGCTAAAAGGGGAGGAGGCATCCTGAATTCGGCTGCGTTGCTTCACAAAACTAGCGAAGACGAATTATATGAACAAAGCATAGTTCGTGTGTTCGAAATAATATCGCAGGGAACCGGTGCCGTTGAAATTAAAAGCGGATACGGATTGAATACCGATGATGAACTGAAGATGCTGCGTGTGATTAAACGCATTAAAGATACTACTCCTTTGGTGGTGAAGTCAACCTTTCTCGGAGCCCATTCTTTTCCGGCAGAATATAAAAACAACCGTGATGAATATGTCGACCTGATTATCAACGAAATGATACCGGTGGTAGCGGCTGAAGAACTCGCTGACTATATCGATGTCTTTTGTGATACGGGCTTTTTTACTACTGAACAGACCGAAAGAATACTGATGGCGGGAATTAAATACGGTATGCGGCCGAAAATCCATGCCAACGAGCTGGCAAAATCGGGAGGCATTCAGGTTGGTGTTAAATATAGCGCACTTTCGGTTGACCATATCGAATATACAGGGAAGGAAGAAATCGCTGCTTTGCTTTCAGGCACCACTATGCCGACTATATTACCGGGGGCAGCATTCTTTCTGAATATGCCTTTTGCACCGGCTCGCGAAATGATTAAAGCAGGACTTCCGGTTGCCATTGCATCCGATTATAATCCAGGCTCTTCGCCTTCGGGAAATATGAAACTGATGATGTCGTTTGCCTGTGTGAATTACAAAATGCTGCCGCAGGAAGCACTGAACGCTGCAACCATCAACTCGGCCTACGCTATGGGTGTAAGTGATGTGGCCGGTAGTATATGTCCCGGCAAACTGGCCAACATTATCATTACCAAGCCTATACCCAGCCTTGAATTTATTCCGTATGCCTATGGCTCAGACCTGATTGATACCGCTATTTTAAAAGGAAAAATTATTAATTGATTTCATCATCTCTATTTATTCTCAATGCAAACTTGCAACCGTTGTATCATTAGCAGTAATTACCCGCATTTGACCTTTGACCATGACGGAACCTGTTCTCTCTGCTCAAAACAAAAAACTTTTCAACCTATAGGCGAAAACAAGCTTCTAGAATTGCTGGAAAATGCCAAAGCAAAAAAGGCCCCTTACGATGTGTTGGTTCCCCTGAGCGGTGGGAAAGACAGTACATACATCCTGCACCTTGCTGTTAATGTCTATAAGCTCAGGGTGCTTACGATGACCTTCGACAACGGTTTATTCAGCGACATTGCCAGAGCTAACATCAACCTTGCGCTTCAGGCCACAGGTGTTGATCATGTATGGTGCCGTCCCGACGAGAAGTTGCTGAATAAAATATATGGTTATATGTTGCTGAATACAGGTGATATCTGCGGTACCTGCGATATTGCCACAAAAGCCAATATAATCAAGGTTGCGTGCGATTACCGCATTCCCTATGTGCTCTACGGTACTTCACCGCTTGAAGAAGACTCCTTCGTTCCCGACTCAATTCAGGATGTAGCACGGTTCAAATATATTATCAGGAAGTCGAAAGAATTCAGCAACAGCGAAATCAACAAATTTCTTATTTACCCGAATCTGAACAACTTCGTTTTATCGGTCAGAAAATCCACAGGAGCATTTGCCAGAGAAATACGACCCTTATTTTATCTGAATCCGGTTACAGACCGCGAAATAGGTTGTATTATCAGTCAAACTATGGGTTGGCGCGACGATTCAAGAGAGTATTCGAAACATCTCGATTGTATTGCTGAACCACTGACGAATTATATCAGAAACCGGATCTATGGCTACGAAAGGCGGCTCTGCCAGTTCAGCAATATGGTGCGTAATGGCGAAATCTCAAGGGAACATGCGCTCCAACTGTATCAGGAGGATTGTATTGAAACCATTCCCCAGAATGCAGCGGAAGTTCTCGCGCAATTCGGATTAAGAACGTATGATATCGAAAAAATTGTTTCGTACAAACCCTTGCAGTACGAAAAAAATACTTCGGGCTGGAACAGTTTGTATGCCCGAATTATGAAAATACGTAAGAAATAATTTCTATACTCGATTTATTTACTGCCATGTTGTAAGGTAAATTTCTGCTAATTTGTGTAAGTTTGCGGTGAGTAGTGGCAATATTGTTGTACTAAAAAGATAAAACATATACTATGAAAAGATTGTTCATCACCTCAGGTCTTCTTCTTTCGGCTTGTATATTATTCGGGCAAAGTCACGATAAGGCTGTTTACAGCGATTTTAAGGCAGGTTTTTACGATAATGTAATCCTGAAAGATATAAATCCTGATTTTGTCCGCACCAGCTTTCCGAAGCGTTTTACTATGGATTTCAGCGGCAGGGAATTCCCGACGGATATTAAAAAATACACGCGCTCCTGGCACAGTGCACCCAAATCGCAGGGAAACACAGGAACCTGCTGGTGTTTTGCGGTTACCTCATTTATAGAATCGGAAGCTTACCGGCTTCACGGGCTGCAGCCGGACCTTTCTGAAATGTACACCGTGTACTGGGAATATGTCGATCGTGCCAAAGACTATGTGAACACAAAAGGGGAAACCTATTTTGCGCAGGGTAGCGAAGCCAATGCAATTAAAAGGCTCTGGCCTGTGTATGGCATTGTTCCCGAAACAGCTTATTCGGGACTCACCGGAAATCATAAATTTCACTCCCACGATGCTATGGTGGACGAAATGAATGAGTATCTCGAAAAAATGAAGGAATCGGGCAATTGGGACCTTGCAACAGCAGAAAAAGACATCCGTGGTATCCTCGACAAATATATGGGGAAACCTCCTGTGGAGTTTATTGTAGAAGGGAAAAAATATACACCTCAGACGTATCTCAGCGAATATTTGTTTCTGAAACCAACCGATTATTTCAGCTTTATGTCAACAATGGCATTCCCTTACAACGAAAAGCATGAGCTTGTGGAAGACGACAACTGGTGGCACAGCGAAGATTATTATAATGTTACTCCCGACGATTTTATGAAAATAATTAACGACGCCATTACCAACGATTTTACCGTATGCCTGTGCGGCGATGTAACAGAACCTGGCTACGACAGTTACGCTGAAGTTGCTGTTGTCCCCGATTTTGATGTGCCTTCGGAACTGATCAACGAAAAATCACGGCAGCTACGGCTCGAAAATGGCAGCACCACCGACGATCATTGCATACACATAGTAGGATATCAGAAAGTTGGCGACGATTACTGGTACCTGATAAAAGACTCCGGCAGCGGAGGTTTCGATGGCCCAAATAAAGGCTATCGCTTTTACCATGAAGATTATGTAAAGCTTAAAATGATGAACATCATGGTATATAAAAACGCGGCACGGAATATTTTGGATAAGATTATTAAATAGATTATTTTGTTAAAGAGCAAATCCATTGATTCAATACCTGTTATCGAGGAATTCTATTCGGTGCAGGGCGAAGGCTTTCACACAGGCAAGGCAGCCTATTTTTTAAGGGTTGGTGGTTGCGATTTGGGATGCCGCTGGTGCGACAGTAAGGAGAGTTGGGATATTGATGTTCATTCTTATATTCCGGTCAGCGAAATCATTGAAAGAATATTGCAAACAGCAGCGCGTACGGTTGTGGTTACCGGTGGAGAACCGATGTTATACGATTTTACAGGATTTACCCGTATTGCTGCCCAACATGGTATTGCATGTTATCTCGAAACCAGCGGAGCATATCCTGTTTCAGGAAAATGGCACTGGATTTGCCTGTCACCCAAAAAACAGGAACCACCGGTGCCGGCAAATTTTACAATGGCTGATGAACTGAAAATAGTTATTTACGAAGAATCCGACTTCAACTGGGCTGAACATTGTGCATCACAGGTTAAACACGATTGTCATTTATTCCTTCAGCCGGAATGGAGTCGTTTGCGCAAAAATGCCAACACTATTGCCGAATATGTGAAACAAAACCCCCAATGGAGAATTTCGTTACAATCGCATAAATACTTGAATATACCATGACAAAAACAATAACGGTTTTTCTTTTTCTTAGCCTTTTTTGTTCCTGCGTAAGCTTATCGCAGCCCAAACAATCCTATCATACCCAATCGAAAAAGGCAATAAAAAACTTTGAAACTGCACTAGAGCTTGCCAATAATCGCAAAAACGGCGATGCATTGCAACTCCTTTACAAAGCCATCGAAATTGATAGTACTTTTATTGAAGCCTATGTTCTTATGAATGAAATATTTACCGCTCAGGCTCAATATAAGGAATCGACAGAAATGTTGAAAAAAATAATACAGATCGACCCGTATTACGACCTGAATTACTACATGGTACTGGCGCAATATGAATATAAAACCGGAAGATACGATGAATCGAAAATGCATATCTCTTTTTTCATGGAAAATGCAGATTTAACGGAAGAAGAGAAGTCCAAAACCGAATATTTGCTCAAACGGGTTGAATTCGCCATTGTTGCATACGATAATCCCAGTGCATTTGAGCCTATAAATCTGGGAAACGGTGTGAACACAAAATACGATGAATACTGGCCAAGCCTTACTGCCGATGAAGAAATACTGGTTTTTACTCGGCTCATCCCCGGCGATGAGTATGGTAATGCTTCTGGTGAATATCAGGAAGACGTTTTTATTTCTCATTTGAAAGATGGAAATTATATGCCTGCGTATAAAATGCCGGGTGAAACCAATACCGAGTACAACGAAGGCGCGCAGTGCATTGCCCAGAACGGTAAAATTTGTATTCTCACAGCATGCAATATGCCTGACGGTTACGGGTCGTGCGACCTCTACATTTCATATATTACTCCACAGGGGTGGTCGAAACCACGTAACCTGGGGAAAATGGTGAATTTGGGTTCATGGGATTCCAATCCCAGTTTATCGGCCGATGCAAGCACCTTGTATTTCGCCAGCAACAGAGGAGGAGGGATGGGGAAAATGGATATCTGGAGTGTAGCGCTCGGACCTGATGGATTTCCGGTGAGTAATGCCGTTAATCTTGGTCCCGTTATAAATACTGAATTCAATGAGTGCTCGCCGTTTATTCACCCTGATGACCGAACTCTCTATTTTGCATCTGACGGGCATATTGGACTGGGCAGCTACGATTTGTTCCTTTCACGGAAAGACCCGGTAAAAGGTTGGGGAAACCCCGAAAATCTCGGATATCCTATAAATACTCAAAACGAAGAGCGCAGCCTTATTGTGAATGCCAAAGGCGATGTGGCCATGTTTGCCAGTGCCCGTGAAAGAGGTAAAGGGCTCGATATATACAAATTTAATCTGCCTCCTAATGCAAAACCGGTCACGGTCAGCTATGTAAAAGGATATGTGTATGATGTGGAAACCGGAAATCGACTGAAAGCCGATTGCAAACTTATCGATCTTGAAACCGAAATTCTGGTTGCAGAAGAAACCAGCGATGCGCAAACGGGTAATTACCTTGTGTGTCTGCCAATCGATCGTGACTATGCTTTTAATGTATCCAAACAGGGCTACCTCTTTTTTTCGGAGAATTTTTCGCTGTCGAACCTCGAAGACCCGTCAAAACCCTATATCATGAACATCCCGTTGCAGCCGGTAAAGGAGGGAACTACCGTTGTTTTGAAGAATATATTCTTCGACTTCAATAAATTCGATTTGAAAGAAACATCGTTCGCCGAATTAAATGTGGTAATAAAATTTCTGATTGACAATCCGCACTTCCGTATCGAAATAGGAGGACATACCGACAATGTCGGTTCTGCTACCTA
>ENA-UPTA01000901-UPTA01000901.1-activated-sludge-metagenome-genome-assembly--contig:-NODE-901-length-34215-cov-6.328513_pt1 | contig 34215 bp, 33 predicted proteins | sample MGYA00238184_ERZ773361 | MGnify/ENA primary metagenome ERZ773361 (study PRJEB29100, sample SAMN05720205) | activated sludge metagenome | isolation source: anaerobic digester from wastewater... | reverse complement strand
TTTCATGGAGTTCTAATATGTCGTTTACTGAGAAGCCAAGAACACCACTTATTTTGTAAAGTATTGATATTGTCATGTCTGTAATTCCATTTTCAATATTACTATATGTTTTTTGTGTTATATCAAGTTCATTGGATACATTTTCTTGCGTTAATTTTCGTAATTCCCTTAGTGTCCTGATTTTATTTCCGATTTGTGATAGAAGTTCTTTGTTGTGTTTCATAAATATTATTTAGGTATAAAAATAGTAAAACAATACACTATTTAGAATTTTTTTTGCGACTACATGATATTGTACTTAGATATTTTTGTAATGATATTTTTTTAAAATTTAATTATAAGAGATTATGGAAAACAATGATTTAAAATTTGTTGGAAAAACAAAAATCACAAATTTGGCAAAAAAAGATGAGAAAAGTATTTTAGACTATCTTTTAGATTTCCTATTAGGTCCATCGTCTATGCCATGATTTATCTAACTTTATTACTAAAGGCTGGGTAACTAAAAATTTTACTCAGCCTCTTTTTTTTCTGTTTAATTATAAATAATTAGTTATCTTCAAAGTAAAAAAAAGTTGAAAAAGATCATAGTTAATATTTTAAAATTTATTATTTCGCTTTCTTTTGGGATGATATTGGTTTATTGGTCTATAGGAAAGTTAAATGTTTCACAAAAACAACAAATAGTACATGTATTTAATATAGCTAGTTATAAATGGTTGATATTATTAATCTTAGCAGGTTTCCTGAGTAATTTTAGCAGAACCAGGAGGTGGATATTATTATTGCGTTCAACAAATCATAATCCACGATTTTCTAATACCTTTTTTGCTGTTACTTTAATGTTCTTTGCAAATTTATTCTTTCCTAGGTTAGGAGAGATTGCTAGGTGTGGTGTACTTGCAAAGTATGAGGGTGTGCCAATGGAAAAATCTGTAGGTACAATGGTATTAGAGAGGTTGATTGATTTTATATCCATTTTGTTCCTTGGTCTTGTATTGATTATTACACAGTATGATATTTTATATATTTATTTTTATGAAGTTTATTCTTATTTGTTTAGTAAATTTAGTGCTTCTGTGAATTCTTTTATTTTTTTCATTGTATTTTTCATTTTTTTATTTTTTATTTATTTTCTGTTTCCTAAAAAAGCTTTTTCATCGGTTTATTTTGATAAGATTAAATATAGAGTATATAGTCTCTGGACGGGGGTTGTAGCTATTAAATACTTAGAGAAAAAATGGGAGTTCTTATTTCATACTATTTTTATTTGGATTTGTTATATACTTATGCCTTATTTTGGTTTTAAATCTTTAGTCGAGACTTCAAATTTAAGTCTACTAGCAGCTGTTGCATGTGTATTTTTTGGAGGTTTTGCAATGGTTTTAACACAAGGTGGAATTGGTGCATTTCCTATTGTGATTCAAAAAGTTTTATTATTGTATGGGATTAATGGTATTATTGGATTGTCATATGGTTGGATTTCATGGAGCGCTCAGACAATATCGGTTATAATCGGCGGTATCTTATCATTACTGTTACTGCCAATGTTTAATGGTAATAATAGATAGTTTTGGGAATTAGTTCAACAGAAAATATTAAAGGTGTATCGATTTCATTATTTAATACTCTATATTTAAAATACATAGAGGCAAAAAAAGCTAATGGTATTATCTCTGATGAAAAACTGTGTGAGATTTTTAATAAAATCGATTATGATTTTTCAAAGTTTAATACTAATCGTTATAATATATTATACTTGTCGTTGAGGACTAAATATTTTGATGGCATAGTTGAGAGATTTATTGAAGGTAACAATAAACCAATTGTGGTTACACTTGGTTGTGGATTGGATACAAGAAGATATAGAATACCAAATAATAATAAGGCGATTTTTGTAGATGTTGATTTGCCAGAGGTTATAAGCTTAAGAAGAAGATTATTGCCACCGAAATGTAATGATATTTATATACCTGTCTCCGTAACAGACTGTAATTGGATTTCTGCTCTTTATAAATATAATAATTCTCATAGTTTTATATTTATTGCGGAGGGATTATTAATGTATTTGGAAGAGGCTGATGTTCGTCAAATAATGTTAAATATTGCTAGTATATTTAAGAATAGTAAGTTGCATTTTGATGTTTGCAGTAAACGGTATTCTAAGCGTTTTAATTATTATGATAGTGAATTAAAGTATAATGTTGTTTTTAAATGGGGGATTGATGATGATAAGGAAATTGAACAGTGGTCTCCTAATTTAAAGCATGTGTTTACGGAGTTTTTATTTCAAATAGATACTACGCATTTGAGATACTTTAGTGTATTATTAAAGATGATACCTAAGAGATATATTAGATATAGAATACTATCTTATGAAATACTATAGATATTTTAACTTTATTATATTGTAAATTTTTTCCGCTACATGAGATTGTCTAGAAAAGTACTCTTTTAATTTTTTTCTTGTATATTTTAAATATAGTTCATTGTTACATATTTTATTTAGGATTGTTTCAAATTCGTTGTAATTTCTTACTGTAAATGCTGTTTTTATATTTATTAAGTCGCATGCCTGTTCATTGTTTAAGTAATTTGGCCCAAATATAGTTGGGATATAGTAAATTGATGCTTCAAGTATATTGTGTGTGCCATTGCCAAAGCCCCCTCCGATAATAGCTATATTACTATAGCGATACACATATTTTAGTATTCCTTTTTTGTCTATCAGTAGTATCCTTCTTTTAGAGTATTCTGTATAATTTGTATAGTAAGATATAGCCTCTCCATAATTGATTATCCAGTCTTTTTCGTTTATATATTGATTTTCATGAGGTGCAATAATTATTTTTAATGATGGATTTATATTTTTATATTTATTGAAATATTTTGCAATATATTGTTCTTCCTGAGCCCAACTGCTTCCAACTATGATTACAAAACTGTCTTTGCAAAAATCATTAAGAATGTGATCGTTGAATTCGATTGTTTTATTTGCAAATATTTGATCTAATTTAGTACTGCCATAAGTATTTATTTCAAAAATCTTATTAAATAAGCTGTATGCTTTTTTTAGATACAACATATATATTATATTACTTCTTTTATAATAGTATGAATTTACTAAAAAAGTTGGTATATTATTTTTTTTCAACTCTGTTAATAGATTTATCCAAAGTTCATTTCGAATAAATATTACAATAGTAGGATTTATTTGTTTGATTAAATTGCGAGCATTTTTAGGTGTGTCAATAGGTAGGTATATATAAAAATCAGCATACTCAGTGCCACTATACATATCAAATCCAGATGGCGAAAAGAATGAGATAACAATCGTCATCTTTTCTTTTTCTTTAAATTTCTTAACTAGCGGAATGGCTTGTTCAAATTCTCCGGCAGAAGCGCAGTGTATCCAGCAAACGGGCGCAGCTTGATCGTGTTCCGGGAATACGGGGAAATGCCGTCGTCCCGCCACCCAACGGGATAGTTTGGTGTCAAAAAGGGCTGCTGCCCGGATGAACCATCCGGAAATATGTATGAGTACAGTGTACAGCAGTCGCATAAATAGCTGTTGTTGAATTTGAAAAGTGCCGTAATTTAACTAAACTTATCGCTTCTAATTTCTCCGGAAGCCAAATTATTTCCCAAAAATTTCTTAAATTCGCCATTTCGTAAAATCAAAATGACAGACAAGCAACTATTTATTCAGTCGTTCACCCAAAAAAACAAGGTAATAGGTGTTATCGGGTTAGGGTACGTTGGTCTTCCAATTGCGCTGGAATTGGCCAAAAAATTCAAAGTAATAGGTTTTGATATCAACGAGAAAAGGGTGGCGTTGATGCAACAGCAGATAGATCCCAGTAATGAATTGCCGAAAGAAGCATTCGACGGATGTGATATTCAATTTACAGCAGATACGGAAGTGCTGAAACAGGCTACTTTCTTTATTGTGGCGGTTCCCACGCCGGTAGATGAACACAATGTTCCGGATCTCAAACCGCTTACTGGAGCGTCCACTACCATCGGAAAGGTGATAAAAAAAGGAGATTATGTGGTCTTTGAATCAACGGTCTATCCGGGTTGTACCGAAGAGGACTGTGTGCCGATTATAGAAAAAATCTCCGGGCTTACTTTCAGACAGGATTTTAAAGTCGGGTATTCGCCGGAACGGATTAATCCGGGTGACACACTGCATACGCTTACCAAAATCACCAAAATCGTCTCCGGATGTGATGACGAATCCCTTGAGCATATTGCCGCTGTTTATGATGCCATCATTGAACCCGGTGTGTACAAGGCGGCTTCTATCAAAGTAGCGGAAGCGGCTAAGGTGATTGAAAATACGCAGCGAGACCTGAACATCGCGCTGATGAACGAGCTGTCTCAGATTTTTAACAGAATGGGAATTAATACCTACGATGTGCTGGAAGCCGCGGGGACCAAATGGAATTTCCTGAAATTTCAGCCGGGGCTTGTCGGAGGACACTGCATCGGAGTGGATCCATACTATCTGACCTATAAATCCAATGAGCTGGGTTATAAGCCGCAGATTATCCTCAGCGGCAGATCTATCAACGATGGGATGCCTAATTATATCGCGCAGAAACTGGTACAGTATCTGCTGGGAAAAGGGAAGAATCCTTCGCAATGTCGTGCACTCATCATGGGTGCCACATTCAAGGAAAATGTGACGGATATCCGCAATTCCAAAGTGTTTGATCTGTATCGTGAATTGAAAAATTTTCATTTTGAAGTAGATATGGTGGACGCGATGGCAGACGCACACGAAGTGGAAGAAGAATACGGAGTCAGCCTGTCGCCGTCACCAAGTGGCACTTATCATGTGGTGGTCGTTGCTGTTGCACATGACGATTACAAGGCACTGGATGAAGAATATTTTCTTACTTTAGCTGAACCGGATGCGGTGATAGCTGATATTAAGAATATGTACGCAGGAAAACTGAAGCAATTAACCCATTGGACTTTGTAAGAAAAGAACAGAGATGCATAGTATGAAAACGATATTAATTACAGGTGGAGCAGGATTTATAGGGTCGCATGTCGTGCGTCTCTTTGTTAATAAATACCCTACGTATACTATCGTAAATCTGGATAAACTGACCTATGCCGGCAATCTGGAAAATCTGAAAGATATAGAGCAGTTGCCGAATTATATTTTTGAAAAAGCAGATATCGTCGATGCGGAAGCAATGCGGGAACTGTTTAAAAAATACCATTTTGACGGCGTCATCCATCTGGCTGCGGAATCTCATGTAGACCGTTCTATCCTGAATCCGCTGGAATTTATCATGACCAATGTGGTGGGCACTGTCAATCTGCTGAATGCTGCCAAAGAAGCGTGGGCGGAAAACACCGACGGAAAGTTGTTTTACCATGTATCCACCGATGAAGTATACGGAAGTCTGGGCGAAACGGGTTTCTTCACGGAAACAACGGCATATGATCCGCGTTCTCCCTATTCCGCGTCCAAGGCCAGTTCAGATCATTTTGTGAGAGCGTATGAAAACACTTACGGCTTGCCGGTCGTTATTTCCAACTGCTCCAATAATTACGGTTCCTATCAGTTCCCGGAAAAACTCATTCCGCTTTTTATCAATAATATTAAAAACAACAAGCCGCTTCCGGTATACGGAAAAGGCGATTATACCCGCGACTGGCTCTTCGTCGAAGACCATGCCGCCGCTATCGATGTGATTTATCACGAAGGGAAACACGGAGAAACTTACAATATCGGTGGATTTAATGAATGGCAGAATATAGATCTGATACACCTGCTTTGCAAAATCATGGATAGAAAATTGTCGCGAGTGGAAGGAACCTCCGCACAGCTGATTACATACGTGAAAGATCGGCCCGGACACGATAAACGATATGCCATTGATGCCACAAAACTGAATACGGAATTGGGCTGGAAACCATCCCTGCAGTTTGAGGAAGGACTGGAAAAGACTGTTGATTGGTACCTGGAGAATGAAGAATGGCTGCAACATGTCACCTCCGGAGAATATCTGAACTATTATAAAAAGCAATACGATACCGTTTAAATCTGTTACCCTACATAAAATATCACACTTCTGAAAATGAAAAACATACAAAAAATATTCACCCTGATACTGCTCCTGCTGGCTTTCACAGGAACGCAGGCTCAGTTGGTAACGCCCTTTATACCACCGGTTAATCCGGAGCCTACCGTCAAGGAAATCTTCCAGAAAATTCAGGATACACTGAATGTAAAACAAGGAGAACTGAAAGTTGGGGAAGTGCAAAAAGCCAATGAAGCGGCAAAGGAATTTGCACCACGCGCTAAAGACGCCGATGAACAGCAAGGGGCTATTGGTAATGCAACCAACGCAGCGGAAGTGAAGAGTGGTATCAATACTCCGGATAAACTCTTGAAAGAAGCACAGAAAGCGGCTGAAACAGTCGAAAAGTTAACGGCGACTGCCACCAAGGAGTTGCGCGAAAAACTGGATACTGTCGATATTTATGGCTATTCCTACTTCCGTCAGAAAGATGTGAAAATATTCAATAATGCAGTAGATATTAAACCACCATCCAACTATGTGTTAGGGGTGGGAGACCAGATTGTTGTGTCTATCTGGGGTTACGCGGACTACAACCGTTTGTTCTATATCGATAAGGACGGATATATCCAGCAGGAAAACATCGGACGTGTCTATCTGAAAGGATTGACATTGGAACAGGCCAAAGAACTCTTGCGTACCCGATTCGCCAGCGCATATATGATTGACAAATCAGATTTCGACGTGTCAATTAACTATTCACGTGTAATCACGATCAATGTGGTGGGTGATGTCGAAAATCCGGGGTCATATACTTTCCCGGCAATTAACACGGCGTATAATATCCTGGCTTATGTAGGTGGTCCTTCCAAATCAGGTTCCATTCGTGATATTCAGATTAAACGCGACGGAAAGATTATCCGCAAATTTGACTTGTATAAATTCCTCTTTACACCGGAAAAACAGGATGATATCTTCCTGAATAACAACGATTATATTTATGTTCCTTCCCAAAGAAACATAGTGAGAGTGGAAGGCGCTGTTAACCGGGAAGGAAAATATGAGATGCTGCCCGGAGAGTCGTTCGAAGATTTATTGCGCTACTGCGGTAACTACAAACCGGATGCATTCACTAAAGTGATTCAGATCAGACGTTTTCAAGATAACAAGCAAATATTGATTGATTACGATATTGACAGTATGAAGCGCATAGGTAAGCCCATTTTGTTGATGAACGGGGATGTCGTGGGCGTAAGATCCATACCGGAAAAAGTAAAAAACTATAATGATATTTATGGAGCAGTATTATTGCCCGGTAGATACGAGTGGAAACCTGGCGACCGCGTTTGGGATCTGATTCAGAAAGCACAAGGATTGAAGGAAGATGTTTACCTCGACGAAGCGATTCTCATCAGAACGAATTTTGATGACTTTCGAAAACACAGCATTACAGTAAATCTGAATAATATTTTAGCTGATAAAAATTCACCGGATAACGTGGAATTAACCTTCCGTGATAATCTGGAAATATATTCCAAAATGGATTACTTCGACCGTTTTGATATCGAGGTAAAAGGTGAAGTGCGCAAGCCAAGACGATTTGAAGTGGAAAAAGGACTTACGCTGAAAGATGCGATTATCATGTGCGGCGGATTGAAGGAAGAAGCATTGCTCGATAAAATCATCATTTACCGGGTGAATGAAGATCTGACAGAAAAACTGATTTCATTCCCGATTGATACAGCGGATAGCTATGCGGCACTGGATACCTTTAAGCTGAAAAAACGCGATAAGATTTATGTTCTGAAAGATCTTCGCCGAATTGACAGATACTATATAGAAGTAAATGGCATGGTGCGCAAAGTAGATACTTTCCCGTATATGGAAAGCATGACACTCGCCGATGCGTTGATTCTGGCACAGGGTTTTAAAATGGAAGCTGCTTCCAACAGAATCGAAATCGCCCGTATCGCCAACTACGACAAGGCCATTTCCCAATCGGTTCCTACGCAGGTGACAATTCTGAACTTTAGCGTAAGTAAGAATATCGGCAAAGATCCGGTGGCAAACTCCATCAAATTACAGCCATATGACCAGATTTATGTAAGACCTACTCCTGAGTTTGAATATCAGATGAAGGTGATGGTAAAAGGGGAGGTGCTATACCCCGGCGAATATGTGCTAACCACTAAGGATGAGAAATTATCTTCTGTCATCGAAAGAGCCGGTGGTCTGACGCGCTTCGCATATCCGGAAGGTGCGCGACTCTATCGCTCGGAAGATGGTATCGGAGATATTCTTACGGACGTGGATAAGGCGCTGAAAAGCAAAAATTCCAAATTCAACTATGTCCTTAAAAAAGGCGATATCATAGAAATTCCGGCGGTGAAAGACCTGGTGGCTATGAGGGGCGAGTTCAATTATCCTTCCGAGAAAAAACCGGATAACCTGTATATGCCGTTTACAGAAGGCAAAGACGCGAAGTATTATATCTATAAATACGGTGCAGGATTCAGCGATAGTGCTGTGCGTAAAAAAACCTATGTCATTCGTCCTAACGGGCAGATACTGGCCACCCGCAGAACCATGTTTGGTAAGAATTATCCTAAGGTAGAGAAAGGTTCTGTTATTGTGGTCCCGCAAAAAGATCCTAAAGTTAAAAAAGAAAAAAAGCAGAGAAGTGGTGAAGGTGCCGCCGTTCAGAAAATTGTGAGCGGTGTAATCGGAACTATTACATCGGTGCTGACCTTATATTTGCTCTTCTTAACGGTTAAGAATACGAAGAACTAACATGAGCGAACAAGAAGAAAAACCACCTTTAGCTCCGGAACAGGAAGTTGATCCGTCGGTAGAAAATCCACTGGAAAAAGATCAGGGATTGACGATGGTCATTTCCGTGATGAAGGAGTTGATTGCCATCGGCAAAAGTCTCGCGCTGATACTCGTAATTCCTGTTATTCTGACGGGCTTGTATGGTTATTATCAGGGGAAAAAGGAAAAACCTACTTACACAGCAAAAATTACCTTCTTCCTGTCTGAAGACCGTCCGCAACTGTTTGGCCAGTTTGCTTCGTCTGAATTATTGCAGTCTACGAACCGTAACTTTAACAATCCTAAAAAACTCAAGGAGTATTCCTTTACGGAAAATGTAGGCTCCAAGATGGTATTTAAGAAATACGTTTTCCGAGGAAGGGAAGATTATCTCGCGAATCACTATCTGAGACTTTTTTCCAATTATAATAAAAGTTACTTCAAGGATTTTACTTCCGTAAAAGATATGACCATTCCGGATTATCTGGTGTTCAAAAATATCCTGAAAGGTATTCGTGCCGTAGTTACAGTAGATTATAATGAGGCAGAGATTTATTCTATTACCGTTACTACAACAGATGAGGAATTCTCCAAACTGTTGTGTGAGTGTTTCTATGATAACCTCATTGATTACTATATTGAACGGGCTACCCGTAAAGCCAAAATTACGGTAGACTTCCTCGAAGAAAAACTGGCTTTTGTAAAAGCGCAGCTGGAAAACTCAGAATATAATCTCGCGGATTATAAGGATAAGGCCAATAACCTCGTAACCTTCAAGGCAGACCTGAATGAAACCAGATACCTGCGAAACAAGGCATTGCTCGAGGCATTGTATGCGGAAACAGCGCGCGGATTGGAAGGGGCAAAAACTAACCTGCTATCCATTATGCCGTTGTTCCAGACGATAGATGAGCCGCATTTTCCTTTGCAAAAAAATGTCGTGTCCACCCGCAAGCAGTTCATGATGTACATGATGTTGGGCGTGGTACTGGATATATTTATCATTGGTGGTGTGTACTTCAGACGCCACTACTGGCAGAATGTAAAAGAACTTATTCAAAAAGCTTAACAGGATATCTTAACCTGCATCCATATGAATATTATCCCAACACCGCTGAAAGATGTATATATTATAGAGCCCGCTGTTTTTGCAGATAACCGTGGCTTTTTCTACGAAAGTTTTAATGCTAAGAAACTGGAACAGGCCGGGTTGCATTACCATTTTATTCAGGATAATCATTCCAAGTCATCCTATGGTGTGCTGAGAGGTTTGCATTATCAGAATGACCCTTTTGCCCAAGCCAAATTGGTTCGCGTGGTGCAGGGAAGCGTACTGGATGTGGTAGTAGATATCCGCAAGGAATCGCCCACTTTCTTACAGCATTTTTCGATGGAATTGTCTGCAGAAAATAAACGTCAGTTGCTGATTCCAAGAGGCTTCGCGCATGGCTTTGTTGTATTGTCGGAAACCTGCGAGTTTTTGTATAAATGTGATAATTACTACGATAAAGCATCGGAAGGTGGCATCGCCTACAATGATCCGGCTTTGAATATCGATTGGCAAATCCCGCAGGAAGATATCATCCTCAGCGATAAAGACCGACAGAATCCGACGGCAGAAAATGCCAATTTTAATTTTATTTATTCCGCTTCATGATAGAGAAAATTATTGCTATTGCAGAACAGGCCGGAGAGGCCATTCTCGAAATTTACCAACAGGATTTTTCCGTAGAAATAAAGTCAGACGATTCTCCGCTCACGCAGGCTGACAAAAATGCCAATGCTGTTATCGTAACCGGATTGAAGGCAATAGCACCGGAAATCCCTATTATTTCTGAAGAGAATAAACTGACGGACTATGCCATCCGAAAGGATTGGACACAGTGCTGGATGGTCGATCCGCTCGACGGAACCAAGGAGTTCATCAAAAAAAACGGTGAGTTTACCGTCAATATTGCGCTGATAGAAAATGGCGTGCCGGTAATGGGCGTGGTTCATGTGCCGGCTCAGGGAATCACCTATTTTGCAGAAAAAGGCAAAGGCAGTCATAAAAAGGAAGATGGCATAATACAAACACTCAATATCCGTGCACTGGCAGCAGATGGAGTGTTGAAAATTGTTGGCAGTCGTTCGCATCAGACGCCGGAATTGATGGAATATGTAGAAAAACAAAAAAACGTTTTTTCGCAGGTGGAATTTGTGGCCGCCGGAAGTTCACTCAAATTTTGCCTGCTGGCCGAAGGAAAGGCAGATGTCTATCCGCGATTAGGGCCAACGATGGAATGGGATACGTGTGCCGGCCAGATAGTTGCTGCCGAAGCCGGTGCCGTCGTGTTGAGATGGGATAATGGCGCACCGCTCGAATACAACAGAGAAAATCTGCTGAATCCGTATTTTATCGTTAAGCATCCGGAGTTATAGGCAGCTCTGTTTATCATCCAAAGATGCGCGGATCTTTTTCTGATACATACTCCAGTATATCTCCGGGCTGACAGTTCAGTGCCAGACATATTGCCTCCAAAGTACTGAAACGTATTGCCTTTGCCTTGCCTGTTTTGAGAATGGATAGGTTGGATAGCGTAATGTCAACTTTCTCGGAGAGTTCATTTAATGACATCTTTCTTTTAGCCATCATAACATCGAGGTTCACTATAATAGGCATGATTCAGACAGTTAGATCGTTTTCGTTTTGTAATTCGATACCCTTTCTGAAAATTTGTGCAAAGACAAATGCAACTGCGGCCAGCAATAAAAAAGTATCACTGTCGTTCCAGAATATTTCAGCAGACTGCACATTAATTCCCTTTTGTGCCAGTCTTTTTGCAAATTGATGCGTGATTAATCCGACTACCCCGATATTGAGTATCTGATAGCTTACTTTTGAAATCAACTCAGCCGTGGAAAGGCTGAATGGTTTTAGTAAATCCAGTCTGGAAAGCAGCATGATGATTAAATAAAACAGGTATGCCTTCATCGCCGACAGAAATGCAATACAAGAAAACAGTAAAGTGTAGGTTGTTTTATTGTCGCGGTATAATTCCGATAAATTCAATCCGAGATACAGATTATGTGTTGCTGCCGGGTTAATCAGGCTGAATATGTAATTAAATACTAAGGTGCCTGTCTGAATGCAAAATCCAATGAATATAATCCAGGATACTACATGCAGCGCTTTAATGATGAAGTCGGTTCTGTTTGTCATAATGTAGTTTTATTGCCTAAAAATAATAAAAAATTATTGACAAACAATAAATATCCTGCCGAAATTAAATTAATTATTTGTGTGCCCTCGGCTCTCGCAAGTTTAGCGGAGCGTAACTTGTGAGGATAAATAAAGCAAGTTTGAAACTTGATATCCTGCCATTCGCAGGTATTTTAGCGCAGCGTCACCTGCCGTATTGCACAAAAAGAATATTAGCCAACTGCCAACTAAAAGAAATCTTAGTTCTAGGTAATGAGATTTATTTTTTAAGTGGTTACTGTTGAGGTTTAGTAAATCTCTTTTTTCGCGGCACTCAGTGTATTTTGCAATAAGGAAGTGACCGTCATCAGCCCAACACCACCGGGAACGGGGGTAATATAACTGCATTTCGGACTTACTTCGGCAAATGCTACATCGCCGGCGATGCGATAGCCGGATTTTTTGCTGCTGTCTGCTACCCGTGTGATGCCTACATCCACTACCACCGCGCCTTCTTTCACCATGTCGGCTTTCAGGAATTCGGGTTTGCCCAATGCCGCGATAATAATATCGGCCCGCAGCGTTTCTTCTTTTAGGTTGCGGGTGTGTGAATGGCAAAGCGTCACGGTGCAGTTGCCCGGTGTTGCCTTTCTCGCCATCAGCAGACTCATAGGCAAACCTACAATATGGCTTCTACCGATGATCACACAATGTTTGCCTGCCGTTTCAATTTCATAGCGTTGCAGTAATTCCAGGATGCCTTTGGGCGTTGCCGGCAGATAACTCGGCAGATTCAGCGCCATCCGGCCAACATTGGATGGGTGGAATCCGTCCACATCCTTTTCCGGAGCAATGGCCATCAGCACATTGTGTTCATCAATGTGGGAGGGTAGAGGCAGCTGAACAATAAATCCGTCGACCGAAGTATCTGTATTCAGCTGTCCGATGTGGTGCAGCAATTCCGCCTCCGAAGTGTCGGCCGGCAGGTGAATTAAGGTTGATTGAAAACCTACTTCTTCACAGGATTTTACTTTGCTGTTTACATAAGTCTGGCTTGCGCCGTCGCTGCCCACCAGAATTGCCGCCAGATGTGGTGCCCTGTGGCCGCTTTGGCGCATGAATCGAACTTCTTCGGCTATTTCCGCCTTGATGAGAGACGATATTTTCTTGCCATCCAGTAATTGCATTGTAAAAATTTGCCTTAAAAATAGGTAAGATATTTTCGATTCATTAGTTTTGGGAAAGATTTTTTTAAACACATGCATCCCAAACCTTTTGTAATCGGCATATCCGGTGGTAGTGGCAGCGGAAAGACCACGTTCGTGAAGGAATTAGCACGTAGCTTTTCGCCCGAAGAAGTATGTATCCTGAGCCAGGATAACTATTACAAACCCAGAGAACAGCAACACACAGACGAAAATAATGAGAAAAATTTCGATCTGCCGGAATCCTTCAAGGAAGAAGAATATCATCAGGATGTGTTGCGCCTTCTGAAAGGGGAAGATGTGGTGTTAAAGGAATATACTTACAACAATCCGCTGGCAGAACCCAAACTGGTGACTTACAAAGCAGCACCGGTAGTGGTGATAGAAGGTATCTTTGTATTCCATTTTGCGGATGTATCCAATCTGATGGATTACAAGATTTTCATCGACGCGGATGAACACATCAAACTGATTCGCCGTATCCGCCGCGACCAGATTGAACGCAATTATCCGCTGGAAGATGTGCTGTACAGATACCAGCACCATGTATTTCCTTCCTACGCGCAATATATTTTGCCGTATAAATCCAGTTGCGATATGGTGGTTGATAACAACGTGAGTTTTGAAGATGCCATGCAGAATCTGAAAACAACCATCCGCGAGCGATTGAATACGCCTGCACAGTAGGATTTCTATCAACCTTCAAATATCAGCGAGAAACAGAAGTTTCTGTTGTACAGCCCTTTCATGTATTTGGAATAGATGAGTTCATTGTTCGGCTGGTGTATGTTCAGCACGGAATTAAATACCTTGAATTCCGGTGAAAGAATGAACAGTGGCAGATGTATTTCCATACCCACGCCATAGTTGATACCGAAGTCGTGGCGCAATTGCAAAGGCATATCGCGGTCTTTTCGGCCCTTGAAGCTGGCACCTAAATCGAATCCATATTTCACCCCGGCAATCAGATATAACTTAACATCCTTGAGTGGCTCTGTTTTGAATTTCATTTCAAACGGAAAATCAAAATAGACCTGCGGTAAGGTCTTTTTTACAATAGTGCCATCGCTGAACTCGTAGGTGAGGTCTTTGTCACAAAAAAGGAACCCGGGCAGGGTGCGGAATTCAATATGTCTGTTGATGTGATAGCTTGCCAGCGCGCCGATACCGAAAGATACGCCGTGTTTGGAGCGGATAGACAGAATGCTGTCGCTTTGTGCAAAGAGTGCATTCTGGCGGATGCGGTAATCACCGAAACCCATACCCAAAACAATGCCGAAATGGTATTTTTTTGTATGGTATTTGAAATCGTTCTGCATAGCATTGCGCTGCCCGAAACCAAAGGCCGGCAGCAACAATAACAGTACAATGATTATTTGCCTGCGATATAAATGGTGCTTATGCCAAATGTAAGTGTCTTGCATTCAATGTCTTTATAACCTGCCTGTTGTAATAACTCCACAAACTGCTGTCCGTCCGGAAAGAGTCGAACGCTCTCCGGTAAATAGGAATACGCGCGCGCATCTTTGGAAACCAGTTTGCCGATAAACGGTAAAACGTTGCAGAAGTAAAAATAGTATAATTTCTGAATGAACCAATTGCGGGGCTTGGAAAATTCCAGTACATACAGCGTTCCGCCGGGTTTCAGCACCCTTCGCATTTCGCTCAGTCCTTTGGGGACATTCTCAAAGTTGCGCACGCCGAATGATACACTCACCGCGTCAAAGGTGTTGTCGGGAAACTGCAGCGCTTCGCTGTCGCCGAGCTGCAGTTCTATCATCGGATACGATTTGATTTTCTCGCGACCTACCGCCAGCATTTTTTCGGAAATATCCACCCCGATAATTTTGGTCGGGTGGAGCTTGCTCTCCGCAATCGCCAGATCGGCAGTGCCCGTTGCCACATCGAGTATCATTTTCGGTTGCTTGCGGCCAATCAACTTCACCAGCTTGCGGCGCCACAACTTGTCTATGCCCATGGAAAAGAAGTGATTCAGAAAATCGTACGTGCCGGCCACATTGTTGAACATGGTCGCAACCTGCTGTTTCTTACTTTCCTCGGTATTGTATGGCGTTAATGGTGTACCCATGCTGCTTGCTTTTTCGTGTGCTGTTCAGACAACGGAACAGCCCTTTTTGTTTAATTTTCCCCAAAAATACAACAATAGATTACAATCTGTCCGAAATAGTATCCATCTTTGCATTATTAAATCACAAACTTGATACATTTAGCCAAATTCATAGGGTCTTTCCCCAAAACCGATGATTGTCCGGATACCAAACTTCCGGAGTTCGCCTTTATCGGCAGAAGTAATGTCGGAAAATCATCGCTGATTAACCTGTTGACTCACAGGAAGGATTTGGCAAAGGTATCTCAGACGCCCGGTAAGACGCAGAATATCAACCTTTTTCTGATTGATGAAAGTTGGCATCTGGTCGATTTGCCCGGTTACGGCTACGCCCGTGTGTCTAAAACCACCCGTGAGGTGTTTGATAAAATGATACGCTACTATATCACCAAGCGCCCGCAGTTGTCTCTATTGTTTGTGTTGGTTGACGGCAGTATTAGCCCGCAGAAAATTGATCTCGATTTCATTGACTGGCTCGGCGAGCATCAGGTGCCGTTTGCTATAGTTTTTACCAAAACAGATAAGGAGAAGAACCTGCAGGTGCAGAAAAATATCCGGCAGTTTAAACAGAAAATGCTGGAGAAATGGGAAGCACTGCCCGAGATGTTTGTTACTTCCGCAGAAAAGAATCGCGGCGGCCGCGAGTTGCTGGATTATATCAAGCTGTGCAGCACCACGATGGCGGAGGAATCGCAGGAAGAGCCCGAAGTATAGGTTTATCCACAAAGGTTTGGCAATATATTTGCAGTATCTCTTGCGTGAATTTTAATTTTGCGCTGTGAGAAATTGGTTACTGGTATTTTTATGGTTTTGCACTGTCACAGTGGCGCGTGCGCAGGATGTTGATGGCAAGTGGATAGGTACGTTTATACAGTACGCACACAATACCTATGATGTAGAGATGACGGTGGAAAAATTGCCGCCGGGTAATATATTTTCCGCCCGATTGCGCATCACCAACGGATTTTATTTCGGAGAATACAATATCAGCGGCTTCATCTGCAATAAGAAAAATCTGGAAATAACCACTATTGTGCTGTTGCGGGAAAATGAACCCGGCAGCTGGATTGACTGCCTGAACGGCACCTTTGACCTGAGTGACGATGAAACCGAACTGACTTTCACAGATACCTGGTTGGCGACAGGACAACGCAACAACGCCTGTAAGGTGAAGTATATCCAGAAAGATATGTTTCAGTGCCTGCGTTCAGCCTATCTGAGAAAGCCTAAATATTCCGATGTGCTTGCGGAATTTGAAGCAATGTGGCGCCAGTATGACCGCAAACAACCACTACCGGCCAGTACGCCTTCTTTAAGCACCACGCCGCCGGTGGCAGTAGTGAACATAGCACCTGTGGTGGAGGAACCAAAATCAGAAACTAAAATCGTCGCGAAAAACGAGAACCGCGCCCCGGTGATTGACACCTTTGAGCAGGTGAAAAAACGTCCGGTGCAGGTGAAAGATGAGATTGAGGTGGCCAGCTATAATATTACGATTGAATATTGGGATAGATACAATGAAGACGGAGATTCCATCAATCTGTATCTGAATCAGAAGCCCATACTGGAAAATGTACGACTGACAAAACTGAAGAAATCCATTACGGTAACGCTGGAAAAAGGTAATAACTATCTGGTGCTGCATGCGTTGAACGTGGGAACAGAGCCGCCAAATACCGCTTCTGTAACCGTAAAAGACGGTAAAAAGATACAGAATGTGTCACTGACCTCCGATATGCGCACCAGCGGTGCTCTCAAGATTGTTGTCCGGGAATGACAGCGCCGGTGTGTAGAAAAATTGTTAAATAATACGCTTTAAAAATCAGGCATTGTGTTAATTACAAAAATATTGCTATCTTTGCCCACTCAAATTAATTATCATGAAAGCAGATATCCATCCAAAAGAATACAGAATGGTCGTATTTAAAGACTTTTCTTGTGACCATATGTTCCTGGCAAAATCTTGTGCTAACTCCAAAGAAACCATCAAATGGGAAGATGGAAACGAATATCCATTGATCAAACTTGAGGTTTCCAATATGTCTCACCCATACTACACCGGTAAAGTGAAATTACTAGATACCGCAGGTCGTATCGATAAATTCAATAAAAAATACGCTAAGAAATAAGTTTTTTTTAGAAAGATATACGTCGAAAGTCGCAACTTTATGTTGCGACTTTTTTATTTTTACAACATGCCGATTCAACATCTTGTTCTTTTTGATGGATTTCACCGAAATAACCTGTTGCCCATCGTGGCCACCCGGGCCGTGGCGGATATCCGGATAGGTATTCTCACCATCCGCGAAAAATGGGAATGCCTGCTCTCGTTGCCCGTGCATATCCTCACCGCCGACTATCTGCGGGCTAAATATGCACAACCACCGGTAGGCCATACCACCTTCATCAATGCCACGGTACTGCCACAGCAGGATTGGCTGGACGCCGTGATGGATATGCCGGCAGACAGCGTGCTGAAGTCCGGTGATACGGTCGTGGCAGTCAACACAACTGCCGTAATAAAAACACTGGCGCAATTACAGGATATAGCGGCACAACTACCGGTGCTGATGTTGAAAGCCGATTCCCAGCAAATCAATTATCCGTGGGATATTTTCCGTCTGAATGGTGTGGAAATAAAACAGGATATCCGACGGATGAAACTGACGCCTAATGGGGAAGTATTGTCTGCTACCAACCAATTGCTCGGAACAGAAATTTATGTGGCAGATGGCGTACAGTGTGAGTGCGCGGTGCTGAATGCCCAACATGGCCCAATTTATCTCGGCAAAGACAGCGAGGTGATGGAAGGTTGTACTGTCCGCGGGCCTTTCGCACTGGGAGAACATTCCTCGCTGAAAATGCAGGCGAAAATCTACGGCGATACCACCATAGGTCCACATTGCAAGGTGGGCGGAGAGGTCTCCAATTCCGTTATCATCGGTTATTCCAACAAAGGGCACGATGGCTTTCTGGGGAATGCCGTCGTCGGCGAATGGTGCAATCTCGGGGCGGATACCAATAATTCCAACCTGAAAAACAACTACGGAAAAATAAAAGCGTGGAATTATCCCGCGAAGGATTATATCAATACCAATTTGCAGTTTTGCGGACTTATCATGGGTGATTTTGCCAAAAGTTCCATCAATACCATGTTCAATACCGGAACGGTGGTCGGCGTGGCTGCCAATGTATTTGAAGGCGGCTTCCCACCCAAATTCATCCCGGATTTTTCATGGGGATTGAACGAAACTTTCCAGCTGGAAAAAGCCTTTGAAGTGGCGGAACGCATGATGGAACGCAGGGGCGTGCTGCTGTCGGATATCGACCGTGGCGTGCTGCATCATATTTTTACAGAGACGGAAATATTCCGCAAGTGAATGTCAAACAAGAAAACATGACACGTACAAAAATTATAGCCGGAAACTGGAAAATGAACACCACTTCTCAGGAGGCTTCGGCGCTGATACAGGCATTGGCAGAAAGTCATTCAGGTTGGGGCTTGCACGACCATAAAAAAGTAGTGATAGCACCGCCATTTCTTTATATTCAGGAAGCAGCGGCAGCATTCAGCAAATTGTCGCATCTTTTCGTAGCGGCACAGAACTGCAGTCAATACGAAAATGGCGCCTATACCGGCGAGGTTTCTGCGGATATGCTGGCAAGCGTCGGTGCGGAATACGTGCTGATTGGACACAGTGAACGCCGGGAGTATTTTGGTGAAACAGCTGATATCCTGTTGGCGAAAATCCGGCTGGCATTGTCCAAGGGGCTGACGCCGGTGTTTTGTTGCGGAGAGCCGTTGGACATCCGCGAGCAGGGACAGACTTTTGCATTTATCAGAGAGCAACTGGAAACCTGCATTTTTCAACTGCCGGAAAATGAGATTTCTCAGTTGGTGATAGCTTATGAACCTATTTGGGCGATAGGTACCGGAAAAACAGCTTCTCCCGAACAGGCGCAGGACGTACACGCGATGATACGTGCCGAACTGTCCGCCAAATATTCTTCCGGAACTGCGCAGGGAATGACCTTGCTGTACGGTGGAAGCGTCAACGCGAAGAATGCGGCAGATTTATTCTCCTGTCCGGATATCGATGGCGGATTAGTCGGCGGTGCTTCCTTACAGGCAGATAACTTTATTACCATTATAAAAGCAATGAAATGAAAAATACCACACTTGTATATACCATCACCTGGGAAGAAGCATTGACACCGGAGGAATTATCCGGACTGTTTATGGATTTGCCGATTGAAGGAGTGGAAGAAATGGAACAGGCGCTGAAAGTGTATGTGGCACAGGAAAATCAGGAAGAGCTTGAGGTGTTTTTACAGGATTTGCAGGAACAGATGGCGCTGCAGATAGCCTGCGAGGAACTCGAGCATAAAAACTGGAATGAGCAGTGGGAAAGCAGTTTTCAGCCCATTCAAATAGAAGATTTTGTACTGGTGCGCGCCACTTTCCATCCGGCTTCTGAAGCCGTTTTACATGAAATCGTTATTGAACCGAAAATGTCATTCGGCACCGGCCATCATCCGACAACGGCACAGATGATGCAGCAGATGCGCCATATTGATTTTTCGGGAAAGAACGTGCTCGACTGCGGTTCCGGAACGGGTATCCTCGCTATCCTCGCGGAGAAACTGGGTGCGGCTTCCTGCCTCGCGCTGGATAATGATGAATGGTGTTTTACCAATTGCGAGGAAAATATCCAGTTGAACGCGACCTCAAATGTACAGCCGCAGTTAGGTGTTATAGCCGACCTGAGCGGACTGCAGTATGATATCATTCTCGCGAATATCCACCGCAATTTTCTGGTGGAGTTTATGGGCGAACTTGCCGCTTTGCTGAAAGAAGACGGCTATCTGCTGGTTTCCGGCTTTTATCAGGAAGATTCCAAAGCCGTGCTGGATGCCGCTTTGGAACATCATTTGATTGCACAATATGAAACCGTGCAGCATAACTGGGCCTGTATCCTATTGAAAAAAAATAAATGACCTTTTACATGAAGAAAATAACCCTGCTTTCCGTCTTAATGTTATTGTCCATTATCACCGTGATGGCGCAATATCCCAAAGAATTCCCGAATGACAATGCCGGATATGGCAAAGCCTATGCGGAATTCATTAAAACCTGTACCCGCGACGACTGCAAGGAAGTGGCAGAGAAATTTCCCAAGGCCATTGTGTCTGGAAAATCTTCCGAATATTTCTTTAAAATAAAGGGTATTACACAATCCATGCTTTTGAAAAAAGCGCCCGCTTATCCTGTTTTTATGGAGTTTGCGTCCCTCTTGCTTACGTTGGATGTGACCAAGGCTAATCCGACGGCGATAGATAAAAACTTTGATATACTGCAAACACTGATAGATAAGGCTAAGCCCGGAAATTTAAAGGAGTTTACGGGGTATGTGCAGTACCTCAATAATCTCTATACGCAGAATGCATTGTATTACACCAACACCAATCAGTGGAAAGCCACCGGTGACTACACCGTGGATTTTACAGATGAAAAGCCGGTGTTTACCTTTGCTGTTACCGAATTGACCGGCACGTCCAATATCGATACGATTGTTATCAAAAATGAAAAAGGGAAATACTATCCGCTGGAGCACCTGTGGATAGGGCAGTCGGGCAATATCAGCCTGCAGCGCGCCGGCTTCGATCCTGCCAGCAATTTTGTGCAGTTCGGCGCACATCAGATTAACTTTTCGAAAACGGACATCATCATCGATTCTGCGAAGTTCACTTTCAAACCGGTGTTGGGCGATGTGCAGCTGGGAACCTATACCGACAAACTGCTGCAGGCAAAGGCGCAGGAGCGTATCTATCCGAAATTCCGTTCTTACAGTAATGACGTGAAGTTTAATACTTTCGGCAAGGAAGTGAAATTCAACGGGGGCTTTCAGCTGGAAGGTACCAATATCTATGTGGTGGGTTCCGACACCGTATTGCCTACGATATCATTGGCGGATAAAGGCGGTAAGGAAGTGGTGCGCGTTACCGCAGACCGCATACAGATAAAAGACTTTAAAGATCTCTCTGTAGCGGATGCGTCGATGACGATATTTATGAAAGATAACACCATCGTACATCCGTATATCAACTTTTTCTACTCCTCAAAAACCAAGGATGTCAAGGCTTCGCGCGATATGAAGCCATTGTCCAAACAGCCTTTCACGAGCGAATACCACAAGATGTTTTTTTATGTGGATGAGTTAAAATGGAATCTGGATAGTACCGTGATGAAGTTCAGTATGTACACCATTTCCGGCGATAAACCGGCCATTTTTGAATCGTTTAATTACTATCAGCCTAATCTGGAAAATAAATATAAGGGTCCGACAGAACAGGGACCTATTGACAAGATATTCCGCTATTACGAAAGCACCGGCGACCGTTATGTGGATGCGCAAAGTATAGCGCTGGATATTAATCCGGGCGCTCCGTTTTCCGCTACGCAGCATATTTTCTACAAACTGGTGGAGGACGGTTATATCAACTACGACCCGAACATCCGCAGGATAGAAGTCAAGGAAAAGCTGGTGAATCAGGCGCTGGCTGCAAAAGGAAAACAGGATTACGACTTCATTAAGTTCGCTTCCTTTAAGCGCGCACTGAATGCCCGACTCGACATCAATTCCAATAAACTCGAGATATATGGCGTGGAAGAGATAAATATGAGCACCAAGTCAGGGGTGAAATTCATTCCGAATAACGATACGGTGTGGATTGGTAAAAACCGTGTGATGAGTCTGGGTGGGAAAATCATTGCCGGAAAATTTGACTTTGTCGCCAAGATGGTTGACTTCGACTATGACAGTTATTCTTTCAAAATGAAGAATGTCGACTCTATGGTCGTTTATATTCCGGAAGGTAAACCCAACGAAAGAGGGGAAGTGAAGTTAGTGCGTTCCAAAACGCCTATTCAGAATGTTTCCGGCACCTTGCACATTGCTGCGCCGGATAATAAATCAGGTACCAATAATGACAGAAAGTATCCATTCTTTACAAGCGGTGACACCGCGAAAGTGGCTTATAATAAAGGTAAGAACGGCGATAAATACGATAAGGATAAATTCTTCTATCAGGTGTATCCGTTCAAACTCGACAGCCTGAATGATATCGCTACGGAAAAACTGCAACTCAACGGACAGCTGATTTCCGGCGGGATTTTTCAGCCGATTCAGTCAGGTCTGAAATTGCAGGATGATAATTCATTTGGTATTGATGTGCAGACCGGAAGCAAAGGTTATTCCATGTTCGGTGATAAAGGAAAATATACCGCCGACCTCAAACTCAACAGCGAAGGTTTATCCGGTAAGGGGTTATTTGAATTTGGAAATATCAAGTTGTACGCAGATACCGCTTTCTTCTTCATGGACAGCGTTGCTGCGATGCTGGATAGTGTCCGTATCATTGAAGATAAAAAAGCGAATTTGCCGCAGACCACCATCAATAGTTCCTCTTTTACCTGGAATGTAAAAAAAGATTCCCTGATTGTCTCGGAAGGGAAAGGGGAGAAATTCAGTATGTACAATGGTACTACGGAACTGGATGGTAAACTGATATTGCATAAAAATCAGCTGGCCGGTTTGGGCGTACTTTCCTGGAATCATACCAAATTGCAATCGGATGATATTTCCTTTAAGGCAAGGCAGTTCGACGCGAAAAACGGACGACTCAATCTGTCCACCGACGACGGTCAGTCGTTGCTTGCATCCAATGATGTGAATGCCAAATTTGACCTCGACAAAAAAATCGCGGATATTGAAATGAACAAAAATGACACGATCCCGCTCGAGTCCTTCCGGTATGTGGCCAATCCGAAGTTCCTGCATTTTGATATCGCGAACAATAAACTCACGCTGAATGCCGCCACCAAAACAGGTAAATTCTTTCTCTTGTCCACCGATCCTACCAAAGATTCACTGCGCTTCGTTACTTCTACCGCTGACCTGAATCTGAATGATAACTCCATTTATTTTGCAGGTATCAATGAGCTCAAACTGGCCGACTCTAAAGTGATTCCGGATAAAGGGGAAATATTCATTGAGCAGGATGGAACCGTGCGTACATTGAAAAATGCCATGGTGGTTTTCCACGCTGACAGTGCCTATCATACGGTGAAAGAAGCGGAGATTAATGTCGTGGGCAGAAATGATTTTTCCGGTACCGGAAATTACTATTTCAAGATGAATAACGGCACCGTGGAGAAAGTCGCTATCGCAGAAGTGAATGTGAAGAATCCATATCGCGGACAGGTTATTCCGGAAGGCAAAAAAGGCAGAAAAATGCTGGAAGAGCGCGACATGAGCAAAGTATATACGTATGCGAAAACGACAATAGAAGAAGATATGAATTTTAAATTGGATAACAAGATTTACTATAAAGGTAAATTCGAGTTTGACTCCAAGCACAAGGATATTTTCCTCGACGGTATGGTGAAAGTGGATATTGCCAATACCAGCAGTGACTGGATTGCCAATGTGCAGACACTCGACCCGAAAAAGCCGGCGGTCAGCATGGACAGCATCATGAGCCAGGCTAACAATAAGCTGTTCGTCGGTTTGATGCTGGATAAAAGCGGACCTGAGTTCTACACGACCATACTGCAGGATAAACGCAGCAGTAATGATGCTTCGGTGATGACTATTAAAGGCTCCATGAATTACAGCAAAACAGAGCCGAATACTGTTTTATTCGGAGATGAAAATGCATTCCGATCCGTCTTCGCACACAGTTCCTGTATCAAATACAACGAGGTGTCAAAAGCGATGGAAGGCGTGGGTGAAATCGGATTGGATTTGAAATTAAGATCCGCGAAGGCTACTACTGTGGGCTCATTTGTCTTCGATACGACAGGTAAGAATTTTGTAGTGAATGCCGATGTTGCGCTGAATATGTTGGTGCAGCCTTATGTATCAAGCATGATTATAAACACGTTCACCGCTTCCGAAAATCCTGCGCCGATGGTAAGCCTGAAACGCAATAAATCCCTGCAACGTACGCTGTCCGTGCTGGTGAAAGATACGCTGGAGTCCAATCGTATTATCGCGGAATTATACACCTCCGATTCATTGAGTATCCCGAAAAGTATGGGCTACAACATACTCTTGACAGGAACTAAACTGTATTTTGACAACGATGAAATGACATTCAAAAGTGTGGAACCTGTTACGCTGGTTTATTTTGGTACGGATATTGTTCGACGTCAGTTCAATGCATATATAGAACTCGGCTATGGCGCGCAGGGCGATTTTGTCAATATCAATCTGGAAGATGCCAATGGCGAGTGGTTGTATATGCGTATTAAAAACAACGAAATGGGCGTGCTGTCTTCCAAAACAGATATCTATAACACATTGGTGTTGATGAAAGAATCAGATAGGGTATTCAAGGATGGCAAGGTGCCGGTGTTTGAAATCATGCCGACACAGAACTCCGTACGCGATAATTTTGTGGTAAGAATGGAGGATTTTAAAGAACGCTATAAAGCGATATTGTCTAACCCGCAGAAGTAAAGACATGAGAAAGTTATGGATAATCGCGGTGTCTCTGATGGTGTTTTCATGCAGTCAGAACCCGATAACAGGAAGAAAGCAGCTGAATCTGGTGCCGGAATCACAGATGAATGCGATGGGATTGCAGGAGTATCAGCAATTCCTGACTGATAATAAGTCTAAGGTCATCACAACGGGTACGCAGGTGGATATGGTGAAGCGAGTGGGCGACCGCATCGCGAAAGCCGTTACGGAATACATGACCAAAAACAACATGGCTAATCGCATAGAAGGATATCAGTGGGAGTTTAATGTAGTAAAAGATTCGGTGGCTAATGCGTGGTGTATGCCCGGCGGAAAGGTGGTGGTGTATACCGGCATTCTTCCGATTACACAAACGGAAACAGGATTGGCAGTCGTAATGGGACATGAAATATCGCATGCAATCGCGAGCCACGGCAATGAGCGCGTGAGCGCGCAGCTGATGCAGCAATTCGGATTTTCCGCACTGGATGTAGCGCTCGCGAATAAGCCGGATGAAACCCGCAACTTGTATTTAAATGCCCTCGGGATAGGTACGGAGCTCGGCATAATGCTGCCATTCAACCGCAAGCAGGAAAGCGAGGCCGACCGCATGGGCCTGATATTTATGGCGATGGCGGGCTATGATCCGACGGAAGCCATTAATTTCTGGACGCGCATGTCTGACCTCAAAGGTGGCGCTGCCATGCCGCAGTTTCTGAGCACACACCCGAGTGATGCGACCCGCATTAGTGATATAAAAAATAAATACCTCGCGGAGGCACTCACCTACTATAAGAAGCAATAGGAGGATATATGGCGCTGCTCAGGAAATTTATCAGCTATTTTTTTGATCTCACACAGGAAAAAGTGCAGAGCCGCTATAGCGGGGAAGTGGTGGTGGCCTACAGCCGCGGACAATACAAACTCAGTACGAGCAATGCCATTTACTCCTTCGGGAAATACTATACCTCTTTTGATACGGTATTCCGTCAATTGCAGGTGGGTGAACGTCCGGTGCAGTCAGTGCTGGTGCTGGGCTTCGGCTTAGGCAGCGTAGTTGATTTACTAGGACAACATCCTTCCATACAACTCATCACGGCCGTAGATGCCGATGATGTGATTATGGATTTGGGTAAGAAATACCTGCAATCAGGTCTGAAAAGTAAAGTAGAATGGGTATGCGCGGATGCCGCAGCATTTGCATCAACCACCACACAGGCATATGATCTGGTGTTGTTTGATGTGTTTATTGACGACCTTACGCCGGTTGTATTTATGCAGACTGAATTTCTGGAGTCGCTGAAGAAAACGGTAGCACCCGGTGGTTTGTTGTTGTTCTCCAAAATCCACGATTCACATCACAGCAAGATAGAAAATGAGCAGTTTGAAAAACGATTCACTAAAGTTTTCCCTTCCGCATTTTCTATAGATACGGATGGCAATAAATTATTCTGCTGGGAAAATAAACAGTAGTTACGGATGAAATCTTTTATGCAAGTGTGGCACCAGAATGCCCACGAGCGTGCCGATCGCATAGCCTGTCAGCACGTCTGTATAATAGTGCTTGCCGGCACCGACACGACATAAACCAACCACTGCAGGCAGCACTGCGGCGCCTGTCCAGAATAAAGGTTTGTATTTAGAGTTGGGATGATAGTCCGTCCATACTTTTGCAATAAAAAACATGCTGGCAGCGGATATGGCGGTATGTCCCGACCAGAAAGAAGCCTTCGCATCCTTGCTGTATTTGTCGCCCAGTGGCGCATTTGGATTATATACAAAAGGCCGTTTTCTTTTCACCAGTTCTTTCGTCAGCGCCGTAAGGCCCGTCGTCAGCGCGAAGGTTTCCATCCAGATAGGCGTCACCGTTTTCCAGTCTTTGCGGATGTTTTTGTCGATGTACAGGAAAGCCGGACTTACCATCGCGGAAATCTGCAGTACATCGCTGGAAATTTTAGCGCCTTTGTTGTGAAAGTGGATAGACGTTCTGTCCCATTTATTCACGTCGCTGATTTGCAGTGACTGAATTTCTTCCAGTGTCAGTGGTTGTTTTTTCTTTTTTAAAAACAGGGAAGTTAATCCGGAGCCGAGTGCCACCGTTCCGATGGGAATATCCAGTCCGAGTTTGAACTTGTACACACTCTGGCGTTGCAGCGAATCCTGCGCGGATACCGGCTTCAGCATAACCAGCGCCAGTATAAATATCAAAAAGGGTCTCATTGGAATAAAAATAGCACAAATTTTGATGTTATACACGCAAAAGCCAAACTATAATTCTATTTTTAGAAGACAAATTCCGCTTATGAGATATCTATACATGCTGCTATTATTTCTGCTCTTTCAGCAAAGTTTCGGACAGGGAATGCGGGTGGAAGGCGTGATAACTGATATGGATAGTAAGCAGCCGGTAGCGGATGCCAGTGTTATTATCACTTTCTTCGCCGGTGGTGAATATGCTACTGTGACAGATTCGTTGGGGCGTTATGTGATTACAACGAAGGTAGTGGTGCCCGATGGCGATTTCCCATTGCAGATTTTACATCCTGTTTATTACCCTTCCAACGGTTTTGTACATGTAACAAAAAATTGCAAACGCGATTTTACCATCAAGAAAAAAATACCCAAAATTGAACCGGCAGATACCATTATAGCGATATTGCCACCGAAGCCTGTGCTCGAAGGATATGCTACCAATAATCTGGTGTTTCTCATTGATGTGTCCGCGTCCATGAATGCGCCCGAGAAAATGCCGCTCATCAAAGAATCCCTGAAATATCTGGTGAATGAATTGCGCCCTACGGATAAAATTGCAATCATGACTTTTTCTAGTCAGACGAAAGAAATATTACCTTCCACCTCGGCGCAGCAAAAAGAACTGATACTGCAAACCATCGACGGACTGGCATTTGGCAGCACATCGCAGGGGGGCGCGGCACTGACTGCAGCGTATAAAAACGTGGAACAAAACTTCATTCAGAAAGGAAACAACCGGGTGGTGTTAATCAGCGACGGATTGTTTACTTCAGGTGAAAAAGACTTTAAAAAAATGCAGCAGACGATTACTGCGGGCGCGGCAAAAAATCTGTCGTTGTCGATTTTCTGTTTTGGAAAAACAACCGGATATGTGGATGAAAAGTTGCGCAAACTGAGCGTGTCCGGAAAAGGGAACTACGCCGTCATTCAAAATGCGGAATCCGCCAAAGTGCATTTCATCGAGGAGGCCAAAGCGCTGAAGGCGGAATAATCAGAAGGCTTTCAGTAGCTTGATTTCATTTCTGTACAGCAGTATTTTCTGATCGTTTTCCAGTTTTTTCAGTAATCTGGAAATAACCACGCGGTTGGTACCAAGGTCTTCCGCAATCTGCTGATGGGATAGCTGAAGCGCTGATTTTTCAGATACTTCCGACTTTTTTCTCAGGTAATTGATCAGCCTTTCATCCAGTTTTTCAAATGCAATGACATCAATCGTTTTCATGAGTTCGATGAAACGATCATTGAAACTGCGCATGATGTAGTTTTTCCAGCTCGGATATTTGCAAAGCCATTCATCGAGTTTGATGTGCGGAATGGCAAGCAGTTCCACGTCGTCTTCCGCGATGGCTTTAACCTCACTTTTTTTGGCTTCAATACAGCAACTGTATGCCATCGAACAACTTTCATTGTTGGTGAGGTAATAGAGTAAAATTTCTTTTCCGTTCTCGTCCATGCGGGATACTTTCACCGTTCCTTTCAGAATAACGGGCATCATGCGCACATACTTTCCGTAATCCATGATGATATCGCCTTCCTTGAAGGACTTGATGTCGCCGAATTGATACATCTCCTGTACCAATGCAGGTTCAAAGGCAAGTTCCAGATTAGGATATTTGTTCATGTCAGAAATGATAGTTAATTACGAGATTATACGATACCATGTCGGTTTTGTTAATCACGAATTTAGCATTATTATACGTTTCTCCAACATTTATTTTTCCGGCAATCAGGAATTGTGTTTCCAGCCCTTTCATTCTGCCCGGAAACTGATAGCGGATATCGAGATTGATTTGTGAATAGGTTGGCAGTCCGTATTTGTTGAGTCGGAAGTCTTTCACGTCCGGCATTTTGTAATACCCGCCCGCCAGGGAAAATTTCAGATTAATCTTCTGTACGTTGTAGTTGATTTTTCCCATCACGGCATGCACATCCCCAAATCCTTCATTGCGTTCTCTGGGAAGAAAAGTAAAGAACGGATCGCGTCCCCATTCCCGCGGCATCAGATATCTGCCGTGGTCAGTAATGCGGTTGTAGTTCGCGCTGATTTCAAAAGCCTTGTTTTTCCACCCGAGCTTAGCACCGAATGTCATGGCTTTCGCGCCTTTGTCAAAGTAGGTCTTGGCCGGATCGGCATTGCCGCCGTCTTTCAGCGCATCCTGCCGTATCATCTGTCCGGCCGCGAAGAGGGTATTGTCTTTAAAGGGATATTGCAGGTCTGCCTGCACCAATAGCGAGTTGGAGATATTGTGGGTATACATATCCCAAAGATGGAGTTGGAGATATTTTACGGGCGCCCACTGAAAGCCAGCCATGGCAATAACCTTGCTGTTAAGATGTTCCGCGTATTCGGATTTGGTGCCATCGGTGTTGACGCCACCCGGATATAGCCCGATAGATTCTCCCGGATTAAACCAGCCTACTGTGCTGCGTGGTGAGATATTGTGTAAAATACCACCTTCGATGTGCAGTGTCTTCACTTCATCTATACTCAGCCATAATCCGGAGACGGAGGTAGGCCGCATGCGTCCGTCCTGCAGGTTGATGAATGGCGTATTGATAAATTGTCTTCCGAAAAGCACATAGGATTTGCGGAAATTATATTTGAGATAGATTTCTTCCAGATCGGCGATGTCTCTTTTGTTTTTCGGATTTTGTATGTCAAACAGCCCGATTTCATATCTGTTGAGTTGACCGGATGCCGAATCGGGCTTGCTGAGGTCGGAGGAGCCGATATTGAAAATAAAGGAGCCGCTCATGCCCACCTGAAATCCGTGGAAAGGAGCTGTTTCATACCGAAGTGCGCCGCCCAATGCGTTGGCAAAATAGTCGGTCAGTTCTTTTTTGTTGTCGGTGTACATAAAGAAATAACGCAGGTGTACATCCACATCACCGGATTTAATGGCGTGCAGAAAAGTAGTGGAATCCTTGGCTCTGTTGAGCATTCCTTTCCATATGCTTGGTTTTTCTGATATTTCCTGATGTTGCGCCATGCTGATTTGGACAAAAAGTATGGCTGACAACACAATAAGTAGTTGTTTTTTCATGATGGGGAGTTTGGTGAAATTGACCGGTTTGCTGTCGGCTAGAACCCTGACTTGATATAACTCCAGCCGGCTTCCTGTTTGCTGACTATTTCAATGATGCCGGCTTTTACATAAGCTGCTTCCGAAATAATCTGTTCTTTGGCCACATTTCTTTCTTTCATAGAGAATTCACAAGCCACAAATGAAATTCCTTTAGCATTCATCTGAGTAATCTTGTCGTGCACCGTTGTTTTGCTTTGTACCAGCATATCCAGTCCCGGGCCATGGCACACCACTTCAATCTGTGTGCTAGGTTCCACAGTAGTGATATTATTCAGCTGTTTCATCAGTGCCTTGTGAGCGAGCGTGTCATTGGTGGTTAGCTGAAAGATGATTCTGTGTGCTGCTTTCACTTCTGATTTGCCTTTTGTCTTTGCAGGTTTTCCTGCGTATATGCTGAAGATGGAAACGCTCAATAAAAGCAATAATGCTAATTTTTTCATAATCGTATTTTTTGTCGTTATCTGAATTCGTATTTCACACCGTGTACTTGAGTCAGCAAAGTCTGAGGTGCATCCAGGATCTTCGCGGACATCGGCAGTTGCGGAGTTACCGGCGAGTTGGCCTGCAGGTATTCCCGCATCACGGAGTGCAGTGTATAAGTCGTATTCTTCGCATTTTTTACGCCCTTGATGCGGCACAGCATATCCATCGGATCGCCGTCGCGTTCGCAGGCGCAGATGCTGTATTCTCTGTTCAGGTCTAATGGTTGCTTGCCTACCATAACCGATTGCACACGCTGTCCTTTAGGGGCAAAAGCCTTGAAGGTGATTTGCATTCCCTTGAATTTAATGACCCAGCCGCCAAATCGTTCGGAGGCATTCTCCGCGAATACATTATTCAATTCCTTTTCCAGCCAATCCTGTATTTGTTTGCCCGTCACGACAGCTGTTCTTACCACACTGTCCACCGGCAGCATATCATAGATAAATCCGTTGGTAATCGGAATATTGCCGGTTTTATCGGGCGTGGAACGCGGGGGACAGAAACGGAATCCGTTGGAAAGCACGATGTCAATGCCGTCCATCTTCCATTTCAACGCATCCAGGATCATGGTGTCAATGGTGTTTTCCACCACAAAATAGCGATACAGCGGAAGTGTGCTATAGCCGATAATCTTATGAATGTCATTTTCAAAAGGACCTTCATTGGCAGCGATGATAGCATCCATTTCCTTGTCAGCTTTGTATTCATCAGCATCAATCTCATCCAGGTGGTAAGATTCCTGTATGATTTTGCCATCCTGTATAGTGAGGTCAAGCCGGCCAACAAAAGAGCCAAATGCACCGGGTTCTACTACCTTGGCATATTTGCCGATAATCGGTTCGCGCACCCGTTCATGTGTGTCGCCACCCAGAATATAATCCACGCCTTCACATTCCGGTAAGTTGGAAAGATGTATCTGCTGTGAAAGTCCGAGGTGAGCCAGTATAATGACAAAGGCGCATTGTTCCTGATTTTTCAATACATCCACATAGTGCGCGAGATTGTCTTCCGGTTTGGTGTATACGATGCCCTTGCTGTAGTTCGGCGACTGCCGCAGCGGCACCAGCGGATCGGTATATCCGAGGAATCCGATTTTTATACCTGCTACCTGCCAGATATGATAGGCCGGAAAAATGAGTTCTCCTTTTTTGCCTTCTCCCAGGTCGTGATACATATTGGCACATACCTTAGGCGCATTCAGTGAACCCAGTAGTGTTTGCATGGCTTTTTTGTAATAAATCACTTCCCAGTTGCCGGGCAGATACAAATCATATCCGAGTGCATTGAGAATCGGAATCATCGCTTTGCCGGTTGTTTTTACGGATAATTCGCTGCCCTGAAACATATCGCCGGTATCAATCAGCAATGAATGCGCATATTTTCTGCGGGTTTTGTTGAGGTAACTCGCCAGATGTGCATATCCACCGGTTTTGCGGAATACCGCCTGATTGTTTTCCCAGAAAAGTTCGTCGTGTGCGTGCACCTGACAGTGAACATCCGTTGTCTGCAAAATGGAAACAGTAACGGGTTTGCTTTTTTTACCGCCGGATTTCACTTTCTTCTCGGAACCGGCTGTTGTAGCAGCATCCGCTGCCATGGGTGTAGCAGAGATTATTCCCAGACCGGCGCCGAGAGCGCTCAGCTTTTTGAGGAAATCTCTTCTGTTGTTGTTCTTCATGGCAGATGTTTTGAGAAGTGAAATAAAAGTCGGTTTATTTTTTAGCGCTCTTTTTCTGTTGGTCTACTATTGGCTGGAATGGTCCGAACTTATGCTGTTGTTCGCTGAATCCATCGGAAAACGGACCGAAAGGATGGTCGACCGGTTTTTTGGAAATATCCGGCCAGTCCTTAGGTGCATTTTTATGAGGTCGTGGCTGTGAATTCACAAAAGCCGCCAGATCCCAGGCTTCCTCATCTGTCAATTGCGTATTGTCGTGCGTTACGCCCAATGGCATATTGGATTTTACATATTTCGCAAAATTGGAAATTCGGTAAAGTCCCGCGCCGTCGTTGTAGCTGTTCTTGCCCCACAGTGGCGGGAATGCGTATCCCGTGCCATCCGCGTTCAGTGTTCCTTCGCCATTCGCCTGATGGCAGCTCTGACATTTGGCTATATAAACGGTTTTGCCTTTTGCCGGATCAGCTGCTCTGTCGAGATAGGGCAGGTCCTTGAATCCTGAGCCTTTGGCTTTCTCGCCTTTCGGAACATTGCTGCCGATATAGGAAATATAGGCTTTGATAGCCTGCATTTCTTTTCCCAATGTATCGAGCGGTTGCCCGTTCAGGCTTCGTTCAAAGCAGTCGTTGACACGTTTGTAAATATTCTCTTCCGTGCCACTTCGGGCTCTGAATTTCGGATACATCGAGGCTACAGAGCCGTAGTTGTTGCCGAAAGTCCGGGTGCCTGCATCGAGATGGCAGTTCTGACAGTTCATACCATTGCTGATTTGCATCACGCTGCCTTTAGGCCCCAGATATTTGGAGGTGTGCGCAATTAAATCCTCACCGTATAATACCTGTGCTTTTAATTGCTCATCCTGAATCTCATCGATATCCGCTGGTGTCCAGAAGTCTTCGGCAGGGGCAGCAGTCGCTGACGCAGCCGGCAACTGAATAGTGGGTTGCTTTTTACCTTCCTTAAAATACTGTCCGATTTCATTGCGGTAAAAGATGAGTAAAGGCAATACAATAACAGCTACGACCAACAGTAATATGATGCGCAACAAGCGATCCATAATCACCAGTATTTCTCGTTGTGGTGTGGATGGCATCTGATTGTTTTCGTTGCTCATTATTCCTTGTTTTAAGGTGATAACTGTTTTTTTAATGAGGCAGTTTCTCGCGCACGTAGCCATATACCCATGTGCCCACAATGGCACTCAGCAGGGTGATAGCAATGGCGGTGGCACCGGTGCCAATCTGCGCGAACAGTGGTCCCGGACACGCGCCTGTGATAGCCCATCCCAGACCAAACATCAATCCTCCGTACACCTGTCCTTTGTTAAAGGTTTTCGGGTGGAACTCAATAGTTTCACCGTAGATGGTTTTTATGTTGAATTTTTTAATCAGCCAAACGGATATAATGCCTACGAGAACGGCGCTGCCAATCACACCGTACATGTGGAATGATTGCAGGCGGAACATTTCCTGTATGCGGAACCAGCTAATGATTTCTGCTTTTACGAATACAATACCAAAGGCGATGCCCACGGCGCTGTATTTCAGGTTGTGATACCATTTATGGGTAAGATGACTCTCATTGACACACATCGTGTCGAGTGAGCGTACTTCAAAGTCGGTATTGGTTTCAACTTGTGGTGTTTCTATCTTTTGCATGCTGTCGGATTTAGAGTGATAAAATAAATGGAAGAATGAAGTTAGCCATCAGGAAACCGCCTACCATAAAACAGCAGGTAGCTACCAAAGAAGGCCATTGCAGCGTGGATAATCCCATAATGGCATGACCGCTGGTACAACCGCCGGCATATCGTGTGCCG
>ENA-UPTA01000899-UPTA01000899.1-activated-sludge-metagenome-genome-assembly--contig:-NODE-899-length-34268-cov-8.689416_pt1 | contig 34268 bp, 13 predicted proteins | sample MGYA00238184_ERZ773361 | MGnify/ENA primary metagenome ERZ773361 (study PRJEB29100, sample SAMN05720205) | activated sludge metagenome | isolation source: anaerobic digester from wastewater... | reverse complement strand
GCCATTCCGTAGCGTTTGGTAAAACAGCGGGTGAAATACTTTGGATCGTTGAATCCCACGGAATAAGCCACCTCCGATATATTCATGCCCGGATGAATACTGATGATTTCTTTAGCCTTGTTCAATCGGTAATTCCTGATGAAACGTCCGGCCGATTGGCCAACTAAGGACTGTAATTTTTTGTGAAGCAAACTGCGGGAAATACCCAATTCCTCTATAAAAACACTTACGTTAAACAAAGGATCGGAATAGCGCAACTGAACTATTTTCATCATTTTTTCCAGCAAATATTTATCGGGGGAATTTTCGGCAATTTCCAACTGGCCGGTGCTCATATTCTCGGCAAAACTTTGGTGAATGCGTTCGCGAAGTTGTAGGATATTCTTTATTTTCGCCTTAAGCAGACGTTCTTCAAAAGGCTTGGACAAGTAATCGTTGGCTCCCGATTCCAAACCTTCTATCTCATTGTTCGGAGAGCTAAAAGCCGTTAATAATATGACGGGTATATGAGATGTCTTAAACTCTGTTTTAATTTTGCGACACAATTGTATGCCGTCCATACGAGGCATCATAACATCGCTTATAACCATGTCCGGCAAATTACGCTGCACCATCGTCCAGCCCTCCTCGCCATCTGCGGCTTCCAACAAGTTATACTGTTCCCGTAAAACAGAAGCCAGGTACTGACGCATATCTTTGTTATCTTCCACTATCAACAACAGAGGCTTCGATGGAGTCGCAGCAACAGCGGATGGGCTGTTTCCCCTAAGGTGCCCTTCCTCTGCCTCCTCCCGGTCGAGAACGTTGTCGCCAACTGCATTTTCTGTCTTTACTGAGTTTTCAACGGGACTTGACGGAAATTCCGCCGGGAATTCCAACACAAAACGGGCCCCGCCCAAGCGATTGTTGCCGGCATAAATGATCCCCCCGTGCAACTGAGCCAGTTCTCTGCACAGGAAGAGCCCCACCCCTGTTCCGGATTGTCCAGCGGCCCGGAAAGTTTCCTGGTCTTCGATCCGATAAAAACGTTCGAATATTTTCTCCGATTCTTCTTCGGGAATGCCTTTACCGCTGTCGCTGACCGTGATTCTTATCCAGTCGGCATTATCTTTTTGTATATCAAAAAGCTTTATTTTGATACTGCCGTAGTCGGGAGTATGTTTCACCGCATTCGACAGTAGATTACTCAGGATTTTACGCAGAATCTCGGCATCAAAAATAAGCTCCGGATTTCTAAGCCTGGATATCAGCGAACACTGAACAAAGTTCCTCTCGACAGCGTCGGCAAAAGGTAACAACACCTCCCGGACCAAATCCAGCAAATTTCCCCGGGTTTTCTGCAATTTAGAGGCTTTTTCCTCTACCTTTCTAAAATCCATCAGTTGATTGACCAGCACCAGCAAATTTTCGGCATTGCGCTCTGCCAACTTCAACTGATCCAGTACCAGAGGATCCTTGCTCAGGTTGAGTATCTTTTTTATAGGCCCCATAATCAAACTTAAAGGCGTCTTAAACTCATGAGTAATGTTGGTAAACACCGATAACTTCTCTTGGTTCAGAGCCTCCACCTGCCGGTAAGCTTCCTGAAGTTCTTTAGTTCTAGCTTTAACCTTGGTTTCGAGTTCTGCCCGATTTTGTTTGATCCTCTTTTCTCTGCTTATAAACGCAAACGAAGCCAATCCAAGTAACACAAGGATCAGTACCAAGCGAAACATTAGGCTCTGATAGAAGGGAGGACTTATTACAACAGGCAGACCGGTGATTTTGTCCGACCATACTCCGTCGCTGTTGGTGCACCTGAGCTTAAACAGATATTTGCCTTGTTTAAGATTGGTATAATAGACAAAACGACGTTCCGGCCCCACATCGGTCCATTGTTTGTCAAAACCCTCCAGGTAATAGGAATAACGGATACATTCAGGAAACTCATAATCCAGAGCGCTAAACTCCAGCGAAAAAGATTTATCTTTTTTTGGTATCACCAACTCAGAGCTTGCATACAAGTGTTTTTCCAGATAAACTTTGTTGTTGACAGCCACGCCCGGCTCTATTGTATTGTTGAGAATTTGTAAAGCAGTCAAGCTGGGTTTAGGCATGTGGTCGTTGTTTTTGAAGCGTCCGGGTTCTATGTAATTCAAACCTTGTAAATTACCAAAATACAGTGTTCCATCATGACCCTTACAAGCCGCCATCCAGTAGAATTGATTACTCAACAAGCCATCCTCTTTGGAATAATTGACCACCTCGGTATTCTGAGGCTCAAAGCGGACCAATCCATTATTGGTACTCATCCATAAACAATCGTTGTCGTCTTCGAGTATGGTATAGATTACATTGTCGGCAAAACCATGTCTTTTATCGTAACGGACAAAACGGACATAAGATTCTGCAACCTTATACACACCCTGACCTTCCCAGCCGGTTTTTTTCTTTAGGTCCGCACTGTCTGCTCCACTTATTTCTTCCATTTTATACAGGCCGTCGCCGTTAGTTCCAAACCACAAGATATCTTCATCTTCGTCTTCGTAGATACTGATTAGTTTGGCCAATTGCCCCGAGGAAGGATCGTGTAAACTAAATCTGAAATAGTCGTATTTTGCCGGCGTTCCGGGAATATCGAAAGAGTGAAGATAAAAACAATACAAGCCAAAGTTGGTAGCCACCCACAAACGCTGCCTACGATCGATTTTCAGAAAATTTACCTGTTTGGGCGGATAGGGAATGTCTGAGCCAACAAATACATTCAGAAATTGTCCGCTTTGTTTAGATAAAAACTGCAAACCGTTATTCATGCCCACCCATAAACCATTGTGCAAGCTGTCTTCTACCAGGTCCGAAATAAAAAGGCTGGCAATACTACCTTTTTCGTCTCCAGGCACATATGATTTGAAACCGGAACCATCGGCACGCAGGCGATTCAGTCCCCCTCCCCAAGTTCCCACCCATATGGTGGATTCGGAATCCTCGTAAATTTTGGATACCGTATTTTGCGTAAGGCTGCCCGGCTTGTTGTTATGCAGGTAATGCCGAAAAGAATCCTGGCCCCTGGCTCTGAAATGCAGCCCTCCTTCGACCAGGCCCACCCAAAGATTGCCCCGGCTGTCTTCGAGTATGGAATTGACGGGCCCGGGATAAATACTTCCGGGATTGGCAGGATCGTGACGGAGGCCATGTATTGCCTTTCGCTTTTCAAACATCCAGTTAACTCCGCCCTTTTCAGTTCCAATCCACAAAATGTTACGATCGTCTACAAAAAGAGAATTCAGAAAATTGTTGTTTATGCTTTCGTCCGTGTCGTCCGACTGAAAACGGGTAAAATTGCCGGTTTCCTGATTCCACAAAGCCAGACCGCCCAGAGTTGCTACCCAGATATTGCCGGTATTATCCTGCAAAACGTCGTTTACAAAATTATTAGGTAAAGATCCGGATTTTGTCTCCGAATGTTGGTAGCCTTGCAGGATATCAGCGTGAGGATCGTAACGAAACAAGCCCTGGGAACTGGCAACCCAGAGAGAGCCCGTTCTGTCGGAATAGATACTGCGAATAAAGTCAAATGTTTCGCGCCGTAGTAATTCCGGTACAATTTCGAAATCAAATTGGCCGGGATTCTTGTTGGAGAGGCATAGTAACTTCCCTGAAGAAGTAGCCAGCCAGATACGGCCATCGTAATCTTCACACAGAGCGAAGACTGTCAACATATTTAAACTGTATAGATTAACGATGCCGCCTTGTTCATCAAATACCAGGCAAACCAGGCCGTGATCTCCGGCCACCCAGAGCTTAGATTGTGAATCACAGTGCAGATCGTAAACCGTTTGGGAAAGAGCATTCCGGTATTGCGCATTTTCTTCTATTAAGTTCAATGACCGGCCGGTGTTCAAATCAATACAGGACAAGCCCAAATCCGATCCCACCCAGAGCCGCTCATGACTGTCTTCGGCCAAACAGTAACAGAAATTACTTTTAAGTTTTGCGTTTTCGGTGTTGTAGCTTATAACGGAGTAACCGTCGTAACGATCCAAACCTCCCCAGGTTGCAAACCACATAAAGCCCTTGCTGTCTTTATAGATATCATCAACGAAGTTCTGAGACAGCTTCTCGTCGGAGGTCAATTGTCTGAAATGATAATCAGCCGCCGATAAACATACAAAGCTTAAGCAAAATGCGACGAGCAGACCCAGGCTTGTCAAGCATTTCTTCTTTTCTTCCATGCAAAATGTCTTTCGATAGACAAAATCGCAACAATGATACAAAAAAGAAGCCAGATAGCCTAAGTAGGACTTAATAGATTCCTCCCTCTATAAATGCAAACCGTCACTCCTGCGGGATAAACCAATTATCCTGAACCATCAGCATGTCATGGATTGCTGCTTGCTCCGAAGCTTCGTATTTAGCAGCCACCCGGTCGGCCAGATAGGCATTGTCGCCTCTCCGGTAAGCAATACGCATCAGGTCATGAAAACGATTTCCTTCGAAGGCCAGTTCCATAGCCATTTCCTCCAGCAATATGTCTTCAACGTAGTCGATGGTATCTTGTTTGGAAGGAGCCGTTCCGTAATTGACGTAGCCCTGTTGTACCAGAGTGATGGAGTCGGGAATAATAAAATAAGTTTCGTCTTCGTGCACATTGCGACTGCCCCTCATTCGTGTACCGGCGTTATTATCGAAAAAGGCATAGGTAAACGACATAAATGAAGGTATAACACTATCGACTGCAGCCATTTCGGCCACTAAGTGTGGCAGACTCATGGTTTCCAGTTTCAGGCCGTTTTTCATAACGGCAAAAGCCAGTTGGGGATAACCCAGGCGGTTTATAGCTTCGGCATAACGCAAATACACGTGCGAACTACGGTACAGAGGCAGATGTCTGGGATCGTATTCCGATTGGGACAAATTCATCTGCGAAAATTTCCGTATAGTAGGCTTTATCAATTCCTGTACAGATTCGTCCGCCTCGTCAACAGTAATCATACCAAATTTAACCATGGAATAATTGTTATTGACAGCATCGTAAATGCGCAAATCCCCGTTTTTGGTAGAAGACGAGTTCAGGTAATACACGGCATTGAGCCATTTGTCGAGCGCTATCTGCGTCGGCATAATTTTAGCCTGTGAGCTCAGGGAATCTAGGGAAAAACTATGTCCATAATCGGGATAAGCCCCTAGGGCCGAAACTATTTCAGTGTTCTGCAACATGAGCGAGTTAAACCAAGCGGATGAAAGTGTGTTGGTGCTTATTGCGTTGTTTTCCACTCCCCACTCAGCAATGTATTGAGAATTAATAACTAAATTCTCTTCAAAAATCAACTCATAATACATGGCCGCTGCCGCCGCATACTCTCCTTTCCAAAGATACAGATCACCCAGCAACAGGGTGATGGGAAAGATGGAGCGTGAAGCATCAAAATTTCCGAACCTACCGGGCTCCATCAGGCGAATGTCTTTGAGAGGCAGCAAATCGTCTATCAAATAAGTGAAAAGAGCATCCATTCCAATCAACGGGAAATCTTGTTCGGCCTCCTTAACCGAAAGAATAGGCAATTCAGTAAACCGCACCTTACCATAATTTAAAACCAGTTGCATATAAGTCCAGGCTCGTATAGACTTGGCCGAAGCATAAATACGCATCAAGGGCTTATCGCTTTTTTCAGCATAGGCAGTATCGGCGTAGTGTATGATATAGTTGCACTGATTAATAATGGAATAATAGGTTTTCATTTCCGCATAGGCATTATCGGGCGACATGTTGAAATAATAAATTTCTTTCATATCGATCGAGGCCTCATCCGTCACTTTCATCAGGTCGGCACGCAGTTCTCCTAGCAATACATAGCGATCGCCCAGTTTTTGCATTTCCGAAAAAATGCCGACTATATTGTAAAGTGTGTCGTGTAAGGTTTGCAAACGGGCATCCTCCTCGAAAGTATATCTTTCGGAACCGGAATCCAACATGGCATCGCAACCGCCCACAAAGGGCAGGATCAACAGCAACACACCCAGGCATAATTGTTTGAAAGCTTTCATTTTTCTTGTCATATTAATATGAGTGATAGTAATTAGAGATTTACCTTGACTCCCAAAAAGTAACTTCGTGTTTGAGGAATCAAACCGTTATCTATGCCCTGAAACAATACCTTGTCGCTGACCGAACTTTCGGGATCCAGACCCAGGTAATTGGTGAACAAAAACAGGTTGTTGGCAGAAAGCGAGAATTCAAGGCCTTTGATAAACACATTCTCAATGGGAATGGTATAAGAAAGTGAAACGGATTTAAGCCGCAAAAACGAACCGTCTTCTATCCAGCGATCCGAAAAACGGGCATTCCCCATAGGATCGTCGTATACGCTTCTCGGCAAAGTGGCGTTCTGTCCTTCGGCCGTCCAGCGCAACAACATAGCTTTGGTCTGGTTGCTAAAATCCTTACCCGATTCCAACTGGCTTCTCAGGTAATTATAAACATCGTTGCCATAAGAATAAGTAAACAAGGTATTTAAGGTCCATTTCTTAAAACTGAGTTTAGTCGAAAAATTGCCGTAGAAATCGGGGTTAGGATCTCCGATGACCTGTTTGTCGTTTTCGTCCAATATGCCGTCCTTTTTAAAATCCTCAAAGATTACGTCTCCGGCTTTAAAATAGGTCAGTGAACCGTTGTCGTTTACGATAGCCATGGGATTGGCCAAAGCATCGGCTTCGGAAGCGTAAACGCCCTGAGTTTTGTAACCCCAGAAAACTCCGGCGGGCTGTCCGACCTCGGTTCTGATTTCGCCGCCATAAGCAGGAGTAGTATAGCCTTTTTCGGGCAACTCTACAACTAAATTGCGGTAATGCCCTATGCTGGCTCCAAGGCTCCACTGGAAGTTTTTAGTATTTACCAATTTGGTTTCGGCTGATATTTCAAAACCCTTGTTTGAAAGTTTACCTTCGTTGCTCCAGTAATAATCGACACCGGCAATCTGATTCAGGCTTCTGAGTGTTAACAAATTATCCGTATTTGAATCGAACACGTCCACATTCAGCAGCAAACGTTCGTTAAACAAAGTCATATCCAAACCGGCATGCATGCTTTGAGTGGTTTCCCACTGCAGTTCCTCGTTTGCCAAATTGCTAAGAATAACACCATTAGCCTGGCCTATATAGCGTCTGGTAACAAAATAAGCCTTGGTAGCATAATCCTGAATGCCATCGTTACCGGTAAAATCGTAGCCCGCGCGCAATTTAAGATAATCGATGAACCGGATGTTTTTCATAAACGATTCGGACGAAATCAACCAAGCCGCGTTAAATGCCGGGAACAGGGCAAAACTGTGACCAAAGAGCTCAACACCTCCTTTGGCCTCTTTGCCGAAACGCGAAGATCCGTCCAGCGAGAGTACGGCATTGATAAAATACCTGTTCTGGAATGCCAAATCAACGTTGGCATAAGTCGAAACCGATTTTGTACGATTATTCAGACCGTGGGTCTGAAGAAAATCGTAATTCCCTACGGTAGTATTATTATCTGTACCCGAATTATGCGATTCAATATAGTCGGCTTCGAGATAATTGGTCATATAACGCCAACCCAGCAAAGTTTTGAATTCAAAATTCTTTTTGAGTAAATGGTAACTCAAGCGGGTATCGTCAAAAATGGCCGTATTGCGGATCAACTGATTCTTTACGGTGTTTTCGGACAGACCAAAACCTTCGAGCTCACGGGGATAAGAACCGTGCATGGGGCTGAAATAGTCCTCAAGGTATTTGTTGAGGCTATAATCAAAAAGTGTACTCAAAGTCCAATGTTTGTTGATGTTATATACCGGCATAAAGCCGACATTAAAGCGGTACTCTTTGTATTTGTTTTGAGAACCTGCAATAAATGAAGAGGGATTTCCTATACCAAATAAGTCTGCATCGTCGTAATCCTTTGCTTTGTAGCCCAAGGAAGTAAAGGAATAAGGACTTAAGAAAGGAGATTTGGCATAGCCCATGTAAGTGGGCGAAGTATAAAAGTTAACTCCATCGTCCAACAGGCTGCGCATTATATTTGAAAAACCGACGTTCATGCCAACGTTTAGATTGTCCAGTACGTTGATATCGGCATTGAACCGGGAACTTATTCTCTCCATTTCCGTTGTCTTGACTATACCCTTATTGCTGGTATAACCCAGGGAAAAATGATAAAGTGCCCGTTGGTCGCCACCGTTCACACTGATGTTGTAACCCTGCGTGATGCCTCGCTTATACACTTCTTGCGACCAATCCGTCTCATTATGATAGGTATTGTAGATGGGATCGGAAGGATTTTCGATCAAAAAATCCAGAAATTTGGGTGTTTTCAACATACCCGGATTGACGGTTTGCAGCAACTCGCTGGCATAAACCCGGTATTGATCGGCGTTCATCATCGGAATATTTCCGGGTTCGGCAACCATGCCGGCCATAATGCGAAGGTCAATTTTAGTAACAGCACTCTCACCCCGCTTGGTTTTTATACTAACGACTCCGTTGGCAGCCTTGCTCCCGTAGAGAGACGTACCGTCTTTCAATACCGTGATGCTCTGAATGTCGTTCACATCAATATTCATCAAAATATTGGATTGAAAGCCTTCAAAAATGGATTGAACATCGGAAATATCGTTCCATATTACACCGTCAACAACCAACAACGGATGTGCCTTGGCATTCAGAGAATTCAAACCACGGATAAAAAGCAGGCTTCCTATGCCGGGCAAACCGGAACGACTGATGGTACGTATGTCTCCTCCCAATGAGGAATGGTAGAGTTCATCCGCTGAAACCGCTTGATTCAACCCTATATCAACTGTCTTGGCCGAAGAAATCATCTTCGAGCTTTTAGTTTTTCCTCCGGGAAGCTCCACTGTTTTATAGTTTTCGCCAAATATTCGGGGGTAAAGCTCTATGACAACGTCCTGCCTGCCTCTGAGAGGATATTCGCGGGCAATGAAATCGTCTCCGGTAACAACCAAAACATCGTTGGCTGTTTGAATAATCAACTCAAAACGCCCCTCTTCGTTAGTAAACACAGACGATTCTCCGGCTCTGACAGTAGCGCCGAAAACGGGACTACCGGTAGCCTGGCTTAATACCTGGCCTTTCACGAAGAGCTTGCTCTCTGCAGCTTTATCTGCTGCTTTTACTGAACCTAAAGTTACTGCGACCCACAAAAGACCCAGTGATAAAATGATCCTGCTCATGTAACTGCTATTTCTTTTCATAATACATTCGTGCTTTTACAGGTTTAGTCTTCGACCGGTATAAAAATTATACAATCTATGCGCATCGTTCTTGTATACAATCGCGTCTGACTGGCAGTAACCGCATTCTCAACCCTGAGTTTAACAGTTAAATCGCTTATTTCGGAATTGCGATCCAGTACGCTGCAATAGGGGAAATCCATCTGTGTCACATGTACAAGGGTGGTATCTTCTGCATCGATTGTCACATTTTTCTTTATCGAAACATTGTTTTTCAACTTTCCGTCTGGCCCTAAATACGACATATACAAATTGACCACATTGGGTTTCGGATTGATGCGATTCACAACGCTTTCGGGCACAAACAGGCAGTATATATCGTATTTTGCCGACAAAACGTCCGGTATGGGAAAATCCACATAGGTTTTCGACAAGATGGTTGTGCCGGTGGCCTCCACTTCCAGATACCTGCCGCCCGATGCCGACACAGAAGTACCGGCGCTGGTTCGATTATACAACTTGGCATTGAGAGAAGTCCGGCCGTAATAGTTGTCTTCGGCCTCTATCTGGAAAGGAATATGCCAGGAGCTGGTGGCGGGTATTCTCAGGGAATCCGTAACATAAATTACCCCATTGCTGGCGTCGTGGCTAACTGCACCCTGAAATAAAACTTTGGCACTGTCTATTACATGGCCCGACGAAGTCACAAGAGAGTCCGGAATTCCCTTTTCTTTGAAATTATCAAGGTAAACCAAGTCTTTGACTAAAGCTGCCTGAGCAAGCGATTTTTGTTTAGTCCAACCCCCGTCGGCATCGGTAGTTTTGTAATAATCCTTAATGAGATCAAAAGACTTATGCCAGGCTTGGTTGTTGGGGAAAAGTGCAGTAAAAACAGCGTCTTCGTTGTTCAGGTTAACCCGCTCGGTTAAATAGCGGTTGCTTTCAATAAAAGAAGAGTCGTAAATAGGCTGATTATCTGCATTGACTCCTATCTGTTTACTTTCCAGCAGATTAAACTCTCGTTGATTCTGACTGAGGAAATACGCAGCCAGAGAGTCCAAACCCGGAATGCGACCTGTATACTCCCAGATATTCGGCACATAAGGAACAAAACCGTCGATTATGTGCAAGAGGCCGTTGGCTACTTTTATATTGGAGCTGACCAAATTTGTTAAACCAAACTTGTTACCTTCAAAAGAAACCAGTTTATTGCTGAGCATAAACACCTTATCGCTCCTGGTAGAAGAAGTACCTATGCAGTAGCGGGCTATATGGTTACTGATTATTTCGGTAACGGTGGTGGTATCGTCGAGGTCTATCCCCGACAAGGCATTGTTTTGGGGAGCCCATACCGTAAAAGTTTGAGAAACGGACAACAACGTATCGTAACCCGAAACCTCCAGCATTTGTAAAAACAGACCCAGTTGCGGTTCCGATTTTATATATTCCATCATGGTCTTTTCAGATCCGGCTTTTCCCGAATCTTCATAGTGCTCATACCAGGCTTGTTCCTGGCAAGATATGAGCGCGAACAGGAATAGCACAATCAAGGGCCATAATTTCGAATGGTTGGTCTTCATATGATTTATGTTTAATGTGTATCTTCTGTAAGTATCAATTCAGTGGGGCAAAATTCCAGGTAATCCATCATAAATTGACTATCGCCCGATTCCGTTCCCAAAAAGACAATGGTAATGTAGTGTTTAGCCGGCTCTTTAAATTCGTAAGTTCCCAGGATGTAACGCAGGTTATAGGTACTGTAACGTGCATTAGCGGCACTATAAGAATAGATGTTGACCGGACATTTATAACTGTCGGGGCCTTTCATGTAGCCACGATTTCGCATCATCTTGTCGTTTTCATAGCCATAAGGATCATCCGCTTCACTGCCCGGAACTTTATGTCCTATATCGGGATTACTGGCCAATAAAGAAAAGTTCACAGGAATGCCCGTGGGAATACTATCCCAGTACACCTGTGCAATACCCCGGTAAGCCGTAGGCTGGTAACCCATTCGCACTTCGTAAGTTCCGGCAGGTATGGGCAAAGTCTGCATAGTGAAATTGTAAGAATCGCGAGCGTACATTTCGTCTCCCTGAAAATCCTCGTAAGCTGAACAGGCTCCAATATATGTAAACTTGGTGCTTTCGGTGCAAAAAAAACGGTCCATGTAGCCAAAAGGAATTTGATAAGCATGGGTTTTATCGGGTTCCCCGTGGTTACTTCCATTGGGGTTCCATTTGGCATTTCCCCTCATGTTGTTGGTAGCCAGTTCATCAAAGAAACAGGCGGCCTCAATGCGAAGGCGTTTCGCGGAAAGAGCGGCCTCAAACTCTCTGGTGTAAGCCAGAGGTTTGTCAATTTCGTGATAATACCCGTTTACGGCGTCATTATCTTTGTAATCGGTCAACAAAATGCCGGTAGAAGCATCTTCTTTGCCGTCGGCAGCCATTTTACAGTTGAAAAAACCGAACTCGCTGTTGGGGGCGCTGTAATTACGGTCTATCTTTACCTCAAGCAAACGGTCCTCCAACATAGTCTCAATGTATTCGTACATGTCGTAGATTTTGAAATGATGCGGAGTGTCGTAATCTTTGATAAAACGGCTCGAAAGCAGGGTGCGGGTCATACAGTGGTAAGCGATATACCTGTTCAGGTAATTTCTTTTGTCGGTATAATCGTCTTTCACCTCGTCCCCGTCGGAAAACAGACCTATGTTCCCCGGCTTGCTGGAATAAAAGTATTCAGCCAGAGTATACAAATCTTCCAGCGTTTTTACACCGTTGGGCAATTTGGGACAATCGGTATAATTAGCCAGAGTGGAGTCGCTTTCGGCCAAGATGGTGTATCCGAATTTCCGGTATTTCGGTAATTCTTCCAGCACTGTGTGACGAAAACCGCTTGGAGTATAATTTTTCGGATCGTAAGTTAAATCTTCTATAGGAGCCTCGTCCATGATAAATCTGTAACCTGTCAATTCAAAAGCTTTGGCAAAGAGCGAAAATTTCGGATCATGCATCAATTTGGAAGAAACCCGGTCTTGGGAGGGTTCCATCGCCTTGCTCAATACATGTACCACTCCGTTGTGCAAAATGATGTCTTTTTCTATAATAGGAGAGGTCCCGTTCATGAATATGGTGGCCGTTGTATCGGAAAAATCGACACTTATAAAACGACCGCTCATCGACATAGAACTCAGAGCACCTTCAGAGAACTGCATAGTTGCCAGGGTGTCTCCTTTAATAATATGGTTATAACAAATGGTCTTGAGTTCTGCTAAGGAAAAATCTTCGGCCCCGTTTTTTTCGTGATCTTGATAGTATTTTTGCATCGCATCGTTGGTGGGCAGAAAACAAGTATACAAGCCGTAGGCTTTCAACAGCCCCATAACGCCCGTGGTATCGAGCAAACGCTTAAACTCCGAAAAACGTTCGGGCCGATTATCAATGTAGTCTCCGATCAATTCTCCCGTAAAGGTGAAATAGTTGTCTACCACATCTTCGGTATAACAGGATTGAAACAAACCCGGAGATATGGAAAAAAGCAACAAAAGATAAAGTATCTTCTTTTTAAAGGCATTGGTTGTTTTCATATGCTGTCTATTTTATTTCAAAGTGGATGTTGTAGATTCTGTTTCATAAAATTTATTTTGTACCAGAGCCGTATTGGCTTCCAGTTCTCCTTTGTTGACCGGCCAATAGAGGGCATTCATCTGTGACATTTTACCCAGGGCTTCGCTGCCTTCGCCTTTACGGGCAATGAACGAAACCAGAGGCGCAGGGCTGCCTGCCCTGCGGGCCATACGCATCAGGTCGAACCAGCGCTTGCCTTCGAACATCAATTCACGCTGTCTTTCTCTCAATACCAGTTCAACCAGTTTATCGTAAGAATTATCGTAATAATCGAGCGATAAAGTATCTCCCCCGTTGGAACGGGAATAGGTCATATTTACCAGAGACAGAGCCTCGGCCAGGCCTTCTTCCTGTTTCCCTTGCAGCACTGCTTCTGCTTTCATCAGAATAACATCGGGTAAACGATACACTATCCAGTTCGAGGTGTTGTTGCGATAGGAATAAGTGCTTCTGGATCCGTCGAAATTTTCGGTGCGCTGAATACCGGCATACTTGAATATTTGATAAACACCCACACCGGGATCGTTCACAAAAAAGTCTTTCCAGCGAATATCAACGTCGTTTTTACTTTCTATGTAGCTTCCGGCAGGGTATTCGAAAGGACTGTATTGTCCGCTTACCAGCGTGACAGGGAAAGCCAGCTGGCCATTCTGGTTGTTCTGGTAACCATATAATGAACGGGTGGCATCGTTCACCTGGATATTGTTATCGTAACCGAATTCAAAAATACTTTCGGAAGAAAATCCTGTGTAAAACACCTGGGAATAAAAATTTTCGGCAGGTACAAGTGTGTAATAGTCGTCTGCCAAAATGTAATCACACATCTGTGAACATTTCTCAAATTGATTATCCCACAAGTAGATATCTGCCAGCAAGGCATAAACTCCGTTTTTGGTAAAACGTCCCTTGGTTTCCTTATCCGTGGAATGTATCCGCGGAATGTAAGGCAGAGAATACAGCTCAAGATCCCGAATGATGGAGTCCAGTACCGCTCTTTCGGAGAACTGCGGCACTATAAAATCCTGAGTATCGTCCAGACTGGGTTCGCTGATCCAGGGAACATTCTGGAAAGCCCTGACCAGGTAGAAATAGGCCAATGCTCTTACGGCATAAGCCTCAGCGCTGAGTTTACGGAGCTTTTCCACAGTAAAGTTGTCGTCTTTTTTAAGCACATCCGGAGCAAAACTCAAAAAAGTGTTGCAGTAATTTATGACGGAATAAAACGACGACCAGGTCGTATAAGGAGTGGAAGGAGTGATTTCCTGCCGGAGTACCTTATTGATTTCATCGCCAATGCCGGTACCCTGGGTAAAATTGTCCGAACGTAATTCCCCCCATACCAACATACGATAGGTGCAATCCGAAGTAATAAATCCACGGTAGGCTGCCATCAACACGGCTTCTGCTTCAGATTCAGTGGTCCAGTATTCATCCAAAATCATTTCACTTTCCGGACGCGTATCCAGCCAGTTGGTACAGGCTGTTGTTGCGAAAAGGCTCAAGGCCAATATCGAGACGATAAAAAGTCTGTTTTTCATCTTTTTCATAATTTAAAAGCCTATGGTCAAACCCAAAGTAAAGTCTTTTGAACGAGGAGTCTGCGCGTTATCGGTGCTTATACCGAAATCACCATAACCTATCTCGGGGTCCATACCGGAATACTTAGTAAACACATATAAGTTATTGAATGTAAGATAAGCGCTTACTCTATCGATACCTATGGGTTTTAACCAATTTGAAGGAAGAATGTAGTTAAAGGTCAGGTATTTGAAACGAAGGAAGGAAGCGTCTTCTACAAAACGATCGCTACCCAGCCAGTTGTATCCATAATTGTATAAGGCTCTGGGAATCCCGGTAATATCACCATCCTTACGCCAGCGCCAGTTAACAGCAATACTCTGGTTGTCGTTATCGTACATATTTTCAGCGTTCATGCGAGCAGCATTTACTACTTTATTGCCGTAACGAAAGTTGAAAAAAGCGGTACAAGACAAAGTTTTATAGCGTAAAGTAAATCCCATACCACCGTTAAACAGGGGATTGCAATTACCCAAATATACAATGTCCAACTCGTCAATACTACCATCGTGGTTCTGATCTTTGTATTTGGCATCGCCACCTCTGAATTCATATTCGACTGTAGTACCTGCGGCAAAAACCATGGGCAGGGGTTCACCCGTTTCATCTGTAATTACTCTGTTGTCTTTGTCTCTGGCGACCGGAGCATCCAAATGTCCGTGTTCTTCGTCGTATTTGTCGTATTGATATACACCCTCGTACTCAAATCCGTAGATGGAACCGAAAGAGTGGCCTTCCTGCAGACGGGTCATGTAGGTGCCGTTGCGGAAGTCGTAATCTTTATTGTAGTTGGCCAGAATCCGGTCATCCAACTCAATAATGGTATTTACCTGATTGGATATATTGAAATTGACATCCAAACTGAAATCTCCTCTTCTGACCAAGCGATTAGTATAAACATTGAATTCCCAGCCGTCGTTGTCCATGGTTCCGGCATTTGCGTAAGACATGCTGGCGAAACCCGATGTAGAGGGTAGAGAAATATTGGAGAACAACATGTCTACGGTACGTCTGTGGTAGTAGTTCATATCCATGACAATTTTGTCTCTAAAGAGCCCTATATCGGCTCCAATGTTCCATTCTCTCAGAGTGGCCCATTTCAAGTCGGACAACCTCAGGCTGACCGGACGGGTTGCCTGCTTACCCAGGTAACTGTCGTAAGCGGCGTAGCGGCTGAAATGCAAGTATTCTGCACCGGGTTCTCTCCCGCTCATACCCCAGTTGGGGCGAATGGCCAACATACTTAGCCAGGAGCGGGTATCGGCCATAAAATCCTCGTCCGAAATGATCCATTTGAGAGAGAGACTGGGGAAGTTTCCGAATTTACGCTTATTTCCGAATTTCGTACTGCCATCTCTTCTGACCACACCCGAAATGATGTATCTCGACTTGTAAGTATAATGCACGCGTCCTACCAAACCCATTGAACGCCAATTGGATCGTCCGGTTGAGACGCCTTCCAGATAGGCTTCGTTGGAGGCATCTTTGGTTTTATCCGAAAACAAACCATAACTGGCAATGTATTGACTGCCTGAATTTCCCGTCCTTGTTTGCAAAGCGCCGTAGAGGGTCAGGCTGTGGTCTTCGTTTCTAAGCTTAGGCTGCCAGTTGATGACATTTTCAGTTAATACCGAAAGTGATTCCGAGTCGTTGCTTTCGGAGCGGTTCACCTGGTTGCTGTTCCAGGTATTATTGGTAGCCTCCCAGGGTAAAAAGCCCGAGTTTTTATTATTATTTATATCAAAAGAGACGTACATCTGATACCTAAGCGAACGAGAACGCTCCCCGGTCAGATTGTAATGTAATTGAAAAATAGGAACGATACGATAACTTTTTAGGTTGTTTACCCCGAGTTTGGCAATAGCTACCGGGTTTATCATGTCTCGTTGAGCCGCATTCAATCTTGAGTTGCGCGATATATTGTAGAATACATCGGTATCGTTACCGTCTCTGTCCTGTTCATAAATGCTCACATTGGGCATTTTGGCATAGGCTGTTCCCAGGAGGTTGGAATAGTTCCGCTGGTTATCTACGTGAGTAAACGAAAAGTCCGAAATAAATTTCAGGCGTTCCGATACGGCGTAATCCAAATAGGCCTTGGAGGTGAAGCGGTTGAGATGTTGTTCAATAATCGTACCCGTCTGATCGTAAAAACCTCCCGAAACCCTAAAAGTAGCACGCTCTCCTCCACCCGACACATTTAGATAGTGGTCGTGAGTACGACCCGTCTGCGAAACAGCCTTGATCCAGTCGGTATTGTTATTGAAATTTTCGTATTCTACAAAAGTGTCGGAATACTTAAATTCATCGATATCGGCAGCCGATTCATCCTGCCTGGGATTAAAATAGGCTTGTTTGATCATCATGGAATAATCATCCCCATTGAGCATTTTTAATCCTTTGGGTTGAACGGAACGGGTAAAACGATAGGTGTATTGTACCAAAGTAGGCCCGGCCTGACCTTTTTTGGTCGTCACCATCAAAACTCCATTGGCGCCTTTGGATCCCCAGATAGCCGTAGATGCCGCATCTTTCAGTACAGTAATTTGTTCTATATCGTCGGGATTTATGCTTAATAACTCTGCATAGTCCTCTTCGTTGGAAGTGGCGAAGTCAAAATCCTTAATATTGACTTCGTAGGGCACACCATTAAGCACAATCAGGGGCTCCTTGTTACCGGTAATCGAAGCAGTTCCACGGATACGCATCGATGAACCGCTGCCGGGGTTACCCGAAGTGGAAACAATATCCAGACCAGCTACACGCCCCTGCAAAGCTTCGTCCAGGGTACCTACCTGCAAACCCTCAAATTCTTTAGCGTTAATGGTTTGCATGGCGGTAGAAATCTCTCTTTCCGGAATCGTAAATCCACTTCCGTCGGTGTGCATCCGCTGGCCGGTTACCATAGCCTCGGCAAGCTCCAGAGCTTCTTCTTCCATCTGGACGTTAATCACTCTGAGGCTGCCAATTTCAAAAGTCTGTTTCTTGAAACCCAGGTAAGTAAATACCAATTTGTTGTTGGCATTTTTCATCCTGATAACGTATTGCCCGTTGTAGTCGGTAATAGACATACCTACTACACGATTGCTGACGTCAAGCTCTTGGATATTAACGCCCATCAAAGTTTCCGAACTGTTAGCCTTATTGGTGACAGTTCCCTTGATTATGATATCTTCGGTCTGCGCCCTGAGTACGCCCGGAAAGCCTATAAGAAGCAAGGCGATCATTGTTTTGACAAATAGCTTCATATATATGGTTTGTTATTATTATTAACTCAATTATTAAGTCGAACTCTTTACCTGTATCTCAGAACTCTGTCGATGAGGTGGACAACGGCCGTAGAAGAAGTGGTGACTTCACTACTGCTATAGGCTGATGTGGTCAATCCCGTCAAGTTCTTGGGATTGGAATTGAACACATAGTCCCTGGTCATTATGTTATAATAGGTCCTTCCGTCGGGTGTTCTTGCATTGACATCCACTTTGGCGGTATAGGGTTTATTATTCACCTTATCAATATATTCCGTTGTCAGAGTAATACCGGTACCGTCTCCTTCGGCCTGAATACGGTAGAATTTATTTTTGTAGGTATTAAAGTACGATTCACTGTCGTCGTTTTTGATTGTTGCCGTATAATACCTTGCCGGTTCAATGACCTGATTGGGATGAATAAACAGAGAATTATCCTGAAAATGATAGCGGATAAAGCGCTGCATGGAATCCACAACTGCGTTGTATTCGGCAGTGCTCTCTATTTTGGCAATAGAATCCCAAGGAATAATCAGTCCGGAATTGAATGCTTCTTCCATAGCAGCGTTGCTGGGGACATACACCGTGTACCGGTAGGTGTTGAAAAAAGTCACATTAAAGTCCATGAAATGCCGGCTGCCTCTGCCTGCTTCAAAAATTCCGGGGAAATTCTCACAATAAGAGAAGAAAGCATCGAATTCGGGGTATTTAGCCGAGTCGCTCAACACCGTGTAGAACGATTGTAAAGGAGTTTGAGGCAATTGATCCACCATAAAAGAAGTGCCGTTTTTTTGGTAAAAAATACCCGAATCCAGCAAATGAATTTGCGTTCCGTTTTCGATATCGGCTCCGGCACTGAAGTTAACCAAATTCGAAGTCAGCTTACTGCCATCGATATCGGCTGTGCCGTCGGCATAAAGAATATTGCCGTCTTTGGTCACATAATAACCGTCGCGGTAAACGGCATCATCCTGATCCTCCTTGAAATCTCCAACCACAATGCTTTGATCCAGAATTCTCGTCAAGCGGTTCCGAATAAAATTAGCGTTGTTAAGAGTTGTAACTGAATCCAGTACCACATCGTTCACTTTATCGTAGTTAAACACGGTCACATTGACGGAAGAGGTTAATCTGTTAAACCAGAATTTGAGGACCGTAGGATAATTGGAACTGTAGGTATAAGGATCGATGTAGCGTTCGAGTGCCTTATCGGTAGGAATGACAAATGCGTACTTACTTACCATCGAATTCAGGTACAAGCGGTATAAATATCTCTTAATACCCCAGTCAAGCACCAGGGTTTTTTCGCTGAATAGTACGGGACTGTACACCGACACGAAGTCATCGGGGGGGTAAATGCTGCTGGTCACATACACTAAGCCGTTTACCCCTACATAATTTAAAGAATCAACAATGTCCGAATTTAACACATTCAAAGGAGAACTGGCTTCGTCAACCATTTTATGGAACAGACCGGGAAATGAATTTACCAGGGACTTACGCATATGCCTGGTAATCAGTAATACTAATATGTCGTTCGGAACACCGTCCCAACTGCCGTAGCGTTTTTTCAGTTCTCGTCCGCTTCCTTCGTTAAAATAATAATCGAGGGCCTCGTTAGTAGGTGCAAAAATAACCCCCATATCCGATTGCAGAGCAGTTCCGCCGGCCGCATAGGAATTCCAGCCCGGATCGTAAGGCAATAATTGGTCGTCGGGTATCTTGGAACCATTGGGATAACTGGTCACTCCTCCCTGATTAGTCGGAGCAAAATACCTGAGATAAAAAATGGAATCAATGGTTGCTTCGGGATGCAAATTATTGTAGGTTGCAGTCAAGCCCGGCGTATGGTAGGGAGCACAAAAACGATCAAGCAATTCCGAAAACTGAGTAGTGTTTTCGTTGCTCCGGATGTATTCCGCCATATTGTCGCGAGGAATCATCACTCCATCGAGCACATTCACATAACCGTTTTTACATACGATATCCCTTTTAATGACCTTATGTTGAAAGATGAAAGCGTCGTTGTAACTGCGATCGGCACCTGTCATAACCTTGAAATCCTGGTCACTGATGCCCACGTTTTCCAGGTACTTTTGCAAAAAATGAACCATCGGTTTGGTGGAATTGTCTTTTAACAGGTACATTCCCTTAGTTCTCCAACGATTCCATATTGTAGCTTTCGGTAATTTATTGCCCTCAATAAAAGGCACGCTGTCCAATACGGACAATCCGGTCAGACGACGCATTGCCTGGCCTTCGTTCAGAACACCGCCGCTGTAATAGTTCGAAAGAGTTTCAATCAAATACGCATTATCTATCATCGAGAAAAACAACAATTGTCGTTTCTGGGACAGATTCATTTCCTCGAAACTTTTCAATCCCCATACATTGTCCTGAAAAAAGCGGTCAAAAATACTGTCGGGGGTAACAAACAGGGTTTTACTGCCGGTTTTGGCCAATACTTCTTTCTGACCGACATCCTCGATTATTTTGACATAATAATCAAAATGACCGTCCTGTTTCAGGTAATCGTAGATGCTTTCGCCCAACCAGTCGGGGCTTTTTTCATCGTAGATATAATCGTCCTTGCACGATACAAGAAACACTAATCCGAATACGACACTTAATCGCATCAGTAGTCGAAAGGGATTTTTAAATTCTTTCATCAGATTCATATGGGTTTGGATTTATTTAGAAAGTCAACTGCAACGAATTTCATACTATGAATTTCATAAGTTTTTCAAAAATTTAGTCACAAATATATGCCATAACATCAGCATCAGGGTGGATGATTCATTCAAATAAGTGGACAAGAAAATAAAATCAAGTTTTTTAACAAGCATTTTGTCCACCAATTATAAACATTTATCCACCAAAAATAGACACAATACGTATATTTTTGCGAAGCGTGTTTACAAAATCAGGAGGTGGAGAAGATAAAAAACAAAAAAATGAAAATAAATTCCTGTCCACTCTAATTATTGTACTGCTCGCAAGTGTTATTTTACTTTTGTATATTGTCTTAATTTTTCTTATTTCGCAAATTCTTTTTACCTTTCAACACCACTAACTTTAAACTTTATGAAAATGAAAAAAAACTACCTCAAATTGGCAACCAGGACTTGCCTGCTTGCCATTACTTGTATGCTTGCAACTTCAGCATTGGCTGATATTACAAGCAACCTGCATCTGCATTATACTTTCGATGGGCTTACTGCGGAGCAGTCCGAAGTACCCGACGTTTCCGGTAACAACAACGCAGGAACACGTATGGGAGGCGCCTACTATGTCGAAGGTAAATTCGGTGATGCTCTCCGTCTTGAAACCGTGAACGACTATGTTTATATGCCCGACGGTTTTATGGTGGGGATGGAGGACATTACCATTGCCGGCTGGATATACAAAGATGCCGCCAATGGTTGGGACCGCCTGGTAGACTTTGCTACCAACACCGACACCAACATGTTTATTACCACAGGAGGACCGGGTTACGTGCGTTTTGCCATCAAAAACATTCAGGTTCGTCCTGCAGGGGAGGAACACATCAATGGCAAAGCTCTCACCTTTGGCCGCTGGAATCACATTGCGGTTACCATCAAATACACCAACAACATCGGTTTGGGTATTTTATATGTTAACGGTGTCGAAGTAGGTCGTAACAACAACATTACACTGAAGCCCAGCGATCTTGGATTTACGACGAAAAACTACGTTGGGAAGTCGGTTTACACTGCTGACCCCTCAGTAGTGGGAAACATAGACGATTTGCGCATTTACAAACGTGCCCTCACTGCTGAAGACATTGCCGAGTTACTTGGCGTACCCGACGAAATTACGGATTGCTACAACAATCTAGCGTTGGATCTTCCAGAAGATTACGAATTTACCGGCTTAACCGCAGATTTGACCCTGCCTACCACCTGGGGCGACAGCGCTGTAAACATCAGCTGGACATCTTCCGACACCTTGCTGATCGACAACGAAGGCAAAATTGTGGCTTTCCCCGAAAAATACCAGGATGCCTGTATATTGACGGCTTCCTTGTCACAAATGAGAGGCGAGGAAGAATTTACCGCCGAACGCACTTTCATCGTAAAGGTTTATCCCCAGGAAACAGAAATCAATCCTATCATTGCCGTCTGGGACTTTACGGAAGAAACCCTGGGTACCGATGAAGACGGAAATGTAACCGTAACGGATAAGAGTGGAAACGATTTTGTGGGAACCTGTCTGGGTGGAGCCCGTATCGTCACCATGGGCGAAAGCAATCCGGTCAGCGCCATGTATATCGAACAAGCCGGTGCTTACTTTGATATGGGCCAAGAAATAGGTAAAGCCGTAGCCGGTTTAACCGACTACACCATCAGTGTGTTTTACCGTAAAGACAGCGTAGGTGGCGTCACCTGGAGCAGCAGCGCCTACGGTCAATGGTTGTATTGCTTCTGTAACAGCAACGACCTGGCCAGCGATGGACAGGGGGGTATATTCTACGAACCCTATCGCGCCTACCACGCCGTATTCACCACCAACTACGGCGACGAGACTGGCGTTCAAAGAGGACAAAGGAGAACTCCTATAGGCACCTGGCATAACATTACTTACGTACAAAGCGGCCAAAAAGGCACTCTGTATTTTGACGGCGAGGTGGCCGGAAGCAGCGACAATGTTTACATTCCCGCCTATGCTCTCAAAGCTAAGGGACACAGAGGCACCATTCACAATTACATCGGCCTTCCCTGTTATTCCGGCGACCCCAAATTGTCCAAAACTCATATTGCCGGCTTGCAGATATACGGAGTTGCTCTTACCCAGGAAGACCTGCAGAGCGAAGAACTGACCAATATCAGTGCAAGAATCGCTGCCCTGAACACCGCTTACAACGAGAATCCCGAAGTGGTAGGTCCGGAATTCCAGCAAGAATACGATGCGCTGACCTTGCCTGACATCAGTGCATTAACCGAAGAAACGGTTCTTACCCTTCCCACCCAGGGAACCATAGAGCCCGCCATCAAAATCACTTGGGTATCCAGTCAGCCGGAGTATGTTTCCAACACGGGAGTAGTTACACAACCCAAATACTTTGATAAAAAGATTGTACTGACTGCCACATTGAACCAAGGTACCACCTTCAAGAGCAAAACTTTCGAAGGCAAAGTACTGGTTAAGGGCGGATTTACAACCGATCTTGTTGCCAATTTCGACTTCTCCAAGGGCAGTGGTACCACCGTCACGGATCAGGGTGAATTTGCCTTTGAAGGAACCCTGCACGAAGAAGCTTATATTGCTACCATCGGCGAAGGCGACAACGCCATCAAAGTGCTCTATTTGGCCAACGGCGACGGCTACTTCGACATGGGCAAAGAAATCGGCAAAGCCGTTTCGGGTCTGACCGATTACACCGTCAGTGTTTTCTTCCGTAAGGACAATAACCAGGGAGAATTGTCACAGTTTACCGGCTACGGACAATGGTTGTACGGATTCGCTAACACCAACAACCTGGGCGGCCAGGCTTACGGCGCCATGTATTACGAACCGCTGCGCGACCGCCATGTTTGTACACCCGATAATTACAATGCAGAAGCCAACAATCATGTGGGCGTTGGCCAAGGCAACACCTTTGTAGGAAGCTGGCACAACATTACCTTTACACAAAACGGCGACACCGGAGTGCTTTACAAAGACGGTTGGGCAGCTGCCACGGCCAAAATCAGTAATCCTGAAACCGCCTTGTGGAGGAGTGGACTGAGCGGAACCATCCACAATTACATCGGTAAACCCTGTTATTCGGGCGACCCCTACCTGCAGAATACTATGATTGCCTCTTTGGTTATCTACAAAAAAGGCATGACCGAGGAAGAAGTCAACACCGTATTTGATATCGAAAGCACCATTGTGAAACTGGACGCCGCCTATGCCTTAAACGACGGATCGGCCAGCATACGCGCCATCGATCTTCAGAATTTGGTAGACGAAGCCAAAGATTATGCCGCTTTGGCTTACCCCGGACTTGATGCTCTCAATGAGGCCATTACCGCTGCCGAAGCAGCCATAGCAAGCAACAACGTCACCGAAGAAGACATAGATAACCTCAAGACCGCCATCAGAATGTATCGTTTCACTCAACCGGCTTCGGGTGCAGCTCCTGCAGACTTCACTTTTGCCATTGAGAACCCGAGCTTCGAAGGAACCTTTGGCGGAAAACTTGATCCCAACAGCATAGTCGAAGGCGACGGCAGCTATAAATATCCCACAGGTTGGACCTTGTACATGGATAAGACCGGCTGGTGCAATGCCGTTGACATTACTGCCGGTCCCTCCGACGGAACCAAGGCTTTCGAAACCTGGGCAGCAACCATACGGAAGTTTGATATTTATCAGGACATCTTCCTGCCTGCAGGCAACTACATCCTGTCTGCCGAGGTCAGAACCAACGCTGCGCCTCCTTACACTCAACATACCTATGTTGCCATCAAGGGCGATAAGACCTATTCTTCGGTCAGCCTGGATCCCGAAAGATTAGTTACCGGAAGCGGGTGGAACGCCGTAACCAATTTCCAAACCCTGAGCACCAGCTTTGCTCTTAATGCCGACGGCAACGTCCGCATCGGACTGGCTTCGGAAGGCTTTATGCAATTCGACAACTTCAGGCTTACTTGCTTTGGTGCCGATGAGCCCGCCACCGCAGAGGCTCCTGCAGATTATACTTTTGCTATCGCCAATCCGAGCTTCGAAGATGGTTTGGGAGGCACACTCGATACTACCAGTGTTCTCGGTAGTGGAAATCACAACGTCCCCGCGGGTTGGAATCTGTACCTGAATCAATCAGGCTGGTGCAATGCCGTCAGTATTACCGATGCACCCTCCGACGGAGCCAGTGCATTTGAAACTTGGGCAGCCACCATCAACAGGATTGATCTTTACCAAAACATTGTTATCCCCGCAACCGGTGTTTATCGCCTGACGGCCGACGTACGCACCAATACTCCGACTCCTTATACCCAACATGTATACGCCAAAACCAAATTCGGCACCTTTGAATCCGAAACCCTCGATTCAACCAGTGTCATCACCGGTGAAGGCTGGAACGGCATGGAGAATTGGCAGACGTTGAGCGCTGAATTTGAAGCTCCCGTCGGCATGACGGTTCGCGCAGGATTGTCTTCGAAAGGCTTTATGCAGTTCGACAATTTCAGACTCCTTTATTTCGGAGCCAACGACACCACGGGTGTTGTAGGTCTGGGTGCAGTCAAAGCCCTGCCGACCCTGATGATCTACCCCAATCCCGCAAGCGATTTCATCGTTGTCAGCGGTATCGAAAACAACTCTACGGTTAAGGTATTCAACGTAACCGGTCAGCAACTCTACGTTCGCAGAGCCGACCAAAACCAACTGAGTATCGATCTGAACGGACTTAACCAAGGCTTGTACATCCTGCAGGTTGAATCCGAAGGACAAGTTATCAACAGCAAGTTTATAAAGAAGTAATGTAAACAAGCTCTATATCGGAAAGGCCGAGCAAATTTGCCCGGCCTTTCTTTTTGTCTATATTCCGGCTGCATTGTAGTCCATCACCAACAATTAGCCTAAAAATCGGACAATAGTTACAGCCTTCTGGATTTTCATTGCACTTCTTTACGGGTGAATTGATTTTCTTTGTATGTGTCACTTAGTGTCGCGGTTAAACCCAACGTGAAAGGTAATTTGCCGATAAATTACTATCTTCAGACTCAACCTTTTAATTCATTATCCTATAAACGACAGTTATGAAAAAACTATTTATTCTTGCACTAACACTTAGTCTGGCTGCAGGTATGCAAGCCAAAACACAAAAGAGTCATCACGGTTACCCCATCGATCCGGTGCCTTTTACATCGGTCAAAGTAACGGACGCCTTCTGGGGACAAAGGCTCAAAGCCAGCCGTGAAGTAACCATTCCTCTGGCCTTTAGCAAATGCGAAGAGACCGGACGTTACGAAAATTTTGTGCGGGCTGCCAACCCAAGTTCAGAATACAAAGTGGAAGGCTATTCTTTCGACGACACCGATGTGTACAAAACCATAGAAGGAGCCAGCTATTCCATGCAAACCTATCCCGACAAAGCGCTGGACAAATACATCGACAGCGTCATCGTTCTTATGGCTGCAGCCCAGGAACCGGACGGCTATTTATTCACGGCCCGCACCCAGAATCCCGAACATCCCCACGAATGGGCCGGATCGAAACGCTGGGAAAAAGTCGAAGATCTCAGCCACGAATTTTACAACCTGGGACACCTGATAGAAGGAGCTATTGCCCACTATCAGGCCACCGGTAAACGCAGCCTTCTGGATATTGCCATCAAATACGCAGATTGTGTTTGCAGAGAAATCGGCGACGGAGAAGGCCAAGTGGTGGCGGTTCCGGGCCATCAGATCGCCGAAATGGCTCTGGCCAAATTATACCTGCTCACCGGTGAACAAAAATACCTCGATCAGGCCAAGTTCTTCCTGGACAAAAGGGGTTACACTTCGCGCAGAGACCAATACAGTCAGGCTCACCAGCCTGTGATTGAACAAGACGAAGCTGTGGGTCATGCCGTTCGTGCAGCTTATATGTATTCAGGAATGGCCGATGTGGCTGCCCTGACCGGAGATTCCTCCTACACCAAAGCCATCGATCGAATCTGGGAAAATATTGTAAGCAAGAAACTCTATATCACAGGAGGGATCGGTGCCACCGGCAGCGGTGAAGCTTTTGGAAGGAATTACGAATTACCCAATATGTCGGCTTATTGCGAAACCTGTGCCGCCATTGGCCATGTGTATATGAACTACCGGCTTTTCCTGCTGCATGGCGAATCGAAATACTACGATGTTTTGGAGCGCACTTTGTACAATGGGCTGATTTCCGGAGTCTCACTGGACGGTGGACGGTTTTTCTATCCCAATCCCCTCGAATCTATGGGCCAACATCAACGTCAAGCCTGGTTTGGCTGCGCCTGCTGCCCCTCCAACGTTTGCCGTTTCATCCCGTCGGTTCCGGGCTATGTTTACGCCACCAAAGACCGGGCGATTTTTGTCAACCTTTTCATGTCGAATAATACCGACCTTAGATTGAACAACAAAAAAATCAATCTTCAACAAAGCACCAACTACCCTTGGGATGGAGACATCAGCATCACTGTGAACCCTGCCGGAAGACAAGACTTCATACTGAAAATCCGTATACCCGGATGGGTAAGAAATCAGGTTGTTCCCAGCAATTTGTATTCCTACAACGACGGAAAACGCCTGAACTTTTCCATCGTGCTCAACGGTAAAGAATTGCCGGCACAAGAATTGACAGACGGCTATTTCTGCATCGACAGAAAATGGAGTAAAGGCGATAAAGTGGAGGTGCATTTCGAAATGCAGCCCCGTACGGTCAAAGCCAATCCCAACGTGGAAGCCGACAAAGGAAAAATTGCCGTCGAACGCGGTCCCATCGTTTATTGTGCCGAATGGCCCGACAACGATTTCGATATACTCAGTACTTTTATGAACCAAAAGCCTCAGTTCGAATTGATTGAAAAGCCCGATCTTCTCTCAGGCATCATTCAATTACGCACGGATGCTCAGGTGCTTCGTTACGACGAAAGAGGCCGGCTCCAGACTCAGGATGTCAAACTGAACCTGATTCCCTATTACGCCTGGGCACATCGCGGCAGTGGTAATATGGCCGTCTGGCTGGCACAGGATCTCAGCGCTTCGCGCCCCACCATGCCGCCCACCCTGGCCTCCGAAAGCAAAATTACCGTTTCACACAGAGCCGGTTCCATTTCATCCATCAATGACCGTTTGGTACCCAACAGTCCCGAAGACCGTTCCGTACCCTATTATCACTGGTGGCCCAAAGAAAATACAGTGGAATGGATCGCCTACGAATTTAAGGAAGAAGCCGAGATATCCTCCACCATGGTCTTTTGGTTCGACGACGGTCCATGGGGAGGTTGCAGGGTTCCCAAAGCCTGGAAAATCTATTACAAAGACAGCCAGGGCAACTGGCAGCCTGTAAATAACATCGATGAATACGGACGCCAAAAAGGTTTGCCTAACCAGGTACGATTTGAACCGGTTAAAACCACAGCGGTAAAACTGGAAGTTGCCCTGCCCGAGCGCCACGCTTCCGGCGTTTTCGAGTGGGAAATCAATTAAATCGTTAAGCCATGAAATGGAAAGGATACCTTACAGGCTTGCTCACCTCTCTCTTGTTGAGCGTTAGCCTGAACACAGGATCTCAAAACCTTGTTCCTCCGGGTAAGAAAATCTATATTCCCAAAGAATTCAGGGAGATGGATTTTAACGATCCGGCCAGTCGTTACAGTTATCATCGTATGGCATACTCCGATAATATAGTGGTCTTTTGGGAAGCCGGGTTCGGGCCGGATCTGGGTAATCCTCCGGAATTAAACGGGAAAGACATGCGGGTAGACTTGGAAAACGTACTCAATAAAGCTGAAAGCTTTTATCGTTATTTCCGCGACACTTTGCATTTCTTAAAAGGGGAATCCAAGGCAGACGTCTATCGCATGATGCTTATGATAAACTATTCCGAAGACGGCACGGCCTACGGAGGCGCCTACGACAATGAGATAGGTGCCCTCTGGGTGACTCCTTTTCGCCTGAAAGACCCCAAATGTAACGTTATAGCCCATGAACTCGGGCATTCCTTTCAAGCCCAGATCGGTGCCGACGGGCATTTAAACCTCAAAGGCGGACCCATTTGGGAAATGACCTCACAATGGATGCTTTTCAATGTCAATCCTCACTGGATGACAGACGAAAATTACCATTTAGTCGACTACCTCAAGAAAACCCATCTAGCCTTTATGCATCCCCAAAACATGTATCATTCTCCTTACGTGTTGGAGTTCTGGTCCGACAAACACGGGCCTGAAATAATTGCTTCCATCTGGAACGATGCCGTAAAAGGAGAAGATGCCGTTACTGCCTATAAGCGTCTGAGCGGTATCGATCAGGAAACATTTAACGCAGAGATGTTTGAGGCTGCACAAAAATTCATGACCTGGGATTTCGACCGGATACGCACATACGCCAAACCTTATGCAAATATGCATTACAGCAAAATCAAGCAGGATGCCGAAGGCTGGTACGCCATTGCCGAAGAAAACTGTCCGCAACATTACGGTTACAACGGCATTCGCCTAGATGTTCCCCAACCCGGAAAGAACATCCGTCTCGATTTCGAAGGCCTTGCCCCAGAAGAACAAGCCGGAGGCTGGCGTTACGGCCTGGTTGCTGTGGATAAAGAGGGGAAAGTTACTTACGGCAACATGCAAACCAAAACCAAGGGGAAATTCCGGTATCGTGTGCCTAAAGACGGATTAAGCCATCTATGGCTGGTTGTCAGCACGGCTCCCGAACAACATTCGCCGGATACTAAAACCACCTGGCCCTATCGCTTCAGTATTCAGGGCGGACAGGTGGCCAAAGAACAACTTATGCAATAATCCTTGTTTTTGGTTAAAATTAATTACAAACAAAGGCTGCTCTTTACGTAGAGCAGCCTTTTTTTTGCAAAAAACGCGCATTTTTATTTCAAAATTATATAATATGGGTATCTTTGAAGATTCAAAAAAAGGATTCCCCTAGTTTATCCTCCTTATAATTAATTTTCTGTGATGAGCCCAAAGAACCCCCTGAATATAAAAACAAAAAAAACCGGCAAATGGGCCATAGGTGGTTCATTTGCTCTATTAATGCTGCTAAGTATCAACTCCTGCATCGACACCCGATACGATATCAGCAAAGGCATTTCGACCAAAATAGCCTTTGGCGGAGACTCCTTGTCCATACCTTTGGGCAGTACCGACACCATCCGGGTTGGAGATTTACTCAATGCCGATTCCATTGAAGTGATTTCTATAGGTGAAGACGGAGGCTACGGCATCAAAATGAGCGATTCCATCTATGTTGAGGTTCCCGGTATTGATAAATCGACTTTAGTGCTCGAAGATCAACACTTCAAACCGGAACCCATCTTCGTTAGTTTTGGAGACATTAGTCTGAAGGACTTCAGCATCCCCGGCATTGAACAAACTTCCAATTTAAATCTTAATATGAACGAGATATCGTTGGAAGATTTTGTACTTCCAGTCATCGACGAAACCGACAGATACGGTTCAGGTATGACCGAATATGCTCTGGACCCCGAAGCCTTAGAGGTAAACATCGAACCCGTGGAAGCTATTACACCTGCTTTATTGAAGGATGGATACCTGACAGTTCTGTCCGAAACAGATCCACCCATCGAGGTTCCTTTACTGTTGCCAAACGACACCATTGGTATTTCTACCCAAAGTGAACTCAGTTTTTCATTCGATGTCCCTGATGGTGTAAGTAATATCGATACCGTTGAATTGAAAAAGTACCCGGAAAAAGCCGTATTAAAAGTAGAATTGAAATTAGACGGAGCCGTAACAAAAACCGATACGATTTTTACCAAGGGAAGTATCGTACCGAACGTTATCATCGACCCCAGCCGGCTTTTCGTATTTGGCGCAGGTACACCTCTCAACGACGAGGGTAAAATTGTTTTTGGTGTCGAAGAAACTCTAAGTAATGAAAATAAGTTCTCCGCCGAGAAAGAAATGTACATCGATGCTTTTAAAATTGAAGACGAGCCTGTCGGTGGCAGTATTGGCCCGGCTGAAACCATCAGGGTTACCGGACATGTGGTCGTGGACACCTTGTTTTTGTACTCAGACAAATTAAACACGGCCCAAAATCTGAACCTTCTTGTAGAAATCTCCATAAACGGCGTTGTGATCGAATCTATGACATTTGATCTACCTGAACTCAAAACACAGATTTCCGGCAGCAGTCCGTTTATACTGAATGACGAAATGGAGGAGGAGGTCAACAAGGTTAATATAGTGCATCTTGAAAATCCAGGAAGTATTACTGTAGAGATTAGCGGTGAGAACTTCCCGGAGATGAATAGCCGAAGTATTTTGATTGATTCTTTTGTTATCTATTTTCCCGAAGAATTTATTCTTGAGCCCACGCCCGGACTCAGCGATAATAAATACACTATTACAAATGAGCCGTTTGATTCCTACGTAGGCAAAAAAATAATCATGAATCTTCGCGGACTCAACATGAAAGATATTGCCCTTGTGAAGGATGGGGATGTGCAAAGCATCCATTGGGAAGATTCCATCAGCTTCAAAGGATCGGTTAGCATAAATGGAAGAATCGACAGCAAAAATATTCCTGCCGAAGGTAACGATGCCGGCATGAAAGTTCAGATCAGTTCCGATTTAAACTTTGATTATGCCGAAATAACCACCAACGAAATAACAGATGCTTTGGTACCGGCTTACATTAACCTCTCTTTCGACATCGACATTGCCAAAGAAGTTAAACGTCTGGATACCATCAACATGGTAGAAAACACTTTTATTCATTTAAATTTGGATATGCCCGAACTGCCGCTGGACGTCGAAGGAGATATCAAAGTTGAATTTCCTCCTCTCTTCAGTTTTAAACCGGCATTACCCAACAACGAACTTCTGATACAGGGAATAATTCCTGAAACGATAGATCTGGAATTGGCCTCATTGAATATAAATCGGACTCTGAGCGACGGGACCTTGGATTTGGTCGATTCCATACGGATTAGCGGTGACGTGAAAATGCTGCCGGGATTGGTCAGCAGCAAAGACACCGAGGGCCTATCGAGCAAAACCATGGCTGTCAGAACCACCAGCGACGAACTTAAAATCACTTCCTCTTCTTTGCATTTGAATACCCTGCAAGCTAACTTTTCCGATTCAACCCTGATTGAGATACAAACAATAGACCTGCCCAAGGAAATACTCTCACTGGACAGCATTGTTTTGGAAGAAGGAGCCATTCTTGAACTCACTGCAAATATCACGAACATGCCGGAATTATCCAGTCCTTTGATGCTTGATTTTGCTTTGAAATTCCCCGACTTGTTCGTGTTTATGCCCGGAACGGTTGATGCCCAAAATACTTGGTCTTTTGAAGAAGATTTTTCTAAAAGAGAAATCAAAAAAGCGCTTTATATCAAAGGTCTTAAATTCGACGGTAAGAGCTTAGGTGAAACACTCGACATCAACGAAATGATCAGGTATAATGCCGATGTTTCAGTGGTGGATCCTTCCGTAATAAGCGACGATCTGACGGGAGATTCCATAAGTGTGGGTATAGAAGTAAAATTGAGCAATGTAAACTTTAAGTCTGTTTACGGCAAAGTCGATCCTGGGATTAAACCTGAACCACAGTTAATACCCATCGAAGGCTTACCCGATTTCCTCAAAGATACCAGCATTGTACTCGACATCAATCCTGTACTTTCCATACAGACGGCAAGTAACCTGGGTATTCCTGTTGCTACAAGCATCAGGCTTATTCCTGTTATCAATGACGTCGATCAATTAGGAAAAGCTCAGGACATAAGCTTAAACCTGACCAGATCGGCCACAGCCGCCGATACTGCGAGGAATTATTTCTGGATTGCGACAGACAGCGCCGGAATGCCCGATAATTATCAACTCCTGCAAACAAACATAAAAGACCTTTTCAGCACTATTCCCGAAAAGCTCAAAATAGAGATTCAAGCGGAAACAGATCTCTCGGTTCAACACGAAGTTGATCTGGACGCCGATTACTTTATGAATGTACATTACGATGTGTCTGTACCCCTGAGTTTTGGCAAAGATTTCAACTTAACCATACGCGATACCATCAACGATCTGGATCCCAGCATCGGCGAAATGGCCTTTGCCGGCGGCGGGCTCGAATTGTACGGCAGCATTTCGAATTCCATTCCCATGGAGCTGGATATTCAAATAATTCCCATAAATGAGTTCAATGAAACTATCCCGATCGAAGCCGTTACCCAAAAAATTCATTCCGGCAAAGTGGACGGAAGCGCCACCGATACCGATTTATCGCTAAAAATACTGGATCCCGATGGTCTCCTCAAAGATTTGTCAGGCTTTATTCTTATATTCACGGCAAGTTCCAACGAAACAGTGGCAGGAACGCCTATCAAACCGGAGAATTTTGTAAAAGCCACGCTCAAGGCCCGCTTATTTGGTGGAATTATCATAGGTGAATAATCTAAAAAAATATATCTAATGAAAACTTCTTTCTTAAAAATCGGCACATTCGTATTGCTCGGCAGCCTGATGCTGACTTCGGCAAAAGCACAACAAGCCACTTCCAGAACAGCCTATTTTATGGAAAATGCCACCCAAAGCCATCAGATGAATCCTGCATTGAGCCCCTACAACGGCTATGTCAGCATACCAATGCTGGGATCTCTTGGTTTGGGTCTGGAATCTAATATGGCTTTTACTCATTTTATCTATCCGCCTTTAACAGAGGGGGGGCAATTGATGACCTTTATGCACCCAGATGTCGATGCCCAGCGCTTTCTGTCGAAACTCAGACCCAACAACTATCTGAGGGCAGGCTTACAAGCCAACCTCCTCTCCTTTGGTTTCTACACGGAAGAGAATTTCTGGACCTTTGATTTGGCTACCAAACTCGGAATTGGAATGAATATCCCCTATGAGTTTTTTGCTTTCGCCAAAAACGGCATGACCTCGGGTTCCGGCAACGAGTACCATATTCGTGATCTTTCTGTGAATGCCGGAGCTTATGTGGAAGCTTCCGCCGGACATTCCAGACAACTCTTCGACTTTTTGAGGGTCGGTATGAAACTAAAAGGATTGATAGGGATCGCACAGGTAAAAGCCAACATTAGCGAGATGGATATCGTTATGAGCCCCTCCCGGTGGTCTATTCAAACCAGAGGCAGTCTGGAGGGTTATGCCAGAGGAGCTGCTTTTACCAACGATTCTACCGGTGCCGTTAATGGTATAGATTTCAAGACACCGGGGATAGGTGGCTTTGGTATGGCTGTCGATTTGGGTGCCGTTTATAACACCCCCATTGAGAACCTGACAGCTTCTCTGGGTATTATCGACTTAGGTGGTATATCCTGGGGTAAAAAAAATACTTTGCGCGCCAAATCGCAGGGCAGCGTAAGTTTTGAAGGCATCGACGGTATTTCTACCGACGGCACCGGAAGTGCCGAAGAACAATTGGAAAATATGAAGAATGACTTGATGGATATGATTGCTTTCAAAGAAGAAGCTGCTACAAGAGGTCATTTTCAGGGCTTAAATCCCACCTTCAATCTTGGGGTTGAGTACTCCGTGTTGGACAACAAAATAAGTGCCGGCCTTTTATATTCGCAACGAGTAGGTAACCGCGGTTTCTCCGAATTAATGACAGCCGTCAACTTCCGGCCTATAAAACAAGTTCATGTTAGCACCAGCTATTCCTTTATTCACGGCGGTTTCGAAACCTTTGGTTTTGCACTAAACCTGGTTCCTTACGTTATGAATATTTTCCTGGCCTGCGATTATACCATCCTGAAATATACTCCGCAATTCATCCCATTGAACACTGCCACCACCAACGTCCAACTGGGAATTAGCGTTCCGCTCGGGAAAAAGCAGCCGAAGGAGGGCTGATTCATTTACGCCATACCTTTCGATTAAGAGCCTGCTCCTTTGGGGCAGGCTCTTTGAT
>ENA-UPTA01000889-UPTA01000889.1-activated-sludge-metagenome-genome-assembly--contig:-NODE-889-length-34468-cov-7.329178_pt1 | contig 34468 bp, 37 predicted proteins | sample MGYA00238184_ERZ773361 | MGnify/ENA primary metagenome ERZ773361 (study PRJEB29100, sample SAMN05720205) | activated sludge metagenome | isolation source: anaerobic digester from wastewater... | reverse complement strand
TACGAGCTGCAGGAATCTAGTTTGAGAATGGTGTAATTTCATATGGTGGTCAAACTAAAAAACGAGTACGAGCTGCAGGAATCTAGTTTGAGAATGGTGTAATTTCATATGGTGGTCAAACAGAAGAAAAAACTTTAAAACATGAGTGCCTGTTTGAGAATGGTGTAATTTCATATGGTGGTCAAACCTGTAATTGCGTATACGTATTGATTATCTTGTTTGAGAATGGTGTAATTTCATATGGTGGTCAAACATTTCCTTATTGGTGAATCCCAATGCCTTCGTTTGAAAATAGTGTAATTTTATTTGGTAGACAATCATGACACCGGCTCAGCCGGTGGTTTGCTCTAGCCCTATAAGGGCCTGTTACCTGCTTGAGCCTGAAGGCTCACTAAATAGTTTGCCAACCGCATATATTTACTCGCTACCGCTAAAGCGGCTGGTTATTTGCTTTTCTTCACCTGCTCACCCGTAAACGGGTCCATATATTCTTTCAAGCTTATTTGATCATTTGCTATATCCTCTTGAAGCTGATTTCTTATGTATTCCTCAATCTTTTTTGCATTTTTCCCTACTGTATCGACATAATATCCTCTACACCAGAAATGCCTATTCCCATATTTATATTTTAGATTTGCATGCCTATCGAATATCATTAAGGAACTCTTTCCTTTCAAATATCTCATTATTTCAGCTACGCTGTATTTTGGAATTTCATAATAAAATTCTGCATATTAATTTAAATTTAAGCCAATTAGTACAGACTCTATTTAACGAATCTTTTTTATGTTACCTCTATTTCATGTACTATAATAAAAAGGTCAAAATGTTCAATAATGTTTAAGTATGAAATTAATAAATAGTGGAGCCCGGTGTTTTCTTTCTCATATCATATCCCAACTCATAATAATGATTGTTGTTGTAATCAAATGTTTTTATAACTTCAAGTCCCAGCTTGTCGACATGGGCACGGTATGATCTTCCGTTGATTTGGTTTATGAATGTTATTAATACAGGGTATCTGTCTTTCATTTGGAGTCTTGAGAATTCGAAAAGGTTTGGTAATACTTCGGTGCCTCGATATTGCTTATCAATGCATATGGGACCATATTGGTAAGAGTTTTCTGTTGAAAGTGTGTATCCTAAATATTGGATGTTAGGCAAGTCATTTATCATGTATTGAAAAAGCGGCCAAGCTGACCAATAATCCCATGATGCTGCCATTGCATATGCTATAACTTTGTCATTATCACATGCTATGGCAAGCCCGTTTTCTTTCTCTATCAATTCTTTGAACTGTTCTTCAGTAAACAAGGTTGTTACAAAACCGTCAGGTTTATCTTCTTCACTTATTGTATATATATGATATTTTTTTTGAAGCTGTGAAACTCCGTAAATATCATTTATATTAGCATTTCTATACTCCATAGTTGTTCTCCTTTTCATTTGTATAAATTTTTGTTGAGTTTTTATTTAATCTAATATCATTAAACACTATGAAATCGATATCATAATACTATTATACCATCTATTTCCAAATATTGAAACCCTATTAATAATTATTTTGAGGAAAAGGTTATCGTTATTTTTTTAACATTGACTTAATACTTATCTTAGTATAAGATTAACTATAACAATGATTACTAATAAAAGGAGGGGTTCAATTGAAGAAATTAGACGGCAGAGTTGCAATTGTTACCGGTTCAACATCCGGAATGGGGCGTGCCACTGCAGTACTATTTGCTCGTGAAGGCGCAAAGGTTGTTGTTACAGGAAGAAATGAAGAAAGAGCAAAGGCTGTGGTAGACCAAATTAAAGGTGAAGGCAATGAAGCGATATATGTTCTAGTCGACACATCAAAAGTCGAAGATGTGAAAAAATTGGTTGATGTTACTCTTGATACATATGGAACTGTTGATATATTATTCAACAATGCAGGTGCTCTAAGTATGTCACCTATAACAGACGTAAGTCTTGAAGAATGGAATAAGATATTTAATGTAAATGTTACATCAGCATTATATTTAACTCAATTGGTTGCGCCTATAATGAAAGCAAAAGGAAAGGGCGTTATAATTAACACATCTTCGGTTGCAGGATTTGGTGCTCATCATGGTTTTGCTGCTTATGTTTCATCAAAGCATGCTATGAATGGACTGACAAAATCAATGGCATGGGAATTGGGACCGGAAATTCGTGTTAATGGAATTGCACCGGGACTGATACATACTGCAATGGTTGACAGCATCGGAGGTCCTTCTGTTGTTCAGCATATGATAGACCAGAGTCCTGTCAAAAGAGTGGGACTTCCTGAAGATATAGCTAATGCTGCACTTTTCTTGGCTTCTGATGATTCATCATTTATTGACGGACAGATTATTAAAGTTGACGGTGGTTTTGAAATATAAGTACCATAATAAGATAAAATGACTGAGCTGAGTGCTCAGTCATTATTTTTATCATATAATAATTGAAATACTGCTTTTATCTTATTAAGAGTTCATATACCAATACCACATTAAAAATCAATGCAATAATTGTAATTATAACAAATTTAGGCTTCTTGGTTTTGTGATGAAACAAAATCATTGCTGCAATGCTTCCAAGTGTTCCACCCATAAAACTTACCAAATGAAGAGTGCTTTCTTTAATTCTCCATTTGTCTCTTTTTGATTTTTGTTTGTCAGCAAAGAATAAGGCAAAGGAGATTAGATTTATTATTAATAAGTAGAACATAATATATTTTATGTTAACCATTTTTCCTTCTCACTATCAATTTATTTATTTTTATACCTTTATTTACAAATCGTTCTTCATACTCGGTCATAATATTATCTTCCTTATGGATGCTGTTGTGCAAATCTCTTGTTACCATTATGAATTCCCAGTTGTCCTTTTCAAATTGTTCAAGGGAGTATTCAAATAGGTCATTGTTGTCTGTTTTCATATGAATTTCACCATTTTTGGAAAGAACAATTTTATAGACATCCAAAAAGTTTTTGTGAGTCAATCGTCTTTTGTAATGAGAAGGTTTAGGCCAAGGGTCTGAAAAATTCAGATAAATTCTGTCGATTGAACCTGCATCAAATACTTCCTTTAATATATTTCCGTTTGAATAAACGATGTAATAATTCGGGGGGTCATTTTCAAAGGCTGATTTAGCACATCTGTATGCAACCTTAACACTTTTCTCAAATCCGAAATAGTTTATATGGGGATTTTTAATTGCATTTTCTCTTAGAAATTTTCCCTTTCCGCAACCTAATTCCACATGTATCGGATTGTTGTTGTTAAATACTTTATTCAGTTTAAATCCTTGTTTTTCGGGCTCAGTAATTACTTTTTCGCAATTTTTTAAATATTGATACTGTCCCGGAACATATCTTAATCTCATGTTTAATTTTCCTCTTATGTTGGTAAAATTTATTATACATTATTTTAATGAAAATTAACAGACGATATTTTACTATTGGTTTAAAAGATGAGATTCTTCACTTGCGTTCAGAATGACAAGAGTAGAGATTCTTCGAGCGGAAGCTCTCAGAATGACAAGAGTAGAGATTCTTCACTTGCGTTCAGAATGACAAGAGTAGAGATTCTTCAAGCTAGCTCTCGAATGACAAGGCAGAGATTCTTCACTTGCGTTCAGAATGACAAGGCAGAGATTCTTCACTTGCGTTCAGAATGACAAGAGTAGAGATTCTTCGAGCGGAAGCTCTCAGAATGACAAGAGTATAGGTTCTTCACATCCGTTCAGAATGACAAAAAGATTTACATAAATAAAATTATGTAACCCTATTGCTGCGTATTATTATAACAAAAATAATCAGCTGTCTTTAATAAAATAATATTTGCGTATATTGCATATTACTGATAAAATGAGTAGAATAAATTTGGAGGTGGACATAACAAATGGATTTTTTTATGAATTTAGAGGGTCCGTTGCTGTACTTTATAATCTTTTTTGCAAAAATTATAGAAGTTTCAATTTCAACAGTGAGAATAGTCTTTATTAATAAAGGAGAAAAAATTAAGGGTGCCGCTTTAGGCTTTATAGAAATAATGATTTGGCTTATTGTTGTAAGCTCTGTTTTAAACAATATTACTGAAGATCCTATAAAGGTTTTTATTTACGCGATAGCATTTTCTTTGGGTAATTTCTTTGGGGTTATTATAGAATCAAAAATTGCCGTAGGACTATCTTCAATACAGGTCGTTGTAGACCAAAAAGAGGGAGAGGTTCTTGCGGACATTTTGAGGGAACAAGGATTTGGTGTTACAATACTCGAAGGAAAAGGTAAAAATGATAGTGTTAAAAATCTTTTGTTTATTCAGTTGAAAAGAAAGAAAATTCCTGTTGCTACAAAATTAATAAAAGAGCATAATCCTGAAGCATACATTACAGTAAATGAAATAAAAACTATGTTTGGCGGATATATAAAATAATTATTTGATAAAATTATTAAAACACAGCTAATGGTAAAGGGGACACACCCTTATAGAGGAATAACCCTATGTGTCCCCTTATTTATTTTATGAATGCATCATATATTGCCCTTATAGCTTCTTCAAAATCTTTGTCTTCCACTGCCACAATAATGTTTATTTCGCTTGAGCCCTGGTTTATCATACGAATATTAATATTTCTGTTTCCTAAGGCTGTAAACAATTTAGCTGATATACCGGGTCGATACGCCATTTTGATTCCGACTGTGGTTATAAGACTGAGGTTTCTAAAAACTTGTACATTATCTGTTTTGCATTTTTTCTTAAGTTCTTCAACAATTTGATGACTGATTTTTTCAACGGATTCTGAAGGAAGAACAATTGTAAAGCTGTCGATGCCTGAAGGAATATGGTCAATGCTTATGCCCCTTTCTTCAAACACTTCCAGGGCTTTTTTTACAATACCCACCTCATGTGCCATGTGCTCCTTATGAATATAGAAAAATGAAAAATCTTTTCTTCCTGCAATCCCCGTAATAATATGTCCGTTTGCATAATCTTCTCCTGCTTGGTCATCTCTGATTATTAAAGTTCCGGGATTTTCAGGGTCGTTGGTATTTTTAATATTTATTGGAATACCTGCTTGTCTCACTGGAAAAACTGCTTCCTCATGTAAAACTGATGCTCCCATATATGACAATTCCCTTAATTCCTGATATGTTATTTTCTTAATTTGCTTAGGATTGTTTACAATTCGAGGGTCTGCAACTAAAAATCCTGATACGTCTGTCCAGTTTTCATATATATCTGCTCCCATAACACTCGAAACAATCGAGCCGGTAATATCGGAGCCTCCTCTTGAAAAAGTCTTTATGCTTCCGTCCGGATATGAGCCGTAAAAGCCCGGTATAATTGCCTTATTGCTTTTGCCCAGTATTTCTGTCAGTTTTTCATGAGTTTTTTCCTCATTTACCGTACCGTCGTAGTTAAAAAAAATAACATCCTTTGCATCAATAAAATCACAATCCAAGTAATCAGCCATCAACAAGGCACATAAATATTCGCCCCTGCTTACGATATAGTCTTCTTCACATTTATTGTCCAAGTTTTCTTTTATAATTTTAAACTCATAGTCTAAATCCGTTTTCAAGTTCAGCTCTTCCTTAATCTGCCTGAATCTGTCTTCTATAATTTTTAAAATAGGAGCATAGGGTACCGAGTACTTTATATGTGCATACGTAAGATACAATAAGTCGGTAATTTTGTTGTCATCCTTGAATCTTTTGCCGGGGGCTGATACTATTATATATTTTCTTTCATCATTGTTTTTGATTATGTCATATACTTTATTAAACTGCTTAGAGTCAGCTAATGAAGTACCTCCAAATTTAGCAACCTTTAACATTTCTTCCTCCAAATTAATTTATAACTTTTTTACAATATCATAAGGAAATATAAATGTCAACGTTTTTAATACTAATGTATTTATTTCGTAAACAATTATAAAAAGTTTCTTATTAATTTTTCTCTGCCTTCAGGATGTATATATGAAAGAGGAACATCAAAAATGGTTTTTGCTCCCTTAATTCCTTCTTTGTTCATTCTGTAAGCAGCTCTTGCATACGATAGAATCACGCTTCCGGTAAACTCGGGATTGCTGTCTAATTTAAGTGAGAATTCCATTATATGTTGGTTTTTCTCACTTCCCGTCATACCGTTTCTTATTACAAGTCCTCCATGGGACATCCTCGAATGATTTTTCTTAAATTCTTCTTCGCTTATGAAATTAACTTCTGTATTATATTCTGCAAAGTAATCCGGCATGTTTTTTATATCTTCTTCAATTTTATTTTTATCTGCACATTCATCACAAACCACATAGCATTGTCTTATGTGTTTCTCTCTTGCAGTAAGTTCGGGGTTATCTCCCCGTCTTACGCAATTTACTGCATCCTCCACAGGTATTGTGTATTGAATTGCCTGTTTTACAAACGGAATCCTGCGAATAGCATCAGAGTGTCCTTGGCTTACTCCTCTTCCCCAAAAGGTATAGCTGCTGCCTTCCGGCAGGACTGACTCTGACAGCATCCTCATAATTGAAAACAGTCCCGGGTCCCAGCCGATTGAAATTATGCTTATTTTGCCGGAAGAAAGAGCACCTTCATCAACTTTTCTTAAGTATTCCGGAATTTTTTTATGATTATCAAAGCTGTCAACAGTATTAAACATTTTTGCATATTCAGCCGCCTGTACGGGTAGGTCTGTTGCCGAGCCTAAACACAGCACCATAACATCTATTATGTCTTTATATTTTTCAGCCTCATCAACACTTAATACTTTTACGTCAGTCTGAGTTTTTATCGTATCAGGCTGTCTTCTGGTGAAGACAGCCACTAATTCCATATCTGTACTTAAATTTACCGCAGCTTCCACTCCTCTGGCTATATTACCGTATCCCACAATTCCTATTCTTATTTTGTTCATTTTTCCCTCCGCTGTCTTTATTTTTGTTAAAAGAAATCTTCCATAAGGTAGTAACCGGGGCTTTTTGATGAAAGTTTCATAGCCAAGTTTATAGCTCCGCGAGCAAATATTTTTTTTGAAAAAGCGGTATGCTTTATTTCTAAAATTTCATCTACTCCGGAAAATATAACCGTATGCTCTCCGGGGATGGTTCCTGCCCTTATGGCACTGATTTCCACATGCTCCCTTCCTGTCGCATTTTTAATGTCTTCCGACAATGTTTTTGCTGTTCCGCTGGGAGCATCTATTTTTTTGGTATGGTGTTTCTCAACAATGTTAATATCAAAAGTACTTAGCTCTGCAGAGATACTTTTTAATATTTTTCTGAAAACATTTATTCCTAATGAAGTGTTTGAAGATAACAGTACAGGAATTGCTTTCCCTGCTTCTTTTATTTTAGCTTTATCCTCATCGCTAAAGCCTGTTGTGCAAATCAATAATGCACATTTATTTTTTGTTGCATATTCAATTAAAAAATCAATATTTGCAGTGTTTGAAAAGTCTATTACTACATCAGGCATACCGTCTATATCTTGTCCAAATCTCCCGCTCCTTGGTGAAAGGGAGCCGATTAGATTAATATTGTCATATGTTTTTATCTCTTCTTGCAAAACTCTTCCCATAGCTCCGTTTATTCCGCAAATTACAACATTCATACTCCACCTCACGCGGTTTCTAAAGGAACGCCTATTCCGAATAAATTCAATTCTCTTAGAAGTCTTGCTCTGTTTTCTTCCGACATCTGATATAAGGGTGCTCTTACCTCAGAGCTGCACAAGTTCATAATACTCATTGCTTCTTTTACGGGAATGGGATTTGTTTCAATAAACAATGCTTTATTTATTCCATTTAGTGCAAGCTGAGCATTCTTTGCATCATTTACATTTCCGTTTCTGTAATCATCAACCATTTTCTTCATTTCTGCCGGAAGTATATTTGCAGATACTGAAATAACTCCATGTCCTCCTAATGACATAAGGGGTACTACCATATCGTCATTGCCTGAATAAACCAGAAAGTCATCCGGACATATTCTGATTATTTCTGCAATCTGGCTGATGTCTCCGCTTGCTTCCTTAATTCCTACTATATTCTTGATTTTTGAAAGCTCTAAGACTGTTTTTGGTTCAATATTCATTCCTGTTCTGGCCGGCACATTGTAAACAATAATTGGCAGTGATGTACTTTCTGCAATTATTTTATAGTGATTTACAAGTCCTCTTTGAGTTGTTTTGTTGTAATAGGGAGTTACTATCAATAGGCCGTCTGCTCCCGCCTCCTCACAAAACTGTGCCTTTTTTACTGCAGCTTGTGTACAATTGCTTCCGGCTCCTGCAATAACAGGAATTCTTTTATTGACTCTGTCAATTACAAATTCAACTACTGTGTGATATTCTTCATCTGTCATTGTTGCTGCTTCAGAAGTTGTTCCTGCAACTATTATTGAGCCGGAATTTTCCACATGCATCTCAACTAATTTTCCTAAGACCTCATAATCAATTTCTCCGTCAGCAAAGGGGGTCACCAATGCTACTCCGCATCCTCTTACTAAATCATTCATCTTCTTACTCCTTTAAATTATTTTTTATAAATAAAATAATTTCATGTCGCTCCCTATGACCTACCATCCGTCTGTACCTCGCCGGAGCTTGTACAAATATTGAGGTATAAAAAAAGCGACATAAGAGCAAAAGGGCTCTCAGACGCTTAAAAAACATCGAACCTTCTGCCCAACATATTACAGCGCTCTTTTATAGGATTGGGATGCATCCTATAAAAACAGTATCACATCTATTAAATGTGAGCCCAGGGATTAACCCTTCGGCGAATCACCCTTTCGAAGAAAAGCTTCTACTCTTGATCATCGCGACCTCTGTAATATGCCCATGAAAATATTTAATTTCTCCAAGTATAATACTGTTGACATTACATGTCAAGCATAATATTATATTTTTTATAATGGCAGTAGCTTGTAAATATGGACAAAATTTCAAGCAATTCTTGCAAATAGTTTTTTCTACAAATTTTTAATGCATTTTTAAGAATATTATATTATAATCAATACTGTCGGTATACCCGGCTCCTAATGAGGACGGGTAAAAAGGAATGTCCTCGAGGAAAGGAGATGAAGAATATGTTGTGCTCAATATGTAAAAAGAATGTAGCAGTAATATATGTTAATAAAATTGTTGAAGGTAAAATGCAGACTACAGGTTTGTGCATTCCTTGCGCTAAAAAGCAGGGTATAGCACCTATGGATCAGATAATGAGACAAAGCGGCATGAAACCTGAGGACTTTGATAATATAAACAAACAGCTTACTGAAATAATAGGAGATATGGATTTAGAAAAACTATCCGGAGATATGTCTGAAAGCAGTGACGGCATTAATTCTTTAATGAATTTAATGAATAATGCTTTTACGGGAAACACCAGCTCTACAAGCAATGAATTTATTCCGGAGGATGAGGATGCAGACTATACCGGGCCGGGTTCCGGAACAGGTCCTAAAATAAAGGAAAAAGTAAAACGAAAAAAATTAAAATATCTTGATACTTATGGATTGAATTTGACAGAGCAGGCACGATTTGGCGAATTAGACAGGATAATAGGCAGAGAGAGAGAAATTGACAGAGTTGTGCAAATATTAAACAGACGCTCTAAAAACAATCCCGTTTTAATCGGTGAGCCGGGTGTAGGCAAGACTGCGATAGCTGAAGGATTAGCGGTAAGAATTGCCGAAAAAAAAGTTCCCGTAAAACTTTTCAACACCGAAATTTACCTGCTTGACTTAACTGCCGTTGTGGCTGGCACACAGTTTCGAGGTCAATTTGAAGCTCGCATGAAAGCTATTATTGATGAAGCCAAAAAAGCAGGCAATATAGTTATTGTAATCGATGAACTTCATAATATTGTAGGTGCGGGAGAAGCTGAAGGCGGAGCTATGAATGCCGCTAATATACTTAAACCGGCACTTGCCAAGGGTGATGTTCAAATTATCGGTGCCACAACATTGGATGAGTACAGGAAGCATATTGAAAAGGATACTGCACTTGAAAGAAGATTCCAGCCCGTAATAGTAGATGAACCTTCCATAGAGGATTCCATCGAAATTATAAAAGGAATAAAAGATTATTATGAGCAGTTTCACAATGTAAAAATAACCGATGAAATTATTAGGCAGGCAGTTTTAATGTCTGAAAGATATATTACCGACAGATACCTTCCTGATAAAGCAATTGATGTTATAGATGAAGCCGGTTCAAGGGCAAATTTAAAGAACAAAGGATTGGTTGAACTTGAAGCTTTAAAAGCAGAGCTTAGCAGAATAAGAGACGAAAAAGAAGAAGCTGCAGAAAATGATGATTATGAAAGAGCTGCAGAGCTTAAGGTACAAGAAATCAGAATTGAATCAAAATTAAAAGAGTTATCCAATGAATACGAGAATATTCTTTTAACTGAAGAAGATATTGCGTATGTTATTGAAGCTTGGACTAAAATTCCCGTTCAGAGAATAAGCGAAGCTGAAGCCGATAAACTAATACATTTAGAGGAAAGACTTCACAGGAGAGTTGTAGGTCAGCATCCTGCAGTTACAAGCCTTGCAAAGGCTATAAGAAGAAATCGTTCGGGATTTAAGAAAAAGAAGAAACCATCTTCATTTATATTTGTAGGTCCTACAGGTGTGGGTAAGACCGAACTTGCAAGAACCTTGGCTTATGAACTGTTTGAGAATGAAGATGCAATGATAAGGCTTGATATGTCCGAATATATGGAAAAACACACGGTTTCCAAACTTATAGGAGCTCCTCCCGGATATGTCGGCTTTGACCAGGCAGGATTCTTAACCGAGAAAGTGCGAAGAAAACCATATTCGGTAATTTTATTGGATGAAATTGAAAAGGCTCACGAAGATGTATTTAATATATTGCTGCAGATATTGGAAGACGGAAGGCTTACAGACAATCAGGGAAGAACCGTAAACTTTGAAAATACGGTAATAATTATGACTTCTAATGCAGGAACATCTATCAAGGCTAACCGAATCGGTTTTGGCAACACAGAATATGAAGCAATGGAATCCAAGGTAAAGGATGCTCTGAAACAAGCATTCAGGCCTGAATTCTTGAATCGTATCGATGATATAATAGTATTTAGCGAATTAACCAAGGAAGAATTAAGTCAGATTGTTGATTTAATGCTTAAGGAGGTTATTAAAGAAGCTGAAGAAAAGAAAATTACTTTGACGGTTACCGATAAAATGAAAGAACATATACTTGAAAAAGGCTATAATACAAAGTATGGCGCAAGACCTTTGAGGCGGGCAATACAAAAGTATGTTGAAGACGAAATCTCGGAAGCATATTTAAAAGGCGCATTTAAGGAAAATTCATTGGTTACTGTTGATGTAAATGATGAAGGAAAAACTGTACTGACGATTATTTAGTCACCTGCATTTTGCTATCCGCTAACAGGTTTTATAAAATGAGATTCTTCGAGCTAAAGCTCTCAGAATGACACATAGCTTATTCATAGCAATGACACTAAAAAATAAGGGGAACACCTTTCAAAAGGAAGTTCCCCTTTTATTTTTGTTATTTGTTTACAAATCCGATTCCTAATACTCCCGGACCTGAGTGGGTTCCGATAACAGCTCCTATTTCCTGCTCGATTATATTTTTTATTTTATATTTATCTTCAATTGATTCTCTTAACATCTTTAATTGCTCGTAAGCTTTTCCGTGAAACAGGAGCACTGTTTTGTTTGATAAATCATAGTTGTTCTTTGCTATCCATTCATCAAACCATTTTACAGCTTTATTTTTACCTCTAATTTTTTCAATTACATTAATTTTTCCATCCTTAATTTCGATAATCGGCTTAACGTTTAATAGAGTGCCTACAACCGCTTGTCCCTTTGAGAGTCTTCCTCCCTTTTCAAGATACTTTAATGTGTCAAGTGCAGCTACGGCAACTACTTTTTCTCTAAGTGCCTCTAATTCTTTCACTATTTCTTCGATATCCTTGTTCTGCTGTACTAATTCGATTGCTTCCAATATCAGTGCAAATGCACCGAGACAGACACTTCTTGAATCAATTATGTAAATATCATCGCTGCCAATCATATTCTTGGCCATACAGGCGGAATCATATGTTCCTGAAAATTCGGAAGCAAGAAAAAGCCCCAATACCTTGTCTCCTTCTAATAAAATATCACTGAATACTTCCATAAATGTTCCCGGTGACACTAAGGTAGTAGTAGGTAGTTTTTCTGCAGTTTCAAGTTTTTCAAAAAATTGTTTTGAATTCAATTCAACTTTGTCTAAAAATGATTCGTTTTCAAAATTGACAGTCAGGGGAACCATTTTTATATTATACTTTTCAATTATTTCATCCGTTACGTCTGAAGTACTGTCGATTACAATTCTTATACCCATATTAACCTCTTTTTATAGTCATAAATTTTGTTCTATAGTTAATACCATCCTGCATATTTATATTTTTCGCTGAAAAATTTGTCTATGTTTGTAAGCACCCTTATCAAAACTTCTTCTTCTTCGCTGTTTAACTGTTGTAATGCACTAATTACCAAATCTTTATGGAAGTCTTCATGAGATTTGTATGCTGCTTTACCCTTTTCCGTCAGTCTTATTTTTACAACTCTTCTGTCTTCTGATGAGCGGCGTCTTTCCACATATCCTTTTTTAATAAGGTTGTCTATGGCAGTTGTTAATGTACCGGAAGTAACCTTTACAGCCTTGGCAGTATCAGACATGGTGCGCTCAGTTGAATATCCTATGTTTTCAATTAAATGCATTTCTGTTATGGTTAAATCTTTAAATTCCCCTATTTTTAGGCATTTTTCTTCGATATACAAGATGTTTGCAAAAAGCCTCACAAGTATTTCATTTACTGTTTCATGATTACTCATTAAACCACCCCGATTACTTTGATATTCAAATTATATTTGTAAAAATATTTTTTGTCAAGCATTTTTATAATGAATTGTATATCTCCAGAGAAAATCTTTTGCTTCCTCTGCATAATCAATATTTATTCTTTTGCTCTTTTCTACCTTAAAGTCTTTAAAGCCGTCATCTTCAACATAAATTTCATTGCCTGTCAAATCCGTTCCATTATGTTCTATTGTTATTTTTAAAGCATTGCAAAGTTTTCCGGGACCGTTTGAAATGTTTTTTTTCTGATACTTTGTAATATCATCCAAATGTTTCTTATATCTGTTAACACACATTTCTTCTACGTTGAGCACCGGCTCCACTGCCCTTATCAAAACAGCGCTGCAGGTCCCTTCTTCTTCTGTTACAAAGTTCAAACAATAATACATGCCGTAAATAAAATACACATATGCATAGCCGGGAGGTCCAAACATAATTTTCGTACGGGGTGTTATTTTTCCTCCATAACCGTGGCTTGCCTTATCAATTGCAGCTATGTATGCTTCTGTTTCAACAATCCTTGCCTTTATTACCGTATTGTTATACTTTCTGACTAAAATTTTTCCTATTAAGTCTTCTCCTACAATACGAGCATCTCTATTATAAAAATTTCTGTTAAGCTTCATAATTATTACGGGGACATTCCTTTAAATGCTTACCTTCAAAGACTATCTTTCATTTAAAGGTGTGTCCCCCTTCCTCTATATTAAATAATCTTTTAAAATTCTCCTTGGTTTTTTCTGCTACCTCATCAATTGATACATTTCTTATTCTAGCTATTTCTTCAGCAACATATTTAACATATTTAGGCTCATTCCTTTTTCCTCTATATGGCACCGGGGTTAAATAGGGAGAGTCAGTTTCAATTAAAAGCTTATCAAAGGGGACTTCTTTTGCGACCAATTTGGGTACCCTTGCGTTTTTATATGTTACAGGTCCCGCCAGAGATATGTAAAATCCAAGCTTTATAAACTCTTTCGACAATTCAACGCTTCCGGAATAACAGTGAAGTATTCCTCTTGCTCCGTCATAATGTTCTTCCTTCATAATTCTCAAAATATCTTCATGAGCATCTCTGTCATGAACAATGTACGGAAGATTTAATTCTTTTGCTAAGCGTATTTGCTCACGGAACCATTTTCTCTGTGTATCCCTGTCTGAATTGTCATAGTAGTAATCAAGACCTATTTCGCCTATTCCTATTACCTTTTTATTTTTTGCCATCTCTATGAATTCATTCATATGCTCATCACTCATATATTTTGTATCGTGAGGATGACATCCAACAGCGGCATAAATAAAGGAATACTTATTTGCCATTAATAGAGCTTCTTTTGAAGATTGTAAATCGGCACCCGGATTTAATACAGCTTCAACATCATTGTCATATAATGAGCTAATAAGATTATCCCTGTCTGTTTCAAATATTTTATCATCAAGATGTGCATGACTGTCTATAAATTTACTTACCACTTTTCTTATCCTTCTTTTTAGTATTCCTGTAGGTTTTTGCATGTTCTTTAAATTTATCCAATTGAGGGTCATTCTTTAAAAATGTAAGATGGATATTTGAATCCTTATTCATTACGCTATAAATTATGTTAACCTTAACTTTGCCTTTTTCATCAGGTTTAGGGTAATTTATACCTTTAATATCTTCCCATCTTATGAGGTTTCCTCTTTTGTGTATTCCCAACGTTGAAATCATTGTTTTCTTGGACAAAGGTATATACAGTGTAATTATCAGTATAGGAAGTACTCCCATTATCAATACTTGCTCTGCAGCATATGTCTTTGTTTCTATCAATCCACGAATCATTATGCCCGATATCAAAATCATTAGTGCCATAAGTAATCTGCTCATCAAGTGTACCCTTTTATCGTCTTCATCCAAGAAAAGCAAAGCTTCCATGTTTTCTTTTTTATATTGCATTCTGTTTTTGGTGTTTTTAAATAAATAATATATTAAAACTAAAAATATTAGCGGATAAAATATTGAAGAAACTGCTGCCATAGGTATGTACCTCCTTTAATTTTCTGTATTAGTGTAACATAATTTTAATTATGTTTCAAGATGAAAAAGCAGGGGACATTCTTTCAAAACTTTACCTTCAAAGTCTTGACTTTGTTAAGGTTTGTCCCCATACATATGACAAAAAACTGTCTCGTTGAGACAGTAAGGTTATCATATTCTTCATTGCGTTCAGAATTACAGGCTGCTTATTCAGAAGGATAATGTGAAGGTCATACTTAGTATTTAATTATTTTTTTCTCAAGCCAGGAAGAAAAAACATACATAATTGCTGCAATCACTCCTAATACAAATACTCCCATCATTACAAGGTCTAATTTAAATGTTTGGCTTCCATACAATATCAAATATCCTATTCCCGCTTTTGAAACCAAGAATTCTCCAACAATGACCCCAATCCATGATAATCCTATATTTACTTTTATAACGCTTAAAATATTTGGAATGTTAGCAGGTATAATTACTTTTTTTAAAATTTGAAACTTGTTTGCTCCCATTGTTTTTAAGAGAATAATTTTATCCTTTTCAACATTTGAAAATCCTGTGTACAATGTCATAGTGGTAACAACGATTGAAATGGATGCAGCCGTAGCTATTATTCCTGAATATCCCATTCCTACCCACAAGATTATTATGGGAGCTAAGGCCGTTTTAGGAAGGCTGTTTAAAATAACAATGTAAGGGTCCATAACCTTAGCCAATTTTCTAAACCACCACAAAATTATTGCAATTAATAAGCCGCCAACAGTACCTGCAAAAAATCCGCCTATTGTTTCCATTGTCGAAATGAATAAATGTTTAAACAGGCTGCCGTCATCAACAAGCTTCATAATCAGACCAAGAATTGCTCCCGGACTGCTTGTTAGAAATGTATCTATTAAATTTTTCCTGGCTGCTACTTCCCAAAATATTATTCCAAACACAAAAATCAAGATTTGTGCAATCCTAATAAAGTTTTTTTCCCTATTTATTAACTTCAAATATTCTTTGTGCTCTTCTGAAATGTTTGCAACCGGCTCAAACTTCTTTTCCCACATCTAAATCCCTCCATATATTTCTGAAATATTCACCAAAAGCCAAGGTATTTCTGCATTTCATAGGTGTTCTTTCACCTGGACACTCCTCAAATTTTATTTCATATTCCTTTTTAATTTTAGCCGGCCTTTCAGTGAAGACTATAACTCTGTCCGAAATGCTTACTGCTTCAGGAATGTCGTGAGTTACAAGTATGGTGCTTATTTTTTCATTTCTTAAAATTGTCCCCACTTCGTCACCTATTGAAAGTCTTGTCTGGTAATCCAATGCCGAAAAGGGTTCATCCAATAAAAGCAGCTCCGGCTCAATTGCCAAAGTGCGCACCAGAGCAGCCCTCTGTCTCATTCCTCCGGACAATTGGCTGGGGTAATGGTTCTTAAAATTGGTCAACCCATATTTTTCAAGCATTCTTTTTACTTTTATCTTGTTTTCTTCATTATCCATTTTTTTTACTTCTAAACCAAGAAGACAGTTTTTATATACATTTCTCCATTCATATAACTGGTCTTTTTGAAACATAAAACCAATACTGTCGGTATTAACAATAACTTCCCCCTCAGACGGCTTCTCCAATCCGGCTATAAGCGATAAAACCGTTGACTTTCCGGAGCCGGAAGGTCCCACTATAGAAACTATCTCCCCTTTTTTAACCTTAAATGAAATATCATCAATTGCCTTTGTCTCGTTATTTATTGTATGAAATCTTTTAGAGACATTTCTCAGTTCACAAATATATACCATATCTACCTCCGTCATACTGTGACTCCTTACATCATCTTATTCAAAACTGATTAATAAGTTAATGATAATAATTAAAAAACCTTAGTTTCAAAGTTTTATAAACAGTAATAAATTTCTAAAATTAAGTAAAACTATAATAAAGGTGGTGAAATTATGTTTAAGAAGTTAACAAACAAATTGAAAATGAGATATAGAAGATCTGCCAATCCCGGGAATGTAAATATTCCGGGTGAATTTGAAGTGCAAGAGCGAAAAAAAGACGTTGATAACAATAAAAAATAAGATGCCCTAACAAAATTTTGTCATCCTGATAGGCAGCGAAGGATCTTAAGTTATGAGATTCTTCACTGCGTTCAGAATGACGATTTGAGCATTTTTTATAGCAGCATCTTATTTATATTTATCACATTTTTTTAAGAATTGTGTCAATTCATCTATTTTATTTAGAACCTCATCGTTTACCGCATGTTCAATTATTTCGGTTTGCTCCAAAATATTTTCCTTTACTCCTATGCATTCTAAAAATTCAAAAATTATCCGGTGCCTTTCCAATAATTTGCTGCCTACTTCCCTTCCTTTTTCAGTAAGTTTAATAAATCCGTACCTTTCATAGGTTACATAATTTTCCTTTGCCAGCCTTCTTATCATTTTTGTGGTTGACGGAGGCTGCACATTCAAGGCTGAAGACAGCTCGCTTACTCTGACTTCATCTGATTTTTCAGACAATCTGCATATCATTTCTATATAATCCTCCATTGAGGAAGAGAGGATTTCTTCATTTTTTATTTTATAACCTTTTAGTGTATAAAACTCTTCTTTCATAATGCCTCCTAATTGTGTCAAAATTCGAGCAATGTCATATTATAATTTATAGAATGTTAGCTTTGGCTAACATGTTCTAAAAAATATTATGCAGTTATATTTTAAATATTACAGGAGTTTAAATATGAAATTAGCTGATGTTGGTGTTGGAAAAACAGTAAAGGTTAAACAAAACTCTGCTCATGATTATTTAAAGGAAAGATTTCTTGCTTTGGGACTTACAAAAGGTGCAGATGTTGAAGTATTAAGAAAAGGTCCAAAAAACAATTTAACCGTTTACAGAATAAGAGGAGCAATGATTGCCCTTAGAAATGAAGAATCAAGTTTAATTGAAGTTCTATAGGGGGTGTCAGCATGGGACTTACAGCACAATCCGTAAAATTGGAATCATTAAGAGATATTTATGAAATAGAAAAAAATGATAAACAGTATGTAGTAGCCTTGGCAGGAAACCCAAACACAGGCAAAAGCACTGTTTTTAATTATTTAACGGGACTTAATCAACATACGGGAAACTGGCCGGGTAAGACTGTTGTTTCTGCAAGAGGCCAGTTTAAATACAAAAATAATGAATATATACTAATTGACCTGCCCGGCTCTTATTCATTGTTCACCGCTTCAAAAGATGAAGAAGTTACAAGAGATTTTCTATGTTACGGCAATTATGATACGGTTGTGGTAGTTGCTGATGCCACGTGTCTTGAAAGAAATTTAAACTTGGTTTTTCAGGTGTCGGAACTTACGAATAAAATAATACTTTGCATTAATTTAATAGATGAAGCAAAGAAAAAAAACATTAAAATTGACAAAGAAGGTCTTGAAAAAGAATTAAAAATACCGATTGTACTAACTTCCGCAAGGAATGGTCAGGGTATGAAGGAGCTTAAAGATTTAATTGAAAAAACATCACAAATCATTGAAGAGGAAACTGAAAAATCATTGTATTTTAATCAGGATGAAAGTATAAGAGAAAAAATTTCAGAAGACAACTATAATTATGCCAATAAATTAAAACAAAAATATGTAAAGGAGGATGTTAACAAACTTAACAGAGACAAAAAAATTGATGATATTGTAACTTCAAAAAAATTCGGAATTCCCATTATGCTTGCTCTATTGGGGCTGATTTTCTGGATTACTATTCAAGGAGCAAATATCCCTTCACAAATTTTAGCTGATTTATTGTTCGGTTTACAATATAAATTAGACAAAATTCTTCTAATCTTAGGTGTAAATGATTTTATAAGAGGTGTTTTTATCGATGGTATGTATAAAAGCCTTGCATGGGTTATTTCTGTAATGCTTCCTCCTATGGCAATATTTTTCCCCTTGTTCACTTTATTTGAAGACTTGGGTTATTTGCCGAGGGTAGCATTTAATTTGGACCATCTGTTTAAAAGAGCAGGCGCTCACGGTAAAATGTGCCTTTCAATGTGCATGGGGTTCGGATGCAATGCAGCAGGAGTTATAGGATGCAGAATTATTGACTCGCCAAGGGAAAGATTAATTGCCGTCATTACCAATAATCTTGTTCCCTGCAACGGCAGATTCCCGCTGATTATAGTATTGTCAGCAGCATTTTTTGCTTTTACCGGCTCATTTGTTGACAGCATTATACCTGCTTTATCAATAACCTTGATAGTTCTAATAGGTGTATTTGCAACTTTGTCAGTGTCATATTTACTGTCTAATACTTTATTAAAAGGGATTCCCTCAACCTTTACTCTGGAGCTGCCTCCCTACAGGGCTCCCCAGGTAGGCAGAATAATTTATACATCACTTATCGACAGAACAATTTTTGTGTTGTCTAGAGCTGCAGTTGTTGCAGCACCTGCAGGAGCAATTATATGGCTTTTAGCAAATATTTATGTGGGTGAGTTAAGCATTCTGATTCATATGGCTAATTTTTTTGAACCCTTAGGAAGAGCAATAGGACTTGACGGATTCATACTTATTGCTTTTATAGCCGGTTTTCCTGCAAATGAAATAGTAATTCCGGTTCTATTGATGGCATATATGTCGACAGGTACTTTGACAGATTTTGAAAGTATTGATTCTCTAAGACAAATATTGATATCAAATGGTTGGACTCAATTAACCGCCATAAATGTTATGTTGTTTTCCCTGCTTCACTGGCCCTGCTCCACAACCTTATTGACAATAAAAAAAGAAACCGGAAGTTTGAAATGGACTTTGGCAGCATTTATAATCCCTACCGGTATCGCATTTTTGGTATGTTTTATAACAGCCAATTTATACAGAATAATTTGGTGACGCTGGGGACGTACACTAACTGTCCCATTCACTACAATCAAATAACAAAATCAAAAGGGTTTGAGTATTTCAACTCAAACCCTAAACTATAACAGCGGGACAGTAGTGTACGTCCCCACTGTCCCTTAACTGTTTATTGCATTTTCAATTCTTCTTCTAACCTTTTCTTCTCCCATTATCTGCTGCAATTCCCATAAGTCCGGTGATGAAGCGCGGCCTATGATTGCAATTCTTATAGCGGTACTTACATCTCCCACATGTCCTTTGTACATATCCGGGTTTTTCTTGTAATCCTTCGGCTTTGCAGCATATCCGTTTTCAGATGCAATTACTCTTATCTTTTCAAACCACTGGCTTTGGTCGTCACTGTGGTCGTAGGTACTTAAGTAAGCTTTAAGAAGTTTTTTAGCTTCTTCACTATCTATATTTTCAGGATAACTATCAACAATTTTAAAATATTCATCAAAGTAATAACTTATGAAATCCAGTATTTGCTCACAATACATCAAATCCTTGCGAGGATTGTTTCCATCTCTTCCGACAGACAAGAGCTTTATAACTTCATCTTTATTTGATTTCAAAAGTTCATAGGCTTCTTTTTTGTACTCATTTGCCCAGTTAAGCAAAAATTCATATATTTCAGCTGCAGGAATTTTTAATAAAACATCCTTGCAAATGTTATTTAACTTGTCTAAATCAAATAATGCTCCTGAATTGCTCATTTTTCCCAAAGTGAATTGAAAATCATCAATCGGGTTTTCGGGATTTTTCATTCTCCACTCTTCAAAGTTTGAATTTAAAATGGTAAGAAGGTATTCTCTTACAGCTTTCGGATGATAACCCAATTCCCTGTAATATCCCAACCCTAATTCAGGGTCCTTCCTCTTTGAAAGCTTTCTTTTGGCTCCATTATCCATTTTCATTAAATGCGCCGTATGGCAATATACAGGTGTTTCCCAACCTATTGTTTTAAATATTTCATAATGGATAGGAAGTGTGGACAGCCATTCTTCTCCCCTTACAACATGAGTTATGCCCATTAAATGGTCATCTACCACGTGAGCAAAATGATATGTAGGTATACCGTTCGTTTTCAGAATTACAATATCCTGATAATTTTCAGGCATTATTAAACGTCCTCTTATGGCATCGACTATTTCAAATTTCCCTTCTTCTGTTCCTTCAGAGCGAAATCTAATAACAAATTCTTCATTGTTGTTTAAATGCTGCTGAACTTCTTCTAATGATAAATTTCTGTCTCTCGCCCACTTACCGTAATATCCTGTATTTACATTTTCTTTTGCTTGCTCTTTCCTTAATTCTTCCAATTCCCCTTCGGTGCAAAAACAAGGGTAAGCTCTCCCTATTTCAACCAGGTGTTTAGCACAGCACTGATATATTTCTGCCCTGTTGCTTTGAAAATATGGTCCGTAATCTCCTGTTTCCCCTTCAATTCCTGCACCCTCATCAAATTTCAAGTCAAAGTATTCAAGGGATGTTATTATTGTTTCAACAGAGCCTTCAACTTTTCGTTTTTCATCGGTATCTTCGATTCTAAGCAAAAAAACACCACCGCTTTGATGTGCTAAACGTTCATCCACAAATGCTCCGTAAAGATTACCCAAATGAATAAAACCTGTTGGACTTGGTGCTAATCTTGTTACTTTGGCTCCTTCAGGCAATTTTCTCTTAGGATATACTTCATTTTCATAATATTCAATAGTCTTTGTTATATTTGGAAATAACAATTCTGCTAATTTTTTATAATCCATCTCAAACCTCCTTGTACGGGACATTTTTTTAAAGGGACGGAGTTGTTGTCATTATGACATTACCCCCGTCCCCTTGTCATCTTTCTTTAATAACCCATAGGGGAGTCGAACCCCTGTTTCCACCGTGAGAGGGTGGCGTCTTAACCACTTGACCAATGAGTCTAAAATTGTGACTTTTGGTTAGTCCTAAGTATGGAACATCCTTTCTCAAAGGCTATCGCTTAAGAAGGTGTACCCTATACTTCAGTAATTATATAACAACCTGTTATCTTTGTCTATATTTTTTTGGGTAGGTATTCACCAAGATATTTCTATTATTATAATGATACCCGGTTTGGATCATTTATTGATTATTTTTCTGAACAATCACCACAGCAATGTCCGCCCACATCCCCTTCTTTAACCATCAATGCTTTATTATTCGGTACTTTTGTAAATCCTATATTTTCTAATATTTTCTCTATACTTTCATCTGCTTCGATATAAGTTTTTTCTGCTCCTATTGTAACTGCTTTTCTAACAAGCAGCCTTACCAGTAAATCCTCATATCTTAATCCTGTAAACTGTTTTTTTATACATAACTTATCAATAAAGTATTTGCCTTCTTTAAATGACAGTCTTGCTGTTACGGCAGGTACATCATCTTCATACAAAACAGCATTAAAAGCAAATTCATCATAAAAATCCGTAATATTTTCTTCTCTGTTTTCTTCAGCAAATACTTCTTTCCTGATACTCAGAACATCGCTTAAGTTACTTTTACCCTGAAACCACCTTGTAGAAATCATAGTGCACCTCTTCGTTTTTTTAAATTATATCATTTATTTAAAAGGGTGACAAGAAGACGTAACAAACTAAATTATTAACTTTACCTTTCTAAAGTATATGTTATAATTAATTAAGCTCAATATTGAGAGGGGTATAATATGTTAGGCGAAAGATTAAGGCAAATCAGAAAAGAAAACAATTTAACAAAACAAGAACTTGCAAACGCATTGAATGTACCAAAAGAAAGAATAAAACTTTATGAAACGGGAGAAGAAATACCTTCTGATTTTTATTTGTCAAGTTTTGTACAATATTTCAATATTTCAAAGGAAGAACTAATTGAATTGATTAAATAATCTTAACAATAATAATGTTGAAATAATTATTATTATATGTTAAAATAATAACATAATCTAAGCTTAAGGATCTTCTAAGAGCAAGGAATACACTTATAGTATTAATTATTATTCCTTGTTGTGCAAGGAATTTTTTATTGAGGTGCATATGGATAAAAGAATCGGAGTTATAGGCATTGTAATTGAAGATACATCCCAAATTGCAGAAGTGAACCGTCTCCTGCATGAGTATTCTCATATTATTATAGGCAGAATGGGCATACCTTACAGGGAGAAAGGTCTTAATGTTATCTCCATTATAGTTGACGGCACTAACGATGATATAGGAGCTCTTAGCGGAAAATTAGGCAAAATAAAAGGACTCAGCGTCAAGAGTGCTTTGTCCAAAAACATTAGGAGGTAATATGAAAAAAACTAGTTTTTTATTGGTGGTACTTTTTGTGTTAATTTTTACGGCAGGCTGCAACAATGGACCTGCAGAGACACCGACACCCGATGAAAATGCAGAAGAAACACCCATGCCTGAAGAACCGGCAGATGTTAAACCGGTAAATGTTACTATTGCAGGGCTTAAAGGTCCCACATCAATTGGTATGATTAAAATGATTGATGAAAAGGCACTTAAAAGCGATAAATACAATGTAGAATATATCCAGGAATCAGCACCTGATTCACTTACGGGTAAAATTATAAACGGCGATATTCAAATATCATCTGTTCCTATAAATTTAGCATCGGTTTTATACAATAAAACTCAGGGAAAGGTTCAGTTGTTAGCCGTAAATACGATTGGAAATCTATATATAGTAGGAACCGAGGATATAAGCTCCGTTTCACAATTGGAAGGCAAGACGCTTGGAATGAGCGCAAAAGGTTCAACTCCTGATTTTGCCATGAATTATATTTTAAAGCAAGCAGGTCTTGAAGGTAAAACAGAGTTAAATTATGCACTTGACCATGCAACTCTTGCACAGTCCGTTATAGCAGAAGATACAAGGGTTGCGCTTTTGCCTCAGCCTTTTGTAACTCAAACTACTCTGAAAAATCCCAACGTTAAAATGCTTATAGATTTAAATGAAGCATGGAATGATGCAACGGGCGGAAAAAGCGAATTATTTACGGGATGTATTATAATAAACAAAGAGTTTGCAGAAAATAATCCGGAATTTGTAGATGAATTCCTGAAACAATATGAAAACTCGGTTAACTGGGTATTGGAGAATCAAAAGGAAGCATCTGTATTAACCGCAAAACATGAAATTATGCCTGATGCCGTATTGGTTGAAAAAGCTCTTCCTTACTGCGGCATAACATTTAGAAAAGCTGCAGAAGCAAAAGAAAGCTTAAATAATTTTTATCAAATATTATTTGATTCAAACCCTGCTTCGGTAGGAGGAAGCATGCCTGATGATGAATTCTATTTTAAGGAATAAGAACAAATTATTGATTATACTTTTTTGGATTTTCGTTTGGGAGATACTATCGCTGATAATAGCTCAGGAGATATATCTCCCTTCTCCTCATGCAGCGTTTTCTTCTCTCATGAATTTGTTGATTTCAAAGGATACTTACATTACTATATATTACAGCACTTACAGGACATTGACCGGATTTTTTTTATCCTGTGTCTTTGGCATATTTTTAGGAATTATAAGCGGCATTCATAAGACTGTATACAATTTGCTTAACCCTTTGATAGTAATTATTCGAACAATCCCCGTAATGAGTATTATAATTATTGCAATTATGTGGTTCAAGGATACCAATGTTCCCATTTTTGTTGCATTCTTAATGTGCTTCCCTATAATTTGGACTAATACGGTTTCAGGTATCCTATCAACTGATGTTAAGCTTCTTCAAATGTGCGAAGTTTATAAAATAAAAAAGTCGAGGATAATAAGTTCAGTATATTTTTATTCTTCTCTCACTTATATTAAGGCAGGGATGATTTCTGCACTCGGAATAGGCTGGAAAGTTACTTCCGCAGCAGAAGTTCTAAGTCTTCCCAAATATTCAATAGGTAGGTTTTTGTACGATTCAAAGGTATATCTTGAAATTCCCGACTTGTTTGCCTGGACAATTATTATAGTTTCACTAAGTTTTCTGTTTGAAAGCCTGCTTAAAACCATTTTCAAATTCGGAGATAAATATGATTAAATTAATTAATATTTCTAAAAAGTATGATAACCTTATATTATTGAAAGATTTTAACATTGATTTTGAAAAAAATAAAATAACATGCTTGTTTGGTCCTTCAGGTGTAGGAAAAACTACAATTGCAAATATTGTGGCAGGAATTGTACCTGTTGATGAGGGTCGTGTTGTCGGTATTGACAATTCATTGTTTTCTTATGTTTTTCAGGAGCCGCGTCTTCTTAAATGGTACAATGTATATGAAAATATTGATTTTGTATTAAAGGATGTTTATAAACCTGACAAAAGGGCGGAAATTATAAACAGTTATTTGGAAATGGTTGAATTAAGCGAATACAGAAATTATAAAATAGATGCATTAAGCGGCGGAATGGCGCAAAGGGTATCTCTGGCAAGAGCTTTTGCCTATCCTTCTCATATACTTATATTGGATGAACCGTTTAAAGGTCTTGACAATAAATTAAAAGGCGAAATGAGCTCTTTATTTTTAAAAATGTGGAACCTCAGCCAAAGAACGGTAATCTTTATAACCCACGATGTTGAAGAAGCCGTTGATTTATCTCATATTATTTACACTTTAAAAGACAGACCTGTTAATATTATTGACAGATTAATTGTAAAGAATTATGCAAATAATAAAGAAGAAATAAAAAATCTGCTTCTTAACCATTAGGAAATCGGCTGTATTGATATATATACTTTTTTGGCAGATAAAGTCTCAAAATTATGTGTGATTAAATCACTGATTATTTTTTTTAATCATATAAGATTAAGCAAAAAGCGAGGAGGATTTATGAATATAGAAATAACAGACAGTGCAAAAGAAAAGCTCTTGCTCATGAAGGAAAAAAATATGCCCATAACTTTGATGAAATACCCGGTGGGATGAGCAGGCTTTAAATATAAAATTGTTTCGGCGAAACAAACGGAAGATGATAACTTATATAATATAGACGGTTTAGATATCATAGTATCCAAGGACTGTGAAGTTGGGTTGAAGGGTGTAAGGATTGATTATGGCGGTCTCCTCTTCAAGGATTTTATAGTGTCTCCGATATTCTCATAAAAAAAGTAATCCTGCCTGAATTATCAGGCAGGTCTTTTTTATTCCTATTATGACCTAACCCCATTTCTTTGACTAAAATAATAAACTTCGGATTAGTCACATTTACAGAATATTGCAACCAACACAAGGAAGAACCACAATAAAGTATCAAATTCAATATCACAATCGCTCTGATCCACAATAATAACTAATAACAAAAAGAAAAACAACAATGATGAATCAATTCCGCCTGTTCCCATAACACGGTCTCTGTCTCTTCTTATACAGTCTCTCCTTCCCCTATCGCCGCGTACGCAATCGCCTTGTGTGTTTACATCAGCTTTTGCTTCTACAATATTTTCAGGTTTATTACACTCCATATTTACCTCCCAATTACGAATATTACGATAATTTATTATATTCATTTGAAATATTTATGTTAATGATTATTGTCTTATTGAATTTTTTGAAAATATGCATAATATAGAAAAATTTTGAAATAATAATTTTATATTCATAAATGAGGAGGATAATAATAATTGGATAAATTTGCATTGTTTTTAGTAATTATCGGAGCAATAAATTGGGGACTGATTGCATTATTTCAGTTTGACCTGGTAGCTGCTATTTTTGGCGGTCAGACAGCATTATTCAGCCGATTGGTATACGGGCTGGTAGGGCTGGCAGGATTGTACTGCATTACATTATTATTTAATGAACGTGAAAGAGTTGACTAAAAAGCGAAGAAAAAAGGCAATCCGTGTGGATTGTCTTTTTTTATTCTCATTGTCATAAATTAACCCATTGGATGTCATTGCTATGAATTATATTTTTGTCATTCTGAGAGCTTTAGCTCGAAGAATCTCATGAAGTCCTTAGCTATCCTCAGGATGACGGCAAGATTATTCTCCTGCAATTGAAAGTTTTTTTATTTTTAACGACGGTGAGCCTATATAGGAGCCTCCCGGCAGACCAAATTTTAAATCCGAGCCTGTTTCTTCTATATTTTTAAGCATTTCAAAGTAGTTTCCCGCAACTGTAATTTGCTCCACAGGTCTTGAAATTTTTCCGTTTTCAATTAAAAAACCCAATGCTGCCAATGAAAAATCTCCCGATACGGTATTTAAGCCTGAATGCAGACCCTGAAGTTCAGTGATGAGTATTCCTTTGTTTATGTCTGTAATCATTTCATTTAATCTCCTTTCTCCCTTTTCTACATAAAAGTTTGAAGGAGATATGCCTAATGACGATTTATAGGAGCCCTTGCTTGCATTTCCTGTTGTTTCAACGCCGTCTTTTTTGGCAGTTTTTAAATTATGAAAATAAGTTTTTAAAACACCTTTATCAACAACCTTTTTATATTTGCATGCAACCCCTTCTCCGTCAAAGGATTTGGATGCAAGACCGCTTTCCATATAAGGGTCGTCTATCAAAGTGAATTTGTCGCTTGCTATTTTTTCATTTAATTTTCCTTTTAATAAGGAAAGATTCTTTTGCACTGCTTCAGCTGAGAAAATTCCAGTAAATGCTTCCAATAAATCAGCTGCAGCGGAATTTCTGATAATCACATTGTAATCTCCTGATTTTACCGATTTTGCCCCAAGAAGAGCCAATGCTTCATCTACGGCTTCCTTTGCAATATCACGGGCATTAAATTTATTAAAATCATTCCCTGTACGGTATGCCATACCCGTCTTTATGTCTTCACCTTCTTTTGCAACAACAACTATGTAGGTATATGCAATATTGCTTTTATCTTGGAGGAAAAGACCCTTTGTATTGGACATTATTATTTCTCCGTAACCGTCGCCGTAAACGCATACTTCAACAGATTCAATTCTTTTGTCTAATTTAAATGCTTCTTCTTCAAGACTTTTAACAAATTCAATTTTCTTTTCTTCACTTACATTTGACAAAGCCGGATTGAATGAATCTACTTTTATATACTCCTTCGAGCCTTCAAATATAAACTCTTCATCGTCCGAATCTATTATGACGGCATTTTCCAAAACATCTCTAACCAGTTGGTCTATTGAAGTTTCATCTACCTTTTCGGTATATGAATATCCCATTTTACCCTTGTAAACCCCTCTTAAGGAAAGTCCTTCGCTTTCCGACAAATTATACGTTTCAAGCTCTTTCTGAAAAACCTTCAATGTAAGGCTACTTCCTGCAGAATAATAAACTTCCATGTCATTCAGGCCCTTTTCTCTGCCTTTTTGAAATATTTTATCAATCAATGATTTCATTTCCATTATTACTCACCTTCCCTTCCGCCTACTGTTAATTCCGAAACCCTAATCATAGGCTGGCCTACATTTGCCGGTATGCTTCCGCTTACGGAACCGCACATACCCTGGCTTTGAAGCAGATTGTTTCCTACCATATCAATTTTATTAAGTACTTCCATGCCTTTTCCTATCAGCGTAGCTCCCCTTACAGGCTCTTTTATTTTACCGTTTTCAATTATGTATCCTTCCATTACTGCAAAGTTAAATTCTCCGGTGGCAGGGTTAACCGAGCCTCCGCCCATATGTTTTGCATAAAGCCCCTTTTCCGTATTAGCAATTATTTCTTCAGGCGTTGAACTGCCGTTATCTATAAATGTATTTGACATTCGTGATGTCGGCGGGAATCTGTAGGATTGACGCCTTGAGGAGCCTGTTATATCCATATTCATTCTTCTTGCATTTAATTTATCTATCATGTAACCTTTAAGTATCCCGTTTTCTATGAGCACATTTCGCTGTGATTGAGTTCCTTCATCATCTATGCTGAATGAGCCCCACTCATTGGGAATTGATCCGTCATCTATGGCTGTAACTATAGGTGATGCAATTTGCTGTCCGATTTTTCCGGCAAATACGGAAAGGCCTTTTGCAACCGATGTTGCTTCTAATCCGTGACCGCATGCTTCGTGGAAAATAACTCCTCCAAATCCGTTATCGATAATTACAGGCATCCTGCCGCTGGGACTGTACTTGGCTTTAACCATTGTTACCGCTATTCTTGAAGCTTCCTTGGCATAATAATCTATATCAAGATTTTCAAAAAATTCGTAGCCTTTGCTTGCTCCCGGTGCGAAAAATCCTGACTGCATTTCACCGTCTTTACTTGCTACGGAAGAAATCCCGAGTCTTGAGCGAACCCTCGTATCTTCCTTCCACAATCCTTCAGAATTAGCCACCATTATATTTTGTATATAATCGGTGTAATTTATAGAAACCTGTGTAATCAGTTCATCATAATTAAAAGCAATGTCATATGCCTTTTTCATTACTTGAACCTTTTTAGTTTTTTCGACCTTGGACGGGTCTATTTGTATGATATTTATATTTTTAACATCTGACTTTGTCAGATTTATTGTTAAGTCAATGATGTTTCCTTCCACGGCTTGAGCAGCTTTTTTAGCTGTTTCTATTAAAGTGTCTTCATCAGACTTATTCGTATATGCATAAACACTGTTAAATCCTTTGAATATTCTGATACCTACGCCATAATCTCTTCCGGACATGGTGCTTTCCACCTTGCCGCCTATCATAACAATACCGTTGTTAGTTCGGTCTTCTACAAAAATTTCGGCGAAATCACCGCCGGTAGATAAAGCAGCCGTAAGCGTATTTTCAATCAGTTTTCTACTTAACACATAATCACTCCTTTTCGTCTAATATGAGATTATTTTACCATACTTTCCTAAAACTATTAATAATTATATATAAAAGAAATTAAAAAAGATCCTCCAATCAGCCTTAGGATACCTAATCATCACCCCGACAGTCGTGGAAGATCTTATATCATTCTTATTTTAGTTCTTCGTCCGCTTTCTTATCTATACCAATTTTATTTTCCAATTCTTCAACTCTTTTTTTTAACTCTCTTATCGATGTATTTACATATCCTACATAAATTATAATTCCAAACACAATAGCAAATGAAGCTATCATATTTAAATCTATTTCAAATAAATTTATCAAAGAACATGCCTCCTATTGTATTATCGTATTCAAACACTGAGGCGGTCCCTTTGTAATGAAAAGGACCGTCCTCAATGGAAACAGTATAGATCATGACAATTTAATTCGGTGGTATGTTTTCTTGCCTTTTTTAATCATCAGCTTTGAATCTTCAAAGTCAGCTTCCGTAACTGTTGCACCTATATCATCTATAATTGCATCATTTACAGCAACTCCGGCCTGCTCGATAAGCCTTCTTCCTTCGCTTTTTGATTTTATTAATCCTGCCTTAAGCATTAAGTCAATAACAGATATGCTTTCACCCAGTTCTGCTTTTGTTAATTCTGTAGTCGGGATATTTTCTGAATCAGCTCCGCCTCCAAATAAAGCTCTTGCAGCTTCCTGTGCATTAACTGCATCTTCTTCCGTATGAATCATCTTAGTTATTTCAAATGCAAGAATCTCTTTAGCTTTATTTATTTCAGCGCCTTTTAATGCTCCCAATCTTCTTACTTCATCCATAGGTAAGAATGTAAGAAGTGCCAAGCATTTCTCCACATCGGCATCATCAATGTTTCTCCAGTACTGATAGAATTCATAAGGTGTGGTTTTATTCCTGTCAAGCCACAATGCTCCTTTTTCGGTTTTCCCCATTTTTTTGCCTTCGCTGTTTGTCAATAAGGCAAATGTCATGCCATAAACCTGTTTGCCTGCTTTTTTTCTTGTCAGTTCAACACCGGCTATTATATTTGACCATTGGTCGTTTCCGCCCAATTGCATCTTGCAGTCGTATTTTTCATTTAAAATATAGAAGTCGTAAGCCTGCATAAGCATATAGCCGAATTCAAAGAATGTAAGACCCTGGTCCATTCGATTTTTATAGCAATCTGCTGCAATCATTTTGCTGATTGTAAAATGTACACCCACTTCCCTCATGAATTCAAGGTAATTCAAAGGTAAAAGCCATTCGGAATTTCTTGGCATCAGGGCTTTTCCATCCGTAAAATCAAGAAATTTCTCAAATACCTTTTTAAAGTTTTCTGCATTTTTGGTTATGGTTTCAAATGACATAACCGAGCGCATTCCGGTTCTGTCACTGGGGTCTCCTATCATTGTTGTCCCGTCACCTAGTAATGCTATAGGTCTGTGCCCGTATTTCTGCATTATTGACATTACCATTATTTGTATAAAGTGGCCTATGTGAAGACTGTCCGCTGTCGGGTCAAATCCTATATAAAATGTTACGGATTCTTTTCCCAATAATTCTCTTATTTCTTCTTCATGAGTGCATTGCTCCACATACCCTCTTTCAACTAATACATCAAAAACATTTCCTTTTTCCATCTATTGCCCTCCTAACTAAATAAGGGTTATTTCATCCGAAAGGACGAGATAACCCGTGGTACCACCTTAATTTGCCTAAGCCTCTTGCTGATTTAACGGACAGATAAGCCGCTGTGCTTTTCACACAGAACTCCGGAATCGTATTTCACACTTTGTGCTGTGTATCTTTCACCACCCGATACACTCTCTAAATTGTAACCAAAATGTTACTTAAGTTCCTTCACAGTCATGATAAAGTATTATTGGAATAATAATATAAAATTTAAGTGTTGTCAAGAAGTAAATTTGTTAATTAAATACAACCCTTACAAATAATGCCCTAATAATTAACCTTTTATTAAGTATTTTTGAATAAACTATATATATTTGTCATAATTATGTATTTATTTCTTTTGTTTGTAAAATAGTGTAATATTATTGACACATTTGGCATTATAAGAAGTTATTGATTGTTTTTTTAGGGGAATTGCAGTGCTATAATTCTGATATGGCGAAAACTCATTAACAAGTTCTAGCTTTTCAAAGGAACAGGCCTTACCTGTTTCGAAAAAAATCTTAGACTATATAGGAGTAAATTATGAAAAGAAGAATTATAGCATTAACATTAGCGTTAGTAATAGCGTTATCATCAACATCAGCATTTGCTGCAACAACAAATTGCACATCGGTAAATTATAAGTATAATCTTAAAGATTTTATCAAAACTAACACAAGCAACTATGCTAACAAAAACACACAGTATAAAATTACTGTTAACGGAAAAACAGTAGATTTAAAATCAATTGACTGGAAAACGGTTTTAAAACAATATGCACCGGCACAAAAACCGGCAGCACCTGTTGAAAAACCATCTCCGGCTCCGGCACCTGTTGAAAAACCGGCTCCAAAACCGGCTCCGGTTGAAAAGCCAGCTCCAGCTCCAGCACCGGTTGAAAAACCAGCTCCAGCTCCGGCTCCGGCACCTGTTGAAAATAATACAGGAGTTCCTTCGTCAAATTTAACATACGAACAAAAAGTAGTAGAACTTGTAAATATTGAAAGACAAAAAGCAGGCTTACCGGCATTAAAAATGGATTCAGCAATTTCAAACGTGGCAAGAACTAAATCTAAAGATATGGCAGTAAACAATTATTTTGCCCACCAGTCACCTACTTATGGCAGTGCGGGCGATATGTTAAGACAGTTTGGAATCAGCTGGCGTGCATGGGGTGAAAACATTGCAGCCGGTCAAAGAACTCCTGAGATAGTGGTAGATGCATGGATGAATTCACCCGGACACAGAGCAAACATCTTATCATCTAACTTCTCAAAAATTGGAGTTGGATATGCAACAAACTCAAGCGGAAGACCATATTGGACACAAATATTCACTAATTAAAATTAATTACAATATTAAAAATGTGCAAGACTTGACTAAGTTTTGCACATTTATTTTTTTATTTTGGTTTATAAAATAATTTTATCTCTTGTTATATCGCTTAAGTTTTTGCAACCGGTCATTATCATTGTTTCTCTTAATTCAGCACCGATTTTTTCGGTATACATTTCAACACCTTCTATACCGCCACCAAAAGCAGCAATGGCATATGGTCTTCCTATTAATACTGCATCTGCTCCCAATGCTATTGCTTTAAATACATCAGCTCCCGAGCGAATTCCTCCGTCAACGAAAATCTTAAGCTTATCTCCCACTGCTTCTCTTATTTCAGGGAGCATGGCGCATGTAGCCGGCGCATCAGCTAATACCCTTCCTCCGTGAGAAGATACCACAATACCATAGGCGCCTGCCTGATAAGCCTTTTCCGCTCCTTTAGCTGTCATTACTCCTTTAATGATGAAAGGAAGATTGGTTGCATCTGTTAATTCTTTAAGCTCTTCAACACTCTTTGCAGAAACAGGCTTGCCTGCCAATGCTAAATTTATAAGGCCTGCAGAATCAATGTCCATTGCAAATGCCATAGCATTTACTTCTTCAATCATTTTTATTTTTTCCAAAGCCTTGTCATTTTTCCATGGTTTAATAGTAGGTACTGCAATTCCATTTGCTTTCTTTATTATTGGCAGGCTGTCCAAGAATAAATTATCCATAGGTCCATCTCCTGTAAACCCGGCACATCCTGCCTTTAGTGTACCGTTAACAATTGCTTCGGCATATTCTGCTTCTGTCATGGAACCGTTGTAATTTAAAACCATGCCTCCGATGGGAGCTGCAAAGAATGGATATTTAAAATTCTTTCCAAACAATGAAATAGAAGTGTCTTGTCCTTCATTTTTGTAAATAGTGTCCATATTAATTTTAACAGAAGCCAGAAAATCAATACAAACCTTAAATGCATTACCGCTGCCTTTACCTCCAACACCGGGCACTTCACCTTTGCATACTACCCCGTTGCATTCCTTGCAAACCCTGCATCTTGGTGCCATTTTTTCTCTTGCTTTGTTTAATAATTCGTTATAATCCATGTTCATGTCTCCTTTTATCATACATTATTGTTATAAATAATCTTGTCATTCTTTCATCTTTTTAGTAATTAGATTCTTGACTCTCAGAATTATCAAATGTTTACCACACCACGATATTAATACGTTTTGTCATCCTGAGCGTAAGCGAAGGATCTCATGAGATTCTTCGGGCTAAAGCCCTCAGAATGACAAAGATATTATTAATAACATGAAGTATCTCATCTTTATTTTTTCATTTGCTCTAATCTTTCAAGTACTTTTTCCATCATCATCTGATATTTTTGAAGTTTTTCTTTTTCTTCATTAACAACATTTTCCGGAGCCTTACTCATAAATCTTTCATTATTTAGTTTGTCGTTAACTCTTTTTAGTTCGCCTTCAAGCCTTATTTTTTCTTTTTCAAGTCTTTCAATTTCTTTTTCATAATCTATTAAATCAGCTAAGGGCAGATAAATTTCTGTTCCGTAAATAACAGAAGAAGCCGTATCTTCGCCAATTTCTTTCTTATCATTTACAATTTTTACTTCCGTAATATTTGCTAATGTCGAAAAATATTTTTCTCCTGATTCAATAAATAGTCTTGCCTTTGTATTTGAAGGAATAAATATTGCCCTTGCTTTTCTTGAAGGCAGTACATTCATTTCCGCCCTTATATTACGGATACTTCGAACTGCTTCCATTATAAACTCAATATTTTCTTCTGCTTCTTCAAAAATTTCTTCTTCCGAATATTCAGGCCAGTTTGCTCTCACTAATCGTGAAGATGTATCCGGCAGGTATGAC
>ENA-UPTA01000888-UPTA01000888.1-activated-sludge-metagenome-genome-assembly--contig:-NODE-888-length-34483-cov-10.133786_pt1 | contig 34483 bp, 28 predicted proteins | sample MGYA00238184_ERZ773361 | MGnify/ENA primary metagenome ERZ773361 (study PRJEB29100, sample SAMN05720205) | activated sludge metagenome | isolation source: anaerobic digester from wastewater... | reverse complement strand
ATCTGGGCGGTGGCGATGCGCGACCGCTACGGGGCCGACGAGCGCAGCCAGAAGCTCAAGTACCACTGCCAGACCAGCGGCCGCAGCCTGCACGCGCAGGAGATCGACTTCAACGACATCCGCACCACGCTGCAGGCGCTGATCGCCACCTACGACAACGCCAACAGCCTGCACACCAACGCCTACGACGAGGCGATCACCACGCCCACCGAGGAGAGCGTGCGCCGCGCGATGGCGATCCAGCTGATCATCAACCGCGAGTGGGGACTGGCCAAGAACGAGAACCCCAACCAGGGCAGCTTCATCATCGACGAGCTCACCGAGCTGGTCGAGGAGGCGGTGCTGGCCGAGTTCGAGCGCATCGCCGAGCGCGGCGGCGTGCTGGGCGCGATGGAGACCGGGTATCAGCGCGGCAAGATCCAGGACGAGAGCATGCACTACGAGATGCTCAAGCACACCGGCGAATACCCGATCATCGGCGTGAACACCTTCCGCAACCCGCACGGCGACCCGATCCCGCAGTCGCTGGAGCTCGCGCGCTCCACCGAGGACGAGAAGCAGTCGCAGCTCGCGCGCCTGCAGGACTTCCACGCCCGCAACGCCGCGCAGGCGCCTGCGGTGCTGCAGCGGCTGCGTCAGACCGTGATCGAGAACGGCAACGTGTTCGCCGTGCTGATGGACGCGGTGCGCGTGTGCTCGCTGGGGCAGATCACGACCGCGCTGTTCGAGGTGGGCGGGCAGTACCGGCGCAGCATGTGAGCGCGCCGGCGGCGTGCGGCCTCCAGCCCGACAGTGTCGATAACTCCGGCATGCCAGGGGGCAACCGGGAAATCCCGACCAGCGGGTCCTCCATCCGAAGCGTCATTTCGGATACCTTACGGGCCCGCGACCCGGGGGCGGTGCGCGCAGACACGCCCGCCCGCACACGGGCCGACGCCGTGCGGACGGCCTCCCGCCGTCCGCCGCCTCATGAGGAGAACTCGATGTTGCTGAAATCCCTGCGCACGCTCGCCGTCGCGCTGATGGCCGGTTTCGCCGCCACGGCATCCGCCCAGAACTACCCGTCCAAGCCGATCCGCGTGATCGTGCCGTTCGCCGTCGGCAGCGGCACCGACATCGTCACGCGCATGGTCACCGAGGACATGAGCAAGACCCTGGGCGTGAACTTCGTGATCGAGAACAAGCCGGGCGCGTCCGGGCAGATCGCCGCCGAGGCGCTGGTCGCCGCCGAGCCCGACGGCTACACGATCATGATGACCACCAACACCGCGCACTCGGCCAATCCGCACCTGTTCAAGAAGCTGCGCTACGACCCGCTGAAGGACACCACGCCGATCGCCAAGGTGATCTCCTTCGTGTTCGTGCTCGCCGTGAAGGCCGATTCGCCGGTGAAGAACGCGCAGGAGCTGATCGCCCGGGTGAAGGCCAATCCCGGCAAGCTGTCGTACGGCTACGGCAACTCGACCGGCCAGGTCGCCGGTGCGCACTTCGCCAAAGTCGCCGGCCTGGACGTCGCCCCGGTCGCGTACAAGAGCACGCCGCCCGCGATGACCGACATCGGCGGTGGCCAGATCGAGTTCATGTTCGTCGACGTCGCCGCGTCGCAGGCGTTCGTGCGCTCGAACAAGCTCAAGATGATCGGCCTGCAGTCCGACCAGCGCTCGCCGCTGTTCCCGGACCTGCCGCCGGTGGGCGAGGTCACGCCCGGCTTCAACTTCAACGTCTGGGGCGGCCTGATCGGTCCGGCGAAGCTGCCGGCCAACGTGGTCACCACGCTGAACGCGGCCGCCAACAAGGCGCTGACCAATCCCGCCATCCGCGAGAAGCTGATCGCTTCCGGCCTGGAGCCGGTGCCCACCACGGTCGAGGACTTCCGCAAGTTCGTCGTCGAGCAGCACGCGGCCTGGGGCAAGAGCATCCGCGCCGCCGGCATCGAAGCGGAATAACCCCGCCCGCGCTCCGCGTGCCGGGGTGCCCCCCGGGCGCGGGCCGCTGCGGTCAGAACGGCTCGATCACGCGCTTGCGCTGCGTGCGGGCCGGCGCAGGCGGCAGGGTCGCCAGCGTGCGCAGCAGCAGCGCACGTGTGTCGGCCGGATCGATCACGTCGTCGTACACGTACTTGCCGGCCGCCTCGACGGCCGCGTGCTCGCGCTTGAGCTGCTCGGTCAGCGCACGGTGGCGCTGCGCCCGCGCGGCCGGATCGGCGATGGCTTCGATTTCGCGCTTGTGCAGGATGCTGACCGCGCCTTCCAGGCCCATGCCGCCGTACTCGGCGGTCGGCCACGCCAGCAGCACCGCCGGATCCAGCGGCTGCGAACCCATGATGTAGTAACCCAGGCCATAGGCCTTGCGCAGCACCACGGTCATCATCGGCGTGGTGGCGTTGGCGATCGCCGACAGCATGCGGCCGCTGTGGCGCACCAGGCCGGTCTTCTCGGCCTCGGGGCCGGCCAGCAGCCCCGGCGTGTCGCACAGCAGCAGCAGCGGGAGGTCGTAGGCGTCGCAGATCTGCACGAAGCGCGCGGCCTTCACCGACGCCGCGCTGTCGATCGCGCCCGCCAGGTGCAGCGGCTGGTTGGCCACGACGCCCACCGCGCGGCCGTCGAAGCGCACCAGCGCGGTCACCACCGACTTGCCGAAGCCGGGCTTGAGCTCGAGCACGCTTCCGACGTCGGCCAGGTGCTGCACCACCTTGCGCACGTCGTACGCGCGGCGGGGGTTCTCCGGCACCAGCGTGCGCAGCGGCAGCGGATCGGGGGCCGGCCCGGGCGCGGCGGGCGGACCGAAGTACGACAGGTAGCGGCGCGCGAGGTCGGCCGCGTGGGCGTCGTCGTCGGCCAGCAGGTCGATCACGCCGGTGCGCACGTGCACGTCGGCCGGGCCGATCTCCTCGGGCGTGAGCTTCACGCCCAGCGCCGCCTCCACCAGCGGCGGCCCCGCCAGCCCCATCGCCGAGCCGCGCACCGCGATCAGCAGGTCGCACATGCCGGCGAGATTGGCGTGGCCGGCGAACGCCCGGCTCGGCACGATGCCGATCGTGGGCGCCACCCCGGACAGACGCGCGAACACGACGAAGGTGGGCGTGGGCCCGCGCGCGGGGACGGTCATGTCGTGCGTGCGCGCGCCGCCGCCTTCCAGCCAGCAGATCACCGGCAGACGGTGCCGCAGCGCATGCTCGAACATGCGGGTCATCTTGATGTGATTGATGGCGCTCTGCGTGCCGCCCTGCACCGTGTAGTCGTAGAGCACCAGGTCGACCGGGCGGCCGCCCACCTGCGCGGTGCCCATCACCAGCCCGTCGGCCGGACCGTCGAGGTCGCCGACCGCCGGCCGTGCGAGCCCGCCGTACTCGACGAAGCTGCCGGCATCCGCCAGTGCGGCGAGCGCTTCGCGGGCGGTCAGCCGCCCGCGCGCGTGCTGGCGCGCAACGGCGGCCGGGCGCGCTGCGTCGAGGATCGCGCGGCGTGCTTCGAGCACGCGGTGCAGATCGTCGCGGGGCGCGTGCGGAGGGTTCGCGGGGGAGGGTTCGTCGTTCGAGGTCATGTCGGGTTCTCGAGAGAAGACGTCGGCGCGGCCCGAGGCGTGCGGCGAGGCAAGTGGCGAGGCAGATGGCGGCGCGCGGAGCGAGGCACGGGATGCGCGGCGGCCTCAGACGAGCTGATGCACGCGGATGTGCACGGCCGGCCGCTCGGGCTGCAGGTTCTGCAGCGTGCCGACCAGCACGCGCCGGTTGAGCCAGGCGTACGGTCCCTCGGGGGCAGTGACGCGCACGTGCGAGAACGCATACCGCGGGCCGCCCGGCGGGTCGTCGATCAGCACCTGGTTGTGCACGGTGAGCAGCACGCCGTCGTCGGTGCGCAGCTCGTACAGCGCGTCGAGCTCGCGCACGCCGTCGTCGCGCAGCAGCTGCCGGTCGGCGCCGCCCGGCAGCACGGTCCCGCGCAGCGTCGGCCCGTCGAAACGCCCGCCGGTGATCGGCACGATGAAGCGGTGTCCGAGCGGTCCGCGCCCCATGTCCTGGCGGGGCGCGACCTCGACGAGGGCTTCGTAGACGAACTCGGTGGCGGGCGGGCGCGGATCCATGGCGGCGGTCGGCATCGGTTCGGGGCTCGGCGTTCGGGGCTCGGCGTTCGGGGTGCGGATCCCGGGGGTTCGGAGCCCGGGATTCGACGTTGCCGGGCCGCCGTTCGGACGACCGGGCACGGGCGGTTGCGTGCAGCACAGTGTAGTGCGCGTTGCGCGGTGGCGCGCGTGCGTCCAGACTTCCGGGATGCGCCGCCCGATCGGGGCGGCATGCCATGACGGAGTCCATGGACGATGTGCGAACTGTTCGCGATGTCGGCCCGGCTGCCCGCCACCGTGCGCATGTCGATGGAGGAGTTCTCGCGGCACGGCGGGCTGACGGGCCCGCACAAGGACGGCTGGGGGGTCGCCTGGTACGAGGACGGCGATCTGCGCGTGGTGAAGGAACGCGCCGCGGCCGCCGACAGCGCCTGCCTGCGGTTCCTGCGGGACAACCCGTTCACCAGTACGTTCGTGCTCGGCCACGTGCGCAAGGCCACGCGCGGTGCCGTGGCATCGCGCAATTGCCAGCCCTTCGCACGCGAGCTCGGCGGCGCGTGGCACGCGTTCGCGCACAACGGCGATCTGCCCGGCATCGACGACGCGCTGCCGCTGCGCACGCGCCGGTTCCGGCCGGTCGGCGAGACAGACTCGGAACATGCGTTCTGCGCACTGCTCGAGCGCATGGCGGTGGAGTGGGACATCGACCCGACCCCATCGCTCGACGCGCGGCGCGCGGTGGTCGAAGAGATCGCCGACGCACTGCGGGCACTCGGGCCTGCGAACTTCCTCTATTGCGACGGCGACACGCTGTTCGTGCATGCCGACCGTCGCCACCAGAGCGACGGCACGATCCGACCGCCGGGGCTGTGGCGGCTCGAACGGGCGTGCAGTGCCGGCGGCCGGTTCGCGTGCGAAGGCCTCGACATCACCGCGCACGCGCAACCGCAGCAGGTCGTACTCTTCGCCAGCGTGCCGCTCACCGGCGAGTCGTGGTCCCCGATGGAACGGGGCGCCGTGAGCGCGGTGCGGCTCGGCACGCTGCCGGCCGGGCACGCCGGCTGAACGGGGCGGTCGCCCCGGGTCGCCCACCTGCCTGCCAGACCGACCGACCGACCGACCGACCACTTCTTGCAAGGATGCCCATGCTCCGACACGTCGCAGGACTCGACCACCTCGTCATCGCCGTGCACGATCTCGAACGCGCGGCCCGTGCGTGGCGCCGCCTCGGGTTCACGCTCTCGCCCCCCGGCACGCACAGCGCGCACATGGGCACCGGCAATTTCACGATCATGTTCGGCGACGACTATCTGGAGCTGCTGGGCGTGCTCGCCCCCACGCCCCAGAACGCACCGATGCGCGCGTTCCTGGAACGCGGGGAAGGCGTCGACCGCGCCGCATTCACCGCGCTGGATGCGGCGGCGGGCGTGTCGGAGCTGCAGGCGCTGGGCATCGCCGCAACGGGCCCGCTGGACTTCGGCCGGCCGGTGGACCTGCCGGGCGGCGGGCGCGCGGAGGCACGCTTCCGCACGATGTACTGGCCGACCGGGGAGCGCCCCGGCGGCATGCGTCTGTTCGCCTGTCAGCATCTGACGCGCGATGCGGTGTGGATCCCGGAGCTGCAGCGCCATGCGAACGGCGCCCGTGGCATCGCGCGGGTGGAGCTGCTCGCGCGCGATCCACGCGCGACCGCACAGCATCTGGGACGACTGATCGATCAGGCGCCGGTCGCCGAGCCCGACGGCGCATGGCGCGTGGCGTCGGGCGGCACGCGGGGCGACTTCGTGGTGCTCGACCGCGCCCGGCTGCGCGCACGGTACCCGGGCGTCGCGACCGACGCGCTTTCCGACGACGGCGCGGCGGCGATCGTGCTGCGGGTGGACGACGTGCAACGGGCGGCCGCGACGCTGGGCGACGTGCCGTTCACGCGCGTCGGCAGCAGCCTCGTGGTGCCGTCCACGCACGCTTCGGGGCTGCTGCTGGTGCTGACGCCGGCATGACCGGCGCCCCTCAGATCAGCACGGTGTAGTCGGCGATCGCGATCGCCGCGCCCGCGGCGTCGTACGCGGCCCGGCCCTCGCCGGCGCCGTAGATCACGTAGTGCGCGATCGCACCGTTGCTGCGGCTGCCGAGGAAGTCGCCCAGGTGCCCATCGACGTACGCGGCCACGTCGGGGTTGTCGCGCAGGTAGCGCGCCCCGTCGAACGTGTCGAGCACCGGCCCGGCCGAACGCCCCTCCCACACGCCGTACAGGTTGTAGTGACGGAAGAGCGTCGCCGCGTCCAGGTCGAGCGCGGCCAGGTCGGCCCAGCGCTGCCCGTAGTAGGCGGCATCGAACCAGGCGTTGGGCGCGCGGCCCTGCGCCGCACCGACGGTGAAGTAGTGCTGCAGGGCCGTGTCGACGCCGATCGCCGGCACCGCGTCCGCGTTGTCGAGCTGGTACCACACGGCATCGAACAGGAACGCGGCATCGGTGTTGTAGGCCGGCGCCGATGCGCGCCCCGGTGCCGCGATCACGAAGCTGCGGTCGGAGAAGGCGAGCACTTCGACGTTGGACAGGGTCTCGACGTCGCCCGAGCCGGCGGCGTCACGCACCGTCCACCGGCCGGCGGCGTGTGCGATCTGCACGCCCGCGCTCGCTCGGGATTCGATCGCGGTGTCCCAGCCGCCGCCGCCGTCGAGCGTGTCGCTGCCCTCGAGGCCGATCAGGCTGTTGGCCTGCGCGTTGCCGACCAGCCGGTTGTCGAGCGCATTGCCGATGGCGTTGATCGCGGCGTCGCCCGTGAGCAGGACACGCTCGACCTCGGCATCGAGCACGGTCGACACGGCGCTGCGCACTTCGTCGACACCGCCGCCGGGGGCCTCGACGATCCGGTCGCCGGCGTCGTCGCGGACGTACACGTCGTCACCGGCGCCACCGTCCATCACGTCCGCACCGGGCCCGCCGTCCAGCGTGTCGTTGCCGGCCCCGGCGGCGAGCGCGTCGTCGCCGGCGTAGCCGAGCAGCACGTCGTCGCCCGCGCCCGATGCGATCCGGTCGGCGCCGGCCAGCAGCTGGGCATCGTCCGGGAACGCCGGCAGGGTCCCGTCGATCGGCACGTCGAACCCTTCGATGCTCGTCAGCAGGGATTTGTCCTGGTCGCGGATCACCCGGACCGACGTGACACTGCCGACGAAGGCGTCGGACGCATCGACTGCGAACCGTCCGCGCAGCGTGTACTGAACACCCGCCGCGATGATCGTCATCTCGTACAGTTCGGTGCCCGCGGCGTCCCCGGCCACGATCACCGTGATCACGGCCCCCTGGGCGTCGACCATCGTGATCGTCACATAGCCCGGCGCCTCGGCGACCTCCTGACGGACGGGGACGAAGGCCAGCAGGAAGGCCGTGAATTCCTCGAGGGCCGCGATACCATATGCACGATCCGGTGCCCGCATGTCCACGGACAGGTCGCCGAACGTCATGATCGTCATCCGTGTGTCCTCCGGGTGCAGTGGCGGATGGTGACGCGGTGCATGGAACAGCGGCCGGGAGCATGCGCCCGGCGTCAGGGTCGGGCGCGTCGGCCGACCGGAACATCATAGCTCGCGGCGCCCGCGGGCTCGAACAAAGGACAGGCATGATCGGTCACGTGATGCTGGTGCTGTGCGCAGTCGCGCTCTCGTCGGGCGTCGCCGTCGCGCGGCCGCAGGCCGACGCGCACGACGCGCGCTTCGAAGGCCGCATCACCTACTACGCGAAGAAGTTCACCGGACGGCCGACGGCCAGCGGTGAGCGCTTCGACCCGAAGGCACTGACGATGGCGCATCGCACCCTGCCGCTCGGCACGCACGTGCGCGTCACGAACCTGGCCAACAGCCGATCGGTCACCCTGCGCGTGAACGATCGGGGCCCGCACATCGGGTCGCGCGTGGGCGACGTGTCGCCGGCCGCGGCCCGGCTGCTGGGCATGGTGGGTGCGGGCGTCGCCGACGCGCGCCTCGAGGTGGTCGGTGCAGCCGACGGCATGCCCGGGGGGCGCACCGCACGGCCGAGCGCGTACGGTCCGACGGACACCCCGCAATGACCCGACACACGAGCACGACGCGCGCCGGGCCGGCCGCACCGGCGGCACGCGCGCTGGCGATCACGGCCCTGCTGCTGGGCACCGCATGCACGGCGGGCGCCGAATCGGTCGGCGAGGTCGACACCGTCTTCAAGCTGATCGGCCCCGACCACAAGATCGTGGTCGACGCGCACGACGATCCGAAGGTGGCGGGCGTCACCTGCTACGTGTCGCGCGCCAAGACGGGCGGCATCAAGGGGGCGGTGGGCCTGGCCGAAGACCGGTCCGAGGCGTCGATCGCCTGCCGGCAGGTCGGGCCGATCTCCTTCGCCAGGCCGCTGCCCATGCAGGAGGAGATGTTCAACGAGCGCACGTCGCTGGTGTTCAAGCGTCTGCGCGTGGTCCGCATGGTGGATCCGAAGCGCAACACCCTCGTGTACCTGACCTACTCCGAGCGCGTGATCGAAGGCTCGCCGCAGAACAGCGTGACGGCCGTGCCGGTCGACCGCGCCACGCCAATCCCCGTCCGGTAGCGTTCGCGCGCGGCCGCGCCGGCGCGCTCACGCCGCCCGCAGCTCGTAGCCGACCCGCGGGAAGTGCACCACCACATCGCCCGCCTGCGGATCACTGCGCCGCAAGGCGATCTCGTCCGCGTCGATCTGCACCAGTTCGCCGGTGATCGGGTCCTGCGCATGGTCGTCCGCCCGCACCCGCACCACCGCCCCCAGGGGCGGGTCTTCGGGGAACGGGGCAGAGGCGCGCGGTGCAGCGGGCACCGCATCGCGCGCCACCTGCAGGGCCTCGGCCGCCTCCATCCCGGTCGGTCGGCCGTGGCCGAACGCACGCATCCGCGCCATGAACGCCGTCAGCGCAGGAAACGCCGCGACTTCGTGGGCGAGCAGCGGCGAAGGCGCGGTCAGCAGCCACACGGCGTGATACACGGCGAAGTCGGCCTCGCTGATCGCGGGCCCGGCGACCCACGCCCGCCCTTCCGAAAGCATCTGCTCGATGCGCGCGAACAGCACGCGCACCAGCGGCGCGTGGCGCTGCGCGGCGCGGCGCACCACCTCGGGCGCCGGCTCGGGCAGGCCGCGCATGCGGGCGCGGTCCGCCGCCAGCGCGGGCGGCAGCACGTCCTGGTTCATGCCGGACATGTACAGCGCCACGGGGCGCACGACCCGGTGCTCGGCCCAGTAGACGACCGCGTCGGCCAGCGCCGCACACGCCGGCGGGTACAGCGTCGGCAGGGGCTGCCGCCGTTCGAGCTCGCGCAGGATCAGGCGGGTGTCGCACCACACGTCGGCGCCCACTTGCAGCACCGGCGTGCGACGGTATCCGCCCGTGAGCGGTGTGAGCATCGGCTTGGGCATCACCGGCGGGATCGTGACCGACCGCCAGGCCAGGCCCTTGTACCCGAGCACCAGCCGCACCTTCTCGGCGAAGTTCGAAAAGTCGTAGTTGTGCAGGATGAGTTCCGACACGGTCTGCACTCCCGGGCTTCAGGCGGGCGGCCCGGATCAGGCGCCGGTGAACTTCGGCGCGCGCTTCTCGACGAAGGCCTTCGCCGCCTCGGCGTGGTCGGCCGTGCTCATGCAGCGGACCTGGTGCGTGGCTTCGCTGTCGATCGAAGTGCGCAGATCGCTGACGGCGGCGAGATTCACGTTCTGCTTGATGTTGCCGAACGCAACCGACGGCCCCGACGCGAGCGCGGACACGAACGCCGCCGACTGCGCGGCGAACTGCTCGGCCGGGAACACGCGATGCACGAGGCCCAGCCCCAGCGCGTCCTCCGCGCTCAGCAGCGGCGACAGCATCAGCAGCTCGAGCGCCTTGCTCGGGCCGACGATCTTGGTCAGGAAGTAGCTCGCGCCGTAGTCGCCCGACAGGCCGACCTTGGCGAACGCAACGGTGAGCTTGGCGCCCGCCACCGCGACGCGGAAATCGCAGGCCATCGCCAGCGCCAGCCCCGCGCCGGCGGCAGCGCCCGGAATCACGGCGATCGTCGGCTTGGCCAGTTCGTGCAGCATGCGCGAGGCCTCGGCGCGCGAACGCAGGCTCTCGACCCGCTGCTCGAAGGTCTGCGTGACGTCGCGGCCCGCCGCCATCGACTTCACGTCGCCGCCCGCGCAGAAGGCGCCGCCCGCGCCCGTGAGCACCACCGCGCGCACGTTGCGGTCGGTCTGCGCACGCCGCAGCGCGTCGTTGAGCAGCTCGGACATCTCCAGGCTCAGGGCGTTGCGCGCCTCGGGCCGGTTCATCGTCAGCGTCAGCACGCCGTCGCGCAGGTCTTCGATCAGTACTTTGTCCATGGTGTTCTCCTCGGTTCGGGTGCGCTCGAATTTAGCATCGGCGCGGGGCGCGCACCCGACGGTACCGGGCGCGTGTGAGACGATGGCGTGCACGGACCGCCTCGACCCGGTCCCCGACCGCTGCGACGACCACGCCGATGCTCAACGTCTTTCCCCGGATCCCGAGTCCGCAGACCGCCCAGGCGCTGCACCTGGCGGAGCAGCTCGAATCGCTCGCCCGCGGCCCCGTCGCGGCACAGCGCGCGGTGCAGGGGCGCCAGCTCGCCGCGCTGCTGCGGCATGCGCGCACCCACGCGCCGTTCTGGCGCGCCCGCATCGACGAGGCCACGCGCCGCGGCAACGGGCAGCTGCAGTTCGACGCGCTGCCGGTGCTCACGCGCGCCGACCTGCAGACGCACTTCGAACAGCTGCGGGCGCGGTCGGACGAGCTCGACGCCCGGGCGATCTCGACCGCGCGCACCTCCGGGTCGACCGGCGTGCCGGTCGCGGTCGAGCGCTACGCGCCGCTGCACGAGGCACTGTACCGGGCCGTCATGGCGCTCGAGGACCGCTGGTCGGGGCGTGACGGCGACACCGTGACCGCCGTCGTGCGCGATGCGCCCGACCGGGCACCGACCGTCGGCGAGACCTGGGACGGCCATCGGCGTGCGACCCACGTGCGCAACCTGATCGCGCACACGCCGCAGGCACTGCTCGATTGGCTGCGCGCCGTGCGGCCCACGGACCTGGTCACGACGCCGGCGATGGCCCGCCGCATCGCCGCGCTGGCGCTCGACGGCGGCGGCGGCCCGCTGCCGATGCAGCGCGTGCTGACCTTCGGCGAGGTCGTCGACGCCGACACGCGGCACGTCGTGCGCGCAGCCTTCGGCGCACGCATCGTCGACCGCTACACCTGCGAGGAGACCGGCTGGATCGCCCTGCAGTGCCCGCGTCACGACCACCTGCACGTGCTTTCCGGCAGCGTGCTCGTCGAGATCGTCGACGATGCCGGCCGGCCGTGCCGGCCCGGCGAGGTCGGCCAGGTGCTGCTCACGGGCCTGCACTCGTTCGCGATGCCGCTGCTGCGCTATGCGCTCGGCGACCTGGCCGAAGCCGGCGGCCCCTGCGACTGCGGGCTGCACCTGCCGGTGATCCGGCGGGTGCTGGGCCGCGAACGCAGCTTCCTGCGCATGCCCGACGGCCGCCTGCGCCTGGCGCGTCTCACCGGCGAGCACTGGCGCGCGGTCGCGCCGGTGCGCGAGTATCGGCTGGTGCAGTACGGTGACGGCCTGGTCGAGGCCTTCGTCACGGCCGCGCGGCCGCTGTCGCCGGCCGAGCTCGACGCGCTCGGCGCGATGCTGCGCACCACGCTGGACCCCGGGCTGCAGATCGTCGTGACACCCTGCGATTCGCTCGCGCCGCTGGCCCGGTGGAAACACATCGACGTGCTGCGCGTCGACGGACCGCGCCCGGCGACGGCGGCCGACCTCGCGCGGCAGCTGACGCACGATGCCCCGCTCCCGGCCACCGGCACACGTCACGATCCCTGAGCGCACGGCTGCCCGACGAACCCGAGAACACGATCCGAGGAGACCCGCATGAACACCGCCCCCGACCTCGACGCCCTGCGCCCCTGGCTCGACCGCCAGGAGCGTGTCGAAGAGACCCTGAGCCCGATCCCGATGGCGGCGCTGGCCGCCACGTTGAGCCTGACCGAGGCGATGCGCCCGCGTGACACGCTGCCACCGCTGTGGCACTGGCTGCACTTCCTCGACCGCACGCCGTCGGACCGGCTCGCCGACGACGGGTCGCCGCGCAGTCGCGCGCTGCTGCCGCCGATCCCGCTGGAGCAGGTGATGTGGGCGGGGTCCGAACTCGAGTGCGTCCGCCCGCTGGCAGTCGGCCGGCCGGCCAGCCGTGTGTCGCGCATCCTCGACATGACCGGCAAGACGGGCTCGCGCGGACCGATGGTGTTCGTCACGCACGAGCACCGCATCGAGCAGGACGGTGAAACGGCCGTGATCGAGCGCAACCGCGCGGTGTTCCTCGGGCCCGCCGCGCCGGGCGGCGGGGCGCCGGCCGCGGTCGCCGAACCGCCGCATGCGCGCCGCCACGCGTGGGCGATGAACGAGGCGATCCTGTTCCGCTACTCGGCGCTCACCTTCAACACCCACCGCATCCACTACGACCTGGCGTACGCGACCCAGGTGGGCGGCTATCCGGGTCTCGTCGTGCACGGCCCGCTGCAGGCGACGCTGCTGGCCGAGACGTTCCGCATGTGGCATCCGGCGCTGCGGGTGCGGCGCATCGCGTTCCGCGCCCGTGCCCCGCTGTACTGCGGTGCGCCGGTCACGGTCTGCGGTGCGGCGCCCGCCGACGGCCGCCACGCGTTGTGGACGCTGACGCCTTCGGGCGCACCGGCGATGGAGTGCGAGATCACGGCCGACGCCGGCTGAGCGCCGGCCGCGTACCGTCCGCCGCCGGCCCGGCCTCGGGCGCACGCCGTGCGTCGAACCGGCGCAGCACACGGTAGCCCCCCGCCGGCTCGAGCGTGGACTGCACCAGCACCCAGGCGCGCACCGGCCAGTGCAGCGCCGGGCCCGCATCCGGTGCCTGCGCACCCGCGGCGCGCCGCGCCAGCGTCACGTGGGGCCGGTACGCCCGGGCCTCGACGGGCAGCCCCAGCCCCCGCAACGCCGCCCCCAGATCCGCGTGCAGGCGCAGCAGGCCGGGCGGCACCGCGTCGGGGACGAGCGCCGCGATGCCGCCCGGCCACTGCGCGGGCGCACCGAGCCGCAGCGTGAACGGCTCGAACGGCACGGCCAGTGCGTCGATCAGGCGGGCCACGTCCGACTGCGGCACGTCACCCAGGAAATGCAGGGTGACGTGCAGGCGTGCGTCGGGCACCACTGCCGTGCCCGGCGGCCAGCGCCAGCAATCGCGCCACGCCGCCAGCCGTCGCCGGGTCGCCTCGCCCGGCCACAGGGCGAGGAACAGCCGCACGCGCGCGTTCACGGCGGAGCGCGGACCGGCAGTCCGGGCGGAGACACCCGTCACCGCCCGGCCGGACGAGGATGCATTCATCGCGAGCGGTCTGTCATGGAGGGGGGGTGCCGGCCCGCCCACGGGCGGGCGCGGCAGGCGGATCTTAGCCCCGCGACCGCCCCGAGGGCGTCCCGTGCGCGCATTGACGCCCGGAACGCGGCCTGCCCGTGCAGGGGCGATACGCGTCAGCCACTTGACGCAAGCGACGGGGGGCCGGCGCTGCTATGGTCCAAGGCCGTCCGCGGGGCACACCGGCCCCGCGCATTCCATCGACCCGGAGACCGGAACGAACACCATGGGCGACCCCAGCATTGCGGACATCATCCGGCGGCAGGCGCGCACGCGCGGCGACGACACCGCCTTCGTCACCCCCACCCGTCGCTGGACCTTCTCCGAAGTCGACGCGGCCTCGAACCGGATCGCGCAGGGTCTGGCGGCGCTCGGCATCGTCGCCGGCGACCGCGTCGCCTGCCTGACCAAGCACCATGCCGAATGCGCATTGCTGCTGCTGGCCGCATGCAAGCTCGGCGCCGTCTGCATGCCGGTGAACTGGCGGCTCGCGCCGCCCGAGGTCGAGTACATCGTCGACCACGGTCAGGCGAAGTTCATGATGGTCGACGCCGCGTTCGTCCCGACCCTGGCGCGCACGACGCTGCCCGGGCTGCGGCGGACGGTGGCGACCGACGCCGCCGAGGGGCTCGCCTCGCTGGCCGACTGGAGCGCGGGCTTCGACGCCGTCGATCCCGGCCACGTGTCGGAGCCCGACGCGACCACGCTGCAGCTGTATTCGTCGGGCACGACCGGCCTGCCCAAGGGCGTCGAGATCACCAACCGCAGCCTGTTCGCGGCGATCGACATGTACCGGCCGATGATCGGGTTCGACGCACCCGGTGCGGTGATGCTCAACGTGCTGCCCACCTTCCACGTGGCGGGCATGTGCAACATCGTGATGCCGCTGGCCGCCGGCCGCCCCACCGTCTACTACCCCGACTTCGATCCGGCCCGGGCCATCGCCGCCATCGGCGAGCACCGCATCACCCACAGCTTCCTGGTGCCGGCGATGATCCTGTTCATGCTGCAGTCGCCGGCGGCGAAGACCGGGGACTTCTCGTCGCTGCGGGTCATCGCCTACGGCGGCTCACCGATCGCCGACACGGTGCTGATCGATGCGGCCGCCACCTTCCGCTGCGGACTGTTCCAGGTCTACGGCATGACCGAGGCGCCGCTGCTGACCCGGCTGGTGCCGGCGGACCACGACCCGGGCGGCCCGCGCAGCCATCTGCTGCGCTCGGCGGGCACGCCGTCGCCCGGCGTCGAGCTGCGCATCGTGCGCCAGGGCAGCGACCCGCAGGCCCCGGAAGACCTGCCCGAAGGCGAAGTCGGCGAGATCTGGGTGCGCACGCTGCAGAACCTCAAGTGCTACTGGCGCAACCCCGAGGCCACCGCGGCCGTGTTCCCGCTCGGCCGGCAGGACGGCAAGGGCTGGCTGCGCACCGGGGACGCCGGCTACCTGCGCGACGGCTACCTGTACATCCACGACCGCATCAAGGACATGGTGATCTCCGGCGGCGAGAACATCTATCCGGCCGAGGTCGAGAACGTGCTGGCGCGGCACCCCGCGGTCGCCGAGTGCGCGATCATCGGCGTGCCCGACGAGCGCTGGGGCGAGGCCGTCAAGGCCTGCGTGGTGCTCAGGCCGGGCGCGTCGGCGACCGATCACGAGATCATCGCGTTCATGCGCGACAACCTCGCGCACTTCAAGTGCCCCAAGAGCGTCGACTTCTGCGACGTGCTGCCGCGCAACCCCAGCGGCAAGCTGCTCAAGCGCGTGCTGCGCGAACCGTACTGGCAGGGGCGTGACCGTGCCGTCGGCTGAGACGCGGCCCGCCGGCTTCCTGGCGCCCTACCGGGTGCTGGACCTCACCGACCACCGGGGTCTGCTCGCCGGCCGGATGCTGGCCCAGCTCGGCGCCGACGTGATCCAGGTCGAGCCGCCGGGCGGCTCGCGCGCCCGCGCCGTCGGGCCGTTCGACGACGACGCGCCGCCCGAGCACCGGTCGTTGTACTGGGCCGCGTTCGCCGCCGGCAAACGCGGCATCACCTGCGATCTCGACCAGCCCCGCGGCCGGGCACTGCTGCTGCAGCTGGTGGCGTCCGCCGACTTCCTGATCGAATCCGAAGACCCGGGCACGATGGCTGCACGCGGGCTCGACCATGCTGCACTGCGCGCGGCGAACCCGGCGCTGATCCACGTGTCGATCACGCCGTTCGGCAGCGCAGGACCCAAAGCCGACTGGGCCGACTCGGACCTGGTGCTGTGGGCCGCCGGCGGTCCGCTGCTGCCCAACCGCGACGCCGACGGTGACCGCCCGCCGCTGCGGGTGAGCGTGCCGCAGGCCTACCTGCATGCATCGGGCGACGCCGCCGGCGGTGCGCTGGTCGCGCACTTCGCCCGCGTGGCCAGCGGCCGCGGCCAGCACGTCGACATCTCGGTGCAGCAGAGTGTCGCCCAGGCGACGCTGTCGAGCATCCTCTCGGCCGCGGTCGGGCACCCCGACTACTCCATCAGTCTCGAGGCGCGCGGCAAGAAGCCCCGCAAGCCGCTCGACCTCAGCGGCAGCGGCGCGCGCACGCGCCGCTCGAAATGGCCGGTGCGCGACGGCCTGATCGAGATGCACCTGGCGATGGGACCTGCGGCCGGCCGGTTCACCAACAACCTGTTCGCGTGGATGCTCGAGGAAGGTGCCTGCGACGCGCAGACCGCCGCCTGGGACTGGGTGACGATGCCAGCGCGCATCGAGGCCGACGAGATCACCGAGGACGACCTCGAGCGCGTGCGCGCGATGGTGGCGGCGTTCCTTGCGCCACGGTCCAAGCACGACCTGGTCGAGATCGCGATCCGGCGCAAGGTGCTGCTGGCGCCGGTGGCCACCACCGAAGACCTCGCGAACAGTGCGCACCATGCGGCACGCGGCTTCTTCCACCAGGTCGACGACGCGGCCGGACGGCGGCTGCGGCTGCCCGGTGCGTTCGCCGCGGGCGTGCCGCACGGGTTCGTCGATCCGACGCCCGCTCCTTCCATCGGCCAGCACAACGACGCGGTCTACCGCGCGCTGGCGGGCCTGGGCGACGACGAGATCGCGGCGCTGCGTCACGCAGGGGTGCTCTGATGCCCGACCGGAACGACGCCGCGCGGCCCGCCCGGCCGCCCTTCACCAGGACATTCCGCCCATGACGATCCGCCCGCTCGAAGGACTGAAGGTGCTCGACCTCGCATGGGTCGTCGCCGGGCCGGTGATCGGCCGCACGCTGGCCGACTACGGTGCCACCGTGGTGCGGGTCGAGACCCGAAAGCGGGTCGACACGTCGCGCGTGATGGGCCCGTTTCCGGACGGCCGGATGGACGTCCAGCAGTCGGCGCTGTTCGAGAACTGCAACGCCGGCAAGCTCGGCCTCACGCTCGACCTCGCATCGCCCGGCGGCCAGCAGGTGGCGCGCGACCTGGCCCGCTGGGCCGACGTGGTGGTGGAGTCGTTCTCGCCGGGCCAGATGCGGCGCTGGGGCCTCGACTATGAAGCCCTGAGCGCCGACCACCCGGACCTGATCATGCTCAGCACCTCGCTGATGGGGCAGACCGGGCCGTACGCGCAGTTCGCCGGCTACGGCAACATCGGCGCGGCGATGGCCGGCTTCCAGCAGCTGGTGGGCTGGCCCGGCGAGCTGCCGGTCGGCCCGTTCGGGCCCTACACCGACTACGTCGGGCCGCGGTTCAGCATCGTCGCGCTGCTGGCTGCGCTCGACCATCGCCGCCGCACCGGCGAGGGCGCCCACCTGGACGTGTCGCAGGCCGAGGCCGGCATGCAGTTCCTCGCGCCCCAGATCGCGGCGTACTCCGTGAACGGCAGCGTCGCGCAGCACGACGGCAACCGCGACCCGGAGATGGCGCCGCACGGCGTGTTCCGCTGCCTGCCCGACCCGTCCGATCCCGCCCGTGCGCAGGAGTGCTGGATCGCGATCGCCGCGCGCAACGACGCCGAGTGGCAGTCGCTGGCACGCCTGATCGGTGGCGATGCCCTCGCGGCCGATCCGCGCTGGGCGACGCTCGCGCAGCGCAAGGCCGACGAGGACGCGCTCGAAGCGCAGGTCGGCGCCTGGTGCGCCCGGCACACCGCGCACGACGCACAGCAGGTGCTGCAGGCCGCCGGGGTGGCCGCACACATGGCCGCATCCAGCCGCAGCATGATCGACGACCCGCAGCTGCGGCTGCGCGGCCACTTCGTGGCGCTGGCCCATCCGCTGATGGGTGTGAGCACCGTGGAGGCGTCGCGCTACCGGCTGTCCGAGACGCCGGGCGGCCCCGAACGCTGCGCCCCGACCTATGGGCGCGACAACGACGCGGTGCTGCGTGGCCTGCTGGGCTACGGTGACGCCGAGATCGAGGCGCTGGAAGGCGCCGGTGTACTGAACTGAAGGAGACGACCATGGACTTCCGGCACAGCGCCCGTGCGCACGAACTGCAGACCCGGCTCACGGCCTTCATGGACGAGCACGTCTATCCGAACGAGAAGCTGCACGACGAGCAGCTCGCGGCGGCGCCCTACACGACCCCGCCGATCGTCGAGGCGCTGAAGGCCAGGGCGCAGGCGCAGGGGCTGTGGAACCTGTTCCTGCCGGGGCACCACGGCGCGGGCCTGAGCAACCTGGAGTACGCGCCGCTGGCCGAGGTGATGGGCCGCGTCGAGTGGGCGTCCGAGGTCTTCAACTGCTCGGCGCCCGACACCGGCAACATGGAGACGCTGGCGCTGTACGGCAGCGACGAGCAGAAGGAGCGCTGGCTCAAACCGCTGCTCGAGGGCCGCATCCGCTCCGCATTCTCGATGACCGAGCCGGAGGTGGCGTCGAGCGACGCGACCAACATCCGCTGCCACATCCGGCGCGACGGCGACCACTACGTGATCAACGGGCGCAAGTGGTTCACGTCGGGCGCGATGAACCCGCACTGCACGCTGCTGATCGTGATGGGCAAGACCGCGCCCGACCATCCCGAGGTGCACCGGCAGCAGTCGATGATCCTCGTGCCGAAGGACACGCCGGGGGTGCGCATCGTGCGCGACATCAGCGTGTTCGGCTACGACGGCGGATCGCACGGCCACCCCGAGATCGTCTACGAAGACGTGCGCGTGCCGGTCGACAACATCCTGCTGGGCGAGGGGCGCGGCTTCGAGATCGCGCAGGGGCGCCTGGGCCCGGGCCGCATCCATCACTGCATGCGCCTGGTGGGGGTCGCGCAGCGCGCGCTCGAGACGATGTGCCGGCGTGCCGAGTCGCGCACCGCGTTCGGCGGCAAGCTGTCCGAGCAGGGGTCGCTGCGCGAGGACATCGCGCACTCGTTCTGCGAGATCGAGCAGGCGCGCATGCTCACGCTGATGGCCGCCGACAAGATGGACCGCGAAGGCAACAAGGTCGCGAAGGACCTGATCGCCGCGGCCAAGATCGTCGTGCCGAGCATGGCCGCGCGCGTGATCGACCGCGCGATCCAGGTGCACGGCGGCATGGGCGTGTCGCAGGACACCTTCCTGGCCAAGGCCTACACGTACGCGCGCTTCATCCGCATCGGCGACGGCCCCGACCAGGTGCACCTGTCGGCGCTGGCCAAGCATCTTCTGAAGAAACACGGGCGCGCCTGAGGCGCGGCCCATCACGACGGGAACGACGGGAACGACCACGCATGGCACACATCGAGACCAACCTCTCCACCGGCAGCGACAGCTTCAAGGCCAACCGCGACGGCATGCTCGCGCTGATCGAGCGCGTGCGCATGCTCGAGGAGCGCACGCGGCGCGCGTCGGCCGCGTCGAAGGCGCGCTTCGAGAAGCGCCACCAGCTGCTGCCCCGCGAGCGCATCGCACTGCTGCTGGACCACGGCGCCCCGTTCCTGGAGCTGTCGACGCTGACCGGCTACTGCCTGGACAACCCCGACCCCGACAAGAGCATCCCGGGCGGCGGCACGATCGCCGGCATCGGCTACGTGTCGGGCGTGCGCTGCATGATCACCGCGAGCGACTCCGGCATCGACGCCGGCGCGCTGCAGCCGCGCGGCCTGGACAAGGCGCTGCGCGTGCAGGAGCTGGCGCTCGAGAACAAGCTGCCGTTCGTGCAGCTGGTCGAGAGCGCGGGCGCCAACCTGCTGGCGTACCGCGTCGAGGACTTCATCTACGGCGGCCAGACGTTCCGCAACCTGGCGCGGCTGTCGGCGGCCGGCCTGCCGGTGGTCACCGTCACGCACGGCTCGTCGACGGCGGGCGGCGCCTACCAGACCGGACTGTCCGACTACATCATCCTGGTGCGCGGCCGATCGCGCGCCTTCCTGGCCGGCCCGCCGCTGCTGAAGGCCGCCACCGGCGAGGTCGCCACCGAGGAGGAGCTGGGCGGCGCCGAGATGCACACGACGATCTCGGGGCTCGGCGACTACCTGGCCGAGGACGACCGCGACGCCATCCGCATCGCACGCGACATCATGGGCAAGCTGGAGTGGAACCGCGGCCTGCCGTCCGAGCCGCCCCGCGGCGTGAAGCCGCCGCGCTACGACGCCGAGGAGCTGCTGGGCATCATGCCCATGGACTACAAGCGCCCGGTGGACATGAAGGAGGTGATCGCGCGCATCGTCGACGACTCCGACTTCCTCGAGTTCGGCGCGCTGTACGGGTCGTCGACCGTGTGCGGCAATGCGAAGATCGACGGCTTCCCGATCGGCATCATCACCAACAACGGCCCGATCGACCCGGCCGGCGCCACCAAGGCCACGCACTTCATCCAGGCGTGCTGCCAGGCGCGCGTGCCGCTGCTGTACCTGAACAACACGACCGGCTTCATGGTGGGCAAGGCCTACGAGGAGGCCGGCATCATCAAGCACGGCTCGAAGATGATCCAGGCCGTCACCAACGCGACGGTGCCGCAGATCACCATCTACTGCGGCGCGTCGTTCGGCGCGGGCAACTACGGCATGTGCGGCCGCGGCTTCCACCCGCGCTTCTGCTTCTCGTGGCCCAACGCCAAGACGGCCGTGATGGGCGGCGAACAGGCCGCCAGGACGATGTCGATCGTCACCGAGGCGGCGGCGGAGCGCAAGGGCGTGCCGGTCGACCGCGCCGCGCTCGAGAAGCTCGAGCGGAAGATCATCGACAACTTCGACCGCCAGATGGACGTGTTCACCACCAGTGCCCACGTGCTCGACGACGGCGTGATCGACCCGCGCGACACGCGCGCCGTGCTGTCGTACGTGCTGTCGATCTGCCGAGAGGCGGAAGTCCGCACGCCGCACAAGATGCAGTTCTCGGTCGCACGCCCCTGACCGCCCAATGCCAGACGCCATGACGAACAAGACGCCGTTCCACAAGATCCTGATCGCCAACCGCGGCGAGATCGCGCTGCGCGTGATCCGCACCGCGCGCGCGATGGGCTACCGCACGGTGGCCGTGTACTCCGACGCCGACCGCGACGCCCGTCACGTGTCGGCGGCCGACCAGGCCGTGCACATCGGCGCGGCCCTGCCCGCGCACTCGTACCTGAACATCCCGAACATCATCGCCGCGGCGAAGCTGTCGGGTGCCGATGCCGTGCACCCCGGCTACGGTTTCCTCGCCGAGAACGAGGACTTCGCCCAGGCCTGCGCCGACGCCGGCCTGGTGTTCATCGGCCCGTCGGCGCAGGCGATCCTCGCGATGGGCAACAAGGCCGGCGCCAAGCGGCTGATGCAGGCCGCCGGCGTGCCCTGCGTGCCCGGCTACCAGGGCGAGGACCAGAGCGAGGCGACGCTGGTCGCCGAAGCCGCGAAGATCGGCTTTCCGGTGATGATCAAGGCCACCGCCGGCGGCGGCGGGCGCGGCATGCGCCTGGTGCACGACGCGGCCGGCTTCCCCGACGCGCTGCGCAGCGCGAAGTCGGAGGCGCAGAGCGCGTTCGGCAGCCCCGAGGTGATCCTCGAGCGTGCGATCGTCGAGCCGCGGCACATCGAGATCCAGGTCTTCGCCGATCGCCACGGCAACGCCATCCACCTCGGCGAGCGCGACTGCTCGGTGCAGCGCCGTCACCAGAAGGTGATCGAGGAGGCGCCTTCGCCAGTGGTCGGGCCCGAGCTGCGCGCGCGCATGGGCGCCACCGCGGTCGCCGCCGTCAGGGCGATCCGCTACGAAGGCGCCGGCACCCTCGAGTTCCTGCTCGACGCGCAGGGCAGCTACTACTTCATGGAGATGAACACGCGGCTGCAGGTCGAGCATCCGGTCACGGAGGCGATCACGGGCCTCGACCTGGTCGAGCTGCAGCTGCGCGTCGCCGCGGGCGAGCCGCTGCCGATCACGCAGGAGCAGGTGCGCACGCAGGGGCACGCGATCGAGGTGCGGCTGTGCGCCGAGGACGCCGATCACGGCTTCATGCCGCAGAGCGGCGTGATGGCCCTGTGGGAGATGCCCGCGTCCGTGCGCGTCGAGCACGCGCTCGCGTCGGGCGCCGAGATCTCGCCCTACTACGACTCGATGATCGCCAAGCTGGTGAGCCACGGCGCCGACCGCGACGAGGCGCGGCGCAAGCTGGCCAGCGCGCTGGACGACGCGGTGGCGCTGGGCGTCACCACCAACCAGACCTTCCTGGCCAACTGCCTGCGGCATCCGGTGTTCGCCGCCGGCGGCGCCACGACCGCGTTCATCGCCCAGCACGCCGACGCGCTGCTCAAGCCCGACCCCGAGGCCGACGCCCGCGCGCACGCACTGGCGGCCGTGCTGCTGTACGCGACCGCCAGCGAGAACCCGCTGCGCCGGCACGCCGGCTCGATCGCCCACCGGCTGCCGATCACCTTCCGCTTCGAGGCCGACACCAAGGCCTGCGTCGCGCACCTCGCCAACCAGGGCGACCGGCGCTACGCGGTCACGATCGGCGAGCGCACGTTCGCCCTGCGCATCGTCGACCTCGACACGCACGCCGTGCGCTTCGAGTGCGACGGGCTGGTCGAGCGCGCGGTGCTGGCGCGCGACCGGCGCGAGCTGCTGCTGCAGTACCGCGGCACCGCCTGGCGCATCCAGGACCAGACGCACGCGGCGACGGTGCGCGCGGGCGAAGCCGCCGGCGACGGGCGCATCCGCGCGTCGATGAACGGCCGGGTCGTCGCGGTGCACGTCGCCGTCGGCGACACGGTCAAGGCCGGCCAGCCGGTGCTCACGCTGGAAGCGATGAAGATGGAGCACGTGCACTCGGCGCCGGTGTCGGGCCGGGTCACGAGCCTGTCGGCGACGATGGGCGAGCAGGTGACCGCGTTCCGCGTGGTGGCCGAGATCGAGAAGGCCGCCGACGCGGCGCAGTCGTGAAGGAGACGCGCATGGACACGAACAGGAAGATCCGCATCGGCGGCGCCTCCGGGTTCTGGGGCGACAGCTCGCTGGGCGCGCCGCAGCTGGTGCTGGGCGGCGACATCGACTACCTCGTCTTCGACTACCTGGCCGAGCTGACGATGGCGATCATGGCCGCCGCGCGGGGCAAGAAGCCGGAGCTCGGCTACGCGACCGACTTCGTCGACGTCGCGATGCGCAGCGTGCTGCCCGAGATCGCCCGGCGCAGGATCCGCGTCGTCAGCAACGCCGGCGGCATCAACCCGCGCAGCTGCGGCGACGCGCTGGCGGCGCTGGTGCGTGAGCTGGGACTGGACCTGAAGATCGCGGTCGTCGAAGGCGACGACGTCAGCGCACAGATCCCGGCGCTGCGCGCGGCCGGGCTGAAGGACATGTTCACCGGCGCCCCGGCGCCCGAACGCATCATCAGTGCCAACGCCTATCTCGGCGCGCTGCCGATCGCGCAGGCGCTGGCCGCCGGCGCCGACATCGTGATCACCGGCCGCTGCGTCGACAGCGCGGTGACGCTGGGCCCGCTGATGCACGAGTTCGGCTGGCGGGCCACCGACTACGACCTGCTCGCCGCGGGCAGCCTGGCGGGCCACATCATCGAGTGCGGCGCGCAGGCGACCGGCGGGCTGCACACCGACTGGGACCAGGTGCCCGACTGGGCGAACATCGGCTACCCGGTGATCGAGTGCGCGGCCGACGGCAGCTTCACCGTGGGCAAGCCGCCCGGCACCGGCGGGCTGATCTCGGCGGCCAACGTCGCCGAGCAGATGCTGTACGAGATCGGCGATCCGGGCGCCTACGTGCTGCCCGACGTGGTCTGCGACTTCCGCGACGTGCGCATCGAGCAGCTGAGCCCGGACGCGGTGCGCGTCAGCGGCGCGCGCGGGTATGCGCCCACCGACACCTACAAGGTGTCGGCCACCTACATGGACGGCTTCCGCGCGGCCGGCACGATGGTGATCGTGGGCATCGACGCGGTCGCCAAGGCGCAGCGCACCGGCGAGGCCGTGCTGGCACGCACGCGCGCGATCTTCCGCGCCCGGGGCCTGCCCGACTACACCGCCACCCACGTCGAGGTGATCGGCGCCGAGAGCGGCTACGGCCCGCACGCCCGGGCGCGCGCCGCGCGCGAGGTGACGATGCGCGTCGCGGTCAACCACACGATGAAGCCCGCGCTCGAGATCTTCGCGCGCGAGATCGCGCCGGCGGGCACCTCGTGGTCGCCGGGCACGACCGGCCCCGGATTCGCGCGGCCCAGCGCGTCGCCGCTGATCAAGCAGTTCGCGTTCACGCTGCCCAAGCGCGACGTGGCCATCCAGGTGACGATGGACGGCACCTCGGTGCCTGCGCCGGTGCCGGTCGACGGCGGCTGGCGCGCTCCGGCCGAGGCCGCCGACACCACCACCGCGCCGGCCCTGCCCGAGTCCGAGCGCCTCGCGCGGGCCGCCGTCGAGACGGTGCGCACGCCGGCCGCGGGCCATGCCCTCGTGCCGCTGGTGCGGCTGGCGTGGGCCCGCAGCGGCGACAAGGGCGACAACTCCAACATCGGCCTGATCGCCCGCCGTCCGGAGTACCTGCCGATCCTCCTCGAGCAGGTCACCGCCGCCGCGGTGCGCGACTGGTTCGCCCACATGGTCAAGGGCGAGGTCAGGCGCTACCGGGTGCCGGGCATCCACGGCTGCAACTTCCTGCTGTTCAGCGCGCTCGACGGCGGCGGCACGGCATCGATGCGCCTGGACCCGCTCGGCAAGGGCATGGGGCAGCAGCTGCTCGACATGCCGATCGAGGTGCCGGCGGCGCTGGCCGCGGCGCTGGAGGACGAGGCGTCGAAGCGGCAACGCGCGACGCAGTGGCCGTGACCGCCTCCGCCCCCGCACCGGCCTTCGCCGCCGAGGCCGGGCGCTTGTTCGGCCTGAGCGGCCGCACCGCGTTCGTGTCGGGCGCCTCCAGCGGCATCGGTCTGCACGTCGCCCGCCTGTTCGCACGCGCCGGCGCGGCCGTGGCGCTGGCCGCGCGCCGCGCCGACCGGGTCGAAGCGGCCGCCGAAGCGCTGCGCGCCCAAGGCCACCGCGCCTGCGCGGTGGCCCTCGACGTGACCCGCACCGACACGATCGCACCCGCGTTCGACGCGGCCGAGCAGGCGTTCGGCGCACCGGTCGACCTGCTCTTCAACAACGCCGGCATCACGCTGGTCAGGCGCTTCGTCGACCAGACCGACGACGACATCGACCGCGTGTTCGACACCAACACGAAGGGCGCGATGCGCGTCGCGCGCGAGGCGGCGCGCCGGATGTCGAAGATCCGCCGCGGCAGCATCATCAACGTCGCCTCCACCACCGCGCTGCGCGCCGGCGGCTTCATGGCCGCGTACTCGGCCTCCAAGGCGGCGGTCGTGCAGTTCGGCGCGGTGCTCGCGCTGGAGCTCGCGGGCCGGGGCATCCGCGTGAACACGCTGGTGCCGGGCAACATCGCCACCGAGATGCAGGACGCCTTCGTGCATGCCGGCTTCACCGAGGAGATGGTCCGGCGCACGCCGCAACGACGCATCGGCGACGTCGACGAGCTCGACGGCGCGGTGCTGCTGCTGGCGTCCGACGCCGGCCGCTACATGACCGGCGCGGTGCTCACCGTCGACGGCGGCCAGACGCTGGCCTGGATGTGACGATCACAGGAGACGGACATGGACTTCCCCAACACGCTGACCGCGTACCGCAACCCGAACTACTACACGCCCGAGCACGAGCAGTTCCGCGAGTCCGTGCGCGCCTTCGTCGCCCGCGAGATGGCGCCCTATGCCAACGAATGGGACGAGGCCGAGACCTTCCCGCGCGAGCTGTACCGCAAGGCCGCGCAGGCGGGGCTGCTGGGCCTGGGCTACCCCGAGGAATACGGCGGCACGCCCTGCGACATCTTCTACAAGCTGATCCTGGCCGAGGAGATGGCGCGCAGCGGCGCCGGCGGCGTCAATGCGTCGCTGAAGTCGCACACGATCGGCTCGCCGCCGATCCTCGCCGCCGGCAGCGCCGAGATGAAGCGGCGCGTGCTGCCGGCCGTGCTGGCCGGCGAGAAGATCTCGGCGCTGGCGATCACCGAGCCCTCCGGCGGCTCGGACGTCGCCAGCCTGAAGACCACCGCCCTGCGCGACGGCGACCACTACGTGGTCAACGGCAGCAAGATCTTCATCACCTCCGGCATGCGCGCCGACTACTACACGGTGGCGGTGCGCACCAACCCCGAGGACCGCGGCGCGGGCGGCGTGTCGCTGCTGCTCATCGAGCGCGACACCCCCGGCTTCACGCGCACGCCGCTCAAGAAGATGGGCTGGTGGGCCTCCGACACCGCGCAGCTGCACTTCGACAACTGCCGGGTGCCGGTGTCCAACCTGATCGGCGAGGAGAACCGGGGCTTTCGCATCGTCATGCGCAACTTCAACTCCGAGCGCATCGGCATGGCGGCCGGCGCCTACGGCCTGCAGCAGGTGTGCCTGGAGGACGCGCTGTCGTGGGCGCGCGAGCGCAAGACCTTCGGCCTGCCGCTGGTCGAGCGGCAGGTGATCCGCCACAAGCTGGTCGACATGTCGATCCGCATCGACACCACGCGTACGATGCTCGAGGACCTGGCCTGGCGCGTCGAGCACGAGGCCGGCGACCCGAAGACCCTGGTGGCGCAGCTGTCGATGCTGAAGGTGCACGCGATGCAGTCGCTGCAGTTCTGCGCCGACACCGCGGTGCAGATCCTCGGCGGCATGGGCTTCATGCGCGGCACGCGCCCCGAGCGCATCTACCGCGAGGTGAAGGTGAACATGATCGGCGGCGGGTCCGAGGAGATCATGAAGGACCTCGCAGCGAAGCAGCTCGGCTACTGACGGCCGCAACCAACGGAGGACACGATGGACCGACACGTATTCGTCACCGGGGTCGGCATGATCCCGTTCAGCAAGCCGGGCGCGAGCGCCCCCTATCCCGACATGGGCGCGCGGGCGGCGGCCCTGGCGCTGGCCGACGCCGGCGTCGCCTACGACCGGATCCAGCAGGCCTACGTCGGCTACGTGTACGGCGACTCGACCGCCGGCCAGCGCGCGCTGTACGAGGTCGGCATGAGCGGCATCCCGATCGTCAACGTCAACAACAACTGCTCCACCGGATCGACCGCGCTGTTCCTCGCGCGCCAGGCGGTGGCCAGCGGCGCGGTCGACTGCGCGCTGGCGCTGGGCTTCGAGCAGATGACCCCGGGCGCGCTGGGATCCGTCTACAAGGACCGCGCCAGCCCCTTCGACCGCTTCGACGCGCTCACCGACGAACTCGTCGGCCACGGCGAGATCCCGCTGGCGCTGCGCTACTTCGGCGGCGCCGGCCAGGCCCACATGCAGCAGTACGGCACGCAGCTGTCCACCTTCGCGAAGATCCGCGCCAAGGCGAGCCGTCACGCGGCCAACAATCCGCTGGCGCTGTTCCGCAACGTCGTCACCGAGGAGGAGGTGCTGCACGCGCCGATGCTGTGGCCCGGGGTGATGACACGCCTGATGGCCTGCCCGCCGACCTGCGGCGCGGCCGCGGCCGTGATCTGCTCCGACGACTTCGCGCAGCGCCATGGCCTGGACCGTTCGGTGCGCATCCGCGCGCAGTCGATGACGACCGACCGTCCCGTCACCTTCGAGGCGCGCGACATGCGCGAGGTGGTCGGCTTCGGCATGGCGAAGGAGGCGGCACGCCAGGTGTACGAGGCCGCCGGCATCGGGCCGCGCGACGTCGACGTCGTCGAGCTGCACGACTGCTTCGCGCAGAACGAGCTGCTCAGCTACGAGGCGCTCGGGCTGTGCGCCGAGGGCGGCGCCGAGCGCTTCGTGTGCGACGGCGACAACACCTACGGCGGGCAGGTCGTCACCAACCCGTCGGGCGGCCTGCTGTCCAAGGGCCATCCGCTGGGCGCCACGGGCCTGGCGCAGTGCACCGAGCTCGTGCAGCAGCTGCGCGGCACGGCCGGCGCGCGGCAGGTGGAAGGCGCACGGCTGGCGCTGCAGCACAACCTGGGGCTGGGCGGCGCCTGCGTCGTCACCCTGTACGAACGCACCTGAAGGAGGCACGGGGATGAACGCAGCAACGGTGGGCGACACGGTGCAGGACGGCATCCGGTGGCGCGTCGAGCAGGGCGTCGGCACGATCACGCTCGAGCGGCCCGAGCGTGCCAACGCGATCGGTCTGGCGGCCAGCCACGCGCTGACGCGGGCGATCCATGCGGTGCTCGATGCCGCACCGCGCGTGGTGCTGCTGCGGGGCACCGGCAAGATCTTCTGCGCCGGCGGCGACATCGAGGAGTTCGTCGCGGCCGGCGACGGGATCGACACGCTGGTCGAACGCATTCTCGAGCCGCTGCATCCGGCGATCGAGCGGCTGGGCGAAGCCCCGATGCCGGTGGTCAGCGCGCTGAACGGCGCGATCGGCGGCGCGGGCATCGGCGTGGCACTGTGCGCCGACTTCGTGCTGGCGGCCGCGTCGATGAAGCTGCGCACCGGCTACGCGGCGATCGGCCTGTCGCCCGACGCCGGCGCGTCGTACTTCCTGTCGCGGCGCATCGGGTCGGAGCGGGCCAAGCAGCTGTTCATGCTGAGCGACGCCCTCGACGCCCAGCGCTGCCTGGCACTGGGGATCGTCGACGCGGTCCACCCCGACGCCGAACTCGCCGGCGCCGCGGACGCGCTGGTGCAGCGACTTGCCGCCTGCGCACCCGGCTCGATGGCGCGGGTCAAGCGCCTGTGCGCGGGCGCATCGGCGCGCACGCTGGGCGCCCACCTCGCGCTCGAGCGCGACGGCCTGGTGACGGCCTCGCGCACGGCCGACGCACGCGAAGGCATCCGCGCCTTCGTCGAGCGGCGCGCGCCGCGCTTCGACGGCGGCTGAACCGGCCCCCTCCCCCCGGGGGGCGGCCCTGACTTGCCGGGCCGACCTCCCCTGTGGCAGCCTCCGAACGATCGAGACGAGATCCGACGGCCTTCCCGGCCGATCGGGTCCGCGCCGGCGCACGCCTTCGCGGCGCCGGTCACGCCCCGCATCCTCCGGAGGAGACATGACCCGCAGCAGGACCGGTTCCCGCGCTCCCGACGCCCGTGCCGCGTCGGGACTCGGCGGCAAGATCATGATCCTGGGGCCCGAACGCGTGGCGTACGCCGGGCTGCTCGGGGTGCCGACCCGCCGGTCCTTCGGCTGCCACACGCTGTACGCGGCGCTGCACGCGCCGCTGCGGCTGACGGTCGCCGGCACCACCTGGGAGACGCCCGGCATCGCGGTCGTGCCGCCCTACACGCCCCACCAGGTGTCGACCGCGGACCGCATGATCGGCGTGCTGATGATCGAGCCCGAGAGCATCGACGCGGCGCGGCTGCCGCAGTGGCTTCAGCCCGGCGCGTCGCCCGTGCCGGCCGCCGGCCGGCCGGTCGGTGAACGCGTGTGCGAGACGTTCCGGCGCCTGGTGCGGGGCGACTTCGGCCGCGACCTCACCGGCGTCGACATCGACCTGCTGTTCTTCGGCCGCATGCTCGAGCGGCGCACGCTCGACGCACGCGTGGCGGCAATCGCGTCGCGCATCGTGCAGCAGCCGTACGCGCAGCTGTCGGCCGAACAGGCGGCGCAGCTCGCCGGCCTGTCGTTCTCGCGCTTCCTGCACCTGTTCCGCGCCGAGGTCGGCGCCACCTACCGGGGGTTCCGCGCCTGGAAGCGGGCACGCAGCTTCCTGCACTACGCGAACGGCACGCCGAGTCTCACCGCGCTCGCGCTGGAGATCGGCTACCCCGACTCGACGCACTTCAGCCATTCGATCCGTCAGGTGTACGGGCTGCGCCCCCGCGACATCTTCGCCGGATCGCGCGACCTGGCGATCGTGCGCCAGCCCGGCGAAGCGATGCGGGTGCCGCACCACTGACCCGGCCCCGTGGGCGCAGCCCGGCACGCGCGCCGCAGCACCTCGCCCGCGCCCCAGCAGCGCCCCAGCAGCGCGCCGTGCCGCAGCGCCTCACTCGTGCCGCAGCGCCTCGATCGGATCGAGCCGCGCCGCCCGCCGCGCCGGGAAGTAGCCGAACAGCACACCGATCGCGGCGGAGAACCCGAACGACATCAGGTTGATCGCCGCATCGAACACGTACGGCACCTGCATCACCCCGGCCAGCAGGATGGAGGCGACGGCCGCCAGCGCGATGCCGGCCAGACCGCCGAACGCGGCCAGCACCACCGCCTCGATCAGGAACTGCAGCAGCACCTCGCGCTCGAGCGCCCCGATGGCCAGGCGGATGCCGACCTCGCGGGTGCGCTCGGTGACGCTCACCAGCATGATGTTCATGATGCCGATGCCGCCGACCAGCAGGCTGACGGCGGCCACCGCGCCCAGCAGCGTGGTCATCACCTGCGTGGTGCCGGACATGGCCTCGGCGATCTGCCGCGTGTCGAGCACGTTGAAGTTGTCGTCGTCGTTCTCGGACAGCTTGCGCCGCTCGCGCAGCAGACGCCCCAGCGCGTCCTTGACCTGGGCGGCGTCGGCCTCGTCCTTGAGCGACACCAGCAGCGTGTTCACCCGCGTGCTGCCCGTCACGCGCCGCTGCACGGTGCGCAGCGGCAGCACGACGACGTCGTCCTGGTCCATGCCCATCGCGGCCTGCCCCTTGGAGGCCAGCACGCCGATCACCGTGCAGGAGAACTGACGCACCCGCACCTGCGCGCCCAGCGGGTCCTGCGTGCCGAACAGCTCGCGGCGGACCGTCGCACCGATCACGCAGACGGCGGCGCCGGCGCGCTCCTCGCCGGGCTCGAAGGTGCGCCCGGTTGCGATGCGCCAGTTGTTGGTCTCGAAGTAGCTGTTGCTGGTGCCGGTCACGCTGGTCGACCAGTTGCGCGCGGCGTGGATGACGGTGACCGCGCTGCGCACCTCGGGCGCCACCGCGCGGATGCCGCCGATCTGCGTGGCGACGGCCTCCACGTCGGCCTCGGTGAAGGCCGGCGCACCGGCGGCCGACTGGCCCGCGCCCAGGCGCTGGCCGGGGCGCACCATCAGCAGGTTGCTGCCGAGGCTGGAGATCTGCTCGCGCACCGCCTGCGTGGCGCCATTGCCCAGCGTGACCATGGTGATCACGGCGCTCACGCCGATCACGATGCCCAGGATCGTCAGGAACGAGCGCAGCAGGTTGCGGCGGATCTCGCGCAACGCGAGCATCAGCGAGTTCCACAGCATCAGGCGGCCCTCCCGGTCGACGGCGGCGCGTCCGGCGGCGCAACCGCCGGGTTCGTGGTGTCGCTGGCGATGCGCCCGTCGACGAAGCGCACGATGCGCCGCGCATAGGCGGCCATGTCGGCCTCGTGCGTGACCATCAGCACCGTGAGCCCCCGGTCCCGGTTCAGGGCGGCGATCAGGTCCATGATCTCGCGGCTGCGCTGGGTGTCGAGGTTGCCGGTGGGCTCGTCGGCCAGCAGGACCTGCGGATCGGTGACGATCGCGCGGGCGATCGCCACGCGCTGCTGCTGGCCGCCCGACAGCTCGGCGGGCGTGTGGCCGGCGCGGTCGGCCAGGCCCACGGCGGCCAGCGCGGCCAGCGCCTTGGCGCGGCGCGCGGCCGCGCCCTCGCCGCGGTACAGCAGGGGCAGCTCGACGTTCTCCAGAGCCGAGGTGCGCGCCAGCAGGTTGAAGCCCTGGAACACGAAGCCGAGCCAGCGGCGGCGCAGGCGCGCCCGCTGGTCGCGCGACAGGCCCTCGACCGGCACGCCGCGGAACAGGTAGCGGCCGCTGGTGGGTGTGTCGAGGCAGCCGATGACGTTCATGACCGTGGACTTGCCCGAACCGCTGGGGCCCATGATGGCGACGAACTCGCCCGCCGCGACATCGAGGTCGACCCCGTCGAGCGCGCGCAGCTGCGCAGCCCCGTGACCGTACACGCGGGTCACGCCGCGCAGCCGGATCAGCGGCGTCGGCGATCCGTCGCTCACGGCGTCGCCACGGACTGTTCGACGATCACCGGGTCGCCGGCCTTCAGGTCGCCGCCGCGCACCTCGGTGAAGCGCCCGTCCGACAGGCCCGGCGTGATCACAACCGCGACGGGCGCACCGTCGCGCAGCACCCAGACCTGACGGGCACCGCCGCCGGACGCACCGCCCGCGCGCCGGCCGCCGCCCATCGGCGGGCGCGGCATCAGCCGGGACACGATGCCGCCGCCCGACGCACCGCCGGCCTTCGCGCCGTTGGCGGCACTTCCGTTCCCGGCGCCGGACGCGGTCCCGGGCGCGCCGCCGGACGCGCTGCCCGCCGACGCTCCGCTGCCCGACGCGCCGCTGCCCGACGGCGCGGCCGCGCCCTCCAGCAGCGGGGTGAAGCGCAGCGCGGCGTTCGGCACCAGCAGCACGTCGCGACGTTCGGTGGCCGTGATCGTGGCGGTGGCCGTCATGCCGGGCCGCAGGCTCAGGTCCTGGTTGCCCACCTCGAGCTCGGTCACGTAGGTGACGACGTTGTCCTTGGTGGTGGCGCCGTAGCCGACGCGCGTGATCGTGGCCGGGTAGCGCCGGTCGGGCCAGGCGCTGACCGTGAAGGTGGCGCTCTGACCGTCACGCACCTGGCCCACGTCGGCCTCGTCGACGTTGACCTTGAGCACCATGCGCGTGAGGTCCTCGGCCACGGTGAACAGCGTGACCGCCTGCAGCGAGGCGGCGACGGCGTTGCCGGGGTCGACCGAGCGCGTGAGCACCAGGCCGTCGATCGGCGAGCGGATCGACGCCTTGCGCAGATTGGTCTCGTCCGCGCTCAGCGCAGCCTTCGCGTCGGCCAGCGTGGCGCGGGCGGCATTCGTGTCGGCCAGCGCGCGCTCGAGCGCGGCCCGTGCGGTGTCGAGCTCGGCGCGCGACGGGACCTTGCCGCCGGACAGCCGCGACACCTCCTCCATGCGCGCGAGATTGCCGCGCGCCTCGGTGGCGGTGGCCTCGGCCGCCGCGATCCGCGCTTCGGCCGACGCCACGCTGGCGCGGGAGCGGCGGATCTGGTCGGTGAGCCGCGCCGTGTCGAGCTCGGCCAGCACCTGGCCGCGCACCACGCGGTCGTTGACGTCGACCAGCACGCGCGCGACGGTGCCGGACAGCTCGCTGCCGATGTTCACCGAGCGCGTGGGCTGCAGCGTGCCGTTGGCCGTCACGCTCACGCTGAGCGTGCCCACCCGCGCCGCCTCGGTGACGAACGACGGCCCCTTCCGGGCGGTGCCGCCGCCCAGGAAGTACCAGGCCAGCCCGGCGGCGGCCGCCAGCAGCAGCCCGCTCCACAGCAGTCTGCGCGGCCACGGCGAGCGCGTGCCTTCGCTGCCGATCAGCGCTTCGATGCCGCCCTCGGCAGGCTGCGTCCCGGGCTTCGTCATGGCTGCTTCCTCTCGTCGCCGGCGGCGCCGGACCAGCCGCCGCCCAGGGCCTTGTACAGACGCACGACCGCGTCGGACGTGTCGGCCGTGCTGGTGACCAGCGCGTCCTCGAGCGTCAGCACGGTGCGTCCCGAATCCAGCACCGCCTGGAAGTCGGCCAGGCCCGATGCATACCGCTGGCGCGCGAGCAGCGCGGCATTGCGGGCGGCGTCGACCGCGGTGGCGAGCGCCACGCGCCGCTCGCCGCCGACGGCCAGCGCCAGCAGCGCGTCCTCGACCTCCTGCAGCGCGGTCAGCACCGCCGACTCGTACTGGGCGAGCGCCTGCGCCTGCACCGCGCTGCGGATCTCGACCTGCCGGCGCAGCCGCCCGGCGTCGAACACCGTGGCGGCCAGGCTGGCGAACAGCGACCGGGTCGTCGCGCCGGCGTCGAGCAGGCCTCCGGGCGTGAGCGCCTGCAGCCCGATCGACGCGCCCAGCGACAGGCTGGGATAGCGTGCGGCCTCGGCCACGCCGACCCGTGCCGTCTCGGCCGCCAGCGCGCGCTCGGCGGCGGCCACGTCGGGACGCTGGGCCAGCACCGCAGCCGGAATCGACACCGGGATCCCGGCCGGGGCGGTCGGGATCGGCTTCGGCGCCGCCAGCACCGCATCGAGCGCCGCCGGCGGACGGCCCAGCAGCACGGCGAGCCGGTGACGGGCCTGCCCGAAGGCGGATTCGAGCACGGGCAGCTGGGCACGCGTCTGCGCGTGGCTGGCCGTCGCCTGCTCGACGTCGAGCGCGCCGACCAGCCCCGCCTGGGCACGCCACCGGGTGAGCTGCAGGGTCTCGGCCTGGCTGTCGAGGTTGCGGCGGGCCACGTCGATGCGGGCCTGCGCCGTGCGCACCTCGACGTAGGCCAGCGCCACCTCCGCCGCCAGCGACACGCGGGTCGACGCAAGCGTCGCCTCGGCGGCACCGAGATCGGCCTCGGCTGCCTCGAGCGCGCGGCGCCGCGCGCCGAACAGATCGAGCTCCCAGGCCGCGTCCAGGCCCGTGCCGAACGCGTCCGTGGCGGCGCGACCATTCGCGGCCGACGTCTGGGCCGAAACGCCCGCAGTCACCGTCGGCGCACGCTGCGCGCGGGCCAGCGCGCGACTGGCGCGGGCGGCTTCGAGCCGGGCCAGCGCGGCGCGCAGCTCGGGCGTGCCGCGCAGCGCCTGCTCGACGAAGTCGCCCAGCGCCGCGTCGTCGAACTGCCGCCACCAGCCGCTCAGCGCTTCGACGGACGCGGCGGGCGGG
>ENA-UPTA01000884-UPTA01000884.1-activated-sludge-metagenome-genome-assembly--contig:-NODE-884-length-34558-cov-6.884416_pt1 | contig 34558 bp, 31 predicted proteins | sample MGYA00238184_ERZ773361 | MGnify/ENA primary metagenome ERZ773361 (study PRJEB29100, sample SAMN05720205) | activated sludge metagenome | isolation source: anaerobic digester from wastewater... | reverse complement strand
TGTAAACACGAAACATGGCTTGAATGCAAAGTAATTCGCTGCTGCGAATACTAACCCTGATATTTTGGCAGGGTAAAACTGAACGTAGTGCCGTGTCCGATATCGCTGCGCACATTGATGGTTTGTTCGTGGGCCTCGATAATACTCTTCACAATGGAAAGCCCCAGGCCCGTTCCGTTTATCTTTCTGTTGCGGCTCTTGTCCGCGCGATAGAATCGCTCAAACAGACGCGGCAGATGTTCTTCAGAAATACCGGGACCATTATCCGTAATTTCCACCAGATACTGTTCATCCAGATCGTGAAAATAGATATCCGTTGTTCCGTTTTCACGGCCGTATTTAATGGAATTGGAAATAAGATTTTCCACCACCTGCGTGATGCGTTTCGGGTCGGCGTATACAAAGATGGAATTTTCATTGCCGTGCACCGTCAGGATAGTGCCCTGCTTCTGCGCGATATGCTGATACTGAAAGATGACTTTCTTCACCAGTTTCACCACATCAAAGGCTTCCTTTTCCAGCTGAATCTGTCCGGATTCAAACTTGGACACTTCCAGCAAATCATTTACAATTAATTCCAGTCGCTCGATATTGCTGTTAGCCTTACCAAGATAGGATTTGATAAATTCCGGATCGTCGAGGTTGCTGTCGAGTACGGTTTCAATATATCCCTGCGCATTGAAAATCGGCGTTTTCAGTTCGTGCGACACGTTGCCGACAAACTCCTTGCGGTATTGTTCCATTTTGCGGAGTTCGCGGATCTGCTTGTTTTTATTGATGGCCCACTCCGCCACATCGCGCTCCACCGTTTTGAGGATATTGCCGCGCCCTTCTTTCACTTCATGCTGAAACTTCAGCGGTTTGCCGATGGTTTTGTAGATGATTTTTATTTTGTTCAAAATAAAACGCACCAACACAAAGCGGATAATGAAAAAAGTGGTGATGAATATCAGCAGCGCGATAACGAAATAATACTCCGCGGGGGTGTGCAAAGAAAAGATGAAGTTAACTAACAAAAAGATGGCAGTAGATAAAGATGCTACTGCCAGACTTGTATAAAGAGATATTATATTTGGTGAAGGTGCTCCCCTCATTGTTCTTCAAATTTATAACCAATACCTTTTACTGTTTTGATTAAATCCTCGCCGAGTTTTTCGCGCAGTTTGCGGATATGCACGTCGATGGTTCTGTCGCCCACGATGATGTCTCGGCCCCATATTTCATTGAGGATTTCATCACGTTTGAATACTTTGCCGGGTTTGGAAGCCAACAGATAGAGCAATTCAAATTCCTTGCGCGGCACGGCCATTTCCTTGCCTTCGAAAGTAATCAGGTAACGCTCGCGGTCGATCTGGATATTACCCACTTCCAGGTGGGTGGATTTGGATTCTTTGGCCTCGTAGCGGCGCAGGAGCGCTTTCAGTCGGCTCACCAATACTCTTGGTTTAATCGGCTTGCTGATATAGTCATCCGCACCGGTTTCAAAACCGGCAATCTGAGAATAATCTTCTGTTCTCGCTGTCAGGAACGCGATGATCGTATGTTCGAACTGCGGCATTTCACGCATAGTTCTGCACGCTTCGATACCATCCATTTCCGGCATCATCACGTCCAGCAATACGATATCCGGCTGGCTTTTTTTGGCTTTTTCCAATGCCTGTTTCCCGTTTTCCGCCGTTTCTACCTGAAAGCCTTCTTTCTCTAAATTATAACTCAAGAATTCTAAAATATCCGGCTCGTCATCAACTACCAGGATTTTAAATGTTTTTTCTGCCATGTGCTTGTAAAGTTTTTCTTGTTAACCCAAAATTAACATAATTAATTGAAAATCCCAATTTATTACTACAAACATATTAACTTTGGGGTGTTTTCGGGCGTATTTTTTGTGATAATTATTAACATTTCATTTTATTTGCGTAATATTTGTCCATAAATGGCTTTTTAAGCTTCTTAAACCTACCTTATGAAAGGAATTATTCTCGCCGGAGGCTCCGGCACCCGGCTATATCCCATCACGTATGCTATCAGCAAACAGATTATGCCTATCTACGACAAGCCGATGATTTATTATCCGCTGTCGGTGCTGATGCAAGCCGGCATCCACGAAATCCTGATTATCTCTACGCCCCACGATATGCCGAATTTTGAGCGATTGCTGGGCGACGGCAAAAAATACGGTTGCCGGTTCAGCTACGCCATCCAGGAAGTACCGAACGGACTGGCTCAGGCTTTCGTCATCGGAAAGGAATTTATCGGCAAGGATAAAGTAGCCCTGATCCTGGGCGATAATATCTTCTACGGCTCCGGCCTCGAAGATTTACTGGTAAAAAACAACGATCCTGACGGCGGCGTCATTTATGCCTACCACGTTTCCGATCCGGAGCGATATGGCGTAGTGGAATTTGACGACAACAATGTGGCCATCTCCATCGAAGAGAAACCGACACAGCCGAAATCCAATTTCGCTGTTCCGGGTTTGTATTTTTACGACAACGACGTCATTGAAATTGCGGAAAACCTGCAACCGAGTCCGCGCGGCGAATATGAAATTACGGACGTCAACAAAGAATATCTGCGCCGCGGTAAACTGAAAGTTGGCATCCTGGACAGAGGCACGGCCTGGCTGGACACCGGCACTTTCGACTCACTCATGCAGGCCTCACAGTTTGTGCAGGTAATTGAACAAAGACAAGGACTGAAAGTGGGCTGCATCGAAGAAGTCGCCTACCGAAAAGGATTCATCACGAAACAGCAACTCCGCGACATCGCACAGCCTTTGCTGAAAAGCGGCTACGGACAGTATTTACTGGACATATTAAAGTAATTATAGAGTTATAAAATGGTAGAGTTGTAGAATCAATATCCGTATTACCAAATTCAACTAAACTGCATAACATTCACTCACTAATTCTCTAATTACACCATTCAACAATTAATACATGAAAGTAATTGTCACAGGCGGCACAGGCTATATCGGTTCACATACTATTGTGGATTTGATGGAACATGGATTTGAAGTGGTCTGCATAGACAATCTTTCCCGCTCGAGAAAATATGCGCTGAAAGGCATAGAAAAAATCACCGGCAAGGCGCCCCTCTTCTATCCGGTAGACCTGTGTGATAAGGAAGCTACTTTCGAAGTGATTTCCGAGCACCGCGACGCGGTCGGCATTATTCACTTCGCGGCATTGAAATCCGTGCCGGAATCGGTAGAGAAACCACTTGAATACTACAGCAACAATATCGACTCACTGCTGCATATCCTGGAGGCGGTGAACACCTACGGCATTCCGCATGTCGTGTTTTCCTCTTCCTGCTCGGTATACGGCAATGCAGAGCAACTGCCCGTCACGGAAAGTACGCCGATTAAACCGGCGGAAAGTCCGTATGCACATACCAAACAAATCGGCGAAGACATCATCCGCAATGCGGCTCCGGCCGGACAGGCCCGCTATATTTTGCTCCGCTATTTCAATCCTATCGGAGCGCATCCGTCTTCGTGGATCGGCGAAATTCCGATGGACAAACCCAATAACCTGGTGCCGTTCATCACACAGACAGCCACCGGAAAGTTGCCGAGGCTGACGGTGTACGGCAACGACTATCCGACCCGCGACGGCAGCTGCATTCGCGATTATATCCACGTGTGCGACATTGCGCATGCCCACACGCTGGCGCTGCAATACCTGATGGCCGGCAAAAGCGAAACGGCAGTGGATATTTTCAATCTCGGATCGGGCAACGGTGTTTCAGTGCTGGAAGCCATTCACGCTTTTGAAAAAGTGAGCGGTCAAAAGTTATCTTATACATTGGGAGAAAGACGCGCCGGCGATGTAGTCGCGGTATATGCCGACAACACGAAAGCAGCGACACTGCTGGACTGGCACTGCCAATATACGCTGGAAGACGCGATGCTGAGCGCGTGGAACTGGGAACTGAAAATGCAGGAATTGCAAGGAGAATTCTGAAAAAAACAAGAATGAAAAGATTGCACATTTTCGTCATCGCATGTCTGCTGACAGCAATGGCCACGAGTATCAGCGGCTGCAAACAAAAGAAAAAAACACCCCCGCGCCCCGTTACTTTTCATCATCTTTATCTCTACACTACCCAGGAAGTAAGTGATCCGCAAACGCAGGTCATCCGTCAGGTGCCACTGATAGAACGCAGCATCGAAATGGCCGACACGCTTTCTTTGGAAGCACAATTAAACAACTTGTTGGACACCCTTTCCGCCACCTATTTCAACGGATTGAAGGTATCGGCTGCGGTAGTGACGGACAGTTTACAGTCATCCATCGCCAAAATATATCTGCAGGAACCCGCGGGCTTTGTGATGCCCGACAGCATCGGCAACTACCGTAGTTGGTACGATTATTTTCAAGGTTCTTCCGGTGGTGAATATACGGGCATCGTACTCACGGAAACGGTCTTGCAGCGCGACTACAAAGGCGCGTGGATTCGCAGCGCGGAATTTTATTATCAGGGCAAACCCTTCGGAGAATGGGACCACGTGCTGCTGACCGGTGAATTAAAAAGATAATTCCGTTGTAATATTCCGTTGCATACCACCACTTATATCCTGTAGAATCAAGTGTTATGAAACAAATTGAAACGACGATACAGATTTCCGCACCGGCTGCAAAGGTGTGGCACGTACTCACCGACTTCGAGCGCCACCCGGAATGGAATCCCTTTATTACGGGCATCTCCGGCGACAAAAGCGTCGGCGGTACACTGCACATCAACATCCATCCGCCCGGCGGAAAAGGCATGTCATTCGCCCCGAAAATACTGGCGTTCACGCCCGGCAGGGAACTGAGATGGAAAGGCAAACTGCTGCTGCCCGGCATCTTCGACGGCGAACATTATTTTCTGCTGGAAGCGGTGAGTGAACAGGAAACGCGTTTCATCCACGGAGAAAAATTCAGTGGCATCCTGGTCGCGCTCTTTGGTGGCATGCTGGAAAAAACCAAAGAAGGATTTGAAGCGATGAACGCGGCGCTAAAGAAGGAATGCGAACGCGGATAAGCTAATAATGGCGGACGGCAGAAACTATTAACGGATAATTGTTGTTATAGCTGTATATAACAAATGTTTCATCCGTCAACCGTCTGTATGAAAAAATTTTTACCGCTATTATTCTTACTGTTGTCGCAGCAGCTATTTGCAGGCGATTTCATGCACGACATCGGCATTGGCTTCTGGTCGAAACTGCGAAACACGCGCTTCGCCACACCGACGAGCTACGGACCATATTTGCAGTACACGCCGCGCTACAATTTCCCTATCAAAGATAAGATGTCTGTGTCGCTGGCCTCGCCGCTGGCCTTCGGTGCGCGGTTCAATCCGGAGGAAGGCAATTTCTTTCAGATGCAGGTGCCGGCTACCTTGCTTTTTAATATCGGACATGCGGCCTACAAAAAGGAAGGTCACTACGATGTGGGCGGTTATCTGGGCACGGGATTTAACTATCTGTTCAGCGTCAATGAAGACCGCAGACAAAGCCACTACGGCCTGATGTCGCTGGCCGGCATGCGCTTCTATACGCACCATCACAGCATTGGCGTACACCTGTCGTACACCCGCGATTTCCGCTTTGACAATAACTTCGTGGGGGCAGGATTATTTTATACTTTCGGGTATTTTGAGTAGGCTTCCTTATACATCTTTCAAAGCCCCTTTCACACCATCACTTATAAAAAATCCACTTGGTGATTTCTTTGAAGGTGATTTTTTTGCCTTGCACCAGGATGCCGACTCTGTAGATTTTCGCGGCTACATATACCATCGCCAGCGCCGACACCAGCAATATCAGCATCGACACGATTTGCTCCCACCACGGCACCTGAAACGGAATGCGCGTAATCATGATGATGGGCGATGAGAACGGCAGCATGGAGCCCCAGTAGGCCGCCGCAGAGAACGGCTGTTCCAACGTCACCGACATCAGCACAATCGAAATGATAATCGGAATGGTGATGGGAAAGGTGAAGGACTGCGCATCGCTGTCGTCGGTCATGGCGGCGCCGATAGCGGCAAACTGCGACGCGTAAAAGATATAGCCGAAAATGAAATAAAAGACAAAACTGAAGAGGATGCGCGGCAAATCCAACGCCTGAAAGGCCGTACTGATATCCGCGATGATCTGTGTGCTCTTCGAAGCATCCGCCATGCCGTTGCCGGCCTGCATGGTCTGCACCGCGGCCAGCTGATCGCCGAGCAGAATGCCGATAAATGTCTGTACCGCCATCGTCAACGCGCCCCACAACACAAACTGTGTGAGTCCGACCGCCCCGATGCCCAGGATTTTACCAATCATCAGTTCGTATGGTTTCACCGTGGTAACAAGTACCTCTACGATGCGGTTCGTTTTTTCTTCCGTCACACTTTTCATCACCATTGCTCCGTACACAATCAGAAACAGATAAATGAGCAAACCACAGGCATAACCAAAACCGGCGGCCAGTTCGGCGCTGCCGTCCTGTTTTTCATTGTTAATCACTTTCGTGATGTCGATGTTTTTATCCAGCTTATCGATGATATCGGTATTGTAATTTTCGCGCTCCAGCACGCGTTTTCTGATTTCTTCCGAGATGGCCTTTTCGATGCGTTCCTCCGTCACCAGTCCTATTTCAGAACTGGCGTAATACGTGAACCCGAGCGGCCGGTCGAGATCTATTGCCGGAATGTACAACACGCCGTCGTAGCCCGCCGACTCATAATGCTGCAGGATGGTATCGAGCGGCTGCGGATTATTGGTAAGGTATTCAAACCTGAGTTTTTCGCCCTGATCGAGACCTCTGAATTTATCTTCAAACAGGCCGCTTTCATCTTTCACCGCGATGCGGAGTTCTTCCTGCGCTTGTGTGGCAATCACAATCATCGCCACCATGAATAAGCCGATCAGCACGGGCAGCAACAGCGTCAGCAGGAGAAAGGATTTTTTTCTCACCCGCGTCAGGTATTCGCGCAGCAGTATGTATCCGATTTTTTTCATGATGCGGTGATATTTACAGGGAGATGCTCCTGCACGGACTGGATAAATATTTCGTGGATGGTCGGCAAGATTTCCGCCACGCCCGCAATCTCCACCTGATGTTGCAGCAGCAATCGCAGCAAATCATTAGTGGATTGTGGTTCTTTGAGCTTTACAATCAGCTGATGCGGTTCATTGCTCACCAATTGTATGTCTTTTTCCAGCGCGTCGTTCCATTCCACCGGACGGCTCAGTTCAATGCGAATCAGGTGTTTCTTATATTGTTGTTTGATGGCTTGCACATTGCCTTCAAGAATGATGCGGCCTTTATTAATCAGGAAAATATCTTCGCAGATTTCTTCCACATTTTCCATGCGGTGCGTAGAGAAAATGATATTGGTGCCTTTGGAGTGCAATTCAAAAATCTCATTTTTGATAATCTCGGCATTCAGCGGATCTAGTCCGGAAAAAGGCTCATCAAGAATCAGCAGCGACGGGTCGTGGAGCACGGTAGCTACAAACTGCACCTTTTGCTGCATGCCTTTGGACAGTTCTTCCACGGTTTTGTGGCGCCAGCTTTCAATATCCATTTTTTGCAGCCAGTAGTCAATTTTCCGGCGGGCTTCCTGCTTGCTGAAGTTGCGGAGTTGCGCGAAATATTCGAGCTGTTCGCCGACTTTCATTTTCTTATACAGGCCGCGCTCCTCGGGCATGTAGCCAATCTGATTCTGATGTTTTTCGGATAATTTCTCCCCTTTGAAAAGGATGGTCCCGCTGTCAGGAAAAAATATCTGCGTGATATTGCGGATCAATGTGGTTTTCCCGGCACCGTTCGGTCCGAGCAGGCCGTATATTTTTCCGGACTCCATCTGCAGACTCACATCCTGCAGGGCGAAAGTGTCCTGAAAACTTTTGTGAATGTGTTGTATATCCAGCAGCAACATAGTAGCCAGCAAATGTACTAAAAATATGAAAGGAAATAAAATGGTTGCGGCCGCCCTTCGGGCGGCCGCAACACGCGTATCAGTATGGATTAATGGAAAAACTTATCGAAAAATCCTTTGTTTTTTTCTTTTTGCGCCTGCGGACTGAAATTCTTAGCGTTCTTCAGTTTTTCCAGCAAAGCGGTTTCCTCAGCCGTCAGATCCTGCGGCGTAAACACCTGTACTTCGACAATCTGATCGCCTTTTCCGTAGCCCTGCAGACTCGGAATACCCTTGCCTTGCAGTCGGAACAGCTTGCCGCTCTGTGTGCCCTTCGGAATCTTGATTTTAGCACTTCCTCCGATGGTAGGCACTTCCACCTGTGTTCCCAAGGCCACTTCCGCGAAATTGAGATACAGGGTGTACACAACATTATTGTCTTCGCGTTTGAGCTCCGGATGTGGCACCTCTTCAATATTGATGAGCAGGTCGCCCGGATATCCGCCGCGCACGCCGGCATTTCCTTTGCCATTCATAGATAGCTGTATGCCTTCGCTCACACCGGCCGGAATATCGATAGTGACTACTTCCTCTCCATAGACACGGCCTTCGCCGCGGCATTTCGTACATTTATTGGTGATTACTTTTCCTTCGCCTTCGCAGGTTGGACACGGTGAGGTAGTGGCCATTTGTCCGAGGAACGTTTGCGTCACTTTTCTGACAACCCCGCTTCCGTTACAGGTATTACAGGTCTGATAGGAACTGCTGTCTTTCGCCCCGATACCGGTACAGGCGTCGCAGGTGATATGTTTTTTGACTTTTATTTTCTTTTGTGCGCCGTTGGCAATCTCTTCGAGATTGAGCTTCACTTTCACACGGAGATTGCTACCTCGCTGTCCGCGGCCACGCTCACTGCGTCCGCGACCACCACCGCCACCGAAGAAAGATTCGAATGGGCTGCCGTCGCCGAAAATATCTCCGAACTGCGAGAAGATATCGTCCATATTCATGCCGCCACCGCCATAGCCGCCGCCACCGAATCCGCCGGCAGCGCCCTGATGGCCGAAACGGTCATAGCGTGCTTTTTTCTCTTCATTACTCAATACGTCATAGGCTTCCGCAGCTTCCTTGAACTTTTCCTCTGCGGCTTTATCTCCCGGATTTCTGTCGGGGTGATATTGCAATGCCAGCTTTCGGTATGCTTTCTTAATCTCATCCGCCGTAGCAGATTTGCTGATTCCCAGTACTTCGTAATAATCTCTTTTTGCCATTTGCTATATTGTATTGCGGCATTTCCGGATGCCGGACGTTTTCGCGTCGGCACCTTCCACGCTATCATTAATGTTATTTTCCTACTACTACTTTTGCATATCGGATAATAGTATCATTCAGCATATAACCGGACTCTACTTCGTCTATAATTTTTCCTTTTTGTTCTTCGCTGGCGGCAGGCACTTCGGCAATCGCTTCGTGGAATTCGATGTTAAATTCCTTGCCGATGCTCTCGAGCGGTTTCAATCCTTTCGACTGTAAACTTTTCTGGAGTTTTTCCAGGATGAGTCGGGCGCCACTGGCGAAATTTTCCGCATTCTGATCCTGCGCGTACGCTTTTTCCGCACGCTGAATATCATCCAGCACCGGCAGCAACTCGCGCACGATTTCCTGTCCGGCCACTTTAATCAGCTCCAAACGCTCTTTCGCGCTTCTGCGTTTGAAGTTATCAAATTCGGCAAAGAGGCGAACATACTTATCCTTTTGAGCGGCCAGTTCGTTTTTCAATTCGGTCATTTCGTCGGTTGGCGGCGTGTCCGCGGTGACTTCTTCCTGACGCTCTGTCTTATTTTCCGACGTTGCGGTGGCTTCCTCAACGGGTGTCTGTTGCTCGTTTTGCTCCATTTCTTCTACCATGATGCGTATTTTACAGTTTTATAAACAAAATGCCTGCCAAAGGATGGCAGGCGACAAAATGACATTTTATATTTTAATGCTGGAAATCCGGCTTATTTGGCCAACTTTTTCTTCAACAATGATTCTATCAGGCTGTGGTTCGGATTGATGGCAATCACATATCCGGTTTCATCAATCAGTACGGTTTGCGGAATGGAATTGATGCCATATTTTGCACCTGGCTCAGATGACCAGCCTTTAAGGTCGGAAACGTGATTTTTCCAAACCAGTCCGTCCTGTTTGATGGCGGCTTTCCAGGCATCCGCTTTCTGATCGAGCGATACGCTGTAGACGGTAAATCCTTTCACGCCTTTCTGCCACTTTTTGTTCTGATATTTGGTGTACAATGCCACCAAAGCGGGATTGCTGCGACGGCAAGGACCACACCACGACGCCCAAAAATCGAGCAGTACGATATTGCCCTTGAGGGAGGAAAGGGAAATGAGCTTGCCTTCCGGATCTTTGTAGTTCAGTTCGATGGCTTTCTGGCCTACTGCCGGCATCTGCGCACTGGCCGTGAATATCCCGATGGTCAGCATCAGCAAGGAAAAAAGATTCTTGTTCATATCGTTTGATTAGCCAACAAAGATAGACAAAATCTGTGCCTGAAATCCGGATTAACATTTATTAAAAAAGCGGATGCTGATTCTCAGCATCCGCTTCTGTATGTACTATTCTGTATCAGGCGGCTTCCACCGGTGTTTCAAGATTTTTCACGTAGCTTTCATCGAGCGTGGCTTTGTGTTTTTCCACCAACGGATTCATAATTTTGAACCAAAGTGGTGGCACCAGCGCCAACGGAATCATAGCCAGATAGCCGGATGGCATCTGCGGCGCATGGTCGAAGTGGCGCAAGATCTGATATTTTCTGCCGGCATTAAAATGGTGGTCGCTGTGTCGGGTTAACTCAAACAATAATATTCTGCCCAGTTCGTGTTCCGAGTTCCAGGAGTGATGCGGTTTCACTTTTTCATAAGCACCATTCGGCAGCAACTTTCTTTCCATGCCATAGTGTTCGATGTAATTCACTATTTCCAGCAACACAAAACCGATGGTGGCGGCAGCGATAAATCCGAGCATACATTTCAGTCCGCAGATGACATAGATGGCAGCCACGAACGCCAACTGAATCATCTGAAACCGCAGCATCTCGTTATGTAACGGGTTCCAGAAATTTTGCTTCATTTTAGTTAGCCGGTGGCGTTCCAGTTTCCAGGCATCCATCCACGAGCCGATGACCGTGCGCGGCAGGAAAGCGTAGAAACTTTCATTCAATCGAGAAGTGGCCGGATCCAATGGAGTGGATACGTTTTTATGGTGTCCTCTGTTGTGCTCAATGAAGAAGTGCATATATAATGATGTCAGCAACAGCATTTTTGCCATGATCTGCTCATATTTTTTGGTTCGGTGACCCAGTTCGTGCGCCACATTGATACCTAATGCACCACAGGACAAACCCATGCCCAGGGTAATCCCCAAAAACTCATACCACTGCAGTGGCACAGTATATATCGTGTACAGATAATAACCGAGAATAAAATACTGTAATGGCACCATGGTATAAATCAGGATGTCATAGTATCTGTCGCTGCGCTCCTCCGCTTCTTCTTCCTGCGTAAAGTTTTCCGTTGTGCCGGTAAAAATAAATTCCGCCACCGGAATAAATCCGTACACAAAACCAAATGCAAAGAAAGACCAATACCCTAAGTAGTGAAACGAAATATACATCAATCCCGGAATGACTATCAGCGGCAGGAAGTATTTATATCTTCTCCATTTTTTGTGAAGCAGTGACATTCCGCTTGCGGAAACCACATTTTCACGTTTCATCTGTACTGTACTCATATTGTTTTTTATTTTTGTAATGGAAATTTAGTCATAAAATTTTATAAAATCAAACTATTTTGATTTTTTTAGTTTAATTTTATGCCATAAAGTGATGTTTAATTAACATAAGTTTAGTGTCGCATGGGAAGAAATGCCGTTAGCAAAGAAAGAAATTCGAATCCGAAGAAGCGGGAATTATATATGGAGAAACTGACGGCTTCCTTTAAAAAGAATGGATTGAAGAAGTACAGCATGGACAACCTTGCTACCGAATTAAAGATCAGCAAGGCGACATTATATCATTATTTCAGCTCCAAAGATGAGATGGTAGAAATTTGCCTGATGCGTGTCATTGGGCAGCTGGGAGATTTTGAAAGCATCTCCAAGGACGACACTATTTCATTCGAAGACCGATTCTACAAGATGCTGCAGTTGTTCTCCGAGACATTCAGCGATATCTCCAACTTATTTCTGGGCGATTTACAGGATGAGTATCCGCAATTGTGGCAGCAGGTGCAGTTGTTTATCGACTATGTACATCAGGTGCTGACCAACTTCTACAATGATGGAAAAAAAGCCGGTGTTTTCCGCGATATACACACTTCCATTCTGGTGATGAGCGACCGCATGTTCTTCAATGCCATTTCCGATGTAGACTTTCTGCGCAAAAACAACATCACGCTCCGCTCCGCATTTGATGAGTATTTCCGGATGAAATGTTTCGGATTTATTCAACCTTCCACGAAAGACATCATGCGTTTATCCTGATGGTAAAAGTGGCTGAGAATATCGCTTCGGCGGGCACCGCAGGGCACTCGCCCGCAAGCTGCAGCGCATTCGTAGCGGCTGTCATCGGTTCAATACAAACATAAGGTTTTCCGGGACCTGCGGGCGCGTACACCTGCACAAAGGGATACTGCGCATCCACTTCCAACGCAACATCATCGAGGTGATAAGTGACTATCTTTTGCGTCGCAAACGGCAAACCTGTAAACCCATGATCAAACACTGCGGATGACAAAGAGATACGATGATTTTCAAATGGCCAGTAATTTTCCTTGGGCGATTTTTGTCCGTCCGGAATCTGCTTTTCATCGGTCAGCAACACTTCCTCCGCCGGCAACGAGAGTTGCATATCTTCTTTGTTTTTGAAAAAATACGGATGAAATCCGAAACTCACCGGCATTGACTGGCCTGATTTATTGTCTATCGTCACCTCCACATGAAGCGCGTTTCCCTGCAGGCGATGGCACATACGGATAACGTGTGCAAACGGAAAAACAGTGTGCCATTCCGCACGGTCGAACAATAGTTCTGCTTCATGGCAACTTTCATTTTCATTGGCATACAATGCCGTCGTCTTCCATGCATCCGATTTGAGCAAAAGGCCGTGCAGCGGCAGTCCGTTGCCGTCTCTGTATATCAATTGTTTTGATGATTCCGGAAAAAGATGCCTCGTTCCGCTGACTTGAATAGAATCATCAGCGAGGCGGTTCGCCCACGGATGCATAAAAGGGTTGCCTGCCAGTTTCGGGCTTTCCCGGTATTCCTGCAACGTGTATGGAAAATAAAGATATTCGCGGTCATTTGCAGTCAGCGAAAACAAGGTATTGCCCAATGTAACAGCAATACGCGCGGTCATTTGTTCATTTTGCAACACCACGACTTCCGTGTTGTCTTCCGAATATTGTTGCACCAGATTTCCCATTACTTGATTTCTTTTAAAAACAGCTGATCGGTGTACAGCAGGAAGCCTTTGACAGGCACCTGCCAGATATGTGTGTACGCCTGCATGTATTTTTTTAATTGTTCCTCGTCCTGTTTTTTGGGCGAACCCGTCTTATAATCTATCACCACACACTCATCGCCGCGACGTAGCACCCGGTCGGCGCGCAACTGCTCTTTGCCGTACCACAGACTGCGTTCGCTCAGTTGCAGCCAGCTATCGTCCCACCAGTTTTGTTGCTCAAAAAATGCCATTATCTGCTCCACATGCGGTGTCAGCAGGGCAGCTTCTTCCGGTGTTTCAGCCACCTCGCGCAGTGCCTTCTGTCGATCTTCCGGTCGGTTCATGCGCGACAATACTTCGTGCACCTTGCTGCCGGATTCCTGCGCAGCATTGTAATCACTTCGTTTTCTCAAACGCAGCTCTTTTCTGAAATTGCGATATGGCAAAGCACTGAAAATGCTGACATCCTGTGCATTCTTAGTGGATTTTTTTTCTTTTCTTTTCACCCCAAAGACGCAGCCTTCGTCTGTCTGCTGAGTTTCAATTTCAGTAATATTGTCCAGTACAAAAGGTAATAGCACTTTAACAGAATCAGGCAAATCACTCTTGGTATTTTTGGGTTTAACATCGGAAAAGACATACAATTGTTCTTCCGCACGCGTAAAAGCAACATAGAGCAGATTGACATTATCTATGTATGATGCTTCCAGTTCGGCTTCATATGCTTCATGAAAATAGCTGTCTTTCAGGGCAGACTGGGTCTCCACCGGAAAGGCTCTCAGCTTATCAAACGGCGGCTGCTCGCTTTTTAGCCAGATGAAATTTCCCGACTTAGGTTTCATGCTCCAATTGGCATACGGCAGTATCACCACCGGAAACTGCAACCCTTTCGACTTGTGTATGGTGTACAATTTTACGGCATTGATGCCTTCCGGTGATACGATGGAAAGATTGCTGTTTTGCTCTTCCCAGTATTCTAGAAAATCGGAAAGAGACGCGGAGTAGCGCTGACTGTGTTCCAACACTACATCCTGCATACGCCACAAGTAGCTATCCATTTTTTCATCTAGTGTAAGCGCATGCAGAATATGCGAAAGCAATTCATCCGCAGACATCGTGGCCATCCGCAGCGCCACCGAAGCATCAAGGCATTCCGGAAAATAACGTGCAACCAACAGATGGGCTTCCTCTTTGGCCGTCAGATAAGACTCCGGAGAGGGCAATTGATGATATCTGGCCAGCAGAAAATTCAGCTTTACCAAATAAAATCTGTCGGAAGTGTGGCGGATAGCCTGCATAGCCGCGATACACAACTGCACATTGAGCTGTTCGCTCAACAAAAGTGACTCCGCAGAGACGACGGGTATCTGCTCTTCTTTGAGTCGCTGTGCTACTCTGGCACCATTCAGGTTATCTCGAGTAAGAACGGCTATATCGCTGTAGCTGTACACACCGGATAATTCACGGATGGCTTTCACCACTTCGTCGAGATGTACATCATCCGAGCGCTCGGATTTCTCCAGATATTTAAATTCCACATACCCGGGCAATTCCGATCGGGTAGCCGCTTGTTTAACATCAGAAAGCACCTGCGAAAAAAGCGGATTGCGCAAAGCAATCGTTTCGCGCAGCTTGCTGAAAAAGGCGTTATTAAAATCGACGATATGCTGTGCACTCCGGTAGTTCGCCGACAAAGGCACTTCCCGGCGCTCTTTCCAGTGAAATTGCAAATCCTCACTGACACCATCCACCATCAGTTCCATTTTGCCACCCCGCCAGCGGTAAATACTCTGCTTCGGATCACCGACGAGCAGTACCAGTCCACCCACCTGCTGCAATATTTCGAGCAACAACGGCAGCACGCCTTTCCACTGCATGGCCGAGGTATCCTGAAATTCATCGATCATCACATACTTCAGGAAAGTCGCCGACTTTTCAAAGATAAACGGCATTTCTTCCTGCTGTGCAATGAGGCTGACAATATGGTTGGTATCCGAAATAAGAATCAGATTCTGGGCGGCCTTGTATTCTTTTATTTTGGCATTAATGACTTCTAGAAGCGCCAGCGCGTAAATATTTTTCAGCACAATATCTGCCGACACATAAGCTTGCTGATGCGCCTCCCGGAAAGCGAGTACCTCCCGGATGTAAGGTGCCAGAATGTCGTGCCACGCTGCTTCCAGTTGCTGGGATAGCGCCTTGTCTTTTTTGGTGGCAGCCGACAACAGCTCTCCGGTATCCAGCATCTTCTGTATATAGACATTCGCTTCCGGCGCAAAGGCGGCGGTTTTTCGGATAAACGATTGAACACTTCTGGCGCCCTGAAAATATTTGGTGATATCCAGTTGCTCCTCGGCAATACGCTGCTCTACGGCTGCGGTCAGCTTCGTCAACGTGTCGCGGTAGTTTTTGCGGATGCGCTGCAGTTCCAGCAGCACTTCCTTGTATGATTCAATATCAAATACCTGCTCGCCTTCCTGCACGAGCCGCTGGTATTCTTCCTTAAACAACTGTCTTGCAAATCCGCTGATATTGCGTTCTATTTTCCAGCTTTTGTCTTCTTCAATCTGATGATATACATAGGTTTCTATCCACTCCGAAAACGCGTCTTTTCCCGGATGATAATCGCGGAGCATATTGAGCACACCTTCTTCAAGCACAGCGTCCGTGTTCAGTTCAACTTCCATTCCAATCGGCAAATCGAGCTCCTTGGCAAAAGAGCGGATGATACTCTGGAAAAAGCTGTCGATGGTGGAAATCTGAAAATTGGAATAATCGTGCAATATCAGCTGCAGTGCTTTCTCCGCGTTTTGCCGCAGATAAGCAGAAATATCCACGCCTTTTTCCGCCTTTATCTCTTCAATGATGGTATTTTGCAGTGTTGCAATATCCGGCGTCTGCTGTTGCAGTGCCCCCAGGTATTCAACAATCCGGGATTTCATTTCCTGAGTGGCCTTTCTGGTAAAGGTGACGGCCAGGATCGATTTATAATCATGCGGATGCAGCAGGACAATTTTCAGGTATTCCTTCGCCAGTGCGTAGGTTTTTCCCGATCCGGCGGACGCTTTATAAATAACCAGTTCAGCTCCTTTCATGACAGCACTAAAATACACATTATAATCAGATAGGCCGGCCAAAAAATACTGCACATGTACACGAAATTATCCCAAAGCACTTTATTCAACAGAATTATTTTTATACATTTGGAATTCTCATTTATTCAGAAGTGGCATACAGCAGAATTTTTGATATTATTGAACATCAGGCAGAAGCATATCCTCTCGAGGTTTGCCTTGCCCGAAGAGAAGATAAGAAAACATGGAAGACCTATTCTACTCATGAAATCACAGACACAGCGCTGAGGTTAAGTCGCGGACTGCTGGACAAAGGCGTTCAGCGCGGCGACAAGATTGCCATCATCTCCACCACGAACCGGCCGGAATGGCATTTTACGGATCTTGCTTGCCTGCAAATCGGCGCCATCGATGTGCCTATTTATCCGACTATCAGCAGCAAAGAATACGAGTTCATCTTTAACCATGCGGAAATAAAGTTTATTTTCCTGTCGGATAAAGTGCTGTATCGCAAGATAGAAAGCATTCTGCCGAACGTACCCAGCGTGCAGGGCGTATTTTGTTTTGATGAAAACGACTATGTCACCCACTGGAAAACACTCTTGTCGGACAATACGGAAAGAGATGTGGAAATCAATGCCATCAAAAACAGCATTCAGCCGGATGATCTGGCCACTATCATTTATACATCGGGAACAACCGGCACACCCAAAGGCGTGATGCTATCCCACCACAATATTGTTTCGAATGTCAAAGATTGTCTGCTGGCGGTACCGGTCGGACAGGCAGATATCATTCTGAGTTTTCTGCCACTGAGCCACGTCTTTGAGCGCACGCTCAACTATACCTATTTTGCAGGTGGCGCTTCGGTTTATTTCGCGGACGGCCTGGAAAGCATTTCCGACCATCTGCAGGATATCAGGCCGCACTATTTTGCCACTGTACCGCGACTGCTGGAGCGGGTATATGAAAAACTGATTAAAAAAGGTAAGCAGCTGACGGGTATCAAGAAAGAACTCTTTTTCTGGGCAGTGAAACAGGCTAAAATCAACCCGTTGGGCAGAGAGCGCACTTTCACCGAACATTCCAACCTGCTTGTTGCGGATAAATTTATTTACAGTAAATGGCGGGAAGCGCTGGGCGGCCGCATCAAGGCCATCATCTGCGGTTCGGCTCCGCTGCAGGAAAGGCTGGCGACCATTTTCACAAATGCCGGCATTCCGATTCTGGAAGGCTATGGACTGACGGAATGCTCACCGGTAGTGAGTGTGGTACCATTCCGCAAACAGGATTTCAGGGCCGGATGTGTAGGAAAAGTACTGCACAGCGTTCAGGTGCAGATTGCCGCTGACGGCGAATTGCTGATAAAAGGGCCTAACGTGATGATGGGCTATTATAAAAATCCGGAAGAAACCGCGAAATCCTTCAACAGCGACGGATGGCTGCTGAGCGGCGACATCGGCGAATTTACGGCAGACGGCTTTCTGAAAATCACAGACAGAAAAAAGGAATTATTCAAAACCTCGGGCGGGAAATATGTCGCTCCATCACCGATTGAAAACAAACTCAAGGAATCCAACTATATTGAGCAGGTGGCACTGGTCGGCGATAATGAGAAATATATCTCGGCGCTCATCCTACCCAATTTCGACAACCTGACCGGTTGGGCGGAACAACGAAAACTCGACGCAACTGATAAAACTATCTTAACACAACTTCCTGAAATAAAACAACTCTACAAAGATATAATTACCAATTTTAATGTTAACTTTGGAAAAGTTGAGCAAATCAAACAATTTGAGTTAATTACGGATGAATGGACCCCTGAAAACGGCCTCCTGACAGCCACTATGAAGCTCAAGAGAAAAGCAATTAAGGAAAAATATCAAAACATTATTGACAAATTTTACTCTAAAAATCTGTAAGTATGCAAGTTAAAAGACTATTTGACGTATTACATTATCAGCAGCAGACACATCCGCAGGCAGTTGCCATTGCGAGCATCAAAGATGGCAACTGGTGGAAAGTTAGCACGGATGAACTCATTAATTTCTCCAATAAACTCAGCCTTGGTTTACTGAAACTGGGCATACAGAAAGGTGATAAGGTAGCGGTCGTAACTTCCGCCAACCGTACAGAATGGAATATCTGCGATCAGGGTATCGGTCAAATTGGCGCTATCAACGTTCCATTATATCCAACCATTTCCGAAGCAGACTATGAATATATCCTGAACCATGCGGAAGCAAAAATCTGTATTGTTTCGGACAGCAAATTATACGACAAGGTTAAAAACCTGAAAACAAGAGTAGCCACCCTGCAGGAAGTATATACTTTCGACCAGGTGGAAGGCGCGAAAAACTACGAGGAAATCATGCAGTTGGGCGAAGGCGGCGATGTGGCACAAATCAAAGCCATCTCAGACACCATCGACCCTAACTCACTGGCTACGCTGATTTACACATCCGGTACCACCGGCACACCTAAAGGCGTTATGCTTTCTCACCACAACATCGTTTCCAACGTACTGACGGTGAGAGCGGAACTGCCTATCACGGCGGGACATACTGCACTGAGCTTCCTGCCTTTGTGCCATATCTTTGAGCGCATGGTAATTTACACTTACCTGTATGCGGGTGCAAACATCTATTATTCCGACATTGACACATTGAAAGATAAATTGGGCACAGTACGTCCGCACTTCTTCACTACGGTTCCGCGTCTGCTCGAGAAAGTATATGAAGGTATCGTGAACAAAGGGCTTGCGCTCACAGGCATTAAGAAGAAACTCTTCTTCTGGGCACTGGAAATGGCGGACAAATACGATTACGACCAGAAACCAAGTTTCCTCTTCAAGATTGCAGACAAACTGATTTTCTCCAAATGGAGAGAAGGTCTGGGTGGCAGAATCATGGGTATCGTAACAGGTTCAGCGGCATGTCCGTTGAAAATGGCGCGCGTATTCTCTGCTGCCGGCATTCCAATCCGTGAAGGATACGGCCTGACGGAAACATCGCCGGTACTCACCTTCAACCGCTTTGTAGAAGGCGGCGCGATGCTGGGCACCGTAGGTATGCCCATCAAAGATGTCGAAATCAAAATTGCGGAAGATGGCGAGATTCTGGCAAAAGGCCCAAATATTATGATGGGTTACTACAAAGAACCGGAAAAAACCAGAGAAGTATTAACGGAAGACGGTTGGTTCAGCACCGGTGACGTGGGTACCTTTGTAACGAACAATGCAGGCAATAAATTCCTGAAAATCACAGACCGCAAGAAAGAATTACTGAAAACATCCGGCGGCAAATATGTGGCACCGGCTCCGATTGAAAGCAAGTTCAGAGAAAACTTCTTCATTGAACAAATCATGGTGATTGGCGAAAGCAAAAAATTCGTATCAGCGCTGATTGTTCCGGCCTATCCGGTACTGGAGCAGTTTGCCAACGAAAACGGCATTGCATTCACTTATCGCAACGACCTGATTGCTCATCCGAAAGTGCTGGCCAAATACCAAAGCATTGTGGATGAACTGAATCCTAACTTCAGCCATATCGAGCAAATCAAGAAGTTCAAATTGCTGACTAACGAGTGGACACCGGAAAGCGGCGAATTGACCCCAACCATGAAACTGAAACGCAAAGTCATCAACGAGCGTTATACAAAAGAAATTGAATCAATTTATAACGATTGATTTCATTAAGATAAGAAAATAAACTATTTTTAACGAGCCATAATTGGCTCGTTTTTTGTTTTGCATAAAAGACCATGAAAGCAACCCGCGTACTAATCCTGTTATTTTTGCTTTGGAACTGGCTTCCGAATGTATCCGCGCAAACCGGAGATTCCATTTCCTATCAGCAGTATAACGACTTGCTGCGTATTATTGAAAACGGAAAACTACGCCGCATCCAGAAACTGATTGACTCTGTGGGAATCGCTGCTCCCGTTCAGGGCGAGGTGATGCTGAAACACAGCGCTATCACCGTCAGCTACAACCCACAGCACCGACAGGCCAACTATGTGGTGCATATACTGCCCAAAGACATACTGTTCGGCAATTTCACACGCAGCAACGACTTCCGACCCGATCCGCTGCTGAAAATACCTGCTGCCGACTCCGCTGATTACTGGATGAGTGGTTACGACAGAGGGCACCTCGCGCCTTCCGCCGATTTTAAGTGGAGCAAAAAAGCCCTCAGCGAATCCTATCTGTACAGCAATATTTCTCCGCAGCATCCTGCATTCAACCAGGGCGCCTGGAGCAAGCTGGAAATGCTGACGCGTGAATGGGCGATACAGAATCAGGAAATCATCATCGTCACCGGTCCGGTGCTGCATGACAGCCTTCCCAAAATACCGCAGGGCTCGAAGCAATTATCTGTTCCTGCTCAGTTTTTCAAGATTGCGCTCGACTATTATCCGCCGGACTATAAAGCGATTGCCTTTCTGTATCCGAATGCCCCCGTACCACTGCGCTTACCGCAGCATGTTGTCAGCATTGACAGCATTGAACAACTGACCGGTATCGACTTTTTCCCGCAACTGGAAGACAGTCTGGAGCAAGCATTGGAACAGCAACATGCGCTGCAAGACTGGGAGCCTGACTATAAAGAAGAAATTTCCGATGAGGAATTGAAGGCGAAATCTTTCGGGAAAGGTAAAATCAATTCCTTTCAGGCTAAAGATTACATCGAGAAAGAAGCCTGTGTATGCGGCAAAGTGGTCAGCACAAAATACCATCAGAATGGCAGCAGCAACCCCACTTATATCAATCTCGACAAGAGATTTCCCGATCAGGTATTCACGCTGATTATCTACGGCAGTGCCCGCAAAAATTTCTCTTACGAACCCGAGACTTATCTGGTCGGAAAAACCGTTTGTGTAAAAGGGAAAGTCGGACAATTCAAAGGCACTCCGCAAATTATCGCCAACAGAGAAAAGGATGTAGAAATTCTCAAAGATTAACTACTTTTATCCTGCAACAAGTTTTTGGCTGTTGCTCTTTACAATGAAAACACACCTTTCTTCCATTATTTTATTGCTGATTGCGCTCGTCTGCATTAGTTTTCTGTATAACTATCCGGATATCTGGACGCTGCCTGCGCAGGGCGCGCATGTATGGCGGCAATCCGACTGCGTGGCAATGACCCTGAACTACCATCAGTTCGATCTGCCCTTTCTGGAGCCGGCCTGTTATAATCTGCAATCGGATGGTGGCCGTGTAGCCGGTGAGTTTCCGGTCTTTTATTTCATCGCGGCGCAATTTGATAAACCTTTGATGGCACTGCGAGTCATGCATACATTGCTGCTATTCGGCGGGATCATTGCCGTATATTTTATCGCCTTTCATTTTCTGCAAAGAAGACTCTTGTCGCTGTTCTGCAGTATCATCGTATTCACTTCGCCTCTATTGGTTTTTTACGGCAATAATTTCCTGACGGATGTACCCGCACTCTCCGCCGTGTGGATAGGTTGGTCGTTGTTTCTGCCGGGCATACAACGGGAAAAGCCGTTGCTGGTGTTCAGCGCGCTGCTCTTTTTTACATTGGGTGCTTTGCTGAAGGCAAGTCAGACGCTTCAATTGGTCATCCTCGCAGCGCTCCTGCTGCATATCGGCACTCAGCGCGCACGGGCAGCACTGGTGCTGATGACGGGCGGCTTCCTGCTAGTGGGCAGTTGGTATATCTTTGCCAGAGAATACAATCAGACGCATCACGACAGCTACTATTTCCTGAGTGTGGCTCCTATCTGGAAATTATCCTTGTACGAAATGGGACTCGGCATCTGGCGGATGGTCATTTCTTTCAGCAAGAATTATTTCTGGCGACCAACTTCGATTGTGTTGCTGCTTTCCTGTTTTTATCTGATTCGCAACTGGAAAAACCTGGATAGCAGACTACGAACGCTCATTACCGGAAGCATAGTGGTGACCCTATTTTACATTCTGGCATTCTATCAGAAAATTATCGGGCACGAATATTACACCGTATTTTTCTTTACGGCCATCTTATTTATAATGATTGGCATTATCAAAGTGTACAACCGGTTTCATGCAGAGAATGTATTTACACACGCGTTTATGTTTCTTTTCATTCTGGCGAATGTATTTTACTGCCGTTCCTATACTGCCGAGAAACTGCAATCCACGCGCATTCATCCGGTGCTCGCCGACAAAGGCATGCAGGATTTTATGGTTCGACATGGCGCGACCTCGGACAAGCACATCCTCAGCATACCGGATGCATCTCCCAATATCACCTTATCTCAGTTGCAACGGAAAGGATACACCAACTTCAATTTCGTGGATAGTTTACTGCAACAGCAGCAGATTGACTTTATCGTTTGCAGCGATACAACAGCAATCGCGCAATGGCAACCTTATCTGAAGGAATACAAAGGAAATTACAACGGTATATATCTGTACCGCACCAAATAAGATGTTGTGAATGGATTATTTTGGCAATTCACCGATGATGGTGATGCCTCCTTTTACTTTCTGTCCGAGCTGCACATTGATTTTGGTATCTAATGGGAGGAACATATCTACACGTGATCCGAACTTAATGAAACCAAAGTCAGCACCCTGCTCGATAGTATCACCTTCATTCAGGTAATAGACGATACGGCGGGCTACCTTTCCGGCAATCTGACGCACCAGCACATCCACACTACCATTGTCAATGACCAGAGAAGTTCGCTCATTCTCTGTAGATGACTTCGGATGCCATGCCACCAGATATTTTCCGTCGTGGTATTTGGAATATTTTACTTCCCCTGCGATAGGCGCGCGATTTACATGTACGTTTGCCGGACTCATAAATACAGAAACCTGTAAGCGTTTATCTTCAAAATATTCCGGTTCATAGACTTCTTCTATTACCACCACTTTTCCGTCAGCCGGGCAGATGATTTTGTCATCATCCGTGATGATATTGCGCTTTGGGTTTCTAAAGAAATAGGTAACAAAGGCAAAAATGGAAAAAGTAACGGCAAAAATGAACCAACTTACGGTTTTGCCTGCATTAAAAATAAAATTAGTGATCAGGTTAATCGCTAAGACGGCGAGAAATGTTCCTAAAACAATTTTCCAACCTTCTTTATGAATATAATGACGCTTCATACTGTTTATTTTTTACTGATTCCCATTTTTCTTCCATTACAAAAGACCGGGAAATAAGTCGGCCTCAAAAATAAGCATAATAAGTGGTAAACACCAATACAACATTAAAATTACAACCTTCGTTCAATAATTTGTTAACTTAAATGATAAATTGAACACGTTTCAGGGATATTTAACACAGAAAATTCACAAACCAATGAAATTCAAGCTGTTAAACTTAAACTGTTTTACCCTTTACATCAAAGGCATCCCGAAGTCCGTTTCCTAACAGATTGAAAGCCAATACCATGACCATAATACAAATACCCGGTGCCAAAGCCAGAAATGCTTTATCTGGGGTCAGCAAATAAGTTCTGTGGTCGTTGAGCATCGTTCCCCAGCTCGGTGTCGGTGGTTTCACGCCAATGCCCACAAAACTCAAACCGGCCTCAATCAGGATGGCGGACGCAAAATCCGCTGCTGCAATCACCATAATCGGGCCGATGATATTCGGCAGGATGTGTTTCAGGATAATCCGCGGGTTTGCGAATCCCAATCCGCGCGCCGCCTGCACATATTCCATTTCGCGCACCATCAATACCTGTCCGCGTACAATGCGGGCAACCTCCACCCACATCGACAAGCCGACCGCAATGAAAATAGCGAGGAAAGAATTGATTTTATCTCCGATGGCGAAACGGATGGCCATTGCCAGCAAGATGGTCGGCACCGCCCAGATCACATTAATCAGCCACATGATGACATCATCCACCCATCCGCGGAAGAAACCGGCAATGCTACCCAGAAAAATACCGATGGTGAGGGAAATAAGCACCGCCACCAAACCAACCGACAGGGAAACCCTCACCCCAAACAACAAGCGGCTCAGGATATCCCGGCCGTAGCCATCCGTACCGAGTCTGTATTTTTTGGTCACCAGATTTTCCGCCGTAATTTGTTTCTGGAGTGCCGCGATATCCGCCGTTTTTTTGTCACCCGAGAACGTCACAAAGGAAAGTTGTTGTCCGATTAGCTGTACTTCCGGCTCTTCAGCAGACAGTGCATATACCACGTCCGCCAGCGAAAATGTCATTTCCTGCGGCGTACGACCTTCGCCTTTGAAAGCCTGTACCACCATATTTCCCTGTCCATCCATCTTGTAACTGTTGATGGGAATCAGTTGATATGGGTTATCCTGTCCGAAGAATACTTTACTCAGGAAAGAAGGACTGCGTTCGTCGCGGTTCTTGCGAACCAGCAGCATTTGAGTCGTGAATCCAGGATTCACATTCGCGAGTTCCAGTACCTGATCGTCGGCATCCGGTGTTTTATCGGGAGCAATACTCGGCCCGAGAATGGCCAGCAATACCGCTATAATAATGACAAACAGGCTGACGATAGCCGGTTTATTCTTTTTCAGTCGTTTCCAGGTTTTTCGTAAAGGGGAATCGTGCGCACTCGCCATTCTGCAAAAATTTGGTTAAAGATAAGAAATGGCTGCGATATATTCTGACGCCTCTCTTTTCCTGCTTTCCAATCTGCAATTTGTCGATAACTTCCCCACAAAAATCATACGGTCTGACGTATCTTTGTGCTCCCATGCGAGAGCTATCCGAACTTAATGAAGCGCAGTTTGATGCCGTCACCAATATCCGCGGCCCGGTCATGATTATTGCCGGTCCCGGCTCGGGAAAAACGCGCGTACTGACTTACCGAATCGCCTATCTGATCAGGAACGATATTGATCCGTTTCGCATCATGGCGCTGACCTTTACCAACAAAGCCTCGGCGGAAATGCGGGAACGTATTGCCCATATTGTTGGCAGTGAAGCGAAGAATCTCTACATGGGTACTTTCCACTCTGTGTTCGCACGCATCCTGCGGGCAGAAGCCCATCGCATGGGCTATCCCAACAACTTCACCATCTACGACCCGGACGACGCGAAGAGTTTGCTGAAAACGATTATCAAAGAAGAAGGACTCAACGACAAAATCTACAAACCGAATATTGTTTATTACAGAATCAGCTCCGCAAAAAATGCGCTTTTGGACGCTAAAAAATACCGCGAAAATGCGGAAATGATGGCGGACGATGAGGCCAGTCAGCGGCCGAAAATCGCGGATCTGTATGCCAAATATCAGGAGCGCTGTTTCAAGGCAGGCGCGATGGACTTCGATGATTTACTGCTGAAAATGTATGAACTGCTCATCCGCTTTCCGGATGTTTTATACAAATACCAGCAACGCTTTTCCCATCTGCTGATTGATGAGTTTCAGGATACTAACTACGCGCAATATGAGATTGTGAAAATGCTGGCAGCACAACATGAAAATGTGTGTGTGGTGGGCGACGACGCACAAAGTATTTACGCGTTCCGCGGCGCCACCATCGAAAATATCCTGAATTTTGAACGCGACTATCCGGATTTGAAAGTATTCAAACTGGAACAAAACTACCGTTCCACCGAGCATATTGTCAGTGCGGCCAATGCGATTATCAAACACAACCGCGGACAGTTGCCGAAAGTCATCTGGACAGAAAATACGGGCGGCGAAAAAATCAGGATATACAAAACCGCCAGCGACACCGATGAAGCGCGGATGGTGGCGGATGCCATTTTCGAGCAAAAGATGCGCCATCACCTGCCACACTCTGAGTTCGCCATTCTGTACCGCACCAATGCGCAATCGCGTTCGTTTGAGGAAGCTCTGCGCAAACTGAATATTCCATATAAAATCTATGGCGGCCTGTCTTTCTATCAGCGCAAGGAAGTCAAGGATTTTATCGCCTACCTGCGGGTGGTAGTGAATCCAAATGACGAAGAAGCCCTGAAACGCATCATCAACTATCCCGTGCGCGGCATCGGCAGCACCAGCATCGACCGGCTGGTGGTGGCGGCAAACGACCACAACCTGCCGTTGTGGCACGTGGTGGAACATCCTGAAATCATGGAAGACACGCAGACACGTGCCAAGACTTCCATCAAGAATTTCAGCATTATGATTAAAAGTTTCCGTGCTATGCTGGGAACAAAAAATGCCTATGAAATTGCAGCTTACATCGGCAAGCAGACAGGTCTGATAGATGATTTGTTTAAAGACAAAACCGCTGAGGGCATCGCACGCTACGAGAACGTACAGGAGTTGCTGAACGGTATCAAGGAATACACCGTTGCGGAGCCGATTGAATATGCGGAAGATGAAGTAAAACCGGAAAACGACCTGGCGGCCTACCTGCAGCAGATTTCCCTGCTCACGGACATCGACGACGAGAAAGACGACAACAAGGAGAAGGTGAAACTGATGACTATCCATGCAGCAAAAGGACTGGAGTTTGAGAGTGTGTTTGTGGTGGGACTCGAAGAAAATCTGTTTCCGTCGATGATGTCGATGAATACGCGGGAAGAACTGGAAGAAGAACGCCGTTTATTTTATGTAGCGGTCACGCGTTCCAAGAAATTTCTGACATTATCTTATGCGTTGACACGCTATAAATTCGGACAGTTGAATTATCAGGATCCGAGTCGTTTTATTGAAGAGATAGACGAAAAGAATACCATTTTCTACGGACCAAAGGAAAAGCCGAAGCCGGCAGTGCCGCCACGCGACGAAGACAACAGCAAGTGGTATCTGAGCAAGACTTTTCAGAAGAAAGAATTCTCCCGACCCACCAAGCCTGCAGCCGCACCGCCGCCGCAACAGGCGAAGACACCGCCACCGGCCAACCTGACCAATATACGCAACGCAGCGAGTCAGAGTGCAAGCATCCATTCCGACCTGAAAGATCTGCAGGTGGGCATGCACGTGGTACACGAGAAATTCAATCAGGGAAAAGTGATGCAAATCGAAGGTGCCGGTGAAAACAAGATTGCCACCATCTTCTTTGAAGGCATCGGCAACAAAAAGATTATGCTGAAATTTGCGAAACTGCAGATTGTCGGATAATATTTTACGGCGCAGCCGTCACCAGATTCGGATTCGGTTGTTTCGCAAAACGGAATCCGTTATTGATGGCAAACATCGGATTGAAGACAGCCACAAAAGCCTTCTCATACCAGGTATAACCGTTGTTGGCCATCTTCACACTTGAAAAATGGAATAGCTCACCGAGCAGCGAACCCAGTATCGGCGTCACCATCATATCTTGTATACTTGGCTGTTCGATGCCTCCTTCGAGCAGATATTCCCACACCATACTTTGTCCGAAACTGAACAACCCGGCCTGCCAGAACGGCGCGCCCTGCGAACGAAGCGCATTGTAATAATATGCACCCTGATAAGGATGCCCAAGATAATTGATATACCAGTGGTCATCGTCCAGCACAGGTCTTTTGGTGAAAGTCGATTTGTAATTGTCTCTGTAATTTCTGATATCGGATTTTTCCCAGTTGCTGATTTTTCCGGGCAATACAAACAGTAAACCGAGTGTTGTGCTCTGAATACCGAGCACCATGCCTTCCGCCCGGAGGAACTTTCTACCGAAACAGGCTTGCTCATTTCGCAGCCACAATTGGTTGGTCATCGTATCACGGTAAGCCGGATACCATTGCCATTTTTTATTTTTTATGATTGCAGGTGCAACGGTATCCTGCACAGTTATCGTATCTGACTGCGCAAATGTATATTGAGCAAATACACACCATACAAATAAGAACAGGATTTTCAGCGATTTCGGGATATACATTTCCAAACAAAGATAATGGATCAGGCGTTCTTTTTAATCCGGAACACCCAGAATCGCTGCAGCATGAAATTAAACCCGACAGACACTACCGCATCTACGAGTAGTCGGCTGATTTTATAGTCCATCCCATAAAACTCCGTCACGACGGTTGTTCCTATACTTTTGAGCAATACACTACCCAGCACCATGACGGCAAATCTCGGAATCTGTTTGGATTTGGATTCTGCGGAAGCCTCGAATGTCCAATGTCGATTGATGGTAAAATTGACGATTGCGCCAATAAATCCACTGACAACAATAGAAAAAGAATAATGAAACAACCCTAGTTCTGTGAGCAGAATCATCACACCATAATCGACCATACCGCCGATGAATGCGGAAAGCTGGGCTTTAGCTGCTGTGGTAAGATGCTTTTTCAAAACAAATTAGCTTATTGTTTCAGTTTTCGTTCTTCAATATCTTTCTGGTCGGCCAGTTTCAGTACTTTCAGGGAATCGACCGTATTGATAATTATCAGCAATGCTGAACCAACGATACCGAACCAGAACAGGAAATCCGTGATAAATATTTCGAGGAACAATGACATCCCTAAGAGAATGCGCGTTTCTGTTGGTCCGAGTGGTCCATCCGCGTCAATCAGATAAATGTCAGTGATTTTGTAACGCATCAACGCCAAAATGTAGGCATGTCCGTATGTGGCCATGAACAAGAAAGCGGCATATTGACTATCCGGCAGGTAGAAGTGAATGGATAACGCCATCAGACCGGTAGAAATCCAGTCGAGGTTCATATCCAAAATCCAGCCATACCATTTTCTCGGCTGATTGCGATAGTAGGCCATGCGCCCATCGAGTGAGTCGCCCCACCACTGAATGGCAAGCCCCACGCAGGCCAGTATCATATAGTATTTATTTTGTACGGCCAGCAAAATAGCCACACAAGTCAGCAAACTGCCCATGAAACCAATAGCTGTCAGGACGTTTGGTGTGAAAAAAGGTGGCAATATGCGACAAAAAAATTCAATAACAGCGAATTCGGGCTTATGCAGTATGTTGGTTCTTTTACGGTTCCTTACCCGTTGTACTGCGCTTTCTTCATTATTCATAATACCCTATTGTTTTTGTGGAGCAAAATTACGGTATTTTTGAAAATTTTGCTCCCTGTATATTTCAGATTAACAAACCAAACAATTGAAAATCAATCAATTAACAATTTAAGATGATGATTTAATTATTGTAACTTAACAAATAAATGCAAAATCACAGAAACACAGTAACTAAAAACAAGTAGGAAAAAGACACACTGCACACAGCTGACTGACACATTTTATACACTACCGACATAAAAAATCCCGGAACGAGTCCGGGATTTTGTCAGTAAAAACTTGTTTTATATTAGCTGCCGCACATTTCGCATTCGCCCGGATTTTCCAGACTGCATACTTTCTGTGCCTGCACAAACTCATCTACGGTCATACCAAATTCTGCAGCTCTTTCTTCGATTGTTTTTTCTTTAATGGCAACAACAGGTTCTGCAAAAATTTCCTGTTGCGCACCGGCAACCTGTTCGTAGATAGGCGCTACTGCTGCCTGTTTTTCCACCGGTTTCTCCACTTCGCCTTCCACTTTCACCTGTTTCGCTTTCGACATATCCACGGTGAATTTGATTGGGTCTACGGCAGGACGGGAACGCAGGTAATACATACCCGTTTTCAATCCTTTTTCCCATGCATAGAAATGAGCGGAAGTCAGTTTTTTATAATTCGGACTCTCCATGAAGAGGTTCAAACTCTGGCTTTGGTCGATGAAAGCGCCACGGTCGGCAGCCATATCAATGATAGCGCGCTGTTTGATTTCCCACGCTGTTTTGTAAAGGTCTTTGGTCTCTTGCGGGATGCCTTCGATAGATTGAATAGAACCATTGTTGGCGATGATGGCATTTTTCATCTCTTCGCTCCACAATCCCTGGTCAATCAGGTCTTTCAGCAAGTGTTTATTCACGACCATAAACTGACCGCTCAATACACGACGGGTATAGATATTGGAAGTGTACGGTTCAAAACATTCATTGTTTCCGAGAATCTGAGAAGTAGATGCCGTTGGCATTGGCGCTACGAGCAAACTATTGCGCACACCGTGTTCCATAATTTCCTTGCGCAGTGTTTCCCAATCCCATCTGTCGGAAGGTGTTACATTCCACATATCGAACTGGAAGATACCTTGTGAAATCGGAGAACCCTGGAAAGTCTCGTAAGGACCTTCGACTTTCGCCATATCTTTTGACGCGCACAATGCGGCGTAATAGATCGTTTCGAAAATATTTTTGTTGAGGATACGCGCTTCTTCGCTGTCGAACGGATGGCGCAACATCATGAAAGCATCTGCGAGTCCCTGCACACCTAATCCAACAGGACGATGGCGCATATTACTGTTTCTGGCTTCTTCCACCGGATAGAAGTTGATATCGATTACGCGGTTCAGGTTCTTGGTAACGATATACGTGATTTCGTACAATTTTTCGAAATTGAACGTGTTGTTTTCTACAAAGCGGCTCAGGTTGATGGATGCGAGATTACATACCGCGATTTCATCCGGTGATGTATACTCCACGATTTCCGTACACAGGTTACTGGAACGGATAACGCCCAGATTTTTCTGGTTGGATTTCCTGTTGACATGGTCTTTGTACAACATGTACGGTGTTCCCGTTTCTGTCTGGCTATCCAGGATGTGGAACCACAAATCCTGCGCATTGATAACTTTTCGGTATTTTCCTTCCGCTTCGTATTTCAGGTACAATGCTTCGAATTCATCGCCGTAGGTATCTGCCAGTCCCGGACATTCGTTCGGACACATCAGCGCCCATGAGCCATTGTCACGCACGCGTTTCATGAATAAATCCGGAATCCAGAGCGCGAAGAACAAATCGCGGGCCTTCATTTCTTCTTTTCCGTGTGGTCTTCTTAACTCCAGGAAATCGAAGATATCTGCATGCCACGGCTCCAGATAGATGGCAAAGGCACCTTTGCGCTTGCCACCGCCCTGATCCACATAGCGCGCGGTGGAATTGAATACCTGCAACATCGGCACGAGTCCGTTGCTTTCGCCACCGGTACCTTTGATATAGCTTCCTTTCGCTCGGATATTGTGAATGCTGAGTCCGATACCACCGGCCGACTGGGAAATTTCCGCACAGTTTCTCAGGGTATCGTAGATACCTTTGATGCTGTCGTCTTTCATCGTCAACAGGAAACAGGAAGACAACTGCGCTTTCGGCGTACCTGCATTATATAATGTAGGGGTCGCGTGTGTAAACCATTTTTCCGACATCAGATCGTAGGTCTGGATGGCAGCGTCGATATTTTCTTTGTGAATACCAACGGCCACACGCATCAGCATATGCTGCGGACGCTCCACTACCTTTCCGTGCATACGCAACAGATAGGATTTTTCAAGTGTTTTGAAGCCGAAGAAATCATAATTGTAATCGCGGTGATGAACAATAGCCGCATCGAGGCGGTCTCTGTTCGCCATGATGATTTCATATACATCATCCGCAATCAGTGGCGCGAGTTTATTGGTTTTCGGATCAACATAAGTATATAATTCCTCGATGATACGGGAAAAATTCTTCTTGGTATTTTTATGAAGATTGGACACCGCAATACGTGCCGCCAACACGGCATAATCCGGGTGTGCGACAGTCATATTGGCACTCGTGCGTGCCGCCAGTTCATCCAGCTCAGTGGTGGTCACCCCATCATACAAACCCTGAATCACTGCCTGTGCCACTCTATGCGGCACCACAAAAGTGGCATTCAGTCCGAAGGAAAGTTTGCTGATGCGCGCTGTAATCTTATCGAAGTGGACAGGCTCCTTTCTGCCATCACGTTTAATTACGAACATATCTTATAGTTTTTTGGTTTTTTATTAAAAATCATCATCAAAATCAATCACCACTTTTTTCTCTCCTGCTTCCATTCCCGCTTTTCCGTATTCGGTTGGGCGCTCTTCAAAGAAATTGGTTTTTCCCTGCGTAGAGATTTTCTCCATGAACGGAAACGGATTGGTCGCATTGTACACTTTCGGATACCCTAAAGCCACGAGCAGTCGGTCAGCCACGAACTCGATGTATTCGCACATCAGGCTGGCATTCATACCGATGATGGATACCGGCAATGAGTCTTTCACAAATATTTTTTCACACTCCACGGCATCGCAGATAATCTGGTAGATTTCCTCTTTACTGAGTTTATTTTCCAGCATAGAATACAGCAAGCACGCGAAATCGCAGTGCATGCCTTCATCGCGACTGATGAACTCGTTGGACTTACCCAGACCTTTCATCATACCTCTGTCGGTGAGCCAGAAAATGGAGCAGAAGCTGCCACTGAAGAAGATGCCTTCCACGGCGGCGAATGCCACGAGACGGTGCGCAAAAGAAGGTGCACTGTCAATCCATTTCAGCGCCCATTTGGCTTTCATCTGTACACAGTCGAGTGTTTCGATGGCATTGAACATCTTATCTTTTTCTGACGGATCTTTGATAAAAGTATCGATCAGCAGCGAGTACATTTCTGAGTGTACATTTTCGATAGCTACCTGAAACCCGTAGAAACAACGCACTTCCGGAATAGTCACATCCTGCATGAAGTTCACCACGAGATTTTCATTAACGATACCATCGCTGGCCGCGAAAAATGCCAATACATGTTTGATAAAATGGCGTTCGTTGTCTGTCAGTTTCTTTTCCCAATCCACCACATCCTGGCTCAAATCCACTTCCTCTGTTACCCAGAAACTGCGTAAGGCGGTTTTATACATCGACCATACTTTGTCGTGTTTGATGGGAAAAAGGACGAAGCGATTGTCACTTTCCTGCAAAATTTTTTCAGTAGCCATTAATGTGTCCATTCTACAAATAATTTAGTAAATAAAAAAAGTTACCTTGAAATAAGGATTTCTATGTTTCTCCTTTCGACATCTTAAAGCTACTCCAAACCATTTGTTTAAACAATTTCAACTTTTCCACATGAGTGCAATACTCAATGTTAACTCAATTGATTATCAGTATTTTGTATTAAATATGAAAGACGTGAAAAAGTATCAACAACAGGGTGTTGGAAACGTGAATAAAATGCGAAAAAAAAAGTTGAAAAATTATTCGCGGAGTTGAGAGTCAATAAATATGGTCACTGGCCCGTCATTGAGCAGTTCGACCTGCATATCGGCGCCGAATTCTCCGGTGGCTACCTTTTTTCCGGTAATACTTTCCATCTGTGCGACCAACTGCTCGTAGATGGGAATGGCATGTTCCGGCCTGGCGGAGCGCAGAAAACTCGGCCTGTTTCCTTTTTGGGTAGAGGCGTAGAGTGTGAACTGCGACACCACCATCAGATCACCGTTGACATCCTGCAAAGACAAGTTCATTTTTCCTTCACTATCCGAAAAAATGCGCATTTGCACTATCTTTTTGGTCATCCAGTCGAGGTCGGCAGCCGTGTCGCCGGCTTCGATGCCCAGCAGCACGAGCAGCCCCTGCTGTATCTCACTTTTACGAACACCGCCGATGGTGACGGAGGCGTGTTTTACTCTCTGAATAATTGCGCGCATAAGACAGAATTAGGAGTGGAAAAATACGGAATGATAGCGACATATCGCGCTGATAGTGAGAAAGCACAACACCTATCGTATTTTCATAAATTACACGTACCTTTGTTCTATCTATAATTTATCTAAACATGTACGAAGATTTAGCACCCAAAGAATTTTTAGCGGCCTACAAGGCGAGTGACAATGCCGTTTTACTGGATGTACGCACAGCCCCGGAAATCGCGGAAGACAACATTGAAGGTCATATTGCCATCGATATCATGCAGCCGGGCTTCACGGAAAAAGTGGCGCAACTGGCGAAAGATAAAACCTATTTTATTTACTGCAGAAGCGGCAACCGCAGCGGACAGGCCTGCCGATACATGGCGACACAAGGCTTCGGCAAACTGTACAACCTGAAAGGCGGCATGTTGGCCTGGGCGGTGACTGACTTCGAATAATACCATGCCTGATTTTGACTTTCTGTCGTCGCTCACGCTCGAGAATGAGCGGGTGCTGCTGCGTCCGCTCCGTGCGGAGGATCACGCGCTGCTGCTGTCTGTAGCCTGCGAAGATGAGTCGCTGCTACGCTATGGCTCCAGACACATCCACACGCCGGAATTACTCGAAGTTTACATTGCCGACGCGCTGAGCAACCGCGAGAAAGAAATGCGCTATCCTTTTATTGTTTTTGATAAGACCTCG
>ENA-UPTA01000882-UPTA01000882.1-activated-sludge-metagenome-genome-assembly--contig:-NODE-882-length-34575-cov-170.527578_pt1 | contig 34575 bp, 29 predicted proteins | sample MGYA00238184_ERZ773361 | MGnify/ENA primary metagenome ERZ773361 (study PRJEB29100, sample SAMN05720205) | activated sludge metagenome | isolation source: anaerobic digester from wastewater... | reverse complement strand
TCGTTCGGATGGCTTACTGGGCTGGCTTTCAGTTATGTCGATCTATCCCGAGCATGTCGCACTGACTCTGACTTTTGGCCCAAGAATAATGGCAGGTAAATGTGTGTGTGCCAGCTGACTACCTTTCGAAGTAGATTATGGTTCCGAACTGCTTACCAACATCAAAGCCAGAGTCGAAACTATGTTTATTATGCTTGAGCCTTTCGAAGTGGCTAAATAAGTAGAGCAGTATTTCGCCATCAAATAGGGGCCGGTGAGATTGACCTCGATTACTTTCCTCCAATCATCTGCTGACCTCTCTAGAAGTGTCCCGGTCCATCCTATCCCCGCATTGTTTATGAGAACGCCTATCGATCCAGATAGTCCCACCGTACCAGTAACAACTCTCATTACATCATCTTCAGAAGAAACATCTCCATAAATAAACGTCGCTCGGCCTTCGTCGGAAATCATCTGGCTCACCAAGCGATTCCCAGCTTCCACATCGATATCCATAATCGACACAAATGCACCACATCTCGCGAAACCAACGGATATTGTTTTCCCGATTCCTTTGGATTCACCAGTGACAAGCACGGTTTGTTCAAGAATCTCAAAACGCACCCCCAAAGGTTCCCTAAAGAACCATCTCAACAAAGCTAAACTCCGGTCAACCTCTCTGCCTGAATCGTTGCGCACTTCTCAATCGCCGTAAGCTTTACTTCCTGCTCCTCAAAAGTCTCCGCAATCGCATGATAATGATCGTAAGTCCTTTTCCAACATATCGAAGCCTTAACTGGATCACTTTCATTACGCGCTATTTTCTCCAGGGTCATTCCTTTGACAAGCCACAGAGATATGTCATCAGCCTTCAATCTCAACCCCTCTTCGAAGACTTCAAGTGCTTTGTAGGGTTCTTCAAGACGATCCCGAAGCAAGGCTCCCAGCTTCCTAATGTATAACAGCTTCTCCTCAGGAGACTCAAGAATGTCAATAATTCTTTCGTAATCACAGGCGAGTTTTCTTAGAAGCTCCTCGCCCGAATCTCTTTTCCTCGCTTTAAACTCGTAGTTAGCAATGCTTTTCTTAAGAAATTCAAGGTAATCTGATTCACCAGAAAAATCGGAGTCGTATCTTTTATCCGATATCGACTGTCCCAATATTCGAAGCTTTTCTATCAAAGCTCTTTTGATTTCTTCTTCTTGTATCTTCGGAAGAATGAGATCTAGTTTGTCAAGAAGAGTCACTTCATTTCCCTTGAAATAAACTACAAAGCGGTCAAAACAATCCGATAATTTCTTTGCGATTCCATCTAAATCTTCACTGGAAAGCATAAGATCAATATACTTCACCGCAAGGTTGGAAAGTAATTGTTCGTCTTGAATCAGCGATTTTGAAGAGTCTAAGGCTCTCTCGAGAAGGCGAAGCTGATCGACTCTAGAGATCTCTCCGACTTCCGAAATTGTTGAAATGTACATCTCTCGTAGCCGCACAAGCCTACCGGGCTCTTCGTTATAAAAAGCTTTCTCAAGCCTCCCAAGAGCAATTTCGACAAATAATGCTTTCGAAGAGATCCTGTAACAGCTTAAGGCGAACTTAATGGCGGCCTCAGGTTGGTCCTCAAAGAAGACCGATATAAATTCTTCCCAGAGACCTCTATCAAATTCGCAGGCAAACTTCTCGATTTCTCGGGCAAAAGAGTTTTTCGAGGACCCGTCAATCTTCTCAAAGGTTGAGATAAGGTCTTCAAATGACTCAGGATCTTTGAGAAATGCAAGCCTTTCTAGTGCAGCCTTCATAGCGCCTTCATTATCTCCTTTTTCTCTCTTCAAATTCCAGAGTTCATACAGGAACCTACCTTTTTCCTCTTCTCGAGATTTCGGAATCCTTCTTTCTATCTTAGTAATCCTATTCTCTCTTCTTCTATCATTAATCTTCTTAAAGAACATCATATCCTCCAGCAACAAGGGAATGAATAGCTCCTATAAAAGGATACCAGAAAACCTCGTCAGGAGAACGTTGGCTTATCCTAAGGAGCGGTTACTCAAAAGCGAGTCGGCCTTCTGTGAAAGAACAAAAGATTACACCGAGACAGACGAGGAATCTACATCCAGAATCAAATCGATCAGGGATCTGCTCCATTCAATCTTGTAACCCCAAATTGTCTTCTGAAGGAAGTAAATCCGCGCTCCTCTGAACTCTCTGAAGGCACTCTCTTCGGAAACTTCAGGGACAAATATCAGGCAGTAACTTTCAGGATCATCCTTCAGTCCGTAGAGAGCGAGAAAAGTATCATACTCTGGATCGTCTTGAGTATATATCGATCCCGATAATCCTTCTGTGAACCAGACGCCTGAACTTTGGGCATACTGTAGATAATACTTCTCAATAATTGACCAATACTTATGGAAGTCAAATATCAGATTCCTCATGTCTCCTTCAAGCTCGACAATGGCTACCTTTCTCAGCGACACAATTTCATCTTCACTCAATCCGGCTTCAAGGCCGGAATCTTGCTGAAGACGAATTTGATTTGCATAGTCGATCATTGCCCTCTCATATTGCAGGAAGACTTGATATGGACTCCTGAAGAAGTTGAATCCCCAGATGTATGAGACCGCTAGAAATCCTGTAAGAACTATAAGAAAAGGCAGCCTGAGTCTCAAAGAAATTCACCACCCGGTTTCACCACATAATCAAAGATATCACATGTCATCGAACCATGAATGCATGAAGACCCCTTCCCACAAAAGAAACTGTTATGTTGTATTATTATCACTGACCGGCAGATTGGAAGGGAAATGTATGCTGATTACTCTGAGCAAAGTTGGACACGATTATGGTCAAGACTTCCTCTTTGACGAAGTCTCAACCTCGATAGATAGGAAAGATAAGACAATACTTCTTGGAAAAAACGGAAGCGGAAAATCAACCCTCATGAGAATAATTTCCGGTGATCTTTTGCCGTCTGAGGGAGAGGTTTTCCTCTCCACAAACGTGAGAATTGGTTATCAAATACAGAATAGAATACCCAACTCTGAGTTGACTCTTATGGAGTACTACATGCAGGACAAATCTAGTGTCCTTCCCGACACCGAAGAATACTATTCCTTCGACAGAAGAGTGAGGAGTATCCTCGTAGGGCTCGAATTCGGCGAGGAAGATTGGGAAAGACGTCTCGAAACCTTCAGTGGTGGCGAACTAACCAGGATCTCTCTTGGAAAGCTTTTCCTGGTTGATTACGATCTACTGCTCTTGGATGAACCTACAAATCATCTCGATCTCGAATCGACTGAATGGTTAGTAAGCTTCTTAAAGAATTACAAAGGAGCTCTACTTGTCGTTACTCACGACAGATACTTGATTAGAAACGTTGGTAATCGCTTCTGGGAGCTGAACGGCGGCTCGCTTTGGGATTTCTCCGGACCTTATGACAGATATCAGGCAGATAGAGAGATTATGTTAAAGAGCGGCCTGAGAACACGGGATAATCTTTCAAAAGAAATCGAAAGACTTGACTCTGTCGCAAAACGCTACAGATTGTGGGGGCAGGAAAAATTCATCAAGCAGGCGATCAACAAAGAAAAACAAAGGGACAGACTAATCGAACAGCTCGAATCGATAGATCTCCCAGATGAAGAAATCAGAGGAACAAAATTCCGGCTACCACAACCAGATAGAACCGGTTACTCAGTTTTGAAGATCGAAAAATTGTCATTCGGCTTTGGCAGCAAGAATCTTTTCAGCAGCGCCACCACAGAAATACACAGGAGAGATAAGATCGGCCTTCTCGGCCCAAATGGCAGCGGGAAGACAACACTCTTGAAGATAATTACTGGGAATTTAAAGGGATACTCGGGTGAAGTTACCTGGGGCCACAACGTCCGTTGGGGCTATCTTTCTCAGCTGACCGAGGATCTAAATCCGTCAAACGATGTGCTCACGGAAATCTGGCAATTGATGAGGGGGCAACCAGATTACGAAGTTAGAAAGTACATGGGAAGGTTTGGATTTCCCGGCGACGATGTTTTTAAACCAGTACACACCTTGAGTGGTGGAGAAAAAACGAAACTTGCGCTTGCGAAACTGATATTATCGCGTCCAAACGTTTTGGTCATGGATGAACCGACGAACAATCTCGACATCTGGTCCATTGAAAGCCTTGAACAGGTGCTGAAAGAATACGAAGGCTGCATAATTCTTGTTTCTCACGACAGAGAATTCGTACAGAATATTTGTGATCGTTTCTTGATGATCGATAGGCATAAGTTGAAGAGTGTATCCACTGTTGAAGAGTATTTGAGTAGAAATCAAAGCTATACCGGTTCGGTGGGTAATGATGACGCGCGAGTCAGCTTTCAAGAAAGAAGGAGATTATCCAACAAGAAGAAGTCGATCATTGAAAAGTTGCAACAATTGGATGCTGAAGAAGAAGCTCTGTCCAATAGTCTGGAAGAGATTCATGCAAGAATGGGGCTTTACGCTAGTGATTACGAGAGGCTTCAAGAATTTCAGAACACTTTGAATCAGGCCGAAGAGAGGATTCTTGAGATTCTTGAAGAAAGAGAGATCCTGGAACACGACCTAGAGGAACTTTCTACAATGATGGGAGATCAATCATAACAGCATAAACGCAACTGAAAGCATTGAAAGAAAGATTGAAATATCTGCCATAACCAGATAAGCGTGGAAGCTTCTCTTATGGACCTCGACCATTGATCTTGGATCGCTTCCTCCTGATTTCATAAGCCTGTCCGCCATAAGCCAGAACAAGAAAGTGAGAAACCATGACAAAGAGAAAATTGAGCTCCAAAGCAAGGAAGCTGAAACGATTATTGCCATTGTAATTGCTGCTCCCAAAACAACGAAAGAAAGAGCCGCTGCCGGTATTCTTGTGGTTTGCCAGAAAGCGTGAAGGTAACCCTGAACCTGAGGTTCAGTTCTGGGATCCTTCATAGGTATCATCAAGAGCGAAACCGTGAGCCCCCCTCCAGCCCATAAAACGTAGGAGATCACAAATACTATCTTGCTAAACCCTTCGAAAAAACCCATAACATCACTCCAAAATAACTCTTCGTCACTGTCCTGCTAAGCGCCAGAAGAGCACTTACGTCTGGGCAAATCTCTCTTTCAACGATTCCTTCAGAATAAATTATATCAGATAATTGTCTTCGTACCCTTTGACCTCACTTCTGAAGAAAACTAGATAAACCGGAGAAATCGCCTCTATTTCTCGCAAAGTCACGCTTCTTGTCATTCGAAGATCTTGCATTTACGTAGTTCCTTGAGCAGTATCATTGTTCCACTACAGAAATAATCGCGAAGACCGTTGTTTCCACTCTAGGCGGGCAGTTTTCGAGGTGTATAAGATCTACAAGCTATCGGCATCGTTGGAGCCAGCACTGCTGCATACACTGTGACTCTGGGAGTCAATGCTAAGTAGACGGTTTCGAAAATGTCTGTTACAGGTCAAATGCAGTGGACCTTCCGAAATTAGAGCTCAAGCGTAAAAGAGATAAGCGCATAGAATCGACCGGATAAAAGAGCGATCCATGTACTCCGCCAAAAAGATGAAAATACCGAAGAGACCTCTTTTGGTTAGTCGAGATCTCGCGTATGGAGTCCAGATAACCACAAAGGGCGACCTTCAATTAAAGACGCTGATATTCTTAATGTCTCGAAGCGTTGCTCGGTGGTGTTCACGATAACAACTCCAGACGATAAGTTGGCAAACAAACTCGAACCAGAAGTACCCTGGCATTCGAGAGGAATCGAAGCATTCAAGGCTTTATCTAGAGCAGGCATTGATGTCGAAATCGCGTTGATGCCGATCCTGCCATTCACAGAAGATAGTACGGAAGACATCTTGCCAATACTTACCAGAGGAAAAGAAGCTGGAGCCAAGTTTATCTATCCTTCAATGAGAATGACTTTGAGGGACAGGCAGAGAGAATATTACTATCTAAAACTAGACGAGTTCTTTCCGGGAATGAGTAATCAATACAAAAGAACCTACGGAAATTCGTACTTCTGTAGCTCTACAAACGACAATATATAACAAACCACATTTGTCATGAGTCAAAGCTGCTGAATCTGGATTTGCTTTAATTTGGAAGACCCTTCGGCGAGCCCAATCTTAATACTCAAATGATCTACTTCTAGCTTTCGAAACAATTGTTCGGTACTATTGATTCCAGTCTCTTGAATCAGGTTTCAATAGACTTTTCGTGCGTCAAATGAATCGACTGTCTAACATTGTCTTGGACCATTTGAAAATTTCCATTGTGAGGTAGAACTTCTATTACCAACTCTAAGACCGGTTTACTATCCATAGCAGTGTTTTTTACGACCATGGTTTGATTTCTACACAGCTTTCTTCTTAATCAACTCCTCCTCGGAACCTAGACTTTCTGTATCACAGGTTGCTCCGAGAGAAAAACTCTTCGTCTGACCACCTCTGAGAGGTCCAAAGACAGCAGTGTTCAGCATGGACAGAAGCATCACAAAAAAAGGAATCGGATCGCGAACATCCCATGAATCATCCTTTAGATTCTTCCTGCTCTTGAAAAAGCCCTTCAGGTTCTTAAACTTACCTTTAAACAACGTACTGAAGAACCAACCGATCTCCATAGCCGTTGTAAAGGTACCATAACCGGTTTTCGGCGATCTAGCCACGCTGACTTCGCTTCCATTCGCTAATTCAAGATACGCCTTTACCATGTCAACACCAGAGTTATAAGCAATGAGCAGCCCGGGGCTCATCCTGGGATTTACATCGACAAGATAGTATTCACCATTGATTCTGTCATGTAGGAAATCCATCGAAATGAATCCAGAGTAGTTGAGATCGCTGACGATTTTCTTAACTTCTCCAAGCGCTTTTTCGCAATCTATAGAAACTCTGCAGGTACCAATTCCTCCAGATTCAGGGTATTCTCTTATGTTGTGATAAATGACGTTTCCAATTAATCGACCATTATGAGCCAACCCTGTTGTACAAATCTGGTAAGGCTCTTTCCACTCTTGGACCAGATATTTGTCTTCTTCAAGATTCCTGCATCTTTTCTCGAACTCACTTTTGGAATTAACCTTGAAAATACCTTCAGCAGATCGCTGATTTCTGGGTTTAATTATTACCGGGAATTCACACCCTTCTAAGCTGAAATCCTTCAACAGTACCGTCTTTGGAACACTTATGCCAAGTGATCTTGCGTAAGTGGTCATTGAGTACTTGTCGTGAAGTAGAGTAATATGATCGTAAGAAGGGACCAGTACATTTACACGACCTTCCAACCTACCAATATATTTGCTGAACACAAAACCCTCTTCAAAGGTTGGACACAGAACATCGATCTTCAGTTCTTCTATCTTTTCAATGACGCTTTCGACAAATGCACTGCTATTCTCACCGACTGAAGGATAAATGAATTTCCCTTTGAGATATCTGGAGTAAAGACCCCCGCTAAGTCTACTGCTGTCCGCTGCGAAAACCTCATGGCCGCTTCTAGCCAAAAACCTTATAGTATTAATTGCATACCACATTCTAGCGCCCGTAACCAATACCCTCAAACTCAAAACCTCCCGAAAGAGAATGAATAAAGAAGATTATCAAATAAAATCTTATACCATCGAAGTAACAAATTGATTGTTTACTACCGTTCTACGAGCCCGGTATTTTCCGGGCTTGTTTGTCAACTGCACAATACCTTAAACTAAGGCTAACTGAGGCACCGACTGATGAACCATGCAAATGTCGTCTCCATTTACATAATAGAGACGATTTGATTTCTTTGAGAATAAATTGTATAATAAGTTTGAAAGGTTAACGGTTAACTTCGGTTACAGTGTATTCACAATGCACTCGTTTAAACGGTAAAGTTAGCCGCAATCCGGACAACTCCTCGTTTCGTAGCAATTCCCCCTTCGATTCCTGACGCCAGTCAGGAATCCTTTTTTATTGTAAACTAAGATTAAATAAACAAGTGAAAAGGCCGCCAAAGGCGGCCCCATGATAAAACCAAAACTACTCTACCATTTTAATCAACGACGAAATCGATTCGACTGCCTCCTGGGGAAGTCTGTCGAAGCCACCTCTTTCAACTTCTCTAGACCGAAGGAAGTTGTACCTGTCAACGAGTCTCTCCTTCAGAAGCTTCTTGTAGCTCTCATCAGAAAGATCAGGCAAAAAACCTTCAATAAACATTATCTCGAGTTCCTTGAATGGGTCCCACGGCAAGAACTCTGCTCGGTTCTCTACTATAGACTCGAGGATTTGAAGGGTGAGTTCCTTCGGAACCTTCTTCTCGCCAAAATGGCCGGTATTGAAAATATAACATTTAATCCCTCTGTGAGTAAACAATTCAATAAAACGATTAAAATCGTCAGAAAGCGGATAGGTTCTGAATGGATTCGCGTAGGGCTCTATTACCAGCGCATTGGGATCAACTCCTGGTGCCAGACGTTCTGCAGAGGTCCTTTTTGTGGCAAGAGTCGCGCCCATAACAGATGCGAGAACGGGATCGTTGACTTTCACTACCGGAGGAATTGATGGGTCTTTCATCAACCAGATGATAGCGTCTACCGGTTCATCGAATTTGTCCACTCTATTTGGAGACCAGATTTTTGACTTGATTGCCCTTCCATTTCCATTTCTAATGTCTTCCGTCACAATAACGATTCGTCCTTCATCGTCTTGGGTCGCACCAACGTTCTGAACAGAAAGAAGAAACTTGTTGTCTTCACTACTTAGGGGATAGTCGGACGTCTTGTCGAAATACGAGGGTTCCAGTGCTACGGAAGATCCATCGGAAGATGAAATCACGAAGGCATCATCGTGCAACACTGTAACATCATACTTTCCGTCGTGCTTAGCATGAGTAAGCGTTGACTTTCCGGAACCGGACAATCCAAAGAAACCCACAACAAATTTTCTGTCCTGGAGATTGTACCTTTTCTGACCACCATGACAAGCAGCAAAACCATGCCTGTTGGCACATCCCCAAGCAAGGGTAAGCGTTCCTTTTTTGAATTCACCGAAGTATCTCATTCCGAGAATTGCGGCGCAATTGTGTTCCGGATCGAAGAATGAAAGCCCCAATGGATGATCTGGATGATGCCATTCCGGGTCGGAAAACACAAAAATATCGCCCTCGTTTTCACACCTTTCTGAGGACTCATACATTTCGTTGTAGAATTCGTTTATCGGCTGGAAATTTAACAACCAATTATAAATCAGGTTCTCGTGGGTTTCAGGAACCAGAAGATGTGCTTTTACCATGAAATCTCTATCGAGCCCTATATATGCCTGGGCATGATACATCTTCCTATTTCTTGTGTTGTAGACTGCTTCTCGCAACTTCGCTCCGTATTCTGTTTCGTTTACTCCTGGCTCTCCCACTATTCGCCTCGCCGAGGCACATCTTCCGGTCACGGCACCGTCATTGAAGAGAAGAACTTTTGAATCTGACTCAAGACCGGCTTTTTCGGGTTTATAAACTGGAAGGTCAGTGACTATCGTACCTGCCGAGTTCTTCGCGAGCTTGTAGGCCTCACTCGGCGAAACAACCGGTACTACGTTGTTTCCGTAGAAAGCTGTTTCTATTGTTACACGGCTCATTGAAAAGAGAGGGTTATCTCTTCCAATTCTTTCTCTCACAAATCTGGAACTAGTAGACATCTTTCACCTCCAAGAGATCCCAAAAAATCTGTAGAGTCTTACTTACAAGACTCCTTGAGCTAAGAACCACGAATGTTCGCATAATCTACAAAGATCGTGCGAATCAAAGCAAATCTAACGTCTTTGAACATAAATCTCTATATTGGGGTGTGACTCTTACCGAAAAAAGCTGTAGAGTTATACTGGGTTAAGGTGATCGTTCTTTAACTTCAAATCTTCGTCTCCAGACTTTGAACTTCCATAAAAGAGTCCTAACTTTCAAAGGTCGCCTCCTCAGAGAACAACTCTACTATCTTCGTAATTACCTGAACCGACTTTTCCATAGATCTTATTGGTATGTACTCGAATCTTCCGTGAAAATTGTGTCCTCCTGTGAAGAGATTGGGTGTAGGAAGTCCCATAAAAGAAAGACGCGCACCATCAGTTCCCCCTCGCACAGGTTCTATTTTCGGTTCAATTGAAAGACTCTCCATTGCTCTTTTCGCGGTCTCAACAACAAAATACACTTCCTCTATCTTCTCTTTCATATTGTAATAAGAGTCTTCAGTGCAAAACGTGACCGTATCTTCTCCATATTTGAAGTTCAATAAAGCCGCTACTTCGGAAATCATCATCTTTTTTCTCGAAAACTTCTCCCTGGAATGATCTCTAATGATGTATTTTAGTATTGTTTCTTCTACAGAACCTTGAACACTGATTAAGTGGAAGAACCCCTCTCTCCCGCAAGTGGTGGCCGGTATTTCATTTGAGGGCAGCATTGCGTTGAATTCACATGCAATGAGCATTGAGTTTTTCATCCTATCTTTCGCGCTTCCAGGATGGATATTCAGTCCCTTAATCACAACCTCAGTGTTGGCAGCGTTGAAAGTCTCGTACTGCAGTTCTCCAATGCCTCCCCCATCTACTGTGTACGCGTAATCGGCTCCGAATTCTTCTATGCTGAAATGCTTAGTTCCTCTCCCGATCTCCTCGTCCGGTGTAAAGGCTACTCTTATTTTGCCGTGTTTAATCCGGGGATTCGAAATTATAAATTCCATCGCGGTTAAAATCTCTGCAATCCCTGCCTTATCATCCGCTCCAAGCAAAGTAGTTCCATCAGTAACAATCAGATCTTCTCCAACATATCTTTCAATTTCTGGATACAGTTGAGGATCGATATAGAGGTTATCTTTCTTGTTAAGGAGCAACTTCCCTCCCTGATATTTAACAATTGAAGGTCTTACATCTTTTCCGCTCATTTCCGGGCTCGTATCCATATGAGAGATAAATCCAATCACTGGTAGTTTCCTTTCGAGGTTTGAGGGCAGGGTCCCCATCACATAACCAAAATCGTCAATAGTAACTTCAGACAATCCCATAGATTCCATGTCCTCCTTGAGAGTTCTGGCAAGAACTAGCTGACCAGTTGTAGACGGGAAAGTCTTAGATTCAAAGCTTGAAGTGGTTTCAATCGATATATATCTCAGAAATCGCTCAATCAATTTCTCAATCACTATTATCACTCCTTCTTCTTTGATTTGTTCTTCTCTATCATCACTTCAATAAACTCTCTCGGCCTCGCTGCAAGTCGATTAGCTATGACAACTGCCGAATTGAAAACCATTCCAGGTACTGATACGACTTTCTTCGTCTTTACTCTCTTCAATAGCAGAAAAGAAACACCTCTCAAGACCAGAGTAACTAGGAACAAAATCTGAATGCCGAAAAACGTATGTCCACCGAGTGTCCAGGTAAACTTGTTAAGATAAGAAGCAAGAACCCCTCCAACTAGTGAACCAGCAAGAGCAAAAGCCCCATTCGAAAAAGAAAGCAACGCATAGTAAGTTTCCGCATCTACCCCATTTAGTAATTCGAGCATTGTAGTGAAAAGACAAAGATTTATTGCGCTCCACGAAGCGGTACCAATAAAAGTATCTATGTAAAGCAAATAGACCGTTCCCCGGTCCATGAACAACCAGAGAAATGTCTTTAAAAATGCACCGAAGATGCCGAATTCCAATACCGCCTGTCCTCCAATTCTATCAGCTATCCTCCCCCACAATAGATAAAACATCATCGTAAGAGTTGAGCTAAAGATGTTAAGTAAACTGAGAAACGAATAATCCAGTTCCATATTCACTAGCTCATGATAGGCAAAGAAGGGTGAAGCAATCGCAATTGAAAAGCTCCAGAAGGAATAGAAACGGAGATAGGTCATGAATTTCTTATCTCTTGTAACAGCCTTAAAAAGGCCACTCCCATAGCTTATCTCGTGTGGAGGATCGTTGTGAAGACCCAGTAGAACAAGGCTGACCAACGCACTGACTGCCCCCATAGTGGTTATTATCACAAAACCTGTTTTTCCAGATGAATGGTCAAGAATGAAAGAATAAAGAAGCGTTATCAACATATTTGTTATTGTGAATATAACGTTTCTCAGACTGAAGAACCTTGCCGATTTATCTGGCGGAACAACATCCCTGATAATCGATACCCAGAAATTCCCTGCCAAACTTGCTGCAAATGAAAAGAATGCAAGAATTATCAGTAGAAGTGACTGTCTGTTTATTCCTAATGCAAGTGTTACTGGAATAAACGCCGTCGATAGTCTCCCCGCAGACGCACATATCATCATTACTTTCTTTCTGTTTCCAACCAGTCTTAATATAAAAGGAGCAATGAGCTGAATTAATTGTGAAACTGAAGGGAGAACGCCAATCAAAGCAATAACTGGTTCGGACGCCCCAAATTCAAGAGCAAGCCCCGTCCCAAGGAATCCCTGAGTAATTAAGAAGAACCCATTGTAAATGGCACCCTCAAAAACCGATAGAATTCTAGTTTGACTGTTCCTGTCCAATAGATACATCTCCGGCTGAGTAGAGCACTAAATGTCTCTACCACCAATAATTGCAATCTTCAAGGAAAGCTAAGCAAAATATATAACTAAATCATCGGATCACAGTTCGTCCTACACAATATAGATTTTGACTTTACCGAATGTTTACAAAGAAAAACCGATAATTATTATCCAGTATATTGACAAACCCGATATTTTTGGGTAGAATTATATCAGATAGATAAGAAACCCTTGCACCCCAAAGCTCAATCGGTCATTAAAAAAGACAAAACACCTAAGCAACAATATGCTTGTTCACCATTACCCCCCATGTTATGGATGACGGACAAGGCATGAGAAACCCCCTGGAATATCCCGATTTTTAAGCCGCCACTTCGGCGGCTTTTTTTTACTCCAAGATCGCAGCAACTCCGATCAGACCGGGACCTGTATGACAAATAAGAGATTGAGATATCTGGCCGGTTATTATATGGCTAAATCCAGCGGCTTTAATCTCTGAAACCGCCATCCTGAAAAACTCCATGGTTTTCTCACTCTTGTCAGAAGTATAAGCCGCAATGTTCAGCACCCTATTGCCGTCGATGAAATGAATCAGTTTCTCGACGGAGCTTTTCACAGCTCTCTTCATACCTCTTTCTTTAGAAACGCTGTGATAAACACCGTCTTCTCCGACAGTAATTACGGGCTTCAGATCAAGAATATCACCGATAGTGGCGGTAACCTTTCCTATTCGCCCTCCTGCTCTTAGATACTTCAGTACGGGTATGCAGAAGAAAACCTTCGCTTTCCTGACAGAACCCAGAATGTCTTTGACGACTCCTTCAAAAGACTCCCCACTTTTGATCAGCTCAATTGCTTTCATTGCCAGAAGACCAGACCCAATTGAAATATTCTTTGAATCCACTACTTCAATTTTCGAATCGCCATGTTTTTCTGAAAAATCGCGAACATAAGACTTAACCTGATCAAGTGTGCCACTCAGGCCACTTGAAATCCCTATGAAGAGGATCTCGTTGTATCCCTTTTCATAAAGGCTTTCGAAAGCTTCCCCGATGTCAATCGGTCTTGGAAGTGATGTCTTCGGAAACTTGTTTTCCATGTACTCAAGAAGATCAGAAGTGGAAATATCAATATTGTCTCGATATTCCTTACCATCCAGGACTATCTTCAGTGGCACTTCTCTTACATTGTCATTTGCTTTAACCTCATCAGGAAGATCACATCCTGAATCCACGACAACTCCGATCATTTCAAAACCTCCTATCAAACAAACTCTTTCACAGCTCTTTATAAGACCTTTGGTATCTTTTCTCCGTTCAGCAGGGCTCACTATGAAAACCACAAATGGAACCCGGCAGTATTTTTCTTAGAAGAGAGCTTTCTCAATCCCGTTCGAGGAAGTCTCTGTAATAGTAATAGCTGCGCTTGGGGATACGTTTAAGACCTTTTTCGTAGTCAACATACACTAATCCGAACCTTTTCGAAAAGCCATAAGACCATTCGAAATTATCCAGCAGCGACCAGACATAAAAACCCCTCAGATCTACTCCTGCCTTCAAAGCACTGAGAGCGGAAGAGAAATGCCTCTTCATATAGTCAACCCTTTCAAAATCTTCAACAAAGCCATCAGTCAACTTGTCCTTGCACGCCATGCCATTCTCGGTAATGTATATTGGTTTTTTCCCGTATTCCTTGAATGTCTTGTAAAGAAAAGCTTCAAGCCCCTCGGGGTAGACTTCCCATCCCATTTCTGTCTTAGCAAGTTCACCTTGAATAACCTCACTACCTAGAATACTTGATTCTTTCTTTCTTACAACGTTTCTTGTGTAGTAGTTTACACCCCAAAAATCAAATGGCGTCGATATTAAATCCATGTCACCGTCTTCGATGAGCGGTTGTACTCCTGCATCGTTGAATCTCTTGAAGAGTTCAGAAGGATACTCACCTGTTATGGGTGTCTCAAAGAACCATCCGTTAATGAACTGATCTCGAATTCTTGCAGCCCATCTGTCTTCTTTGCTATCGGTGGCTGGTTCGACGAAAGTGGAGACATTAGCAAGACCAATAGTCCCATCTTTGACGACTTCCCTAAAACGTCTCACAGCCTCTCCATGAGAGAGTAACAGGTTGTGAGCCACGATAAGTGAAGTTTTCAGATCTCTCTTGCCCGGGGCATGTTCACCCCAGAGATAGCTTACATGAGAGGAACAATAAGGTTCGTTCAGCGTGATCCAGTGTTTTACCCTGTCCCCAAATTCGCTGAACACCAAGCTGGAGTAATCGCCGAAATAATGTCTCATATCTCGGCTCTCCCAGCCACCTATTTTCTTATGCAACTCAAGAGGAAGATCCCAGTGATACAGTGTGACCATGGGTTGTATCCCAACTTCCAGAAGTCTATCGATAAGTTTGTTGTAAAAATCCGAACCCTTGCGGTTTATCTTTCCTCGACCTTCGGGGAGCACCCTCGACCAGGATATTGAGAATCGATATGAATTAATACCAAGTTGCTTCATTAGCTCAATATCTTCGGAGAACCGGTGATAATGATCGCAAGCAACGTCACCATTGTCTCCGGAATCTACTCTGCCAGGTCTGTGAGAGAAATCAGTCCAAATCGATGGCCCCTTTCCATCCTCGAAATCAGCTCCTTCAATTTGATAGGAAGCCGTTGCTACACCCCAGAGAAAACCCTCAGGAAATACTGCCCTCAAAGCGACCGCCTCCTTGAGATCAACCTCAACTGACAAATCCTACCACAACTCAAAGAATTGAGCAGTGGTTGTTTGCTTTTCAGAAAATTAGTAACAAAGACTTTTCGACCCGATCAAAAGCCTTCCGTATGTATTAATATTGTATTTGAAAAAGGGGCAATCCGCTTCCTTTCACACAAAAGTCGAATGTGAAACTTAGAAATACAATTCGGGAGGCATCACCAGTGAATCTACTATCGAACTTTTCTATTCCTGTAGGGAATCTAGTAATGTTTGCAATAGGAGCAATCCTGATCTACTTAGCAATAAAGAAGGAATATGAGCCAATGTTGCTTCTTCCTATCGGGTTTGGAGCTATTCTTACAAATATTCCTGGGTCATCGGCTATTGGAGAGCATGGTGTGCTCACTATTCTTTACGAGGCCGGGATTGCGAATGAACTTTTCCCAGCCCTAATATTCATCGGAATCGGAGCCATGATAGACTTTGGACCTCTATTACAGAAACCCGTCATGTTCTTTTACGGAGCGGCTGCTCAGCTTGGGATCTTCTTGACCATTATTGTGGCAGCGTTACTGGGATTTGACATAAGGGAAGCGATTTCTATAGGGATAATAGGTACAGCCGATGGTCCAACGTCTATTTATGTCGCAAGTAGACTGGCAATCCACATGTTGGGACCGATTTCAGTCGCCGCCTATTCATATATGGCTCTCGTTCCAGTTGTGCAACCACCAATAATAAAACTGCTGACCACTAAGGAAGAGAGAAGGATCCGAATGGACAACAGGACCGAGAAGGTTCCCAAATACGTGAGGATACTTTTCCCGATCCTAGTGACTCTGTTAGCGGGAATTATTGCACCTGTAAGTGTAGCGCTAATAGGGATGCTGATGTTTGGTAATCTTATAAGAGAGTCCGGCGTACTAAACAAGTTGAGTAATGCCGCTCAAAACGAACTGTCAAACATTATCACTCTCTTTCTTGGGATTGCCATTGGCTCAACTATGACTGCAGAAGCATTTCTTAATTCAAGAACCTTGTTGATTCTCTTGATGGGTCTTATCGCTTTTGTACTGGATACGATGGGTGGAATTGTTTTCGCCAAGATCTTGAACGTTTTCAGAAAGCAGAAGATAAACCCCATGATAGGTGCTGCAGGAATTTCTGCTTTCCCGATGTCTGCCAGAGTTGTTCACCGTATGGGACTGGAAGAAGATCCGAACAACTTTCTCATAATGTATGCAACCGGAGCAAACGTTGCAGGTCAGATAGGTTCTGTACTGGCCGGTAGCATTGTTCTGGCACTCTTTCTTGGATGAAAGGAGTTAAGTGATGAATGAAGCCGTTTCCAAAAGCATAATGATCTTTGTTGAGGGCTATCCGACAATGTTTCTTGCTACTGTCGCCTTCTTCATAATGATAAAACTGCTGATGAAGTCTGCATCAAGAAAAGATTCAGGCTAGTCTGTTTCTGACTACCGGTACTATGAAACTCGTTTCAGAGAGTTTTAAATGTTGCAAAAGGAGCAAGACACGATGATTGATGGAAAAAGTGGAAGTTATCCCGTGCTTTCCGAAATCCTAAGAGAATACAACTCTGCGCTCGACAGGGTTGAAAACTATGTTAATTCAAAGCAAGGTTTCTTCTTCATATTCAGTGCAAAGAGGATAGAGGGAAGCAGAGGCCCATACTATGACTGTCTCGTAGGGGATTCTAAGTGTAGAACTGAAGCAAAGGCATGGATCAGTGAACAGGGCTGTTTGGAACCGGTTGAGGGCTGGATAGGTCTTGCAGACTACCTTATAGATGACAGATTTGGATTGAGCATAAAAATCAGGAAGCTCTTCTCAATAAGTGAAATGGAAAGCTACAGCTCAGGCTCGATAACCCAGCTGCTTCCAATTGTTGAAGACTTAAAAAAGATAAAATCTGAAGTTCTGGAACTTGTAGAGTCGATCAAAGATAAATATCTGAACACTCTTGTAAAGCGGATGGTTTCTGATGATGGGGCTTGCCCTGACTTCTTTGAAGCGCCTGCAGCAAAAGTCTATCATCATGCCAGAATCGGTGGTTTGGCTGAACACAGTCTCTCTGTTGTTAGATATGCACTAGCTTTAAGAGAAGCGTCGAACTCCAGACCAAACATTAACAGAGATCTAATCATTGCAGGGGGTTTTCTGCACGACATTGGAAAGACAAGGACCTACATAACGGAATCTTTCAAGTTTGATTACTCCGATGATGGTTATCTAGAAGAACATAAGCTATTGGCGCCAGGTTGATCGAATTAGAAGTCTCCAAAATTAGCGGCTTTCCGGAGGAAACCAGAAGAAAGCTAATGCACATAGTGTTGAGCCATCACGGGGAACTGCAGTTCGGTTCACCGGTAACACCGAAAACCCGAGAAGCAATACTGATATGGCTTTGTGACAATATTGATTCAAGGCTTGACAATTTTGAAAGCCATGCTTTTTCTGCTTCAAAAGAAAGCAGATGGACAGACTTCTCAAAGATGCTTCAAAGCAGATTATACTTAGGTAAAATCGAAAACGAAGAAGAGATTGGAGACTGATATCCTATCCAGATAAAAAAAGCAAGATGTGTTGATTCTCTTGAGCTTTAGTGATCTTACATAAAAAAGCGTTGATTGTGAAAGGGTGATTTGATGAAAAGGTTTTTATTGGTGGCGCTTCTTCTTTTATCAACTGTCGCCTCAGTTGGCGGCAATCTCAACCTTTACTTCGGGAACCCCCACTCCCATACTTCTTACTCGGATGGCTCAGGTGTTCCGGAAGAGGCTTATTCCTACGCCAAGGAAGTCCCGGACCTCGACTTTCTAGCAATAACCGATCATGCCTATTATTTCGCTCAAGATCTTCCTGATGGCAGGAACAAACTAGCTGCAACAATAGAGGCGGCCATTGAAGCAACATCTGAAGACTTCCTAGCATTTGTGGGGTTCGAATGGACGGCAACAGGAACAGGACACATCAACGTTTACGGCACAAGTGATTGGACCGATAGAGTCAAATCCGATCTCTGGCAGCTCTATGACTGGATAATCGAGCATGATGCCGTCGGTCAATTCAATCATCCAGTGAGAGATTTCGGTGACAACTTCAAGGAATTTCAGTATTCCCCGGAAGCCGATCTCTATATGAATCTTATAGAAGTAGGCAATGGAAGCTGGTGGGAAAACGATACGATTGTCGAAGAGATGTTTAGTGCATATCGGGAAGCACTTCGTAAAGGATGGCATCTTGGTACGACCCTTGGTCAGGATAACCACAAACCTAATTGGGGAGGTGCAAATGACTCCAGAACAGCCGTCTTCGCAACCGATCTGAGCGAAAAATCGATACTGGAAGCATTTAAGAAGAGAAGAACATACGCGACGGAAGACAGGAACATTGAGATTCATTTTTCAACCGAGGAAGCATTCATGGGAGACATAGTACGTGATGCCGATAGAGTTGAACTTAGAATACTTATACGTGATACCGCGGATGATCCTTTGGAAATTGTCGAAATCTACTCAAATGACGGGGTCATTGCAAATTTTCTTGTAGACAGTCACGAGTTCTATATTGAGATGACAACAAATATTGAAGTTGGATTTCAGTACTTTTTCGTATACGCAAGAGGCCATGACGGCGAGGAAGCAGTTTCTTCTCCGATTTGGGTAGAAAGATCTTGCCCGATTCACCTCTATAATTCAGCCGCATTTCCGGAAAGTGTCAAGCCCGGAGAAAGAGTGACTCTTTCATTCCAGATCTCAAACCTTTCCTCTGAAGAAGCTTCTTCTTTGCTTCAGATAGAGAATCTGGGAGGGATTATCCACGAAGAGATTGTGACGCTAGAGGGATTCGAATCGAAGATAGTTCATCTCGAAAAAACCGCAGAAGAACATGATGCAAGGATACTTTTCCTTCTTGATTCAATTCCGTATTCGAGCACCTGGTTAGAGATAAGAAGTTCTGCCTCTCTCAATGTTCTGGTGGATAGGAGTCACATCAATTACGCAAGTGACGAGCGAGAAAAACTGAAGATGCTACTCGAGGAAATGGGCAACAGGGTTTCCACCGCAGATAGGATCTTCAAAGTTGGTGAACTCGATACTATAGATGTCCTTCTACTTCCACTTCCTGGAGCAGGTGGGAGTTTTGATCGTCTGAAAATACTAATGCCTCAGCAATCGAATATCATAAAGGAATTTGTTATGAACGGTGGGAGACTGATTATAACAGGCACAGGAGATGAAATCAGCAATGAAATTATCTCTTCCTACAATAGGCTCTTGGAAGAGATGGGAATTTATGCAACCTATGAAAAAGCCATTACTAGTGATGCAGTTGAACTCGACGGAATCGTGTTCGATGGACTTTCCGTTCTTCGGGGAGAGTCAGGTAGGCATGTTTACGGCAAGGGCGAGATTCTTCTCTTTCCCGGTGATCCATTCACAGACGATGTGATCGAAAACAACAAAGAGCTTCTTGACCAGTCATTTAGATGATCGAGACCTTTTTGATTAGACCAGCCTGAACAGAATTGTCTATACAGTCAATCGGACACGTTTGATAACTGCCTTGATCTTTGGATTACTTTAGACATAAATTCATCGACAAGAGAAGAATTATTTAGTCATCGTGTGAATAAGGTTATCAAATTTAAGAACCACTTTAGGAAATCTTAGAGTTTGATATTTGAATTTCTCCCCCATTATGCTATAATTCCTTAGCAACAGGTACATTTACTACGAAGGAGGCACAGTTTGATGACCATGAGAGCTTACGTTCCGGCAACCGTTTCCCTTAATCGGGTATCCGGCGATGCCGTACTGTGCCACGCCTTCTTCCGTCGTGTGAGGTATAAGATCGTATAACGACAATTGGATTATGAAGGACCGTGGCTTGCAACAGCCGCGGTCCTTTTTTTTGACACTAAGGAGGTGCAGAAATGTTTGAGAAAAGCCTTTTGAAGGAAACCGAGAAACGAAAGCAGATTAGCAGCAGAAACAGAAAGAACCAAAACGGAGAATCCGGCAAATATCGATAGTGTTCTTTGGATACTTAGACGGGCCATTCTCTCCGAATATCGAGGGGGTAAATATGTTCATCGTTATTGGATCGCCAAGAAAGAAGAGGGAAATCGAAACGACGGCCCTCCCGCCTTTTATCGAAAAACCGAAAAGCTTAGTAACACTGGCCAAGACAAGGTAGAAAACAGGAGGAGATATCAATGAAAAATAAGATCAGAGGCTCAAAGAGCGTTTTTATAGATGGCTTGGTTGATAAGCAGAAGATAGAAATCGAGAGCAGGTTCAGCAGACCTCATTACCTTTAGGGAGGTGAGAACATGGCAGACGCTTTGCTTGCCAACAATATAGTGAAAGCATTTAAGAAGAGTAGAAAGGAAATCAAAGCACTAAAAGGGATAAGTTTGAGAATAAAGGAAGGAGAGATTTTCGGTCTTCTAGGTCCAAACGGTTCGGGAAAATCAACCTTTATCAGAATTGCCTCAACACTCTTGATTCCAGATAGAGGAAGCATATCCATTTTCGGGTACGATTCCGTTAGTAATTCTGCATCGGTTCAAAGAATGATAAACAGAGTTTCGGTCGAGGCGAGTTTCTTCAGGAAGCTTTCCGCAGTGGAGAATCTCTGTTTTTCAGCAGGACTATATGGAATTCCACGGCGAGAGGCTCTCAAAAAGATAAACGGTCTCGCCGAGAGATTCGGACTGGATCTCAAGAGATTGAAAGATCCGCTAGAAGACTTTTCCAGAGGTATGCAACAGAAGGTAGCCATTGTTAGGGCCTTTATGACTGAACCCAAAATGCTTCTTTTGGACGAGCCGACCACGGGACTTGATCCAAGGGCAAAGAGGGATGTTCAGAGTCTAATTAGCGATGTGAAGAACACCATGAATACAACCATGCTCTTGACAACTCATGACATGGATGAAGCGGAGAAACTCTGTGATTACGTTGCGATAATTCATTTAGGAAGAATCGTTGCTTCTGGACGACCCTCAGAACTGAAGAAGCAGTTGCTCGGTAAAGTTGACAATCCAAGCTTCGAAGATGTCTTTCTCGAGTTTACCGGAATGAGTATCGAAGAGGCCGAATATCAGGAGGTTGAGTCAGCATGAGTTCGCAGGCGTTAGCCCGGGAACTTCGAGCCTCCTGGGCCTTTATTGAACGGAATTTCAATTTCACGAAGAGATACTGGAAGTGGGAACTGGTCTTCTTTGTTTACACCATGGCAAACTCTGTGACAATGGGTTTCATCGGAAAGGGAATTGAAGCCTTTTCAGGGACGAAGCTTGATACAAGCTACCTGATCCTTTACATGTTGCTTGGATCGATACTGTGGGGCTACCTTTCAATTCTCTTCGAGATAGTAGCCGAGACCGTTGCCTGGGAGAGATGGGAAGAGACTATCGAATACACCTTCATGGCGCCTGTTAGAAGAGCTACTCATCTATTGAGTACGTGTGGATATGCCATTCTATATGGAATACTTAGAAGTGGTCTTATTCTAGTAGTCGTCTCGGTCTTCTTCGATCTAGATCTTGGAAGAGCCAATTTCCTGTCGGCGGCCGGAATACTGGCGGTTTCAAGTTTTTCATTCGTTGGACTGGGAATTGTCGCTGCCGTGTTGCCCCTGATCTCACCTGAAAAAGGCGTTCAAGTAGTTCATATCTTTCAGGCCTTGCTTCTGATGTTCTCAGGTGTGTACTACGAAATCGATGTGCTTCCGATGTGGATGCAACAAGTAGGCAAGCTATCTCCCGCTACTTATGCTTTAAGAGGTATGCGAGCATCTATACTTGAAGGCAGAACCATGCCGGAGATGTGGAATGATGTTTGGCCTCTGATTCTTCTTGGGGCACTCCTACTTCCATTCGGCCTCGTGTTTTTCAAGAGAATGGAGGTTTGGGCGAAAAAAAGAGGGGTGCTGAAAAGAAGTGGCTAGAGGATTTGGAAACAATTTTTTCGGAATCTTATGTTAGAGGGCATCCAGGAAACTAGGGATGCCCTTTTTTCACAGACATGTAAGAGATAAACTGCTAAAGAGGAACGGAAGAATCCCCTTAGCAACAATATCCAGTCCTCTAATGATTGAACAGCACAGGTTCTCATTTACTTTTTTCCTTCAGCTCAAACTCCCCAACAACTTCTAGGCCGGAATTTGTCCCGGTACCTTCAAACAAGACCGCATCGTTTCGGAGGAGTCTCACCGTTATTTCAGACGTAAGCGATTCATCAATTTTCCCACTCATACTACCTTCTACAGGCGAGATTAAACGCGCTCCAGAAGTCTTTTTTGCACTGACATTCAAGGAAAACCCTGCCTGTCTGAGTTGGAGGAATACTTCGTTGTCCAAAACCTCTACTCTATCGATCTTTGCTCCCCTGTAGGTAGTGAATTTATAGAGCTTTTCTTTAAACAGAAATGCGCAGAGGCAACCGGTGAAACTCCTTCCCAACCATGGAATCGTTGCAATCGAAAGCATAAATGAGGTTCTCTCGAGATCAAAGCTGTTGCTCTGCATCCAGACCCACGCCTCTGGAAATGATCTTCCCCAATCCTTTTCTATATATCCTCTGCCTCCGGAAAGATCTATCAGTTCATCATCGATTCTTACTTCTCCCTCAAGTTTGTGGTCCATGCTGACGACCCCGTGGTAACATTCCATGAATGGTACAAAGGAAAAAGGCCCCATGATCCCAGGGGAATAGAACTTTCTAGGCCAAAGGTACGGCTCCAAGATCCTTATGTTCCCAGCAATTCTGTGATTCTCATTGCACATTTCCAGAATCACCGCTCCGGCCGAAAAATAATTTTTCGAGATCTCAACAGAGAAGTGTTTCTTATCAGAATGGAACTCTTTCAAGGGATAGTTGAAGTTGCCGGATTCATTCTTCCCACCCGAGAGGAATTGAACAAAAGCGTGAGCATCTTCTCTCGACGAATTCAAGGACACTCCCGGTATGACTGCAAATGACTTTTCCTTCTTCCTGTCAACAAACTTGAAGTACCAGCCTTCAAAAAAACCTTTTCTCGAAGAAGTTCCATGATAAAGAGATGAATTGAACAACGCGTATAGATTCACATCGCACCTCCTAATATATTCTACTTTTCACTCACGAGAGACTTCTAGGCAATCTCGTATTCTGGTTTTTCTTGACATTTGAATGTTAATATTGATTATTGTTATGATCTAAACTGTGCAACCTGTAGTTGTCGCGAACCATGAGTTTCGTTCCTTTCTAGCAACGCTGCCCGTTTGATCTTCGTGACATCTAGTTCTAATAACTCCTTTCCAATCAAAATGCAGAGGAGGCAAGAAATGGGAATTACAGTACACGCAAAGGTAGATTTAAAAGATGGCTTCTCCGGTTCTGGAATTACCGATTCCGGTTACAAGGTAAGAATTGGAAAAGAAGGATCTGCTCCCTATGATCTACTCCTAATGAGTCTGGCATAATGCCTTTACGCCACATTTCTCGATATTCTGAAAAAGAAGAGAATTGAGATTGTCTCGACTGAAATCGAATTATCCGGAGAAAAGAGGGACGAGAATCCAGCTACTTTGAAGCTTTGTCAAATAAAGGTCAGAGTCTGTGAAGTGGATACATCTTACAGAAGTTCGTTGGAGAAGTCTTTCGAACAAAAAATGAGTAATGTTCAGTATACAAAACAAAAACCCGCGTAGCTGACATTTTCTGGGAAATTGATTTCGCGTGACATGAAAGAATATCTTTTGAAAGGTGGGATCCTATGAAGAGGATTGGCGAAATACTCCTCTCCCAAGAAAGTGGTTCGGAGATTATGATGGGGAACTAGCTTCTTGTTGAACGGGCTGTCGAAGAAGAAGGCTTCACGGTGATTATCGTGAAGCATTCATGTATGCTGGAGTTCACTAGAGAACTGAAAAGGAGCCATAAACCATCGCCAAATCCTGTTAAAACTGGAATGAAATGTAACAGAAACTATGTATCGCTGACTTTGCCTGTCCGAGTTATCAAGCTGCCTAAGACGGTTCAATTTGGTTTCAACACGATCTCTGTATCGAGGATAGATCCTGAGTTCAAACTGTCCCTCAGAGTCAAATGAATCCGATGATCAGTGAAGGGGTGAAAGCTTGAGGAGGTTTGACGTTTGTATAATTAAAGTTGGTGGACAGTGCATAGGACTGCTCAGCGAAATTCTTCTTAGGACCGTCGACCACTCCGGTCAGTGGGCTATCGGAACCGATACCTATGGACTGGCTCAGAGAGGAGGGGTATGGTTTTATCTCAGCTAAGAATTGGCAATAATGTTCATTCGGTATTGATCAAGAAGCACCCTGCTCAAATGGTGATAACCTTTGAGCGTCATGAAGCATTGAGGAATGGTGAATTAACTTAGAGACGGGGGAATACTGGTTATACTATGACACGGTTTGGCAACCACCGGATGTCCTTTTGAGAAGGATAAAAGAAGTAAATAAGGATGACATCGAACGGGAGACAAGGAATCACAATTCAAAGGTGATTTCAGTATTGAGAGAAGTTTTGAGGATCCCCGGATGCAAAATGTAGTTCTTGTGGAACTATTGCTCACAAAAATGTGATTCCAGGAATTTCAGTTGAGGATTACGAAAAGGCTCTCTCCGGTCTTCTGGGAGGAGAATTGCTCAAGGAGAAACTTGAGCTTTTCAGAAGCGTCCTTAAACAGGAGTGATTCTTTATGGGCTTCGAAGTAGCTGTAATTGGCGCCATCGGGATTGATACAAACGTCTATTTATCGGGTAGCGAGATAGACTTTTCGGTAGAGGCAACATTTACTGAAGTAGTCGATTGCATCGGCCAGGCGGGAGGATATGTAAGCCAGTCGCTGAAAAGGCTTGGCCACGAGGTTTGCTTTGTTGGATTCGTTGGATCAGACTATTTTGGAGACCACATCCGGGAAACTCTTTCTGCACAGGGTATCGATATCGCTTTCCTTAAGACCGACCCATTGGGAACTAAGAGAAGCGTAAACATTATGTACAAGAACGGTGAGCGAAAGAACTTCTATGACGGTAGAGGAGCAATGGCCTTGAAGCCGGATGTTGAAGCCATAAAGAAATACCTATTTGGAACCAAACTTGCCCACGTCAATATTGTGAACTGGTCCAGATTTCTTCTAAAACCTTTAAGAGAAGCAGGGCTTGTAATTTCTGTAGATATCCAGGATGTAACGGATCCCGATGACCTGTACAGAGAAGACTATGTTAGAGAGGCTGACGTTCTCTTCTTCTCATCAACAAACTTTCGAGATCCCACCCCCATAATATCAAAATACCTTAGGGTTCGAAACGATAGAATTGTGATCTGTGGAATGGGAAAGAGAGGATGTGCATTAGGCACGGAGCACGGAATCAACTTCTTCGGTCCGGTTGAGCTTGATGAACCTGTAGTCGACACAAACGGAGCAGGTGATAGTCTTGCTGCGGGGTTTCTTTCGAGTTACTTCCTTGAAGGATATACTTTAGAGGAATCAATACTGAGAGGCCAGATAGCTGCCAGGTACTGTTGTTCAAAGAAAGGGGTCTCTTCCGATCTAATAACCAAGGAACAGTTGGATAAAACTTTTGCAGGAAAGAAGTAGAACTCTAAGAGATCTCTATCAAAAATTCATCATTTACTCTGAACTACAAAAAAAGGAAGGCCGGCTAAGCCGGCCTTCGTTTCGTCATTCAGGTCTAACATCGGGGAAGATTATTATATCTTCACTGGGCAGACTCTCAAACAGCACCTCGTTTGTCGTGTAATCCATAACAATTACCCTGTGCATTCCCTGAACATCCTTCTCTGTGAAATAAACGAAATCTCCCTCTATCTTCACAGAAGGCACCGGCGCATCCATAAACATAGCGTTATAAGCTATCACGCTGTCATCCCCGGTGCTCAAGTCATATACATGAAGAGAATCGTAAGAGAAATCCGAATATTCGTCGGGGTATTCGAGATAGATTATCTTGTCATTATTGCCGTATGCAGCCCAGTAGACTGGAGCATCTGTATCGAGAACGGATTCCGTTGTAAGATTGACAATTTTCCCATCGTAGTCTACCGCGTAAGTTTCATCCAAAGACAAGAAGACCAGATCATAGAAACTCTCGATTGACTCGATGACTTGCCCCGATTCGACATCGATTACTGAGAAGTAGTCTCCGCCCGTTGACACAACAACTTTAGATCCATCTGGCGACCACGCGACAGGCGCCATGCTGTACTCTTCAGACAATGTCCATAGAATATCCATGCTGCTATCTACCATTGAGATTGACTCTCCCCAAGTATCCATGATCAATAATCGGTCTCTCTTGGGGGAAAGAGAATAAACATCATATCCGTCAAATCTGGCTTCTCTCTCTCCCTCAACTATTACTCCATCCATCTTTTCAGATATGTAGACATAAGTTCTCGCATCTAGAAACTGTCCGTAAATAGCACTTGAAACTGTTCCCAGAAGTGATGCGTAGGCATCGTAGAATCCAATGTTGATCTTCTCGAAATCGAAGTTCACCGTGTTGTACGATACGGCAGTCTCCTCATCTGAGAGAATCTCTGCCAGTTTCTTAGGTTCTGGAACTCTTGAAATCCATGAAAAGATCCAGGACAACTCCTCGTAGTTGAGAACATACTCCTGAATATTCGAAGTTAGCGATGCCTCGTCGTTTGCCAGTACGATCGCAGTGAACAAGTCGGTTACATATTCAGGTATATATATATACTCGATCAAAGAAAGCGCTTCGTAAATCTCAGTACCATCGTCTCTGGACTTGCCCTGCAGGAACCATTCAACAGCTTCGTCATAGTAGCCTGTCTCCAGATCAAGAATTCCATTCAGATAGTAGTACATCGGTGAAGAGCTAAGAAATTCTGAATTCTCACTTAGCAGACTTCTAGCGGTTGAAAAGTCGTAATCGTCTATCAACCCCACTATATAAGGAATCAAATAGTCAGTCTCTCCAAAATCCTCTACAAGGATTCTCGATACAAGCAGATGAAGATCAACTGGATAAAGGTCAACAGACTCCTCATGGAGAAACTCGTAAATCTCGATCTGATCCTCGCTGAGTCTGTTTACAGACTGTCGAATAGCCTCCTCCGACATGGCCCAGCCGCTATTCAGGGACTTAAGATAGAGTAGCAGAGAGATCTTGTCTGGCCGAAGATCAAAAAGGATCTCGGATATTTCTTCGGCGTAATCTGAATAAGCATTTTCAAGCAACTTCTCAATTCCTTCTTCAATCAACGGATACATTGCTTCGGGAATCTCATCAACATTCATTATTACTTCTTTCAGTGTTGTTCCATAACTCTCAAGTTCGTAATTCTCATAGTAGATTTCCAGCAATGCTTTGAGACTTTCAACATCCAGAGGATTTTCGGCTATCTTGGCCTTGAGTTCTTCTACCTGACCCAGTAAAACGAACGGTATCATCAACAGAACTATAACAAAGACGATTTTTCTCATCCAAACACCTCCTCACCAATTCTAACTCTGTGAGCTTCGCCGAAGCTACCCTTGCGAACTGTCCCTTCTTTCAAAGAAGCACTCTCTTCAAAGCAAAGCTAGCTCGCTTTTAACAAATCGGACGAGTTCAAGCAGGTAATGCTCCGAAAAATCGAATTTTATACCTGCGCTTTCAAACAATTCGTCTAGCGGCCTGGAATAACCCATTGAAAGGAACTTCTTGTAATCCTCAATGGCCTTAGAGCCATTTTTCCTATAGTTTCTGTAAACAGCGAGAGCCCCAAGTTGAGCAATTCCGTATTCTATATAGTAGAAGGGATTCGTAAAAATATGTGGCTGAAGAAGCCAGCGAATCTTCTTCTCTTCTTCGAGTCCTGTCCAGTCGACTCCAGTGTTAAATCGATCGAAAACCAAAGAGAATTTCTCATCTCTTTCCGAGGAAGAATGATCGGGGTTTGTATAGATCCATTGCTGGAAAGAATCCACAATCATACACCATGGCAGAAAACTCAAAGTTCCGGTCAGTTCCTCTCTTCTTGCAATCCTTACCTCCTCTTCTGAGTAGTATTCATCCCAGTAATCCATCGTCAAAAGTTCCATAGACATGGAAGCCAGTTCGGCAGCTTCGTGGGTTGCGTGTCTATAAGCTATCAGTTTCTCATCTGTCGTTGCAAAAGAGTGCATCGCATGTCCTGATTCATGAAGTATGGTTTTGACATTTGCGGGAGTTCCCGTGGCGTTCATAAAGATGAAAGGAGCGCCGGTTTCATCTAAGGGGTAGTTGTAGCCACCTGGAGCCTTTCCCTTTCTGTTTTCGAGATCAAGCAGACCGTTTTTCTTCATCTTTAAGAGATTAGCGCCGAACTCCGGGTCAACCTTCTGAAGTACTCTGATAGCCTTCTGTATGAATTCCTCCATTGTTTCAAATGGCTTTAGAACTCTTCCCGAAGGCTCAACACTAATATCCCAGGGTCTTAGTCTATCCAACCCGAGTTCTTTCCGTCTCTTCTCATTAAGCTCCGAAACAAAAGGAACTACAACTTTTTCTACAGATTCATGAAATCTGTGTATATCCTCGACTGAATAGACAAATCTGTTCTTCTTCTGATGCATATAGTCTCTATAACTAGTGAATCCAGAATTTGCCGCCTGAGGAACCCTTACAGAAAGAAGTCTATCAAATAGGTTCTCAAGGCTTTCATGTACTTCATCAAGTTTGCTCATTGAAAGCCTCCAGGCTTCTTCGCGAGTTAAGCGGTCCGGTTCCAGCTGGAACCTCGATAGCTGCGAAAGAGTGTATTCTTTTCCTCGAAACTCTGCAGTTATTGAACCGATGGTCGCCGCATATTCAGACGCCATTTTCTTCTCCTGAATCTCCAGAGAGAGATTATCCTCATTGAAAAGCTCAACCGCGTTAGAAACTATCGCATCGAAGTTCTCATATCGGAAAGGATCTAACTCCCTTCTGTGAATGCTATCGTAGTATTTTTTCATAAGCCTTATTCTATAAGGCTCTGCCTTCGAATAAACATCTTCGAAGAATTTGGAATAATCAAGTCTCTTCTTCTCGTTATCAGCAAATCTTGTCATGTCGATGTACTTCCACGCAAGCTTCTCTTGAAGAATCATGAATAGCTCACTCCAGTGAAGCAGGAAGTTCTCTAGCGAATCTCTATCAACAATTTCGTATTCCTCAAGCCTCTTGAGCTCGCTTTCCAGATTCTCCCAGAGCGATAAATCAATATCACTTCCAACATATCTTCTTTGGAGCCTTTTTAAAGATATTTCCTCCATCTACTAAACCTCCTGTCTCAAATATGTGTAGCCATTGTTAACTTGATTATACACGCCTCCCACTTTGAGAATCTGGTTCATGAAGAGCTATGTTTGAGCAGATCCCGGATCCGTGAACGGAAATAGACTCTCGAATGATAGACTAATAAGAGAAGGAGGCGTTGAATTGTCTCGAATTGCCGTCGTTGGTGAGCTCCTTATTGATCTGATATCTACCAATACTGTGAAAGATCTAGGCGAAGCGACTTCTTTTCGAAGGTTCTTTGCGGGTTCGCCGGGAAACCTTGCATCGAATCTTAACGACCTGGGTATCGAAAGTATTCTTCTATCAAGAGTTGGAAATGATCCTTTCGGAAGGGCTTACCTTGAGCATCTTCGTTTAAAAGGGATCGATACTTCCTTTGTCCAGCAAGACCAGGAAGCCCATACCTCTGTGGTCTTCGTTTCGAAATCTCAGTCATCACCACAGTTCTCGGCCTTCAGAGGTGCAGATTGCTTACTTGAGGAACCGTATGATATTGATAGCTTCATGAAGGACACAGACTTTATTCACTTCACTGCATGGCCGCTATCGTGCGAGAGGTCTCGAGAGGTTTGCTGCAAACTTGTAGATTATGCACTTCGAACGGGAGTAAGGATCTCATTCGATCCCAACTACAGACAAATTCTGTGGACTCACAATCAGGATGGTTCGGAATTCATAAAAGGGTTCCTCGAGAATGTCTTTCTTGTCAAACCTTCTGAAGATGATGCTAACGAGATTTTCGGCCCTGGAAAACCTCTTGATTACATTCGCAAATTCCATGAATCTGGAGCGAAAAACGTCATTCTAACTCTGGGGCAAAAAGGATCAATGATATCCGACGGAAACAGGGTAGTGACCTTGCCATCTTGTGCGAGAAGAGTAGTAGATACAACAGGAGCTGGAGATGCATTTTGGTCAGGAGTTTTATTCGGATTGCTCGGTGGAAAAAACATATTTGAATCGGCGGTGTACGGTAACTACTGCGCGGGCTTCCGCATTGAACACGAAGGAAAGGAAGTGATCTTACCTTCTATAGATGCTCTGAAGGCGATTTTCGAGGCAGGTGATAATTTGTGAGAGTTGCGTTTATAAACCCGCAGGGAAACTTCGATAGAGAAGACAGTTACTGGACGACTCATCCGGATTTTGGGGGCCAGTTGGTCTATGTCAAAGAGGTCGCTTCGGCTATGTCGGAAATGGGAATCAGGTGTGACATAATCACCAGAAGAATAATCGATGAGAGATGGCCCGAATTCGCCGATGAATTCGACTACTATCCAGGAAAAGAGAATCTCAGAATCGTTCGGATTCCCTTCGGCCCCGACGAATTTCTAAGAAAAGAGGGCTTATGGCCCTACCTAGGTGAGTTCTCAAGAAGAATAATAGAGTTCTATCGAGCAGAGCGCACGATGCCGAATTTTCTTACAACACATTACGGAGATGGAGGTCTTACAGGCGCTATGTTATTCAAAGAAACGGGGATTCCTTACTCGTTCACCGCTCACTCCTTAGGCGCTCAGAAACTAGATAAGCTACTTCAGACGGGAGAAAACCGCATGAAAATCGAAGAGGAGTTCAACTTCTCCTATCGAATTGCGGCAGAGCGTATCTCCATGAAGTACTCTGCAGTGAATTTTGTTTCAACTTCGATCGAAAGATTTCAGCAGTATAGCCATCCCCTTTACCGTGAGTTTTCTGACGTCGGGAACGATTCAAAATACTCAATCGTACCTCCCGGTGTCAATACGGATATATTCACTGCAAATCCATCGGAATTGGACGAAGCAATAGAAGATAGATACAAAGAGGCTGTTGAAAGATTTTCAAATGCATCGAGGTTTCGACTCCCGATGATCGTTGTCTCAAGCAGATTCGAAGGAAAGAAGAACCACATTGGAATAGTCAGAGCCTTTGCAAATGATCGTGAACTCCATGAGTCAAGCAATCTTGTGATCGTCACGAGAGGGATTAAAAATCCATACGAAGAATTCGACTCCCTTGAGGAACCTGATCGTTCAGTTCTGAAGGAAATCATCGACCATATCCGCAGAAATGGAATTGAATACGGAGTGATTTTCCTTAACATTGAGAATCAGCACGAACTATCCGCCCTATATAGAATCTCTACGAAGAGGAAATCGATTTTCGCTTTGACATCTCTGTATGAACCGTTTGGCCTTGCACCGATTGAAGCTATGGCCTGCGGGCTGCCAGTAGTAGCAACCTCAAATGGTGGACCGGCAGAGAGTTTAAGAGAAGACAACATTGAATATGGAGTGCTAGTAGATCCTCTTGAAACAAATGATATTGTTCGCGGATTGAAAAAGGCTCTCTTCAGCAGTCCCTCTTTTTGGGAAGAATTAAGTTCAAGAGGAGTTGATCGGGTAACCGAAAAATATACATGGCGATCAAGTGCTGAAAACTATCTCAACGTGATCAAAGAGAAAATCAAGGGGGAATATCCCGAGCCGGAGATTCCAGAATATCTTTACTCGGGTGATGGTCTTCCGTTTATTGAGTAGTCCAGAAATTCTTTCAGCTCAACCAGAGATAATCTTGAATGTGAACATGGATGACATTTCTAAGAGATGGAGGAAAGCTGTGAAATACGACTTTGACAGAGTTATCGAGAGAAGAGGAACAAATTGCATTAAGTGGGATCAGGCAGATCTCTTTTTTGGAAGGAATGATCTGCTTCCGATGTGGGTAGCCGATATGGATTTTGAGTCGCCCCCTGAAGTTGTCGAGGCAATAGTTTCAAGAGCAAAGCATGGAATCTACGGATATACCGCAAGATCAAAAGCTTACTACGAGTCTATCGTGAATTGGCTTTATAGAAGACATGGCTGGAAGATAAAGGAAGAGTGGATTGCACACGCTCCTGGAGTTGTCGCGGCAGTTCACATTGCCATTATGGCGCTTTCTCATCCTGGAGACAGGGTGGTTGTGCAGACACCGGTGTATTATCCTTTCTTCAAAGCAATCAAAGAAACGGGTCGACAATTGATTCTGAACCCTTTGAAGGAATCAGACGGAAGGTACTCAATGGATTTCGAAGACCTTGAAAGAAAAGTTGATTCAAGAACGAAGATTATCATTCTCTGCAGTCCCCACAATCCAGTAGGAAGGGTTTGGAGAAGAGATGAACTCTCAAGGCTGGGAGAGATCTGTTTGAACAGAAACATCAAGATAATCTCTGATGAGATCCATTCAGATCTGGTTTTTGGCAATAACAAGCATATACCTACAGCAATGATTTCTGACGAGGTTTCTTCCATAACACTGACATGCGTTGCGCCAAGTAAGACTTTCAATCTCGCGGGCCTCTCTTCAGCAGCGGTAATCTCGTCATCCAGTGAACTTCTAGGAGAATACTCGAATATGATGAGCACAGTTGGGGCCGGTATGTCTAACGTTTTTGGCACAGTCGCTCTTGAAACGGCTTATAACAATGGGGAACGTTGGCTCGAGCAACTACTTGAATACATTAATGGGAACTTCGTGTATATGAGAGATTTCTTGAAAACCAATTTCCCGGAGCTAAGAGTTGCTGAACTCGAAGGAACCTATCTTGCATGGATCGATTTTAGAAATACAGGTATGAGTGTTGAAGAGCTCAGGAGCTTTCTGTACGAAAAGGCAAAGGTTGGCTTTGAAGACGGCTCGATATTCGGTGAAGAAGGCGAAGGGTTCATGAGGGTGAATCTTGCCTGCCCAAGGGCCATAGTTGAAGAGGCAATGAAGAGATTAATTACTGCCAGGAAATCCGATTGATTTTCAAGTTTGCTAAGAATGTTGTAACTTACTCTGAGTCGGAAGAAAAAAAGTACATATAGACTTAAACAATAGTCACGCTGGGTTAATTGACAATTCTACATTTTTGACTAAAATAAATCGAAGAATCAACTCCTTCTCGACTCGATCAAATAGAGACATGCTAGACCCCACCCCTGTTCGGAAATTCCCAAATAGAAAACAGGCTCTTCACGAGAGGGCCTGTTTTGTTTCTGACCATTAAGGTGTCTTCCTCACTTCTTTCTCAGTTTGAAAGAAGTGTATCTCTTTTTATCAGTGAATAACAACTCAAGTCCGACAAGATCGGAAATTACTTGCATTGTTCTGACAGTATAAAAGGATATATGACTCATATCTCTCATGTAGTACCAATCAAGAAACTGCTGATGATCTTGTGGATGAAAAAGAGTCATGACTGAAAGCAATCCATCATCCTCAAGATAGGCCGAAAGCATTTTAAAATACTTTACGGGTTCCGCAAGGTGTTCGAAAACCTCAGTTGAGGTAATTAGATTGTATTTTTTCCCCTTAAAGACCTCATTTGGCGAGAAGTAAAGATCATAGATGTCCATTTTGAAGCCGTAATCCCTTTCAAGTATAGTTGCAAGCACAGGCGATGGACCACTTCCAAAATCAAATCCTCTTCTTCCATTTGAGACGAAAGGCACAACTGCAGAATCGATGAAATCTTTGAAAAACGCAACGTATCTCGGGTCCTCGATGCTATTATTGTGCCTATTATAGATCTTCAGCTCTTCTTCTTCTGAAATCCAATCGGCCGGATCCTTCGAGATGAACTCACAGTTTCCGCAGTGGCGATATTTCACCTTAAATGTTCGATTATAGATCTCTCGCGTTTCAGAACCACAAATTATGCATTCATTTAGCACGTTTAACCATTCCGCAAGTGCCCCCTGTCTTTCCTTGATTATACATTTGATGTCCATGTTTTTGCAGACTCTACCTACTGCCCTTGATCAATCTCAATTCTCCATGTTCCAATTAGAAATTATAAAGTCTGGATCATAACTATTCCAACAATCCTCGAATCTTTGGATTCTTAATCATCAAATCAGTTGACAAATGCCCATCCAAAATTCTATATGATCTACTACATTAAACTTTTTTCTTTTTTGGAAGAACTACTTATCTATTTTCCAATAATAATTATATTTATCTAATATTTTTTTATTTTACCTCTTGACTTTTGATTATTTTATGTGATATATTATGAATG
>ENA-UPTA01000880-UPTA01000880.1-activated-sludge-metagenome-genome-assembly--contig:-NODE-880-length-34618-cov-23.954286_pt1 | contig 34618 bp, 27 predicted proteins | sample MGYA00238184_ERZ773361 | MGnify/ENA primary metagenome ERZ773361 (study PRJEB29100, sample SAMN05720205) | activated sludge metagenome | isolation source: anaerobic digester from wastewater... | reverse complement strand
GGGGGAACCCTGCGCATAATGGGAATTTCAGGAGCAATAAATACTGCATTATTACAAAAATCATTTCTTCCCATTGACGAAATTGAAGCTTCATTACACCCCAAACTTATTGAATACATTATCGAAAATTTTCTAAAGGAATCGAAAGAATCTCAGATATTAATAGCAACTCATTATGACGGGTTACTATCTGCGGAGGATTTAATACGTAACGACAATGTTCATTTTACCAACAAATTGCCCGATGGCTCAACCGAAATTTATTCTCTGGCTGATTTTAAAGGTGTGAATCGGATAAGTTCATTACAGAAGGCATATAGGTATGGCAATTTTGGAGCTACGCCTAATATTTAGAAAATGAGAAACCAAAAAAGAATATTACGAAATATAAATTCCGGGATAATAATTATTGGTGAAGGGATTACTGAAAATTATTATTTTTCTCACATGAAAAATGTGTTTGGTTACAAATGCACTATCAGGCCTCGTTTTTTCTGTAAAACCTGTGTTTCACAAATTGAAAAACAAATTAAAGAAGTGTATGAAAGCGGAGTTACAATTTTATGTGTAACAGATGCCGATGTTGCAAAACGCACATCTGCTGAGCAACAAAGACTTAATGCATTAAAAGCTGAATGTAAAAATAAAAAAAATGTTATTTTTTGCGACAGTATGCCATGTATTGAATATTGGTTTTTATTGCATTATAAAGATACTTGTCCAACTTATGATAACACACAGCAAGTAGTAAGAGATTTGAAAAAGTTTATAAAAAACTACGAAAAAACGAAAGACTTTCTTGAAAAAGAAAAATGGGCAAAGGAAATGTCAAAAGGGCAAAATACCAATATAGATAAGGCTTGTGCAAGAGCAAAAAAATATAAAAACAGCAGCACTTCATATTCAAAAATATATCTGGCAATTGAAGAGTTAAATAAAACACTCTGATCTGGATTTTACATTATTAATGAAAAAAATCACCGAAACCGACATAGAACTCCTCGCTATTGAACATCTTGAGCAATTGGGCTACAAATACGTTTACGGGCCTGATATTACCTGTGACGGCATAAAACCGGAAAGAGAAAGCTATCAGGATGTTCTGTTGACTGAGCGCTTTAAAAATGCTATTGGTCGTATTAATCCCACTATACCCGAGATTGCAAAAGAGCAGGCATTAAAAACTGTTTTACGTGTTACCACGCCGGATTTATTACAAACAAATGAAAACTTTCATGTGTTGTTAACCGAGGGCATCGAGGTTGAATATCGTATCAACGGTGATGAACGGGGCGATAAGGTCATGCTGATTGATTATGATAAACCGGAGAATAACGAGTTTGTTGTTTGCAACCAATTCACGGTTATTGAAAACAATGAGAACAAAAGGCCCGATGTTGTTTTATTCGTTAACGGTTTGCCGTTGGTGGTTATTGAACTGAAAAATCCGGCAGACGAAAAGGCAACCGTAAAAAAAGCCTTCACACAATTACAGAATTACAAAACCGCAATACCTTCATTATTTCAATACAATGCTTTTCTTGTAGCTTCCGATGGACTGGATGCCAAGGCAGGTACAATTTCATCGGCATATTCCCGCTTTCTGGCATGGAAAACCACCGATGGGCAAAACGAAGCGTCACACCTGGTCTGCCAGATGCTCACACTTATTGCCGGAATGCTGGACAAAAAAACGATGCTCGATCTGATCCGGCACTTTATTGTATTTGAGAAAGACAAAAAAGAAGACCTCAAAACCGGTATCATTACTGTTGAAACCATAAAGAAAATTGCCGGGTATCATCAGTATTATGCTGTAAATAAAGCAGTCAATACTACAACTATCGCCACTACAGACAAGGGCGACCGTCGTGGGGGCGTGGTATGGCATACCCAGGGAAGTGGAAAATCGCTTTCAATGGTTTTTTATACCGGCAAGTTGGTTTTGGCTTTAAATAATCCTACCGTTGTAGTAATTACCGACAGAAACGACCTTGACGACCAGTTGTTCGACACTTTTGCCTCCTGCCGGCAGTTGTTGCGTCAGGATCCACAGCAGGCAGACAGCAGGGATGAATTAAAAAAGTTACTGAAAGTTGCAGCCGGCGGAATAGTTTTTACCACTATTCAGAAGTTTTTCCCGGAAGATATGGAGGATAAATTTCCGCAGCTTTCAAATCGCAGCAATATCATTGTGATAGCAGACGAAGCGCACCGCACACAATATGGTTTTGAAGCAAAAACCAAATATATTACTGATAAAAACGGTACAGAAATAGGTTCGAAAATAGCATACGGATTTGCCAAGCACATGCGCGATGCCTTGCCTAACGCAACATTTATAGGTTTTACAGGCACTCCGGTTGAACTGACCGACCGCAATACAAAAACTGTTTTTGGTGAGTATATTGATATTTACGATATTCAGCAGGCGGTGGAAGACGGCGCTACTGTCAGGATATATTACGAAAGCCGCCTTGCAAAAATTCACCTTGACGAAGACGAAAAAAATACGATAGATGAAGAACTATCAATAGCCGCAGAGGATACGCCGGAATATATAGTCCAAAGTGCCAAATCAAAATGGACACGTATTGAGGCTATTGTCGGGCAGACGGAACGATTAAAGACTGTTGCCAGGGATATTGTTACACATTTTGAAAACCGGCAGACAGTTTTTGAAGGCAAAGCAATGGTGGTTGCTATGAGCCGGAGAATTGCCGTTGACCTGTACGATGAAATAATAAAATTACGGCCCGACTGGCACGATAAGGACGATTCAAAAGGCAAATTAAAAGTAATCATGACCGGCTCGTCTTCTGATCCGGAAAACTACCAGCAGCACATACGTAACAAACCAAGGCGAAAAGCCCTTGGAGAACGTTTTAAAGACCCACAGGATCAATTACAGATGGCTATTGTCCGGGATATGTGGCTGACAGGTTTCGATGTTCCTTGTTTAAACACAATGTACATTGACAAACCCATGAAAGGGCATAGTTTGATGCAGGCAATCGCAAGGGTGAACCGTGTATTCAAAGATAAACCGGGCGGATTGGTTGTAGATTATATCGGTATCGCATCTGACTTAAAAAGAGCATTGGCAGTATATACCGAAAGCGGCGGAAAAGGCGATCCTACTTTTGATATTAGTCAGGCAGTAGCATTAATGCTTGAAAAGATTGAGGTCATACAACAAATGATGCATGGCCATGAATATGCGACTTATTTTTCCGCCCCTATTGCACAAAAACTGAGTATTATCCTTTCTTCTGAAGAGCATATTTTAAAGTTAGAAAACGGGAAAGAACGCTTTGTTAAAGAAGTCACAACCTTGTCCAAAGCTTTTGCCTTAGCCAAAACACAACCGGAAGCAACGGAGGTGAATGATGAAGTGGCATTTTTTCAGGCAATCAAAGCACGTTTGGTGAAATTTGAAAGCAACGGCAACGGAAAAACTGACGAAGAGATAGAAACAGCAATAAGGCAAATAGTTGATAAGGCGGTTGTTTCCGAGGGTGTAATTGATGTTTTCGATGCTGCCGGTATAAAAAAACCTGATCTGTCAATACTCTCTGATGATTTCCTTGCTGAATTGAAGGGCATGAAGCATAAAAATATTGCATTTGAACTGCTTCGCAAGCTGTTGAGTGACGAAATAAAAGTGCGTACGAAATTCAATCTGGTGCAAAGCCGGACGCTGTCAGAGATGCTTGAAAATGCAATAAACAAATATCAGAACAATCTGCTCTCAGCAACAGAAATAATAAATGAGTTGATTGACCTTGCCCGTGAAATGAGGGAAGCCGATAAACGTGGCGAAAAACTGAAACTTACCGAAGACGAGCTGGCATTTTATGATGCGCTGGAAGTGAACGACAGCGCCGTAAAAATTCTTGGCGATGACACCCTGCGTGATATTGCACGCATATTAGTTAAGCGTGTAAGAGCCAACACCACTATTGACTGGACGATAAAAGAAAACGTAAAAGCCAGGCTAAAGGTTATTGTAAAACGTGTTTTACGAGAGTATGGCTACCCACCAGACAAACAGGAAAAGGCAGTACAAACGGTTTTACAGCAAGCGGAATTGTTGGCGGAGCATTGGAGTAATTAATAATAAAGCAGGAGCCTCCGCCGAAATGTATTTCTTGATTTATGTAGCCTTAGACAAAAGAGGGGCCTCTGCCTTCCCGGATATATCTTATCCAACTTGCGCCACCAGCGGAACTGGAGAGATTAGCTTCGCTGATCTCTATTGGGGGGGGGCTTCAAACCAAACCGCTTTAGCTTTGCTTTTTTTTATTTTTTTCCTTTGTTCCAGAAAACAAGTTTTCGAACAGGCAAAAAATAAAAAACACCACTTCGTGGTGAAGCGGTGTTGGTTTGGTGGAGCTGGAGAGATTCGAACTCTCGTCCAAACAAGTAGCAGAAATGCTTTCTACATGCGTAGCTTTCTATTATTTTTCGTGATAAAGCCGGAAAAAAGCCGTCCTACCCTATCCTTATCCCTTAAAGTTTTGCTCAGGCATCAGGGCGCTGACTGAACTATCCCCGCTTTTACGATGCTTCTAACGGGACACGGCAGGGAGTGGTTTCCCGGGAAGCAGCCACTGCCTAATTCTAAATTAAGCAGCTAAGGCGTAATTGTAATCGTTGCCATTTAACTGGCGTGAGCATTGGGATTAACGGGCCACACACACAACGCCCGGCATGCTTACAGAACCACTAACCTCGCTGTCAAAACCGGTCAGCCCCTGTGAGTGCAAAGATACAAAAAATTTTCAATTACTTGAACGATGCTGCCTCCTCAAAAGAAATATCCTCAGGAATCTTAAAGGTTTCGGCCGGAATAGCCGGATTTTCTTCTATCCTGGTGGCCTCCATAGTGATGCTGATTCCCCTTACGGAAGATACAGTCTTGATGGGTATCCCCTTCCAGATATAGTACGTCCCTTTCAGATTTGCGGCGGGAACCTCCAGAGTGTAAACCTCGCAGGAATGTCCGGCAACTACCGTCGTACCGGTCTTCTTCAGGTTTAACTCGCGGGCCATCTTACGCGTGATAGCCGTAAAATTGATGTTGTCAGGTCCCCCGCTTTCTTTTTTAATTTTTTTTCCCGTCTTGTCTTTGGGGCTGTATGTGTACATATACACCGAATCACTCACCGAACGCTGCAACACCTCCTGCCCCAGCAGCTTCTGGCTTACCTCAGTCATCTGCTTCTTGCCGTAATCATCCATATACATCACGATATTCTGTGTCATACCAAAGGTGGATGACTTCATATGTATGATAGCCGATTTGATCAACATTTTTTTGCCGCCAGCGGGTATCTGATCCACATAAGAAATAGCTGTATCGCTTTTTATTTCCGCATTATCTTCGGATGTCTTGTTGCCCGAACAAGCAAAGAATATAAGTACGGGAAGAAGTAAAATCGCTGTAATTTGTTTCATATTTTCGGTGGTTTTAATTTTCCTGAAGGTTTTTGACATAAGGAATAATTTCGTCCATAAAATTACTGAAATCTTTCTCAAACTCTTTATAATGAATAAAAATCTCGTCGGATGCATCTTTCAGAACAGTAGTGTGCCGGACTCGCAACGACAGGCCTTTAAAAAAATGCCGGTAACAATGAGGGTTTTTGTAATACTCAAGCCAATTGCCCATAACCATAAAGGGCAGCATACGCTTCATCCTGATGGGCAAAATCGGATACGAGGCCAGCATGGTTTTATAAACTCCGGCAACAAATTGCGATAAAGGTTCGTCGTGGTATCTACTCCAGTTGGCTGCAAGAAAATGATCATAAAACATATCAATAATCACCCCGGAATACAGTCCGAATTTTTTGTCGATACGATCCGTGCTCTTTCTAAAATGCTCATTATTATCAGTAAAATCATCAATCTTGTGATGCAGGGCCAGGCCTTTGCGGATTTGCTCATTATACCCATCAGGCCTGCCCTTGAGTGTATCGGCCATAAAATTTCCAACCAGGAAATCTCCGGTATCAAACGACAGGTAGGCATGAGCAAGGTAATTCATAAAAACAAAAATAATAAAAAACCACTATATAATCCTTAACAACCAAAAATCTCATATCCCGGATTTTTCGTAATTTTGTTTCAAAGAATAAATTCTGAACAAAATAATATCAACTATGAATACCCAACAATTTCAGCAGGCCATCCTGGAAGGAATACCAGAACAACTTCCCGAAGCTCCCGCCTATGATGCCTCTGTAAATCATGCCCCAAGGCGTAAAGACATTCTTACTGCCGAAGAAAAAAAACTGGCTTTGAAAAACGCCTTGCGCTATTTTGACCCTAAGCACCACGCTGTCCTTGCCCCGGAATTTATGAAGGAATTGATGGAATACGGCAGGATATATATGTACCGCTTTCGTCCCCAATACCAGATGTTTTCCAGGCCCATCGACGAATATCCCCACAAATCGAAACAGGCCGCTGCCATCATGGTGATGATACAAAACAACCTCGATCCGGCCGTGGCACAACATCCGCACGAATTAATCACCTATGGCGGCAATGGTGCCGTATTCCAAAATTGGGCGCAGTACCTGCTCGCCATGAAATACCTTGCCACGATGACCGATGAACAAACGCTGGTGATGTATTCCGGGCATCCTATGGGCTTGTTCCCTTCGCACAAAGATGCCCCCAGAGCCGTGGTAACCAACGGCATGGTGATCCCCAATTATTCCAAACCCGACGACTGGGAACGGTTCAACGCGCTGGGCGTGTCGCAGTACGGACAGATGACGGCAGGCTCATACATGTACATTGGTCCGCAGGGTATCGTTCACGGGACAACAATTACGGTGCTTAATGCCGGAAGAAAAATAGATAAATCGGGCAATGGCCTTGCCGGAAAGCTTTTTGTTACCTCAGGCCTCGGCGGCATGTCGGGCGCACAGCCCAAGGCGGCGGTGATAGCAGGTGTCATCGGTGTCGTTGCAGAAATAAATCCCAAAGCCGTGCACACACGTTTCTCACAGGGATGGGTAGATGAAGTATTTACCGGTCTCGATGAGCTGCTGCTCAGGATTAAAAAGGCACAGGCAGGCAAAGAAGCGGTATCACTGGCCTATCAGGGCAATATTGTGGACCTGTGGGAACGGCTGGCTCAGGAAAACATTCATGTGGACCTGGGTTCTGACCAAACCTCGTTGCATAATCCCTGGTCGGGTGGCTATTATCCCGCAGGCTTAAGCTTTGAAGAATCAAATACCATGATGGCCACGCAGCCAGAACTCTTTAAGGAAAAAGTCAGGGAATCGTTGCGCCGGCAGGTTACGGCCATCAACAAACTGGCCGGGCAGGGCATGTACTTCTTTGACTACGGCAACGCCTTTTTGCTCGAATCGGGCCGTGCCGGTGCCGACATTAAAAAGCCGGACGGGAATTTTATATACCCGTCCTATGTACAGGATATCATGGGGCCTATGTGTTTTGATTATGGCTTTGGACCGTTCCGCTGGGTATGCACCTCCGGAAAGCCAGAAGACCTCGACACCACCGACCGGATAGCCATACGGGTGCTCGAAAACCTGGCAGCCGTTTCGCCTGACGAAATACAGCAACAGATGAAAGACAACATCCGATGGATACGCGAAGCCAAGAAAAACAAGCTGGTGGTCGGATCGCAGGCACGCATACTGTATGCCGATGCACAGGGACGAACCGAGCTGGCCGCCGCCTTTAACGAGGCCGTAAAAAACAAAGAAATATCTGCACCCGTAGTTATTGGCCGCGACCACCACGATGTGTCAGGCACCGACTCGCCCTACCGCGAAACATCCAACATTTACGACGGCTCCAGCAAAACTGCCGACATGGCTGTGCAGAATGTCATCGGCGACTCTTTCAGAGGCGCCACCTGGGTATCGCTGCATAATGGCGGCGGTGTGGGCTGGGGCGAAGTCATCAACGGCGGCTTCGGCATGGTGCTCGATGGCTCAGATGATGCCGCCCGGCGATTAAAAACCATGCTTTTCTGGGATGTCAACAACGGCATCAGCCGCCGGAGCTGGGCAAGAAACCCGGGGTCGGTATTTGCTATCCAAAGAGCAATGCAACAAGAACCCCTGCTGCAGGTTACCCTGCCTCATATAGCTGACGACTCCCTCATTGACGAGCTGGTATAACGTTGTGGAATAATTTTTGTAATCATCCTGAAAAACAGAGCACCATGAAAAAACTCGTGAAATATGCAGCCTTTCTTCTGATCTTAGGCCTGACAACACTGTATTCATGCGATCCCAACGATGTGATCAATCCCGACGAGGATGTACGGGCGCCCTACCTGGGAACCTGGCTTTGTACCGAACTTTCAGGCATGTCGTATAGCGTTACTGTAAGCCTCGACCAGACAAACAGCGCACAAATCCTTATCGGAAATTTTCATTTATATGGAGCCTCCGAGAAAGTTTATGCTATCGCCACGACCAACAACCTTACCCTGCCCTCGCAGCTAATTTGCGGAAACACCGTTCACGGTTCGGGCAACCTGATCAATGCAAACAAGTTTACCATGAAGTACTACGTAAACGACCAAACTACCATTGATACGGTAAACGCTGATTATACCAAATAATTACCGTGGCCTGCTGAGTATCCTTGACTGGGTTTTGCTCAATTCTGACACCACATCACCGTAAATGATATGTAACTCCTTGAGGTTTTCGGAATAAAACTTCATGCTGCTATAGAATTTACTATAACTGATATTGTGTTTTTTCAAAATGGAATTATAATAATGGTCGCGCAAAAGATCAACATCTTTCTGTGCTTCCCTGGCCTTTACCAGTGCAGCTTCGGCCAGGTGAAAATCCACCAAAACAGGCACCATCTGTTCAGGCGGTATCACGTCGTCGGGGATAGACACCCTTTTTTCTTTGGAGCAACCGCCAAGTGCCACCAGGCACAACAACAATATCAGTATTTTTTTCATCACGGTAAGCCAGCCTTTAATTTACATTGGTTTAAAACGCAGCCTCATTCCTTTTATTTTATCCGAAACCTGCCGGCCGTCGTAAACCATCTGCCCGTTGACAAAGGTATTGGTAATTTCCGAATGAAACACCTGGCCCAGCAATGGCGACCATTTACATTTGTATAAAATATTCTCTTCGCATACGGTAACCTGCCTGTTCAGATCAAAAACCGCCAGATCGGCATAGTAATTTTTTCTGATAAACCCACGCTTTTCGATGTGAAAACAGGTGGCCGGGTTGTGGCACATTTTTTCAGCAATCTGTACCAGCGACATTTGTTTCCTGTGATAAAACTCCAGCATCATCTGCAAAGAATGTTGCACCAGCGGCCCTCCCGAGGGAGCCTTAAAATAAGGCTGGCGCTTTTCTTCCAGCGTATGCGGTGCGTGGTCGGTGGCCACCATATCGATGCGTCCGTCGAGCAGCGCTTCGAACAGAGCAGCCCGGTCCTGCTCGGTTTTAATAGCAGGATTCCACTTTATATGCGTGCCCCTGGCCTGATAGTCAGTATCATTGAACCACAGGTGGTGCGCACATACTTCTGCGGTAATTTTTTTATCGGCTAAAGGTAATTTATTATTTAACAAATCAAGTTCGGCAGCGGTTGACAAATGCAGGATGTGCAGCCGTGTACCATTTTTTTCAGCCATTTCAACGGCTCTTTTGGTGGAGACGAAACAAGCTTCGGCACTACGGATCAAGGGATGACAGGCAACAGGCACCTCTTCCCCATATTTTTGTCTGTATATTTCAGCATTTGCCCTGATGATGTTCTCGTCTTCAGAATGTATGGCTATCAGGTGTGGCAATCCAAAAATCTGTTGCAGCGCCTGTGTATCGTCAACAAGCATATTGCCCGTGGAAGCGCCGAGAAAGACCTTTATGCCACAGTTGTTTTCGGGATTAAAATTTTTCAGTTCCCCAATATTGTCATTCGTGGCGCCAAGATAAAATGAAAAATTTGCTGAAGACCGTTCAGCGGCAGCGGCATATTTCTGTTCTAATAAGTAAAGGGTGGTTGTGGGAGGTTTTACGTTGGGCATATCCATAAAGCTGGTAACTCCTCCTGCCACAGCGGCTGCTGATTCCGAAGCAATATCGCCTTTGTATTCCAGCCCCGGCTCCCTGAAATGCACCTGGTCGTCGATGATGCCGGGCATCACATACTTGCCCGACATATCAAGGATTTCAATACCATAGTATTGCCTGAAGTCGTCAGAAACATCAATACGTCCGGCAATTTCTTCAATAAGGCCGTCGACAACAAATATATCTTTTTGACATATTTCCCCCTCGTTGACAACTAATGCATTTTTAATCAAATAATTGCAACTCATGGATAAATCAATAACTGCGAAATTATATTATCGTTCAGGCCACTTTTTTATAGGTGCGGAACCAGCTGCGTATTTTTAAGGAAATGACACCAAAAACGGCTTCTTTAAAAATTCCCTTGCTCATTTTAGATTGTCCTTCGGTGCGGTCGGTAAAGATGATGGGCACTTCCGTGATTTTGAAACCATGTTTCCATGTGGTAAATTTCATTTCAATCTGGAACGCGTAGCCGATAAAGTGTATTTTGTCAAGTTCTATGGTTTCGAGTACTTTGCGTGTATAGCATTTGAAACCTGCAGTAGTATCACGGATTTTCATGCGGGTAACCATCCGCACATAAGCCGAGGCATAATACGACATCAGCACCCGGCCCATAGGCCAGTTGACCACGTTGACACCGTTGATGTACCGGGAACCAATGGACATATCGGCGCCGTCTTTGGCGCAGGCATCGTACAGCCGGATAAGGTCATCCGGGTTGTGCGAAAAATCCGCATCCATTTCAAAGATGTATCCGTAGTTATGCGCCAGCGCCCATTTGAATCCGTGTATGTAAGCAGTTCCCAGGCCCAGCTTGCCTTTGCGTTCTTCAATAAACAAGCGCCCGGGAAACTCGGTCATCAGGGTTTTGACAATGGCGGCGGTGCCATCGGGAGAATTATCTTCCACGATAAGCACATTAAATTCTTTTGGAAGCGAAAACACCTTGCGGATTATTTTTTCGATATTCTCGCGTTCGTTGTAGGTTGGAATAATTATTACGCTGTCGGTCACAAAAAAAATTTTTAAAAAAACGTAACAAACCTACATATTATTTTGGAAAAAACCATAAATGACAAAAAAAATTGTACCAACAAAAAGCTGCACAATCAAAAAATGTTGAAAAAAACAAAACTTCCGCAAGAAAAACATCAAAAGGTTGGGTATTTATTTGTATTTTTGTTGTCCGAAAACATAAGTGATTATTTTTTAACATTATTTTATTAACATAAAAACCTCATTTTAAATAACTTAAACAAAAAAAACATGAAAAAAATCTATGTTATTCTAGTGGCAGCATTCTTCGGCTTGTTTATCAACGCCGCTTCTGCCCAGGTCTTCACCAGCGGTTTTGAAAGCTGGACTTCCTCCGCCCCGATTGTTCCTACCGATTGGTTCGGCACAAAAACCAGTTTTGTTGCTGATAGTATTTCGCAATATACTACTGCACCGCATGGTGGAACCTATGCCTGTAAACTTAAAAACCGGTTAAATACCAACAAAAGGCTTACTACTCAAAATGTTTCTATTGATTCCGGCAAAACTTACCAGATGACATTCTGGATTAAAGGACATGGTCTATTAAAAGCAGGTTATTATAAAGGAGTTGGCTCCAGCGGTAATAACTATGTTTATAATAGCACCCTTTTTGACACGATCAATACAAACACATGGATTCAGAAATCATTTAACCTTGCAGCCGACACCACATCAGCAGCAGCTCAGTTTATTATTTTGGTAAAAATGACCCAAGGCGATCTCGAAGATATTCAGGTAGATGACGTTAACATCGATACGGTAACTGCCATAATTCAACCTGCCGACACCGTCAGTATTTATGACATCCAATATTCAACATCAGCTAACTTCGCATCCGCTTACGAAGACTCTACGGTGGTAACAGGCGGCGTTGTTACAGCAATCTGCACCCAGGGTATGTTTATCCAGAGTGGTGTTGGCCCCTGGAACGGAATTTATATTTATTCCTCCCCGCTGATTGCCTCCTCTGGTGTTCAGCAAGGCGACTCGGTTTATGTAACCGGAAAAGTTGATGAGTATTTTCAGTGTACTGAACTGACTAACATCAGCAGCATCAATATCATTGGATCAGGCTATTCCTATCAGCCTTACGACATTACCCTGTTAACAGAAGAACTCGAAGGAGTCCTGGTAAAGATTACCAATGCCCAGGTATTCGACACCCCCGACTATGGCATGTATCCTGTAACAGCTACCGGGAACATCGCCGATTCGGTGAAAGTTCACGACCTGTGCGACACCACCCTCTACCTCGTGGTTAACAATTACTACAACATCACTGGTCCGGTACATTATTCATTCAATGAATACCGTATTCTGGCTATCGACACCGAGGAAACGAATAGCATTTCTGAAACCGGAGAACAGTCTTTCAGCATTTATCCTAATCCTGTTTCTTCTACATTATACATCAACGATATCGAAGGCATCAACCAGGTAAATATTGTTGACCTCCTCGGAGCAACTGTAGCCACCGTCAATGTTAACGGAAATAATGCCAGCCTGAACGTGTCCAACCTGCAACCCGGTATTTACTTTGTAACTTTGTTAAAACAGAATGTAATAGCCGGCAAAGCCAGATTTATTAAAGAATAAGCAAGCTATTTATTTCAAAGAAAAAAACTGCTTCGGAAACGGAGCAGTTTTTTTTTGCTCGTTGATTTGCCGCAGCAACACATACACCCCGGCACCATCCAGGCCGCAACGTGGGCACTGAATACTTTGGGTTCAAATTTTGCGAATATGTAGCCGTAATGTCCGCTGCCTCGGCCTCGGTTTGCACCTCCCTTCCGGCCAGGGCTTTGTTTTCCTCATGGTTTGACTATTATATTTTCCAGTAAGTTTCCGGGTTTACCCAAAGTCGCACTAAGAATTTTTTGAGACAGCCACTTTTAATTTATAGTACCTGTTTTTAACAACCATCGTTAAGGTCAGGAATATTGTGTTTATACTCCGGCAGGAGATAACCTGAACTATTCATAATTAATCAAAGTGAAATTGTATGCGTGTGGACGCAGCGGGCAGCAGGTCCGGTAACCCCGGCAAAGGAAATATTTCAGACGACAAATCATTGCCGGATTAACGGATTTTCTTTTGTCGGCCCGAAGGGTAAAAATTCGAATGAATTTTTCAGGCCAGGCATCAATAGAAAAAGAAATTCAAAAAAAAATATATTCTGTGCAGGAGATTAAAGAGTATTAATGTTTATGGCCTACGGACAAAATATTCTTTACATTTTTCTATGCCTATCAGATTGTCTATGCCTAATATCGACTAGTAAACAAACAAAAAGGGTTGTTCCTCGCGGAAACAACCCTTTCAACAAAAGTGTTTTACTAATTTTGTTTGCCCATAAGGACCACATTCTTTATTTCCCAGGTACTGGTTTCGCTGGATGTACCCGTGCTGACATATTTAAAGGCAAAACGCACGTTGGTAGCACCGTTGAAAGCCGCAGGTATGTACGCTTTGCCCGAATTGACAAAGGACCAGCTATTACCTGCAGGATACGTAGGCACTGACAAACTTACCCAAGTGGTGGCTGCAGGATTAGATGCGTTATAATTAGTAGTGATCCACACGGAATGACGACTCTGAATATTTGATCCGGAATAGTAATTGATAGCCTGGTCAAAAGCCAGGTAAACGCTGTCGTATTGTGTAAGATCTAAAGCCGGGGAGATTAAATAATCTTTATTGGCATAGCGGGTACCGCTTTCGTAGCCTGTGATCGTCATACCGTAGCTGGAGCTGAAGGTCCATGCCTGTGTACCTAAAGAGTCATAAGTGGTAAAATCGCCCATTCCCGATTCGAAAGGTTCGGTAAAAATAGCCTTTGTGGCAAAATCAAAACCCTGCAAATCATTATAATCTCTGATTAACAGTTGCCAGGTGCTGTTATATTTTGTGAGTATGCCATAGACGGTGCCTTTTCCTGAAGGAATGGTTTCCCGGTGAAAATCAGCGTACCAGCTAATCCTTGCGGTAACATCGCCGGCACCATCAGTAATGATACGGTTAAATGTTTCTTTATACGCATCATCGTCATTAAAAATCTGTCCGGCGGCATTGAACGAAACGCTGTCGAAACGCACCAGCATGCCAAGATGATCGTCCGTCAGGTTGGTGGTGGTATGCAGCATGGCTGCGGGTGCAGGCCCGGGCAGTCCATCGCGGAAGATACGGTCGTTAACGAAAACCTCAGGAATAGGAATCACTGCTCCATTGTAAAATCCTCCAAGGTTGGGCATGCCTTTTTCGAAACCAAAGTGCAGGCCTTGGCATTTCACATACACGCGCTGTCCTACGGGATAAATGTTAAACATATTTACTTTATCAATCTCTATACCCAATCCTCCCGTAGAGTCCTGAATATAAAGAAACTTGTATATATTTCCGGAAATATCGTTGCCACCCACTATGCCACAGATATATACATCATCGGTAACAATTCCCGTGGTAGTGATTTTAAAATCAGCTATGGTCTTTAGTGTAGCACCGGCAGGCAAAGTAAACGCAGGGACTTCGGGCTGAGGCACATCAAAATCCTTTTTGCAGCCTGTCATTGAAAACACAAGGGCAGTGAGTGCCAATATCCAGATTTTTTTTGTTTTTATCGTTTTCATTTTATTTATTTTCTTTATAAGCTAAATTATAGTTCAAAAAGCAACTCGACAACTAAAACACTACATCATTGATATCGCGCAACATTAGTTGCCAGGTAGAATTATACTTTGTCAGTATTCCATAAACCGTTCCTTTTCCGGATGGAATGGTGTCGGCATGAAAATTAGCGTAGCCGCTGATGCGCAGGGTTACATCTCCCGTTCCATCAGAAATGATGCGGTTTTGAGTACTCTGGTACACATCGCTGTTGAAGGTTTCTCCGGCATCGGCAAATGATACGCTGTCGAAACGTACCAGCATACCGAGCAGATTATCTGTCAGTCCGGAAGTGGCATGCACCAGTGCATCAGGCGCTGTACCCGGTAATCCGTGACGGAATACATATTTGTCCACATCATCTTCAGGAATGGCTGTCTGAGCTCCGTTATAGGGAATACCCAGGTAAGGCATGCTATTTACAAAACGGAAATCCAGTCCATTACATTTCACATAAATCTTCTGCCCTACCGAATAAATGTTGTAAAGGCAAATCTTATCCAATCCAATGCCAATGCCTCCGGTAGTATCCTGAAAATACAGGTATTTGTATATATTTCCCGAAATATCGTTAGCGCATACCGTGCCGGTAATATAAACATCATCTGTCACAGTCCCTGCCGGGGTGGTTTTAAAATCAGCAATAGTCATCAGTGTAGCTCCAGCAGGCAACGTAAACACTGGCTCGGCAAGGGGTGGTGTATCCAATTCCTTTTTGCAACTTGTCATAACGACCAGAGTAGCTGCTACGGTCATTAACCACATTTTGCTTGTCATTTTGAAAATTTTCATATCCTTAATTTTTGAATTTCAATTTGTAATTAGTATCTGAAAGTAATCATGAAATAGAAAGTCCGGCCCAGTCCATAATAATACTTTGCCGGGAATTTATTGGTATCCAGCGTATTGTAATCAAACCTGAGTTGTTCGTACCCTGAGGTAATCATTTTGGTATTATTCAAAATGTTGCTCACGCTTCCGTTCAAAATCAGGTAGAATTTTTTGATTTTCCAGGATTTGCTAACTGAAGCATCCAGGGTGAATTGCGGTTTTTCGTTTGCTTTGTACTGTTCGGTAATGCTATTGATTCTGGCATCGCCCGGATACAGATACTGTATGGCTTCAACGGTACGGCGGGCTGCGCTGAAATCAACCCAGTTGTTGGCAAAAAGGTTGGCATTTAAGTTGGCAAACCAGAAATTATGATTAAACTTCAGTCCAAGCGAACCGGCGGCCTGAGGCGTACCATTTACATAGAAGTTTTTACAATATATCGTCTGCATGGAATCAGGTAAGGAACCATTTTCGACCGACATATAACCTGTTGGCCTGTTGGTGTATCTGTAGTTTCCGTAAGAAGCCACCAGCGTTGCGGATAATACCGGAATAATCTTGACTTCTGCACCAAGTTCTATTCCCTGGTGTACTTTGTTGATATCAAACATCATATAATTCACAAAGGTCCTGAGGTCGTCGTGATAAAAACCGTTTACCTTGGTATCGTTCCAGAACATAGTGTGGAAAGCAGTTACACGTCCGTTGAATTTTGGATAGCGAACGATATAACTCAGGTCAGCGCTGAAAATCTTTTTGGATTTGATATCGGGTATGACGGTATTTCTCACCCTGGGCGAGAGGTATACATCGCTGAAAGAAGGCGCCATGGTCATGTAGCCACCGTTCAGCAAAATATAATGACGTCCGGTGGGCTTGTAGGTTACACCGGCTTTTACTGCATAATCAAAGAAATTGTGCTTTTCGGATTTGCCATAAGAATCGTCGGCAAAACGGCCGTTTTTCATATTACCTACTCTCCAGTACTGGCTACCGGTAAGGTTCAGTCCGGCATAAAAATCAAAATGGGTATAGGTAAATTCGGCGACGCCCCACAGATTTGCTTTATTCATGTGGATATTGTAGTCATAACCATAGGTATCTCCTTTTCTGACTATTCTGTCGGGATTGTTCAGGTCGTTCTGCAGAATCAGGGTGTCTGAAGGAAAATCGCGTTCAGAATACTGGTCAATATCAACCCACCAGCCTTCGTAAGCTTCACCGGTATTATTATCAGTCATACCATCAAGCATATCGGCAATCACCTTGTAGTTATGGCTTTTGTATAAGTTGACATTCAGCCCGCCAGTAAAGAAAATGTGATTGTTTATCTCGTAGTTAAGATGGCTTGATAAACCGCCCTGCACATGGTCGAGACGGCGTTCTTCGAGGATGTATTTAGCCTGGCCGCCATTCAGGTAGCTGAGGTAGTTGGTCTGATAAAGCCTGTTCCAGTTGATCTGGCTGAAGCTTTCATCATTTTGCCATGCTTCGGTAAGGGCTTGAACCACCATGGGATCGGCAGCTTCGTCGAGGTCTTTGTTTTCCTGGTAGCTTGGCAGGTATCTGTAGTAATCAGGGCGGGGATCAGCGGCATCATACCAGTTAAGCGCCGTAGTTCCCATACGTCCAAAGCTGGTACCAATGGTTGTGGTAAGTTTCATCTTATCATTGATATCAAAGTAATGCGACAGCAAAATCACCGGTTCGTGGGTAGTTCTTATCCTGGAATTTCTCACCTCGCCGTTTTGCCATCCCCAGTTGGGGTTATAATAATTATCGTTTAACAAATCATACACTTCCTGAACGGCAGCCGACTGCATGCCTCTTTTGGCGGGGGCTCCGAAACCTGTAAAAGACAGGTAGTGTTTTTTCCCAATCTTTTTTTCCACAGAAAGAAAATAGGAATAGGCATCATAGGAGGTTCCTTCCACAAAGCCAAATTTTCCCTGACGGGTAGAAAAAGACACCGTGGCAGCCCAGCCATTCTCCATCATGCCCGTAGAGCCGGTAACCATAGCACGGTGCTGGTACGAACGGTTAGAAAAAGCGTAAGATGCTTTTATCTGTTTGCGCTGATGCGACGCCCTTACATCAAGGTCGGTGGTGCCCGCCAACGAGCCAAAGGCAAATCGTGAAGGACTCAGTCCGTAAACACTTTCTTTATAGCGTGTTGCATCGTTAAGGCCTCCCCAGTCAGAGTAATTCGGACGTCCGGTTTCCGGGTCATTCATGGAAAGTCCGCCAATAGACACCTCGGCATATTCATTGTCGTAACCCCTCGGGCGGAAATAGCCAGCGCTCAGCGTATAACCGGCTGTGGACACAAAAATATCATTGGCAGAATGTAAAAGCCCGCTGATATATTGTTCCTTTATATCATCTTCCGATTCCACTGCGCTGGCAGAAACTTCCGATTGGTACATTACAGCATTTTCGAGACCTCCGGCTTTCATCTGTACCATGCCCAGATTCACTTCAGGCGAATTTACTTCCACAGTCATCGTTTTGGTTTCGTAACCATCCATATCAAAATTGATTTCGACGGTACCATAACTAATTCCTGTGGCAACAAACTTTCCTTCGGCATCTGAAAGAAACTGCTGCAAACCAACCATCACTTTTGCGCCGGCCAGGGGTTTCCCTTCGGCATTGGCAAGCGACCCTCTCAGGGTTGCATTTTGTGCTTGTACATAAATTACCATAAAGACTACAAGCAAAGTTAAAAAGAACTTTTTCATCATGTTAAGATCACTTAGTTATTAAAAGATTTCTTTCCTGTGTTTTTTTGAAACTAAGGATTTGCTTTGTTACTATTCGCAAATAATCCTTCCAAAAAAACTCGGCAAAGGTACTAAAAAACATTTATTTGAATTATTTTCTATTCAATTTTAGCAAAAGAAGTAATTTTGCCAATCCATACGCTATACAAAAACCTGACACCATGATAAAAAAAAGCCTGACTTTAGCACTCATCTTCCTGATTAGTTTTACATTATATGCACAGGACAAAAAACTCAATATTGCCATCGTGGCATTTTACAATGTTGAAAATTTATATGACACTATCGACGACCCTATCAAAAATGATAATGAATTTCTTCCAGAGGGGACTCAAAAATGGGATACGGATAAGTTCAACCTGAAATTGCAGCGTATTTCGGAGGTAATTTCAAAAATTGGCCAGGATGTTGTCCCCGATGGACCAGCCGTTTTAGGATTGTCGGAAATAGAAAACCGTGATGTAATCGAACGATTGGTTTCAACCGAAAACCTGAAATCAAAAAATTATGGCATTGTCCATTACAATTCTCCTGACCGGCGTGGTGTTGATGTGGCACTGATCTATCAGAAAAACCGTTTTGAACTGGAAGGCAGCAAGCCTTTCAGATTGATATCCTCAGACACCTCGTTCCGTACCCGCGACCAATTGCTGGTATGGGGCAAGCTCGACGGTGAAGAAATGTATTTCTTGGTAAACCATTGGCCTTCACGCAGCGGCGGCGAACAACGCAGTGCACCCCGGCGTAAGGAAGCGGCCCTGCTGGCAAAACATATCACTGATTCATTATTAGCAGCAAACCCCAATACCAAGATTTTCATTATGGGTGACCTGAACGATGATCCCACCAATGCCAGCATATTGAAACACCTTAATGCTAAAGGAAATCTTGAGGATGTAAAAGAAGGCGGCCTGTACAATCCCATGTATAAACTCTTTAAAAACGGTGTTGGTTCTAATGCCTACCGCGATGCCTGGGATCTGTTCGACCAGATTATCGTATCCTATCCGCTTACCGGCAATGACTACAGCAGCTATAAGCTGATAAAAGCCAAAGTATTTAACGAACCTTTCCTGCAACAAAAAACAGGGACTTTTACCGGTTATCCCTGGCGTACCGCTGCCGGAGGACAATACATTATGGGCTACAGCGACCACTTCCCTGCTTATGGGATACTGGGACGCGAAGCAAAATAGTTATTTGATTATGAAACGGCCAACCTGCGGCCAGAAAATACCCATTTTATGAAAAAAACAGGCATAACGGCAGTATTTCTGTTGTTATTTGCGGCTGTTTCGGCTCAAACAAGCATTTCGGCTGATACACATTTATTTATTGCTGACCTGAAAACCCGACAGACACAAAACAACAGCTACTATCAGGAATATTTTCAAAAGAAATATCCCATACGGATAGTAAAAGACAAACATTATATCGCCTGCCTGGCAAAAACAAACGACAATTATAACCCACAAACTCTTGTAGATTATGGAATAATACCCGGTTCGAAAACAGGGAACATCATCACACTGCTAATACCTTTAGAAAATTTCGACGAAAATATTTCTATCCCTGGCATCACATACCTGGAAATTGCCGCCAGGGCTCGTCCCTTTCTTGACAGGGCCATACCCGACACCCGTGTCGACAGTGTCTGGCAAGGTATTGATCTGCCACAGCCCTTTACCGGAAAAGACGTCCTGATTGGCATTACCGACTGGGGTTTTGATTATACCAATCCGATGTTCTACGACACCACCCTGTCGCATACACGTATTGTAAAAGCCTGGGACCAATGGCGCACGGCTGGTCCGCCACCTTCAGGGTACACCTATGGTACAGAAATTTCTGGAGAAACCAACCTGTTGGCGGCACAGTGCGATACCTTTAATGTGTACGAATGGGCTACCCACGGTTCGCATGTGGCGGGCATCTGCGGAGGCAGCGGCGCAGGCACTATATACCGCGGCATTGCTTATGAAGCCAATTACCTGATGGCTACCTTCCTGGTTGATATGGCAGCGGTGCTGGATGCGTACAACTGGATGTATGATTACGCCATCAGCGAGGGCAAACGGCTGGTTATTAATCAAAGCTGGGGGTTGTTCTGGACAGGAACCCTTGATGGAACATCGCTGCTGAGCCAGGCTATCGACACCCTGTCGGCTGCCGGTGTGGTTTTTGTATCAAGCGGCGGCAACAACGGCAATGAATATTTTCACCTGAAGCACACGTTCTCGGGCCCCGCTGATACCATGAAAACACAAGTAGAATTTGATTATTATGCTTATTATCCCAAAATGTGGGGACAGTCGGTATCTATCTGGGGTGAGCCGCTCCACAGTTTTGACATCTCGGTGAAGGTGCTGAATAACCTCGACCAAATTATTGCTTCTTCGCCCGAATTTTCAACAAACAACGCTGATCCGTATTTTCAGGACTCCCTGATCATTGGATCCGATACCATATTTTATAACCTGGCCTGCGATTCGGCCCACCCACAGAACAACAGGCCCCATATGCGCCTGAGGGTTCGCAACCTGAATACTTCACTATACAAAATAGCCTTGTTTGCCAGGGCCGATTCGGGAACCATTCACTGCTGGAACCTTATCGAACTTACCAATGATGTGGGCAACTGGGGCTCACCTTTAAGCGCCCTGTATGAAGACTGGGCCAACGGCGATCTGTATTATGGCATAGGCGAGCCTGCCTGCACCAAAAGCGTAATAACCGTGGCTGCCCATCTTTCGGAAAAAAAACTGACCAACGGAACCATTGTCGGAGGCACCATTGCCAATTTCTCAAGCTATGGCCCTACTTACGACGGCCGGCTTAAACCGGACATCTCTGCCCCTGGCGTTGGCGTTGTTTCTTCTGTATCTTCATTCACCAATCAGGCCCTGTCTACGCCTTCGGCCTCCATAAATTTCGGTGGAAGAACCTATGATTTTGTTCCTTTTTCGGGGACATCCATGTCGGCACCTATGGTTACAGGCATCGTGGCGCTTATGTTGCAGGCCAACCCCACCCTCACACCGCAACAGATAAAAGAAATCATCATCGAAACAGCCCGTGAAGACAACCGTACCGGAAACATTCCCGACACCGGAAGCTACGTATGGGGCTGGGGAAAAGTGCACGCCTGGAGAGCAATTAAAACAGCGTATGCAGGCATCAGCGAACCTGAAGGAGATACTGAGCAGGTGTTGGTTTGGCCAAACCCTGCCAAAGAAGTTGTATATCTTATGAATGAAACTGCGACCGGCCCGATGACTGTTAATATATATAACACATTCGGCCGCCTGGTAGCTTCGCAAACCATAACACAGAACAGGCTAAATGTCGGCCACCTGTCTGCCGGAATTTATTTCCTGGAAATTATTTCGAAGAACAATTCCAGTATGGTAAAACTGGTAAAACAGTAAACATGCCCGGTCTTGCGTTTTGAACTAATTGGTTGTCAGAGAATCAACTGAATCATCCCGTTGCGGTTTTTGGTTTCCCCGTCAATGGTTTGGTACGACAGCACATAATAATAATAACCGGCAGGCATCAGGGATCCATTATGATAGCCATCCCATTTGGCATCCACATCGTTTGATGAAAACAGTTTAAGGTTTTCATTATCATAAATGTTGAGCGAAAAATTTTCTGAAGAGATGTTTGCAAAAAACGGATGCCAGTAATCGTTCACCCCGTCGTTGTTTGGCGAAAAAGAATTGGGGATATAACAATCGCTTCCCGAAAAAAGAACCAGCACCGTATAATCGAATTCATTGTCGTGGGTGGTTACCTTAACCGAATAATTACCTTCCTGAGTAATTGTAATCATGGGGGTATTGATATAGTCGGGCATCCACAGATAAGCCACCGCGCCGGGAGCAGTAGCGTCCAGGGTCAGAACGGTATTTTCACCCATGGTATAAACGCTATAGGCGGTATTTACTTTTAATGTATCGTAGAGTGTTTCGGAAGGTTGTACATCCTGCTTCTTACAAGAAACAAACATTCCTAACAGCATAATAATCAATAAAACCGGGGACCATAACTTTTTCATAACGAAAACTATTACCGTTGATTACCAAACTGCAAACGCACATTAACCCCTGCATAATCAATAATCCCGAAATTATTCATCAGCACTTTGCTCATAGGAATTCCGCTGCGGATATTGATAATGACATTATCTTTCATGTTAAATCCCAGCACCAGCCCGGCATCTTTCAGATTACGGAACTCAGCACCAAAAAGCAGCCATTTTTTGTAGGTAAATAACATCCCGGGCGAAAAATTGAGTGTTTTTTCGTTGTATCTTAGCTCTGCTACAGGCAACATGCCATAGTAATCGTTTATGGAATAATTATATCCTGCAGACAGCATATATTCGCGGGGTATATTATACTCGCTGATAATACCCAGATTCGGCGATGTAAGGTGCATAGCAGAAACACCTACATACAACGACTTCCAGCTATACCATACGCCGAGGCCGATATCCATGGAATTCCTGCTTGTCTTGGCGGGGAATGCTTCGGAAGTACCAAAGACAAAACCATGGTTGGCATCGATCATATCCGGGAAACTCAGATTGTCGGAGTTGAGGCCGCTGGTATAGTACGACAGCGAAGCTCCCACCCGCAGGTTATGGTATTTTGCCAGGTTAAACCGATAAGAAAAAGTGAGGTCCACATTCATAATTCCCTCTGCAGCACCGATAAAGCGTTGGTAATTGATTCCCAATCCGCAGTTTTTCCTTTTTCCGAAATTAAAATCATAAGCAAAACTGTATTCGAAAGGCACATTAAAATTGTTTCCCGGCCTGTACAAAGGTTTATATACCATAGTGGAAACCGCAATAGTATGCCGCTGATTGTAACCCGTATAGGCAGGATTCATCGCAATGGCATTCACGACCCCTACCTTATAGTCTGGCATTGGCTCTGGATTTTTCTTTAGCTGACTCTTGTTTTTATTGCTTTGTCTTTTGTTTTCTTTTTCCTTGGTTTGTATCGCGTTATAATCATCCATCACACTCGTCTGTTCCTGCATTTCTTCTGACAGGGGTGCATCCAGCTCCGACTCACTGTAACCGGCATAAAGTTTTTCTTTGTCGGTAAGCGGTAGGGTGTTTATAACAGTGGCTTTTTCTTCATTGGTATTGGGATAGTCCACTTTCACACCATTCACAAAGTTTTCATCATCGGCTTTTTGGACTGCCACGTGCTCTTTTTCCGTGAGAACCAATTTATCTGACTTCTTATCAGATATTTGTACCTGTACTGCTGCGGTATTAGAATACTTATTATCTCCTTTATTGATATTTTTTGTTGGAAGAGCTGATTTAGTATGGTTTTGAGCAATTGTTTTTTCGTCGGATAGTTTGTTTACGGCTTGCGAGTTATTAGTTCCTGAAACATTGTTAAGTTGGTCAGCGGGGCGTGTTTCTTGAGTTTCCGCCAGGCTTTTTGTATCCGAGGGCATCACAACTCTGTTATTGGCGGTATTCTGGTCGGCAACCTGGCTATTGGAAATGGTTGAACTGGTAGCCAGTTGTCTGCTGGGAACTTCCGTCTGTCTTGATCTTTCCAGCGCTATATAAGTAACAATTCCCGAAGTAATTAAAAATACTGCGGAGATTATCATAATTATGTCGGAGATACTTTTTCCACTGGTTTTCATAGCGGTATTACCCGGGTTAGCAAGTGCCGATTTCATCATTTGCCAGTGTTCGGGCACGTAGGGCGGCTCATACTCGCCAAGTTTTTTGTGGAATAAGTCGTCTATTTGATTTTTCTTATCCATTTATGATAGCCTTTTTGGAATTAAGTTTTTGTATTCTGTTCATTAAGATCCGGCGTGCATTCAGTAAATGCCACTGCGAAGTGCTTTCGGTGATGTTCAGTTTATCCCCGATTTCTTTATGATTATAGTTTTCAAAGACATACATGTTGAACACGGCGCGACTCGCCGGCGGCAGTTCCTCTATCATCCTGATTAGATCATCTTCGCCAAGCCTGCTGACAGCTTCATTTTCAATATGCACTGAGTCATTGTTAATATTAAGTGGCACCGTATTGTTGTACCGGTTTTTTTCAAACCGTATCCTGTCCAGCGCGGTATTAACCATTATTTTGCGTATCCAGGCACTGAGGTATTCTCCATCACCCTGGTATTTTTCCATATTCTGAAATACTTTCAGAAAACCCGTATTCAGAATTTCCACGGCATCATCGCTATTCTTCGCATACCTCAGACAAATATTCATCATCGCCCCATAATACATTTTATATAACTTTTCCTGAGCAAATGAATTCCCTTCTCTGCATGATTTTATCATCTCCTTCAAATCTTTCCCGGGATTCATATGCTCACTTTAATTATAAAACGCATGTTTTCATAAAAACTTGGGTACGGGATGATTTTTTTACCGTCTGATATTTCTTTATGACTACTATCTCTATCACCCAGTATTTTATACAAATATACGAAAAACAATTTATTTTTTGTCGTTATTACTGTTTTGGGTTATGAAACTCTCCTTCAATTCATTAATAAATTCAAATGAAATATAATTATCATAACTCTTGCACACATTGGTGGCAAAACGTATAGCTGTATTAATCATTTGTTCATATTCTTCAGGAGAGAGGTGTTGCAAAATTCGTTTGCTGATATTGTTTTTAAACAGCCAATAAGCCATGCCTGCCGTAAAAGTATCACCGGCGCCCACGGTACTCACCGGTTTCACCCCAATAGCATCATAATGATGCTGATAATCAGCCGTATGCAGATCAACGCCATAGCGGTTTCGGGTGTAAATCATGGAGTTGCATCCCAGGTGGTGCAGCACCGAAAATGTTTTTTCTGCATCTTCTGTATGAAAAATGTTTCTGAAATCTTCGTCTGAGCCTTTGGTAATGTCAGCAACAGCAATATTTTCTTCAATAAAGGGCTTAAGCTGATCCAGCATTTTTAAGTGCGCCAGCCTGAAATTAGGGTCATACACCACGACGGCGCCATTGTTTTTACAGGTGTGTATGAACTCTGAAACCATAGACCTGATTTCAGGCTTTATGGCGTAATATGATCCGAACATCAGCAAATCATCAGGCTGCAATTCAGGGAACCTGATATAAGGTTTATCTTCTATCCTTATTTTATAAAATGAATAGTCGGCATTATTTTTCTCATCCAGAAAAGCCAGGGCGATACGCGATTTGGCATTGGTGTACATGGTAATGTAAGAAGTATCTACATTGTTTTCTTCAAGAAATCTTTTGATGATGTTGCCCACCCTGTCGTTAGCAAAATCTCCCACAAAACACACCGGCAACCCCAGGCGTCCGAGCGAGATGGCCACGTTGAGCATGGCGCCGCCGGGTTTGGCTTCTACAGGTTTTTCATCTTTAAAGATTATATCGTAAACGGCTTCGCCAAAACAATAGATTTTTCTCATGTATTTTTTGTTTTCAAAAATACAGTTTAAAAATGAAAAAACTAAGATGTTGAATTAATAATTCTCAGCCGCGTGCTAACGGGCTGTCAATCTTTCCAGTACGGTAGTTATCAGTTTTTCCATTAACGGCTTGTAATCTTTGCTGAACTGTTTGGCAATACGGTTAGCAATAATCACACAAATGGTCAGGGTATCATGCCCGAGAATTTTTCCCAGGCCATACAGGGCCGATGTTTCCATCTCGAAATTGGTAATCCTGTTTTTGTTGAATGCAAAACCCGTCAGCCGTTCGTTGAGGTCGGGAATGGCCAGTTCACCCCGGAGTTCTCTTCCCTGCGGGCCAAAGAATCCTGGTGCAGTGGCAGTAACACCCTGTATCATATCAAAGGCTACTTTGTTGAGCAGATCACCCGAAGCTTTTACGATGTATGGTTTTGCAAGAAATTCCGGCCAGTTGGTTTGTCTGATAAATTCATCATTCATCTCTTTATCGACTATTTCCGATGTTTTTTTATAAAAATTCAACACCCCGTCGATACCCAATCCATAGGCAGAGGCCACAAATGAATCCACGGGAATATCTCCCTGCATGGCACCGGAAGTTCCCAGGCGGATGATATTCAACTTTCGGTGTCCGGATTTGGGTGTTCGTTGATTCAGATCGATATTGGCAAGGGCGTCAAGCTCGTTCACCACGATATCAATATTGTCGGGGCCCATACCCGTAGACATTGCAGTGATTCGCATATTATTCAAATATCCGGTATGCGTAACCAGTTCCCTGTTTTGAACTTTTACATCTATGCTGTCGAAATGTTTCGAAACCGCAGGTACTCTGCCCGGGTCGCCCACCACAATAATGTTACCGGCAATTTCGTCAGGGTGCAGATTCAGGTGATAAATCTTTTTTTCAGCAGTTAAAATCAATTCAGATTCTTCAAAATATGTTTTCATAAAATAAAATTTAAATCTATCTTTGCGGCCGCTTAACAACAATTTTAAAAATTAATTATTTTTGCCCGGTTAATAAAAATCATTTTTGTTTTAGCGGGTTTTTATTACTATTTTTACAAACTGCACAAAATTATAAATATTTATGGAAAATTACAGAAACATTTTAGTTCCTTATGATTTCAACGAGCAGGCCGAAATAGCCCTCAGCCAGTCCTACAATCTTGCACGTATGTTAAAACTTGACATCATGTTACTTTACGTACATGAAGAAACCAAGATGTTAGGAAAACTTTTTTCGGCTGATCAGTCGGACGACATGGTTAAAAAAATTGAGGCCGAACTTGCCGCCTTTGCTGAACAAAAATCAAAAGAAACCGGCCTGACAATTAACCACATGGTGGCCCGTGGCAAAGTTTATGCAAAAATCACTGAAGTAGCGGAAATGGTACAGGCCCAATTTATAATTTTGGGAAAAGAAAGCAGTATTAATACCATTGAACCCACTGTAGGCGCCAATACCTCCAGGGTAATCCGTAACGCCAAATGTCCGGTAATTACTATCAGCGCCGATATGCATTACAACGGATGCCGCAGTATTTTGCTACCCATCGATTTGACACAGGAAAGCCGCCAGAAAGTTAAATGGGCAATAGAACTCGCCAAGATGTTTAACTCTACCGTGAAAGTTCTCACCATTTTATGGTCGGTAAACCACAAAGAGATAAAAAACCAGCTTTTGACAAAAATGGCCCAGGTGCAGAAGTTTATTCAGGAACGCAATATAAATTGCACGGCCGAGATGATTGAAGCTGACAGCGAATCGGATATGGTGCCATCGCTGCTTGTATATGCCAAACAACAGGGCGATATTGACCTTATCCTCATCATGACACAGCAAGAAACAGGACTGATACCCTTCTTTGTCAACTCCCATGCTTCGGACATCATCCGCAGGTCGGATTTTCCGGTCATGTCAATAGTTCCCAAGGACATGGGTGAAACGCTATCCTTTAAATGACAGCATCTGTTATCAGTATAGGCGACGAACTTCTGATAGGACAAACTGTCAATACGAATGCTTCTTTTATTGCTGCTGAACTGAACCTGGCGGGTATTCAGGTAAGAAGCATTCTGACCATCGCCGACGACAAAGACGATATCAGAAATGCGTTGCAACAGGCTTCGCGGCAGTCGGGTATCGTTATCATCACAGGCGGCCTGGGGCCAACCAACGATGACATTACAAAAAACACTCTTTGCGAATATTTTGGGTCAACACTGATTTTACACAAGCCCTCACTGGAAAATATCCGCAAATTGTTTTATCAGCGCGGTATGAAAATTACCACCGTCAATCGCAACCAAGCTATGGTACCCCATAACTGCACGGTAATAAAAAACACGTTGGGTACCGCACCGGGCATGTGGTTTCGGAAAGACAACGTACACTACTTTTCGTTGCCCGGCGTACCTTTTGAAATGAAAGCCCTGATTACCGGCGGTGTAATCCCTTTGCTGGCCAAACTCAATATTTCATCACCTATCATCCATAAGACCATCCTCACCATAGGCATTGGCGAATCGGCTCTGGCCGAACTTATCAGCGGGTGGGAAAACAAGCTTCCCGACCATATCAAATTAGCCTATCTGCCCGAACCGGGTATTGTAAAACTCAGGCTGTCGTGCTACCAGGCCGGGTCTGGTGAAACGAAAAAAACTTTTGAGGCGGAAGTAAAAAAATTAAAAAAGCTAATCCCCGGGCTTATCTATGGATATGAGGACGACACCCTGGCAGGAGTAACAGGCAAAATGCTGCTGAAAAAACAAGCCAGTATTGCCACCGCCGAAAGTTGCACAGGCGGACTCATAGCACACCTGATTACTGCAGTGCCCGGGGCGTCAGAATATTATAAGGGATCGGTTATCGCTTACGATAATGATATAAAATCAAAAGTGCTCGGGGTAAACAAAAAACTTATTGAGAAATATGGAGCTGTGAGTGAAGAGGTGGTTATTGCCATGGCACAAAACGTAAAAAAAATTATGGCAACAGATTACGCCCTCGCGGTTTCGGGTATTGCCGGGCCGGCAGGCGGCACTGCCGAAAAACCGGTAGGAACAGTTTGGGTAGCCTGTGCCACCCCCGAAAAAACCCTTACCCAAAAACTTTCGCTCGGCAACAACCGCGAGCGCAATATTAAACGGGCCAGCCTTGCCGCCCTTAACCTGCTGAGAAAACAACTCTGACCCTGTCGGAAAAAAATTTTCTTATCTTTGACCAAAGAAATAATTCAATAAAAAGTATTTTGTCATGTCGCTGGAAAAATTCACCGGGCATCTGCAAAACGAATATGCTTTTTCAGGTAAAAGTATTATCCTTGGCGGAGCCATGTATGAAAAAAAATCTGTCCCCGGGCTGCTGATAAGGCTGCCGCTGGCCACCGTCAACCGGCATGGCCTTATTGCCGGAGCTACCGGTACCGGAAAAACCAAATCCATACAACGCATCACCGAATCTCTTTCAGAACAGGGCGTCAACGTGTTGCTGATGGATATCAAGGGCGATATCAGCGGGATTTCAAAAGCAGGTGCAGAAAACCCCAAAATCAAAGAACGGATGGACATGATAGGCCTGCCGTGGCAACCCTGCGAGTACCCCACTGAACTGATGACTATCTCGCACGAAAAAGGATTACGGCTCCGTGCAACCGTTTCGGAATTCGGGCCCGTACTTTTTTCCAAGATACTGGAATTGAACGAAAACCAGGAAGGAACGGTGGCCATTGTATTCAAATATTGCGACGACCACCAACTGCCGCTTTTAGACATAAAAGACTTTCGCGCCGCACTGAATTATGTTGCTACCGGCGACGGCAAAAAAGAAATAGCCGAAAATTACGGCCTGATTTCACCAGCCTCAGCAGGGGTAATAATGCGCAAACTGCTGGAACTGGAACAACAAGGTGGAGACCTGTTTTTTGGGGAAAAATCGTTTGAAGTAGAAGACCTACTTCAGAAAACCAGCGACGGTAAGGCATACATCAACATCTTGAGACTCACCGATATTCAGGACAGGCCTAAACTTTTTTCGACCTTTATGCTTTGTCTGCTGGCAGAGATATACCACAAATTCCCAGAAATTGGTGATAAAGGAGAGCCCAAACTTATCATTTTCATTGATGAGGCCCACCTGATATTTAAAGAGGCCTCCAACGCGCTGATGGACCAGATTGAAACCATTATAAAACTCATCCGCAGCAAAGGCGTAGGTATTTATTTCTGCACACAGGCGCCCACCGACATCCCTGCAATAATACTGAGCCAGCTTGGCACCAAAATACAACATGCCCTGCGTGCCTTTACTGCCAAAGACCGCAAAGACATTTTGCTTGTAGCCGAAAATTTTCCGGTATCCGATTATTACCAGACCGACCAGCTCCTTACCGAGCTAGGCACCGGCGAAGCCCTGGTTACCGTGCTAAACGAAAAAGGCATCCCGGCCCAGCTGGTACACACCATGATGTGTGCTCCCCAATCGCAGATGGATATCCTTACACCGGAAGAACAGGATGAGAAATTGGCTTCGTCGAAAATTGCCCGATACTATAACGAAGAAATCGACAGGGAAAGCGCATACGAATTATTGAAGGCAAAAATCACCTCGGCAGAAAAACCGGCGCAACCATCTGATCAGCAGACCAAAACAACGTATCCTGATATAAAGTATCCAGATATTAAAGTGCCCAAAAGCACGCCCATGCCCAAACCGACAACATCTGACGCAGGAAAAACATTAAAGAAAATTGCCAACAGCGGTGTGGCAAAAACCATTTTCCGCGAATTAACACGGGGGTTGTTTGGCATTTTGCTGGGGAAAAAATCAGGAAAAAAATCTATTTTTTGATTTCCCGGGCACAAAATATACCTCCACAAACCCGTTAAAAAATATTTTTTACTATAGAATTTTGTATTCTCAAAAATATTTCTGACCTTTGCACCCCATTTTGAAAACTTTTCACTAAGAAAAAAATTGTACCATGTCAAGAATATGTGAATTAACCGGAAAAAGAGTGATTGTAGGAAACAATGTATCGCACTCAAACATAAAGACCAAACGTAAGTTTGTTCCCAATTTGCAAACCAAACGATTCTTCATTCCCGAAGAAAATAAGTGGATAACACTCAAGGTTTCGGTGGCTGCTTTGCGTACCATTGATAAAAAAGGCATCTCAGCATGCCTTAAAGAGGCCCGTGAAAAAGGTTTTCTGAAGAAATAATTATTATTTTCCTTATTATATGAAATGCTGTTGCCAACCCGCGACAGCATTTTTTTTTGATTTATCAAGTGAAATAATTTTAATTTTACACCGTTTATTCCTGTAATTGCCAGGCCTGCTGCTGCAAAAACAAAATGTATGCTGAAACCTCTAAAAAAAGTCTTCTGTCTGAGTTTTTTTCTCTGTGTTCTTCTGTCATCAAAATTTGTGGCTTCCCAGGTCATCGCCGACACAACCCCGGTACAGTTTTCGGGCATCGTGGTAACAGCCGACAGCCTGAAACCCATTCCCTTTGTCAACATTCTGATCAAAGATACCTGGCGGGGAACCGTTACCGACCTGTACGGCTTTTTTTCTTTTGTAGCCCACCCCAAAGACGTGGTGGTTTTTAACGCCTTAGGATATAAAACGGTATTTTATACCATCCCCGACACCCTGACCATAAACCGTTACTCACTGATACAGGTACTCAGGCCCGACACCCTCCTGATGAACGAAACCGTAATATACCCCTGGCCTACTTACGAACAGTTTAAACAAGCATTTGTCAATACGGATATTCCGGATGACGAACTGGAACGGGCGAAAAAAAATATCGATGAACTCGAAAAACGCATACTCTTTGATGAGCTTCCTATGAGCAGCTCCATGAACTTCAGGAACTACATCGACAACAAGGTAAGCCAACTCTACTATGCAGGACAATACCGCCCGAACAACCTCCTGAATCCTATTGCCTGGGCACAGTTTATCAAAGCCTGGCGCGAAGGCAAGTTTAAAGTAAAAAAACAGGGAGATTGACGAGGGATGAAAAAAAACGCTTTCTATATCATCTTTTTATTGCTTGGTACCTTTGCCGTCGCTCAAAACAAAGCATCGATCTCTGGAAAAGTAACCGACGAAAAATATGCACCTATTGAACTGGTTAATGTGGTGGTATTAGGCAACACCACCGGTGCCACCACCGACAAAAACGGCTATTACCACCTCTCGGTGCCTGCCAACCAGGAAATCAGCATTGTTTTTTCATTTATCGGCTACCAAAAAGTAACCCATACTCTGAAACTTGCGGCAGGAGAATCAAAAAAAATGAACCAGATCATGGTGTCAAGCACCACACAGATACCTATCTTTGAATTTTTCGGGCAAAAAGATGAAAGAGCCCTCATTACGCGCATCGACCACAAACAAGCCGAATTTATTCCGACCACTTCAGGTAACGCCATCGAAGAACTGATAAAGAAAACCAGCCTGGGCGTATATTCCAGCAATGAGCTCAGCTCAGCTTATTCGGTGAGGGGCGGAAACTTCGACGAAAACCTGGTGTATGTCAACGATGTAGAAGTGTACCGTCCCCTTTTGTTGCGTTCGGGACAGCAGGAAGGCCTAAGCTTTGCCAATTCCGACCTGACTTCCTCGGTTCTTTTTTCGTCGGGAGGATTTGACACCAAATACGGCGACAAGATGTCGTCGGTGCTCGACATCCAATACAAAAAACCTAAAAAAACCGCCGGCTCCATTATGCTGAGCCTCCTGGGAGCATCCGGGCATATTGAAGCCGCCTCAAAAAACGAACGGTTTACGTTTCTGCTCGGGGTTCGGCAAAAATCAAATCAATACGTGCTGCGTGCCATGGAAACCAAAGGGCAGTACAAACCGTCGTTCACCGATGTGCAGCTATACACTACATACCAAATCAGCAAAAAAATCGAAATCAGTCTGCTGGGAAATTACGCCCGCAACAAATATATGGTAGTTCCCGAATCGCGTGAAACCGAGTTTGGTACCGTCAAAGAATCTTACCAACTGAAAATATTTTTCGATGGGAAAGAACTGGATTATATAAATACGTATCTGGGAGCCCTCTCGCTGGCTTACAAACCCAGGTCAGACCTGTTTTTCAAGTGGAATAATTCGGTGTACCAGACCCGGGAGTCTCAAAGCTACGATGTGCAGGGACAATACCTGATTGGCAGGCTGGAAGCAGATTTTGGCGAAGAAGATTTCGGGGAAATGAAAGAGGTACTGGGTGTGGGCACTCATTTTCAGCATGCCCGCAACGAGCTTATTGCCACCGTGATAAACTCCGACATCAAGGGCGGATATACCAAAAAAAATCATTACCTGCAGTTTGGCGTAAAATATCAGCATGAAATAATTGATGACAAGTTAAAGGAATGGGAAATGATTGACTCCTCTGGGTTTACGCTTCCACACATGCCTGATTCGGTGGGCTACACCAATCCTTGGCTACAGCCTGCCAACCCGTTGCTGTTGCAGGAAGTGGTCAATACAAAGGTAGCCATGCAAAGCAACCGTTTTTCGGGATTTATTCAGGACACCTGGACTTTTAATATTGACAGTGCTGAACTGTTGCTAACTTATGGCGTCAGAGCTGTGTACTGGGATTTCAACAAGCAAATCTGCATCAGTCCCAGAATCAATTTATCGTTCAAGCCACACTGGAAAACCGACATTGTCTTCCGTTTTGCCAGCGGTATCTATAACCAGCCACCTTTTTATAAAGAAATCAGGGCGTTCGACGGAAGCATACACCCTGAAGTGAAGGCGCAGCGCTCCATACATTTCCTGTTGGGCGGCGACTTGAATTTCAAATTGTGGAACAGGCCCTTTAAATTTGTCGGGGAAGTTTATTATAAGATGCTGGACAAATTGATTCCGTATGAGATAGACAATGTGCGGCTGCGCTATTTCGCGAATAACAGCGGAAAGGGTTATGCCTATGGCCTCGATCTTAAGATAAACGGCGAGTTTGTGAAAGGCGATGAATCGTGGCTGGGTATTTCGCTGATGCGCACCCGCGAAAAGATTATTGGAGAAACATTCACCGATTATTACAATGCCAGCGGAGAAAAAATTATTTTTGGCTATACCGCCGATAATGTGGTGGTAGATAGTGTGGTGCGCCAGCCGGGTTATATTCCCAGGCCTACGGATCAATTGCTGAATATCAACATCTTTTTTCAGGACCATTTTCCACGCTGGCCTACTTTCAAAATGCACCTGAACCTGGTTTATTCCAGTCCCTTACCTTTCGGTCCACCCGAACACAAAAGATACCTGGATACCTTGCGGATGCCTGCCTATTTCAGGGTGGATATAGGTTTTTCCAAATCCCTGATTGATGAAAGCACCATTTTCCGCAAGAAAAACCCCTTGAAGATCTTCAAATCGCTGTGGATTTCGGGTGAAGTGTTCAACCTGCTTGGACGCATGAACACCGTTTCGTACTTATGGGTAAAAGATGTTAACAACAGGCAGTATGCCGTGCCCAACGAACTTACCAAACGCTTATTCAACATCAAATTAGTGGCAAAATTTTAAAAACATCTTTTATTGTAACACATTTATTGTTAAAGTGTTCATAGTGTTTATGCCACAAAAACGGAATAATCAGGCGGACAAAATTTTCTGATAAGACCTTCTTCGCATGTGCATACGTTTCTCGTAACCATTGGTAAACAACAGCAT
>ENA-UPTA01000875-UPTA01000875.1-activated-sludge-metagenome-genome-assembly--contig:-NODE-875-length-34700-cov-18.602944_pt1 | contig 34700 bp, 32 predicted proteins | sample MGYA00238184_ERZ773361 | MGnify/ENA primary metagenome ERZ773361 (study PRJEB29100, sample SAMN05720205) | activated sludge metagenome | isolation source: anaerobic digester from wastewater... | reverse complement strand
ATAGAATTTGGGTGTCCTGATTTGCTGATTTGCTGATTTGTCCTGGTCTGCGTCTGATTTGCGCCTGGTATGCTGGGCTGTCATGCTGTTTCGTCGATTGTCGCGATGGGCCCGGGTCCTGGGTGAACGGGAACCGGGGGATTCAGGCCGAGCGTTGCCCTTTCGGTGGATATGCGGTTACAATCGGCTCCGAGGTTCGCGGCACGATCACACGACAGCCGCCCGACGGATAGCGCGACTGGATAAGACTGCACCGGAAACCGCGGGAGCCGGAGGACGCATGGAGCCAGCCAAGGCCGACCGGATCATCCAGCTGGCGCTGGTGCGCGGGCACCTCTCCGCTGCGGCGCTGGAGCAGGCCCGCCAGGACCGCGCGCCGTCCGACGACACCCAGCCGTCGTCCGGCGCTAACCGTCCGCACCCGGACGCTGCGGGCCTGCTCGACACCCTGGTCCGTCGCGGCTGCCTCGACGAGTCGCTGGTCCGCCGACTGGCCGAGGAGCTGGACGGTGCGCCGCGCACGCCCCCGCCCAGTGGCCCCGCCTCCGATCCGACCCCCACCGCCCCGGCCGGCGACGGCGGCGATCCGGCGTTCGGCGCACGAATGGCGGAATGGGACCGCTACCGGGTCATCCGGCTGCTGGGCCGCGGCGGCATGGGCGAAGTGTTCCTCGCCGAGGACCCGCGGCTCGGGCGCCGGGTGGCCATCAAATTTCTGCACCGCGACGATCTGGAAACGGTCGAACGCTTCCTGCAGGAGGCGCGCATCCAGGCCCGCGTCCAGCACGAGCATGTCTGCCGCGTGTACGAGGTGGGCGATCTGGAGGGGCGGCCCTTCATCGCCATGCAGTACATCGATGGTCCGTCCGTGGCCGCGCTCCGCAACGAACTGGGCTGGGAGGAGAAGGTCCGGATCGTCATCCGGGCCGCCGACGCCCTCCAGGCCGCGCACCGGGAAGGGTTGGTCCACCGGGACGTCAAACCGGGCAACATCCTGGTGGAGCGCCGCACGGACGGCGCCCTCCACCCGTATGTGGTGGACTTCGGCCTGGCCCGGGAGCTGTCGACCTCCGGTCTCACGGTCACCGGCGCGCTGCTGGGCACGCCGGCCTACATGTCGCCCGAGCAGGCCCGCGGCACCCGGGAGGGTGTGGACCGGCGCGCCGATATCTACGGCCTCGGCGCCACCCTCTACGACCTGCTGGCCGGCGTTCCGCCCCTGACCGGCCCCACCGCCCTGGCCACCGTCGTTCGGATCATCAGCGAAGAACCGGTTCCGCTGCGTAGTCGGATGCCCGACCTGCCGCCCGACCTGGAGACGGTGGTCATGAAGTGCCTGGAGAAGGATCCCGCCCGTCGCTACGATTCGGCCTTCGCCCTGGCCCGGGATCTGGAAGCGGTGCTGGCAACTGAGCCGATCCTGGCCCGTCCGCCCAGCCTGCGGCAGCGGGCCGTCAAGCTGGCGCGGCGCCACCGGACGCTGGCCGCCGTGCTCGCAGCCGTGGCCGTCGTCACCGTGGTGCTGGGCGGCTGGCTGGCGGCGGAAAAATGGCGGCTACAGGCCCAGGCCCGGCGAGCCGCCGAATTCGGTCAGGAGGTATCGGCCATCGAGCAGGCGCTCCGCGTGGCCTACTTCGCCCCCACCCACGACGTGACCGCCGAGGAGCGCGAGGCACGCGCCGCCCTGGTGCGCCTCGAGCGCCAGGCGGATGCCATGGCCGACGCCGCGGCCGGGCCGGGCCACTACGCCCTGGGCCGCGGTTTCCTGGCCCTGCGTGACTGGGCGGCGGCCCGCCGACACCTGGAGCGGGCCTGGGACGCCGGCTACCGCGGCGGTGAGGTGGCCGCCGCGCTCGGCCAGGCGCTGGGGGCGCTGTATCTCGAGGAGATGGACCGGGTGCGCCGAATCCGCGGCAAGGAACTGCGCGAGGCGCAGGAAGCCGCTGCCGGCCGCGCGTTGCGCGAACCGGCTCTCGGGTACCTGACCCGGGCCCAAGGGAGCGCGGCCGGGGCGTCCGACTACGTGGCGGCAACCCTGGCGCTCCACGAGTCGCGCTGGGACGAGGCGCTGGTCCGCGCCCGCCGGGCGGCAGCGCGTACCCGATGGTTTTTCGAGGCCTGGGTCCTGCAGGGGCGGGCGCTGCAGTTGCGGGCGGGCGATGCCAGCGGCCGCGGTGACCTGGCGGCGGCGAGCCGCGACCTGGACGCCGCGACGGCGGCTTTCGACCAGGCGACCGCCATCGCCCGGAGCGCGCCGTCCGCCTTCGTCGAGCGGGTGGTGAACGCGGCGCAGCGCCTGGAGCTGGAGGCGGTGAGCGGCGGCGACGTGTCCACAGCCTTTGCGGCAGGTCTGGCCGCCTGGCGGCAGGCGGCGGCGGTGGCCCCCCACGACAGCCGCCTGCACACCCAGCGGGCCGTCCTGCAGTGGCGGCTGGCCGAGTACCAGGCCAACTCCGGCGAGGACCCGGCCCGCGCTCTGGATGAAGCCGTGGCGGCCGCGCGGGACGCGGTAAGCGCCGATCCGGCCAACGATGACGCGCACCTGAACCTCGGGCAGGCCTGGTGGCGGCGGGCCGAGCACGACCAGGGCCGGGGCGTGGATGCCCGGCCGGCCCTGCGCGAGGCCGTCGTCGCCCTCACGCACGCCGTGGAACTCAATCCCAACTCCTCGGGCGCCGAGAACAGTCTGGGCCTCGTGTACTGGACTTTGGCCGACACGGAGGCGGCGGAAGGGAAGGATCCGCGCGCCAACCTGGAGCGCGCGCTGCGGCACCTGGACGAGGTGATCCGGATCAACCCGCACCTGGCCACCGTGCACAGCAACCGCGGCGGGGTCTACAGCTCCATCGGCACCTGGGAGATCACCCACGGCCTCGATCCCTCGGCCACCCACGCGCGGGGCGCCGCGGCTTGTCGCCAAGCCATGGCCATCAATCCGGCGCTGCCCCATGCGTGGATCAACCTGGCCAACATCCAGCTCCGGCAGGGGTCCTACCTGCAGCAGTTGAACCAGGATCCCCGCCCCCTGTTCCGGGAAGCGATCGAGGCGTACCGGAAGGCCATCGAGCTGAACCCGCGCTTCGCCGCCGGTTACACCAACCTGGGGACGATCTACCAGCGCCTGGCCTACCAGGTCCTGCTGGAAGGCGGCGATCCCGCCGCCCACCTGCGCGATGCGGTCGCCTGGTACCGCCGCGCCCAGGAGGTGAATCCGGGCAATCTCACCGGTTTCGTCAACGAGGGGGCGTCGCATACCATCCTGGCCCGGCACCTGCTGGAGAGCGGCCGCGATCCGACGGCGGAGCTCGCTGCAGCCCGGGTGGCATTGGCCAAAGGCCGGGCAATCAATCCGAACAGCCCGTCGCTCCACCGCGAGCGGGCGGATGCGGCGCTGGTCCAGGCCCGGTGGAACGTCCGGTCGGGCGGACGGCCCGAGGCGGCGTTCGACGAGGCGGAGCGCGCCGCCGGCGAAGCGCTGCGCCTCAACCCCGACAGCGCCGACGCCGCGCTCTGCCGGGCCCAGGTGCGGCGGCATCGGGCGGCGTGGGAGCTGGCGTGTCGCCGCCCGCCGGAGAGCTGGATCAGTGGCGGAATCGCCGATGCCACGCGGACCTTCGCGATCGACCCGGAACAGTTCGAAGCATTGGCGGTGCGCGCCGCCCTCCGGTTGCTGCAGGCGCAGTCGGAGCGGAATCCGGAAGGAGCGCGCCTTGCCGCGGCGGCTGCAGTGGCCGACCTGCGCGCGGCCCTTCCCAAAGGTCCTTTCCTGGACCGCAGCCTGGCGCCGCTATTGGCCGAGGCCGAGCGGATGGCCGGGGGAAAAATGAAGTCAGGAGATGGGAGATAGGGGGTTTGAAGCTTCTCCGGCTCGTAATCGTAACCGTAATTCGTAATCGTAATTCGTGATCGTAATCGTCATCGAGACTCGAGACTGGAGGCTCGTTCCCGTAACGCGGACATCGGACTTCGGAAATCGGATATCGGACATGTGAAATCGGACGTTGGACCTGGATTCTGAGCCCTGGATCACGGAGCCCAGATCCGAGACCCATTCACCGATTCACCCAGTTACCCATTCATCCATTCACCCATTCAGCCATTCACCGACACACCTCGATGCATGCGCTGCGCTGCCGCCACCATGATGGAATGGCGTCGCGGCGCTGCCGGAGCGTTCGGCCATCTCAGGCCTTGACGGCCCGGATGGTGAGACTGGAGGCCACGCCCGCCAGCTCGTCACCCACCTCTCGGGTGACCGGATCGGTGATGCTGCCCCCGGCCGTGTAGGTGACGTCATTCAGGATCTCCACCTGCGCGAAGCCGGCCGTCCGGATGGCTTCAAGGTAGTCCTCGCGCCGCAGCGCCCCGGCGATGCAGCCGGCGTAGAGTGCGTCGTTGTTTCGGAGCGCCGGCGGCAGGTCCCGGTTCAGGACGATGTCGCTCACGATCATTCGCCCGCCGGGCTTGAGCACCCGGAACACCTCCCGGAACACCGCTGCCTTGTCAGGCGACAGGTTGATCACGCAGTTGGAGATCACCACGTCCGCCTCGGCGTCCGCCACAGGCAACGCCTCGATGTACCCTTGCCGGAACTCGGTGTTGGCCAGCTCCGTGGCGGCGGCGAACTGCGCGGCGTTGCGGCGGGCCAGCGCCAGCATGTCGTCGGTCATGTCCACGCCGATGACCCGTCCGGAGGCGCCGACGATCCGGGCGGCGATGAACACGTCCCGGCCGGCGCCCGAGCCCAGGTCCACGACCACGTCGCCGGGACGCACCGCGGCGAACGTCACAGGGTCGCCGCACGACAACCCAAGGTCCGCCTGGGGCAGGCCCTTCTCCATCGGAGCCGCCGCGGGCGATCCGCAGCAGCTCTGCGGACCGCAGCAGCAGCCGGACTGCTGCCGCGCTACCGACGCATAGGCCTGCTGCACCATGTCGCGAATGTCTTTCTTTTTATCCATGAGTGTTCTCCTGTTATAGACCAGCCGGTGTGGACACCGCGCCGGCGCAGCGGAAGTACTTCCCGCGGATCTTGAAGGCCACGTTCACCAGGGCGATCATCACCGGCACCTCCACCAGCGGCCCGATCACGGCGGCGAAGGCCTCGCCCGAGTTGATGCCGAACACGGCCACGGCCACGGCGATGGCCAGCTCGAAGTTGTTCGACGCCGCGGTGAACGACAGCGTCGTCGACTGTCCGTAGTCGGCGCCGGCCCGCTTGCTCAGCCAGAACGACACCAGGAACATGAGGACAAAGTAGATGAGCAGCGGGATGGCGATCCGCACCACATCCAGAGGCAGCTTGACGATGAACTCGCCTTTGAGGCTGAACATGACCACGATGGTGAACAAAAGCGCCACCAGCGTGATGGGGCTGATGACCGGGACGAACTTCGCGTCGTACCACGCCTTTCCCTTGAGCTTCACCAGGACCAGGCGGGTGAACATGCCCGCGAGGAACGGGATGCCGAGGTAAATGAACACGCTCTCGGCAATCTGGCCGATGGAGATGTCCACCACCGAGCCCTTGAGGCCCACGAGCGGCAGACCGACGGTGATGAACAGGTAGGCGTAAAGAGAGAAGAACAGCACCTGGAAGATGGAGTTGAACGCCACCAGACCGGCGGCGTACTCGCGGTCGCCCTCGGCCAGGTCGTTCCAGACAATGACCATGGCGATGCAGCGAGCCAGCCCGATGAGGATCAGGCCCACCATGTACTCGTGCTTGTCGGCCAGAAACGCCACCGCCAGCCCGAACATCAGCACCGGGCCGATCACCCAGTTCTGCACCAGCGACAGACCCAGCACCTTCAGGTTCCGGAACACCCGGGGAAGCTCCTCGTAGCGCACCTTCGCCAGCGGCGGGTACATCATCAGGATGAGCCCCATGGCGATGGGGATGTTGGTGGTGCCGGCACTGAACCGGTTCCAGAAGTCCTTGATGCCGGGGTACAGGTAGCCGGTGGCCACCCCGACGCCCATGGCCAGGAAGATCCAGAAGGTGAGATAACGATCCAGAAAGGACAGTCGCCGGGAGATGCCGTCAGTCATGGAGTGTTCTCCTGAATCAGTTTGAATTGCGAATCGTCGGGCGGCTCACCGCTCGTGGAGCGCCTCGGGCAGTCTCTCCACAAACCGCCGAATCTCGTCGCGGACCCGCCGGTAGTGGGCCATCGCTTCCTCGTCCGAGGCCGCGTCGCACGCCAGCGCCGGCGGGTCGTCGAAGCCGGCGTGCATCCGGCGGACGTGGCCGGAGAACACCGGGCAGGTCTCCGCCGCGTGGCCGCACACTGTGACCACCCAGTCGAAGGGCCCCGGCGGCAGCTCGACCACGGTCTTGGACCGCTGGCCGGAGATGTCCACGCCCGCCTCGGCCATGGCCCGCACGGCGCGCGCGTCGAGGCCCCTGGCCACCGTGCCCGCCGACCAGGGCTCCAGCACGTCGCCCTTGAGGTGCCGGGCCCATCCCTCGGCCATCTGGCTGCGGCACGAGTTGCCGGTGCAGAGGAACAGGATCTTCATTTTGTCCATTTCGGCGGCTCCTTTGGATTCACGGGTCGTAGCTTGCATGAACACTGCCCTCTGAGTTCGTAGTTGGGATCCCGCAGGACCGGCATCCCGTCCCGAACCCAGTCCACGATGCCGCCGATGATCCAGGTCACGTCCGAAAAGCCCTGTTCCGACAAAAAGCGCGCGATCTCCCGACTGCGCACGCCCACGTTGTCCAGCACGATGAGGGCGGCGTCCCGGGGGATGTCGGCCCAATGATCCATAAATGTTTTGTGCGGGAATTGGAGGATGGCAGGAACGTCGGGAACCCGGTAGTTGGTCTCATACGCCTCGCGAATGTCCAACAGCACGGCCCCCCGGTGGAGACGCTCCAGCGCCACCCGTGGCGAGACTGCCGAGGATCCGAGGCCGGTTGGGATGGACGTGTTCATGCTTTCTCCTTGACCTGAATCATTCGGATGCGTTTGCGCAATCGCGCACAAGTCACTCCGCCATGAACCGGTCGATCGCATCCTGCACGTAGCGGGCGAACTCGGTTTCGTCGCCATCCACCAACTCCCAAACCCGCTCAAGTTTCGCGTAGCCGGCCACTTTGTCGCCGTTCAGGCGGGCGACGGCCAGGGTGGAGGTCTCGAGCTCGAACTCGTCGGAATAATGCCGGTGTTCCGGCCGGTCAATGTCTACGGCCCGCCACTGGACCTTGCCCTGCTCAAGGTAGTCGGCGTAGGCGTCGCGGACCGCCTCGGCTGCCAGCCGCTCGATCTTCAAACAGGTGGGGCACCGGAATTTGCCGTGGAAATAGAACACCACGTAGTGCGGCGAAGCCGGATTCGCCGGTTCGGGCCGGGCGGTCGCCGCCAGGGCGGCGAGCCCGCCGACGGCCGCCAGCCACAGGCCCAGGCCCAGCGCCGCCGTCAGGCGCCGGCTCATCGCCGCACCGCCTGCCGCCGGCAGGTTGCGGCGGGCGTCGTCGAAGCCGCCGCGCATTCGGATGTCTCGGCGGGGTGGCGGAGGCAGCTCAGGAATGTCGTCACGCAGGGAAGGGTCAGGTGGTAGTACACCCACTGCCCTTTCTTTTCGTCGGCAATCACGCCGGCGCCCTTGAGCACCGATAGGTGCCGCGAGACGGTGGACATGTCACCGCCAACGATCTCGTGGAGTTCGCAGACGCAGCGCGCTCCGGCGGCAAGCGCCTCCGCCACCGCCAGGCGACTCGGATGGGCCAGCGCCTTGAATACGAGCGCCTCCTTCCGCAATTCGGTCCAGTCCATTTTCACTTCAGCCTCCACGCAGATGAATCAGGCGGTGTAGACCAGGTACACGCCGCCCAGCAGCACCAGCACGCCGCACACCCGCCGCAGGATCACCGCTCCGCGCGACCGCTCGTTCCAGCGCAGGTACCGCTGCACCACCTCGGTGAAGGTGCCCGCCGCCACGATCACGCCGCAGTGCCCCAGGCCGTAGCAAGTCAGCAGCAGGGCGGCGAACACGGCGTGGGTCGCCGCCATTTTCACCGTCACGGCCAGCACCGGCGCCATGTAGGCGAAGGTGCAGGGCCCCAGGGCGATCCCGAAGACGAGGCCCAGGACGAAGGCGGCCAGCAAGCCGCGGCGCTTGAGCGCAACCTGGCCGGGCCCGGAGAAGGGGAGCGGGATCACGTCCAGCAGGTGCAGTCCCACCAGGAAAAAGATGGCCGCCACGGCGTAGTTACCCCAGGGACCCACGTCGCCGAGCATCCGGCCCAGCGCGGCCGTGACGGCGCCGATCAGGGCGATGGTGACCAGGATGCCCAGACTGAACAGCCCGGCGATGGCGAACGCGCGCCGGGCGGTTTCCACCCGTTGCTCGCTGATGAAGCCCACGATGAGGGGAATGCTGGCCAAGTGGCAGGGGCTGAGCAGGATGCTGAGCACGCCCCACAGGAACGCGGCCGCCAGGGCCACCGGGATTGAGCCTTCCACCGCGTGCGTCAAAGTGGTGAACAGCGATTCCATGTGCCTGCCTCAGTCCGAACCTTGTCGGGTGCGAAACGTCGCTCCCGATGATCGATCCGGTCAGAACGTGATCCCCTTCTCCTTGAACCGGGCCAGGATGTCCTCTTTGGGGTAGAAACCCACGTGGCGGAAGAATTCCTTGCCGTCCGCGTCGTAGAAAATCTGGGTGGGGATGCTCTGGATGCCGTACTGCTCGGCGGCGCCCGGATTTTCCCAGACGTCGATGAACTCCACGTCCAGCCGGCCCTGGTAGTCCCTGGCCAGTTCCTCCAGCAGCGGCGCCATCATTTTGCAGGGAACGCACTTTTTCGCGCCCAGGTCCAGCAGCTTCGGCAGCCGCTTCTCCGGCGCGGGCGGGGCCGCGGCTGGAGCCGGCGGATCCGGCTTCGCCGACTGGGCCGCGTTCTGGCCGGAGGTGTTCGAACGCGCAGCCGGCGGCGCCGTGACGGGTTTGGTCTGCGCCGCTGTCCGAACCGCCGTTTCCGATGCGGGGACCGCGGGCTCAGCCGGGGACGCCGGTTGTTCCACCGCCGTCTGCGGTGGCGCCGCGGCCCGGGGTTGCGTCGACGCGTCCGCCGGCACGGTGGGTGCCACCGGCCGGTGCTTCGTGGCCAGGATGACTCCCACCACGGCGACCAGCGCCGCGACGATCAGGATCTTCCACCCGTTGGTCTTCATGGTCTCCTCCGTCGGGCTCAGTGGCTCAAACCAAGATCTTTTTAATATCGTCAGCCGAAAGCAGTTTGCCGGCTGACTTGACCACGCCGTCCACCGCCAGGCCCGGAGTCATCATCACGCCGAATTTCATGATCTCGTTGATCTCGGTGACTTTGACCATCACATACTCGAGGCCCAGTGCGTTGGCGGCTGCTTCGGCGTTTTCGGCCAGTTGTCTGCACTTCGGGCAGCCGGTGCCCAGGATCTGGATTGTCTTCATGGTCTTCTCCTTAGGCGAAAAGTGCGCCATAGATCATTCCGGTAACGGTGGCCATGGCCACGACCAGACAGACGAACACGGCTGTTTTTTTCGTGCCCATGACGCCGCGCAGCACCAGCATGCTGGGCAACGACAAAGCCGGTCCCGCCAGCAGCAGTGCCAGCGCCGGCCCTTTACCCATGCCCGAGCCGATCAGCCCCTGCAGGATGGGCACCTCGGTCAGCGTGGCGAAGTACATGAACGCCCCGGCCAGCGAGGCGAAGAAGTTGGCGGTCAGCGAATTGCCGCCCACAGCCGCCGACACCCACTCGGACGGGATCAGTCCCTCCTGGCCGGGCCGCCCCAGCAGGAAGCCGGCCACCAGCACGCCGGCCAGCAGCAACGGCAGGATCTGCTTGGCGAAGTTCCAGCTTTGGCTGAACCACTCGCCGCCCTCTCCCGAGCCGGTGCTGGCTGCCCATGACAGGCCGATCACGCCGGCCGCGAAGGCGATCATGGGCTCGTGCGGGAAAATGGCCGCCAGCGCCGCCGTGGCCGCTCCGGCCAAAACCACCTTGAACCAGGCCAGCCGGATCCAGAACACCAGGATGAGCCCGAGACCCGCCGCGCATAGCCCCGTCAGGAGCCACTTGACCGAGTGGACGGCCACCCAGAAACCGTCCGCCTCCGCCGGTTTGCCCCAGTTGGCGAAGACCAGCACGCCCACCATGGCGGCGAAGAAGAGCGCATTCTGCCAGAGCGGCCGGCCGGCTTCCGGCTCGGGCAGATCCGCCTGGTTGTTCGCCTTCTCCAGCTCTTCCTTGCGGAAGATGAAGTGCATGGCGAGGCCCACGAATACCGAGAACACCACGGCGCCCACTGCCCGGGCGATGCCGAGCTCCAGGCCCAGGATGCGCGCCGTCAGGATGATGGCCAGCACGTTGATGGCCGGCCCCGAGTACAGGAAGGCGGACGCCGGTCCCAGCCCCGCCCCCATCCGGTAGATGCCGGCGAACAGCGGCAGCACCGTGCAGGAGCAGACCGCGAGGATCGTCCCCGAAACAGACGCGACCCCGTAGGCCAGCACCTTGTTCGCCCTGGCGCCGAGGTACTTCATGACCGCGGCCTGGGATACGAACACGCCGATGGCCCCGGCGATGAAAAACGCGGGCACCAGGCACAGCAGCACGTGCTCCTGGGCGTACCAGCGGACCAGATACAGCGATTCCCAGACCGCGGCCTTGAGGCGGGTCCAGCCCTGCAGGTATTCCACCGGCAGGTAGAAACAAACCAGAAAAGCGACCGTCAAAAAAGTCAGGTTTTTCCACTCGCGCCGCCACATAATTTGGTTATTTTACAAAACAACCAAATATTGTCAATCAAAATATCCGATCCCGGTTTCAGGAAGCTGTCGGCGAGGTTCAATCTACAAGGGATAGGGCTGGTAAACCATGCTATAATCCGGCTGATCCAGCGTGTGGGATTTCGACTAACATGATCAAAGATATCGTCCGTGAGGGCGAAACGAGCGAATCAGCGGACACCGTGTTAGATTCTGCTTGCCTGGACAGGCGGATCTTTGATGTGGTCGATCTGAGTCGGTCCGGTCATGACGTTCCGTTCTGGCTCACCCGAACGGGTGCCGAGCGGCTCTTCGCTTTGGAACTGTTGCGCAGGGTCTGTTACGGTTATGATGAGATTGCCGAAGGACTTCAAAGAGTTCTAGTCGTTGCTGAACGCGACGGGGGTTGACTACCAGTTGGTCGGCGGGTAGGCGATTGCTAGGCACGGGTATCCGCGGGCGACGGGCGATCTCGATATCTGGGTGGCGGCTTCGACAGACAACGCCCAACGACTCGTCACTGCGTTGAAACAATTTGGCTTCAACACACCCCAACTCTGCCCGGACATTTTCCTCGACCCGAATAAAGTGATTCGAATGGGAAACCCGCCGTTTCGGATCGAAATCATCACATCCGCTTCAGGTTGCCGTTTTGAAGACTGCCATGGGCGTGCCGTCCGAGCCGTCATCGACGATGTGCCGGTTCCGGTCATCCATCTGGAGGACCTGAAAGTCAACAAGCAGGCTGCCGGCCGCCTAAAAGATCTGAACGATTTGGAAAACCTGCCCTGATCGAATCCTGATAACTCCAGCGGCAGTAAGGTGTCGGGGAGACTATGGCATGGCCGGCAACGCGACGGTGACGGTGGTGCCGGCGCCGGGCTCGCTCCGGATGTCGATGGCCCCGCCGTGCTGCAGGACGATGTTCTTGACGATGGACAGGCCCAGGCCGGTGCCCCCCGTTTCGCGGGAGCGGGACTTGTCCACCACGTAGAAGCGCTCGAAGATCCGCGGCAGGTGCTCGGCGGCGATGCCGATACCGGTGTCGACCACCACGACGACGGCGCGTGATGCGTCGCGGCGCAGCCGGACCGTGATCCCGCCCCGCTCGGTGTAGCGGGCGGCGTTTTCCAGCAGGTTGACGAAGACCTGCTCCAGCATGAAACGGTCGCCTTGAACCCGGGGCAGGTCCGGCGCCGCTTCGATGGCGAAAACAAGGTTCTTCCTGGCCAGCAGGGCCTGAAACAGCCGACCCGTGCTCTCGGCCAGCTCCCGCAGGTCCACCGGGCCCAGATCCAGCGCCTTGGCCGGCTGCTCCAGCCGGGCCAGCAGGAGCAGGTCGTCGGTGATGCGCGCCAGGCGTTCGGCGTTGCGCCGGATGATCGCGACGTACTCCCGGTTCAGAACCGGTTCCTCCTCCAGCGCCTCGGCGAATCCGCGGATGGCGGTCAGGGGTGTCTTGAACTCGTGGGAGATGTTCACCGCCAGCTCGCGTTTGATCTCCTCGAGGCGTTTGCGCTCGGTGATGTCCACGAACAGCGCCACCGTGGCGGCGTTTTCAGGCAGGGGATTGAAACCGCAGAGGAAGGTCCGGTCCCCCAGGGCGATCTCCTCGGCGGCGCCGGCGCCGGTGGCCTTGACGGCGCGCAGGCCCTCGGCGAACTTCGGCGACCGGACCACCTCCCAGTACGGTCTGCCCGGTGCGGGGTCGCAACCGAGGATCCTCCAGAGCGCGTCGTTGGCGTGAGCGATTCGGGCGTCGGCGTCCACCACCACCAGACCCTCGCGGATCGAGGACAGGATGACGCGCGACTCCTCGCTCCGGCGCGCCGTCTCCTTGAACAGCCGGCTGACCTCGGCGGACATCCGGTTGAACGCGTCGGCCAGGGCTTTCAGCTCGTCGCGGCGGTTCAGGAAGACGCGGGTGTCGAAGTCGCCCTGCGCCACCCGCTCGGCGGCCCAGGCCAGCTTGCGCACCGGCCGGGTCAGCAGCCGGGCGAACAGCAGCGCCAGCAGGAGCGCCAGCAGCAGGCTGACGCCGGTGATGCGGAGGATGGAGCCCAGGAGCTGCTGCCGGAGGGCGACGACGCTGTGCAGCGGCTGGCTCACCCGGATCACGCCGCGCACCGGCCCGTCCTCCGGAAAGGTCCGGGCGACATACAGCAGATCCTCCTTCAAGGTGTCGCTGTGGCGGACGGCGCGCCCCTCGCCCTGCGTCATGGCGCCGACGATCTCGGGGCGGCTGCCGTGGTTGTCCATGCGGGGCGGGTCAGCCGACGAATCGGCCAGCACGACGCCGTCGGGATCCACAAAGGTGATGCGGACCAGCAGCCGGCCGCCCAGGATCTTGACTTCCCGGTCCAGCCGCTCGCGGTCGCCCGATTCCGCGATCGGACCCAGCTCCCGGCCGATGGTCTGGCAGAGCGACCGCAGCTTGGCCGACACGCTCTCCAGGTTGTAGTCCGTGATGCGGCGGCTCATGAAGTAGAGCCCGCCCAGGGCGACGACGGCCACCACCAGGACGTAGCTCAGGAAGAGCTTGACGGAAAAGGGAATCGTCTTCATTCCTCGATCTTATACCCCACGCTGCGGATGCTCTTGATGTATTTGCCGGCTGCGCCGAGCTTGTCCCGCAGGTTCTTGATGTGGACGTCGATGGTGCGGTCCACCACGTACTTCTCGTTACCCCAAAGCGCATCCAAAAGCTGGTCGCGGGAAAAGGCCCGTCCTTTGCCCTCCAGCATGACGCGGAGCAGACGGAACTCGGTGGAGGTCAGCTCCACGCGGCGGCCGCGGACGGTGACGGTGAACGCCTCCGGATTCAGTTCCAGCAAACCGGCCAGCTCCAGGACGGCGCCGGCGGTGATGGGCGTCTTCTTCCGCCGCAGCAGGGCGCGCACCCGCGCCAGCAGCTCGCGCGGCGAGAACGGCTTGGTCACGTAGTCGTCAGCGCCGAGTTCCAGACCCAGCACCTTGTCGGTCTCCTCACCCTTGGCGGTGAGGATCAGCACGGGCATCTGGGCGGTCTCGGGGGCGGCCCGGAGCTGCCGGCAGATGCTGAGGCCGTCGGTGTCGGGGAGCATCAGATCCAGCACCACGGCATCCGGAGTGCGCCGCTTCGTGTGGCGCAGGAAATCATCCCCCCGGGTGAAACCCAGTGTCTCCAGCCCGCCCTTGTCCAGCGTTTCGGTTACCAGCTTGAGGATGTCGGGGTCGTCTTCGACAATGGCTACGATTTCCCTCGGACTCATGGGCAACACCTTCCTCCCGGCGCTCAGGGCTCGTCCCGGTGGCCATGCTTGACCACGCGGCCCTGCACCAGGTAAATGACGTTTTCGGCGATGTTGGTGGACAGGTCCGCCGCCCGCTCCAGGTTGGCGGTGACGCGCATGAGGTGCAGCGCCCGCTCGATGGTGGTGGCGTCGGATACCATGTAGGTGATGAGCTCGCGATAAATCTGGTCGCGGTACTCGTCGATCCGGTCGTCGCGGGTCAGGATGCCCTCGGCCAACGCGGCGTCCTCGCGGATGAACGAGGTGATGCTGTCCCGGAGCATGGCCCGCGCCTCGGCGGCCATGTTCGGGATGTCCACCAGCGGCTTGACCGGCGGGCGCTCGATGAGAAACAGGGCGCTCTGGGCGAGGTTCACGGCGTGGTCGCCGATCCGCTCCAGGTCCGTGGCCATGCGCAGGGCCAGCAACACCAGCCGCAGGTCCCTGGCCCGCGGCTCGTGCAGGGCGATGATCGTGGCGCACTGCTCGCCGATCTCGATCTCCAGTTCGTTGAGGCGGGCTTCGCTCACCGTGAGGAGTTCCCGCAGCAGCCGGCCGTCCTGCTCTTCCAGGCCCCGGATGCTCTGGTCGATCATCTCCTCGGCCAGATTGGCCTGCTCCATGAGCCGCTCGCGCATCTCCCGAATTTTCTCAGCCAACATCCGTGTATCTCTCCCTAACCGAATTTGCCCACCAGGTACTCTTCGGTGCGCTTGTCCTGCGGCACGGTGAAGATTTTTTCGGTGGTATTGTACTCCACCAGCTCGCCCAGGTACATGAACGCCGTGTAATCGGACACGCGGCTGGCCTGGGCGATGTTGTGGGTGACCAGGCAGATCGAGACGCTCTTCTTGAGCTCCTCCATCAGCTCCTCGATGAAGGCGGTCGCCTTCGGGTCCAGGGCGGAGGTGGGCTCGTCCAGGAGGATGATCTCCGGGTTCATGGCCAGCGCCCGGGCGATGCACAGTCGCTGCTGCTGCCCGCCCGACAGGAACGTCCCCTTCTTGTGAAGGTGATCCTTGACCTCCTCCCACAGGGCGGCCTTCCGGAGGGATTCCTCGACGATCCGGTCCGCCTCGCCCCGCTTCATCCGGATGCTGTTCAGGGTGTAGCCGGCGATGGCGTTTTCGAAGATGCTCATGGTGGGGAACGGGTTGGGGCGCTGGAAGACCATGCCGATCATGCGCCGGACTTCCGTGGGTTCCATGGTGTAGAGGTCCTTGTCCTTGAGGAACACCTTGTTTTCCACCCGGGCGCCGGGGATCAGCTCGTGCATCCGGTTCAGGCAGCGGATCAGGGTGCTCTTGCCGCAGCCCGACGGGCCCATGATGGCGGTGAGCCGCTTCTCCGGCACGGCCATGGTGACGCCCTTGAGCGCCAGCTGGCCGGCATAGTAGGCGTTGAGGTTTTCCGTCCTCAGAATTGGATTTTCCATCGCGTGATCACGACCCTTGAAATGATGTTGGTGGCCAGCACCAGCACGATCAGCACCACCGAGGCGCCCCAGGCCTGGGCCTGGAGGTCCTGGTACGGGCTCATGGCGTAGGTGAAGATGGTCAGCGGCAACGAGCCCACCGGCTTGAGCGGGCTGAACTCCAGGAACCGGTTGCCGAAGGCGGTGAACAGGAGCGGCGCCGTCTCCCCGGCGATGCGCGACACGCCCAGCAGCACCGCCGAGATGATCCCCGGCAGGCCGCACGGAATGATGACGCGGAGCACGGTGCGGTAGTGGGGGACGCCGAGGGCCAGCGACGCCTCCTTGATGTGCGCCGGCACCAGCTTGAGCACCTCCTCGGTGCCGCGGACCACCAGCGGCAGCATCATGAGCCCCAGCGCCAGACCGCCCGACAGGGCGGTGAACTTGCCCATCACCCGGACGAGCCACAGGTAGGCGATGATGCCGATGACCACCGAGGGCATGCCCTGCAGCACGTCCACCGCCAGGCGGGTGAAGTAGGCCAGGCGGGACTTGCGCGCCTCCGACAGGTACACTCCCGCGGCCACGCCGAGGGGCACCGCCATCGCCGCCGCCAGACCGATCAGCATCAGCGAGCCGACGATGGCGTTGGCGATGCCGCCGCCCGTCTCGCCGGTGGCCCTGGGCATGCTGACCAGGAAGTTCCAGTCGATAACCGGCAGGCCCTTGCGGAACACGTCGAAGAGGATGAGGAACAGCGGCAGCAGCGCGCCGAAGGCCAGGCCGTAGATCCCGGCGCGGAAAAGCCCGTTGACGAAGAGCCGGCGATGGAGCTTCGGTGCGCGCATGTCAGGCCTGCACCGTCATTTTCTTGATGATATACGTGCCGATGAAATTGATCACCGTGGTCACCAGAAACAGCACCAGGCCGACGGCCACCAGCGATGAATAATGAATGGCTGTGGTGGCTTCGGCAAGCTCGTTGGCGATGACGCTGGCCATGGTGTTGGCCGGCGCGAAGAGATTGGCGGGCATCTCGTTCGTGTTGCCGATGACCATGGTGACGGCCATGGTCTCGCCCAGCGCCCGGCCGAGCGACAGCAGGATGCCGGCGAAGATGCCCGAGCGGGCGTACGGGACGATGACCGAGCGGACCACCTCGTAGCGGGTGGCGCCGAACGAGTAGGCCGCCTCCTTGAGGTCGCGCGGGACCAGCTCGAGGACCTCCCGGGCGATGGCAGCGGTGTTGGGGATGATCATGACCGCCAGCACCAGCGAGGCGGTGAGCACGCCCACGCCGTAGGGCATGATCTCGATGCCCACGCTCTGCCCGAGGGGCATGAGCCACATCTCCGCCTCGCGGACCAAAGGCACCAGCACCATCAGGCCCCAGTAGCCGAAGATGACCGAGGGGACGGCGGCGATGAGGTCCACCAGGCTCTTGAACACGTTGGACAGCCACCCTACCCGGAGGAACTCGCCGAGCAGGATGGCCATGGACAGCGACAGCGGCAACGACAGCGCCAGCGCCAGGAACGAGGTGGCCAGCGTGCCGGCCAGAAACGGCAGGGCGCCGAATTCGTCGGTCACCGGGTTCCAGTGGCTGCTCCACAGGAAACCGAGACCGAAATGGCGCAGAGTGGGGGAGGCGCCCCAGAACAGGGTGATGGAGATCACCAGCACGTTCAGCCCGACCAGCCAGGCCGCCAGCCGCAACAGGTTCCGGAACAGCCTCTCCCGCCTCATGCGCGCGCTCCGCCGTTTACTTCAGGATGGGCTGGCCGTTGAAGGTCATGGACTTGATGATCTTCTCGGCCTTGGTCTTGACTTCACCGGACAGGGGGGCGTACAGCAGGTCGGCGTTGTACTTCTGCCCCTCGTGGGTCATCCACCAGAGCAGCTTGGCCAGTGCCTTGGCCTTGCTGGCCTTGCGGTCGCCGTACGCCTGCTCCTTGTAGACCAGGATCCAGGTGAAGGCGCTGATGGGGTAGCCGTCCTTGGCGTCGGTGTCGGTGATGGAGACGCGGGTGTCGTCGGGCATGGAGGCCCCGGCCGCCAGCGACACGCTCTTGATGGACGGGACGATGAAGTTGCCGGCCCGGTTCTTGACGACGGCGTACGGCAGGTTGTTCTTCTTGGCGTAGGAGAGCTCGACGTAGCCCACGGCGCCCTTCATCTGCTGCACCAGGCCCGCCACGCCGGGATTCCCCTTGCCGCCGAGGCCCAGGGGCCACTTGACCGCAGTGCCGGCGCCGACTTTTTCTTTCCACTCGGGGCTGACCTTGCTCAGGTAGTCGGTGAATACGAACGTGGTGCCGCTGCCGTCGGAGCGGTGCACCACGACGATGGGATCGCCCGGGAGCTGCACGCCGGGGTTGAGTCCGGTGATCCGGGAGTCGTTCCAATTTTTGATCAGGCCGAGGAAGATCCCGGCGATCACGTCGGGAGTCATCTTGAGCTGAGGCTTGCCCGGCAGGTTGTAGGTGACCACCACGGCGCCCATGGCGGTGGGGATGTGGAGGAGCGGGTTGTCGGGGGACTTGGCCAACTGCTCGGGAGTGAGGAAAGCGTCGGTGCCGCCGAAGTCGACGGTCTTGCCCAGGATCTGCTGGATGCCGCCGCCGGAGCCGATGCCCTGGTAGTTGACCTTGTTGCCGGTCTGGCTGTAGTAGACGTCGAACATCTTGGAGTAGAGCGGCTCGGGGAAGGTGGCCCCGGCCCCCAGCAGCTCCTCGGCCGCCAGGGCCGCGCCGCCGAGGCACAGGACCGCCAGGATGGTCAGGATCGTCGAAACTATTTTCATGATTCCTCCTGTTTGATTTCTTGATCATGAGATCCGGGCGGGCCGTCGAGCCCGCCCGGTTTGCATCAGAACTTGTACTCGAGGTCGATCTGGAGCCGGGTCCATTCGTCGGAACCCATGATCTTGTCCGTCATCCAGAACGCTGCACCGAAGGACAGCGGGTCGTAGATGTTGTACTTGAACTTCAGCTCGGATCCCTTCCGGTTGTTGTGGCCGAAGTCGGAATCGCTGAAGGCGCCGATCACGGAATTGGCCTCGATGTGGGCGTAGCGGTAGGCCACGGACCAGTCCTTCTGCTTTTTGTTCTGGCCGATCTGGCCGCCCACGCTCCAGGCGGTGTCCTGGTCGGCGTGCGGGCCGTCGGCGCCGGTGTTGATGGCATAGTCCACGAAGAATTCCAGCGGGTACCGGGCCTTGTAGGTCACTTTGCCCAGCACTTCGAAGATGTTGAAGTCCACGGCGTCCAGGGTGGTCACGCTGTTGACCGTCTGGGTCGTGTTGCCGTTGGCATACTTGTAGTTGGTGTCGTAGCGGACAAAATCATAGTAAGCCAGCGCGATCGAGGCGCCGAACTTGTCCATCTTGGCGTTTACGCCGCCCTGGTAGGCCAGCGCGTAGGCATCCTTGCCGGAGCCGTTTTCCTTGATCAGGAGCTGGCCGAGGGTGAAGAAAGGCTGCACGTTGCCGAATTCATAGGCCAGGTTTTGGTAGAAGCCCTCGGGATTCACGTCGGTGTCCCAGATCATGGGGGTTGATACAAACGGGTTGGCGTACTTGCCGCCGCCGAAGGTGAAGAAGTGGCCCTCGATGTCGGGCGTCCAGGTGATGTAGGCCTGGTCGAGCCAGATGCCCTTCTTGTCGAAGCTGTCGGTGAGCGTCTGATTGGTGGATGTGGCGCCGGCCTCGGAACCGGAGGCGAGCTGCAAATACCCCGTGACGCCCCAGCCGATGTTCTTGGTGACCTTGAACCGGCCGCGCAGGCGGAACCGGTTGCGGTCCTGACTGGACTCGCTCTCATAGTAGGTTCCCTCATAGCGGAGCCGGACGTCGCCGCCGAACTTCCAGCCGGTCAGGTTGTGGGCCTTGGTCTCCTTGGTCACTTCCTTCTGGGCGGTTTCCAGCGCGGTTTTTTTGATCTCGGCCGTGGTCTCCGCTTTCTGCGCCTCCATCGCCTGCTTCATCTCTTCCAGCATGGCCTGCTGGGCGGCGATCTGTTCCTCCATTTTCCGGATCTTCTCGGCCATCTCCTCTGCGGAATCGGGCCGAGCCCAGGCGGGCGCGGCCGCCAGGGCCAGCAGCGCCGCCGCCAGAATGACACGCAGCAGTCTCATGGTGATAACTCCTTGAAAGGGATTTGTGCGTTCAGGCACACTCTGCTCCGGCGCGCGCATTCTGGTCTCGGACCGTAAGTTTCAGATGAGGATTAAATCAACTTGAGGACAGGATTTAATGAGGGATCAGTTAAGAACCGATTAAGAAAGATGACATCCGGCGGCGGGATGGACCGGGGCAGACCCGGCCGGCGGGCAGCCGGTCCGGGTCTGGGGGAATTCGGGTCTGCGGGGGGATGGAGTGCCGGGCGCCCTCACCGCGCGGGCGGCGGACCGAACAGGTACGAGGTCGGGAAGAGTTCGTTGCTGGAGAACGAGCCGTCGCGCTGGGTGGGCTGGCCCGTCGTCGGGGTCAGCACCAGGTTCCACTCGCCCAGCCCCTCGAAAAAGTGGTAGCCGAATCGGTAGGTGGTCGTTTCCCGCTCCGCGGGCATGGCATCGCCCTGCTGCTGACCGGTCTTGTTGCGCAGGATGCGTCGGGCGGTGCGGGGCGTGACGGTGAGGGTGTCGCCGGCGACTCGGTAGGCGCCCGTTTCCTCGTGGAACCAGTACTCCTGGTACTTGTTCATGGACCAGAACTCGCGTGTGAAGGCGTACGTGCCGTCCGCGTTGAATATGTAAGACCAGCGCGTGTAACCCTGGTTGCCGATCTTGGCGATCTCAGCGGCCGAGGGGTTGTAGCCCCAGTTGGAATAGGAGGCCACCGACTTGTACCACTCCCGGCCGGCGAGGGGCGGCTGGCCGCCGGCGCCGGCCGGCGCCGCGGCCACCGTCGTCGCGGGGGCGGCCTGAGGCGGCGGTTCGCGCAGCTGGATGCTCTCGAGGAACGCGTCCACCTTCGGCTGGAAACGCTGGTCATTGAGGTTCACCAGCACGGACACCTTGACGCCGTGGCCGCTGAACACGGCCAGCATGGACACGAAGCCCTGCGTCCCCTCGGCGTGGACGGGGGCGCTGCCCATGGTCAGCTTCCAGCCGCCGTCGAGGTTGGCGGTCTCGGTGTTGAGCTCGCCGAGCACGCGGTAGCGCCGGGTCACCAGATCGTCCCACTCGGCGGCGAAATCGCGGGCCGCGTCGCCGCTGCCGGGGGCGCTGCGGTAGACCGCGAGCTGGAGGAACGCGTTGCCGGCCGTTTCGGTGAAGCCCACGTGGTCGTTCCCGCTGCTGCGCTGGCCGGCCGGCGTGGCGAACGTCACGAGGTCGAACGTCTCGGCCTGGGCCGGCGAGGCGGGCGTGAGGACCACGAGGGCACCGGCTATCAGAAAATACACCAACTGTTTCATCGGGCGCTCCACTCGGGAGATTTCAATCAACATCCAATTGTTGCGTTTAGAGGATCGTCGGACGGCGGCGGATTCACGGAATTCAGATGCGCCGCAGCCGAGCGCAACTCAGATGGGGGAACGGAAAGCGACGCCGGTAGGGGTGCACTGGATCAGTCGGCGCGCAACACGCGCGCTGCCGGTGGGCATGGCCCGCCGGCCCAAGAGACGGCGGGACCCCGGCATTGGATCGCCGGGGTCCTTGCGCGGGCCGATCGTGGATGTTCGCTTCAGAGCCGGTTCGTGTTGAAGGTGTCGCCCCGGTTCATGTCGCCGGTTTCGTAGCCGAGCCGGAACCAGCGGGCGCGCTGTTCGGATGTGCCGTGGGTGAAGGAATCCGGCACGACATAGCCCTGTCCGGCCTGCTGCAGGCGGTCGTCACCGATGGCCGCGGCGGCGTTGAGGGCCTCCTCCAGGTCGCCCGATTCGAGCAGGCCCCGCATCCGCTGGGTGTGGTGGGCCCACACGCCGGCCAGGAAATCGGCCTGCAGCTCGAGCCGCACCGAGAGCTGGTTGGCCTGCTCCTTGCTGACGCGCTGCTGGGCCTCGTGCACTTTCTGGAGGATGCCCAGCTGGTTCTGCACGTGGTGGCCGATCTCGTGGGCGATCACGTAGGCCTGGGCGAAGTCGCCGGGGGCGCCGAAGCGGTTCTGCAGGTCATGGTAGAACTGCAGGTCAATGTACACCTTCTGGTCGGCGGGACAGTAGAAGGGCCCGGTAGCCGAGCCGGCGATGCCGCAGGCGGACTGAACCTGACCGGTAAAGAGCACCAGCTTGGGAACCTGGTAAGCCATCCCTTCCTGCCGGAACTGGTCCACCCAGACATCCTCGGTGCTGGCCAGGACGACCGATACGAATTCAGCCAGCTTGTCTTCTTCCGGGTTGGTGGCCACCTGGCCGCCCTGGTCGCTCGACATGGACGTGGTGCCCACCTGCTGCAGCAACTGCATGGGATCGGCGCCCATGAGCAGGGCGATCACGATGAGCGCGATGCCGCCCAGGCCGCCGATGGCCAGCCCCGCCGGCCGCACGCCGCGCCGGTCCTCCACGTTGTCGCTGCGCCGTTCGCCTCTCCACCGCATCGTCCACCTCCAGTCGCAAAAATCCTGACTGCCAATAAGATGCCACAATAATTGTACTCTAAAAAACACGACCTGTCTTCGGGTGATGCCGGGACGGGCAGTCGGCTGTCTGCCCGACCACCGGTCGCCGCCCCTCAGAGGAAGGCGCTGCCGAGGGTGAAGTAGACGAGGATGGTGGTGATGTCCGTCAGGGCCAGGGTGAGCGGCCCGGCGGCGATTTTCGGGTCGAGACGCAGCGAGTGCAGGAGCGACGGCACGCTCAGCCCGTACAGACAGGCCGACGCCAGCGACAAGCCGATGCTGGCGCCGATCACCAAGGCCTGCGCCGACGCGCCCCAGCCGGCCCAGACAATGCCCGCCACCGCGCCGCCGCAGCCGAGGCCGAGCAGCACCGCGGTGGCCAGCTCCCGGGTGGCGGTGGCGGTGTACCAGCGCCAGGTGGGGCGGACGAAGCGCAGCGACTGGATGGCGATGGTCATGGACTGGATGCTCACGCTCTCGGCCAGGGCCAGCACCAGGGTCAGGAAAAAGGCCAGGATCAGCGCCCGGGCCAGGGTGTCGGCAAACGCGCTGGCCAGCCAGGCGCAGAGCGTGCCGCTGAAGATGGTGGCCAGCAGCCACGGGAAGCGGATCGCGAACGCCGCCGGCGCGCCGGCGCGCCGCAGCTGGCTCACGCGGAAACCGATGGCCTCGAACGCCTCATCCACCTGGGCCCGCGCGGCGATATCCTCGATCTCGTGGGCGAACAGGTCGATGTCCACCACGCCGACGAGCCGCCGCGCGGCGTCCACCACCGGCAAGGCCAGGTAGCGGTGCGTGTGGAAGTGCTCGCAGGCGTCCAGGACGGTGGCGGTGTCGGGAATCGCCACCACCCGGTCGATGGCCAGGTCGCCGATGAGAGCGTCCAGCGGCGCCGTGAGCAGACGGCGCACCGGCAGGACGCCGGTCAGGCGGCCCTCCGCGTCCAGGAGGTAAAAGTAGACGATCCGCTCGCCGAGAACCTGCGACCGGATGGAGTCCATGGCCTGGGCCACGGTCATTTCCCGGCGCAGTGTGGCGAAGTCCCGGCGGGCGTGCCGCACCACCAAGTCATGGGGGTGCCCGCCGCCCTCAGTCGGCGGATCGGTTGTCACCTCTCGACGGCGTAACCAGCGGTTCCACATGCGATTTCTCGCCTTCTCTCAGGCAGCGGGGCTTCTCCGGCGCAGGCCCAGGATCGCCGCGCCAAGCACGCCGGCGGCCAGGGACGCCAGCAGGATGCCCATCTTGGCGGCGTCCACGATGATCGGGTCGGCAAAGGCCAGCCCGTCGATGAAGATGGAGACGGTGAAGCCGATGCCGGCCAGGGCGCCCACGCCGGCCACGTCCCGCCAATCGGCGCCGGTGGGCAGCCGGCCCAGCCGCAGCACCACCGCCAGCGCCGCCGCCGCCAGGATGCCCACGGGCTTGCCCACCACCAGGCCCAGGATCACGCCGCCGGCCGCCGGTTCCCGGAGCACCGTCGCCAGGGACATGCCGCCGAACGAAACCCCGGCGTTGGCCAGGGCGAAGATGGGCAGAACCACCCAGGCGCTCCACGGATGGAGCACCGCCTGGAGGCGGGCCAGCGGCGGCACCGCCTCCCGCGCCAGACCGGCCACCTCCAGCAGGGCCGAGTGGCGCGCCTCGCCCGGCGGCATCGCGCCGACGCCGTCCAGGATGCCGCGCGCGGCGTCCGCCGCGGCCGCCGGCTTGTGGAAGGGCCACACCGGCGTCAGGAGACCCAGCACCACCCCGGCGATGGTGGGGTGGATGCCCGCCTTGTACAGGAACAGCCAGAGCGCGGCGGCCAGGATCCGGTAGGGGGTCATGGACCGCACCTGAATCCGCTGCAGGATGACGACCGCCACGCAGGCGCCCGCCCCGGCCGCCAGCCAGGTCCAAACGATGCCCCCGCTGTAGAACAGGGCGATCACCAGGATGGCGCCGATGTCGTCGGCGATGGCCAGGGTGAGGAGGAAGACCTTCAGCGAAGGGGGCACCCGCGCGCCGAGCAGGGCCAGCACGCCGAGGGAGAAGGCGATATCGGTGGCCATGGGGATGCCCCAGCCGGCGGCGGCGGGCGTTCCGGCAGCCAGCGCCAGGTACAGCGCCGCCGGCACGGCCATTCCACCGATGGCACAGATGATGGGCAGCGCCGCTGCCTTTGGGTCGCGCAGCTCGCCGTGGACCAACTCGCGCTTGATCTCCAGCCCAACGACGAAGAAGAACAGGGCCATCAGCAGGTCGTTCACCCAGTGGTGCAGGTCGCCGCCGAGCTGGAGCGGGCCCAGGCGGAACTCCAGCGGCGTGTGCCACAGCGCGTGGTAGGCCGACCCCAGGGGCGAGTTGACCCACACGAGGGCGATCACCGCGGCGCCCAGCACCAGGGCGCCACCCGCCACCTCGGTGTGCAGGAAGTCCTGCAGCGGCCGGACGATCCGGCGCGGGATGGCTTGGTCGCTGGCCGACCAGGGTCGGCCCAGGCCGTCAGGTGGGGGAGAGAATGTCTCGGGTCGTTGATCGGTCATAACCTGAATTCTAAAGGAACGGCCGGGGGAGTCAAGCCGTTTCGGCCTCGCCGACCCGAGGCGGGCGTCGTCCCTTGATTCGAGTTCCAGCCGCTGAGTCCGGTCCGATCTGGTACAATCATCCCAGTGAATTGACAACCCGACCCGATGGGGGGTGGACCGACACGTTCCCACCATCCCTCACAGGAGGCATCCGATGAACCGTGTCACAATGCTGCTGATCCTTGTCGCTGCGTTGGCCGGCGCCGCGTCCGCCGACGTCGTCACCCTGGCGAACGGCGACCGGATCACCGGCGCCATCGTCAAGGCCGACGCCACGGCGCTGACGCTGAAGACCAAGGCCATGGGCGACGTCACCATCGCCATGACGGAGATCGCCACCATCCAGTCCGACCAGCCGCTGTACCTGGGACTGTCCGACGGGCAGACCGTGGCGGGGACCGTGGCGACGGCGGGCGCCGACCTCCAGGTCGCCACGAAGGAGACCGGCACGGTGACCCTGAACCGCGCCGCCCTCCAGACCATCCGCAACGAAGCCGAACAGACCCTGTACCTGGCTGAGGCGGAACGCTACCGCAACCCGGGCCTGCTGGACCTGTGGAGCGGATTTGCCGACGCCGGCCTGAGCCTCGCGTCCGGCAACACCGACACCCTCACCTTCACCCTGGGCGCCAACGCCGTCCGCGAGACCCGGCGGGACAAGACTTCCCTGTACATCGGCTCGCTCTACAGCCGGTCGGAGGTGGGGGGCGAAAGCCAGACGACGGCCAAGGCGGTCAACGGCGGGGCGCGCTACGACATCTTTCTGTCGGACCGCTTCAGCGTGTTCGGGATCACGGACCTGGAGTACGACGCGTTCCAGCAGCTCGACCTGCGGCTGGTGCTCGGCGGCGGCGCCGGCTACTACCTCGTCAAGAACGACGTCACCCGGTTCCAGGTGTTCGGCGGCGGCAACCTGAACAAGGAATACTTCTTCGTGGACCCCGACCGCACCACGGGCGAGCTGATGCTGGGCCAGAACTACGCCACCAAGCTGGCGGGGCGGTTCGGTTTCACCGAGAGCTTCGTCGTCTTCCCGAACCTGAGCGAGACGGGCGAGTACCGCTTCGTCTTCAGCGCCGCGGCGGTGACCACCCTCAACAAGTGGCTGGACTGGCACCTGACGCTGACCGACCGCTACAACAGCTACCCGGCCGCCGGCGCCGAGTGCAATGACGTCCTGCTGACCACCGGGGTGCGGTTCAACTTCAAGCGATGATCCCCGGCCGGAGCGGCGCGGCGGTTGTCTCGTTGTCGGTCGCGTTGCGGCTGGGTGTGCTGCCCGGGACGAAATCCTGCTGAAATCGGAGGCGTTCATGAATGGCCGAATCATCGGAATGGGCCTGTGGATCTGCCTGCTGGCGGCCGGCGTCCTGGCCGTGGAGGCGGCGGAGGCGGTGCCGCCGGCGCGGCTGGAACTCGCCGCGCAGTTCGAGGGCGGCCGCCTGTACCGGGCCGGCGACATCCGCGTGGTGGAGTTGACCGGCAGCTACCGGCAGATGGGACGGCAGTACGGCGCCTTGTTGCAGGCCGAGATGGCGGCCCTCTACGAGACGGCCATCGAGGGGTACTATCTTCAGACGGCGGGCTTCGCGCCCGAGCGCCTCGACACCATCGCCCGGTCGCTCTACGACCGCTACCCGCGGCGCTACCAGGAGATCCTCCTGGGGATGGCGGAGACCTCGGGCCTGGACGTGAACCGCCAGCTCCGCCTCAACGCGCTGGAGTGGTACACGAAGATCAACCACCTGAACTACGGCCGCTGTTCGGGCGTCGCCGCCTGGGGACACTCCACCGCCCGCCGGCCCCTCGTCTTCGGGCGCAACAACGACGACTCGGCGTTCTTCAGCACCTTCGCCCGGGTCATGGTGGTGGCCGTCTTCAAGCCCGGCGACGGGAGCATCCCGGTGGCCCTGATCAACTACGCCGGGGTGATTTACGCGGCCACCGGGATCAACCGCGACGGCCTCTTCCTGGAGCTCAACGCGGGCCCCTGGATGGGCTTCAGCCTCGGTCGGACGTCCGTGTTCACCACCCTGTTCGGCATCCTGCAGGACTACTCCAGCCTGAAGGCGGCGCAGCAGGCGCTGCTGGCCACCCTGCCGGACATCTGCTCCATCGTCAACGCGGCCGACCCCACCGGCGCCTGCTCGTACGAGATGTCGCTGTACGACAGCCGGCCGCGGGGGGGCAACGAATTCGAATTCCTCGCGGCCACCAACCACTTCGTGGGGGCCACGTGGCCGCTGTCGCAGATGGACGAGCAGGTGGTCGCCGACACCAGCCAGCGCCGTTACGACAACCTGGTGCGCCTGGGCCGACTTCACCGCGGCCGGTTCACGCCGGAGGTGATGATGCAGGTGCTGGACACCACCATCCCGTTCGGCGGCCCCACCGAGGTCGAAACGACCATCTACCAGGTGGTCGCCGAGCCGGCGAGCCTGCGGATCTGGCTGAAGGTGCCCCGCATCCAGAACTGGACCGGCCTCGACCTGGCGCCGCTGCTGACCGCGGATTGAGAGCGACCGGCATCCGGGAACCGGGCGGGTCGTCTAGAACCGGGGGCTGACGACGTGGCGCGGGATGTCACAGTCGATAGCCACCGGGCGCGGGCGGCGGACCGCGACGTGCCCGTGGCGGGACAGGCCGGTTCACTTGATGTTGTCGATGATGTCGTCCTTCGTGTCCCCTGACTTCTTCGTGATGTTGGAGATGGTGGAGACCATTTTTTCATTGCGGTCCATGCGTTGCTGCAGCTCCAGGGCTGCTTTCTCCGTCTCGTCGGAGACATCCTCGGAATTCCGGAGCCGGTCCCCCCGGATGTCGTCCGGCCCGTCGAGGGAACCGGCCGCCGGCCGCGGCAGCGGTCCGGGGACGGTGGCGATTTGCCCCAGGGCCGGCTCCGGCATCGGTCCGGGGATGGTGGCGATTTGCCCCAGGGCCGGCTCCGGCATCGGTCCGGGGACGGTGGCGATTTGCCCCAGGGCCGGCTCCGGCAGCGGTCCGGGAATGTTGGCGACCTGGCCATGTAACTGCTGCTTCACGATTTCGGCCTGGAAGGCCATCTCGGCCAGCTTGGCCTGGGCCGCAGACCCGACCAGCGGCGCTTCCGCCGCGATGTCCGACTGGAGTTCCATCCCCTCGCCGCCCGCCGGCCGCGCCACATCGGCGACGGACGGAGCCGTCCGGGCCTCTTCGAGTCCCGGCGCGAGTCCGTCTTCGATGGGCATGTCGGGTGGTAGGCCACCGATTTTCATCACGCCCTCCTGATCAGACGACTATTTGAATATTTATCGACCCATCCGGTCCGAAAGTTGTTCGAAATATTGCACTTTGACTGTTTTCGTGGCCGCGCCCGGCGCGGCTGGCACTCGCGCCGCCGGGCGGTGTTCCCCTGAAATCATATCGATCCGCCGGCGCATCGGGCGGCGGCAGTCAGCGGATATTGTCGAGCACATCTTCGCCGGATTCTTTCTTGGTCTGGATTACGTTGGTGAGGATCTCTTTGAGTCGGTCCTCTCTTGCTTTTTCCTCTGCCGTCCGGAGATCCTGCGGTTCTGCGTTCTCAGGGATGTTTTCAGGCAGCGGGGCGGACTCGGCTGGGGGGCCGGACGGCGATTGAGAAATGGTGCCGGGCAGATCGCCGGGCGGTCCCGACGCAGGATTCGGCAGCGGGCCGGGCATCTCCGCGAATTGCTTGAGCAGCCGATGCTTCATCGTGCTGGCCTGAAACGACATCTCACTGCGGTGGGTCTGGGCCGAGGGCACGACATCGGGCGGAGTCTCGGCGGCGACATCCGCCGTGATCGCCCCGGCGTCCAGGCCGGCGGGCCGGGTGATCCCCGCCGCGGGCGGCGCTCCGTGAGCTTGCTCCGGTTGCGTGATGGCCTCGGTGTCGATGGGGACATTGTTGGGAATGCGGCCGATACTCATCCTGCACCCCCTCAAAGACGATCTTTACTCTATTATCGGCGAAAAAGCGTGGATGTTGCGTGAATCCTAGTCGATGGCGCCAGCTCTATTTGTCCGCCTGCATCTGCCGGATGAAGGCGTTCGCCTCGGCGATGGACGCTTCCATGTCGCGCACCAGGCTCCCCACGTCGCTCTGGATCCGGTCGGCGTTCTGCTGCAGCGACGAGATGGCGCGGGCGTTCAGGTTGTGCTTCAGGAACAGCACCTGGTCCTTGAAGGCGCCCAGCACCGGAGTCATCCGTGACTCGGCCGTCTCCATCACCTCGATGAGCCGGTCGTACTGGCGGCGGGTGTCCGCGAGCTGCCGCTCGCTGTGGCGGCGCAGTTCGGCGCTGGTGTACTGGTCGAGCTCCTGCCGCCACTCCTTGAACAGCGCGTCGGCGACCTGCCGCACTTTCCCGATGCGGTTGTGCACGTCCTTGGCGCGGCTTTCGCTGCGCTCGTACTCGCGGTTCAGCTTGTCGTACTGCGCCTCCAACTCGCGCAGCTCTGCGCCGGAGACCTCGGTCACCGCCAGGAACTCCTTGAGCGCCGACTCGAACTGCTGCTTGGCCGCTTCCTGCCCGTCGCGGGCGTCCTCCACGCGATCCACGAGCTGCTCGCGTTTGGCGTAGCCGAATTTTTCGGCCAGCGCGATGCGCTGCGACGTGCAGCCGGCCAGGGCGGCGATCGCCAGAATCCCCAGCACCATGCCGCGGACGCAGGATGCGATCATGGGGCACCTCCACATGGTGATCCTATTATAGTACAAGAGTGCGCGATCCGCCCCGCGGGGCGCTCGGCGACGGGCGCTGTGGCCGGGGCCGTCCGTGGGACCCCCTCGGGTGTGATGCAGAGGCTGAGGGCGGTCCGAAAAAAAAGTTGCCAGTCGGAGGGTCTGCTGGTAAGATACGCACCGCTCCACGGGGCGGCCGGTGCGTGGTTTTCCGTTAGCCGGGCGGCGCTTCCGCCTGAGCGGTATTCTGATGCCGGCGACGGCACGCGCGATTGACATCGATATCCACGGTGGGTATAGCTCAGCTGGCAGAGCACTGGATTGTGGCTCCAGGTGTCGTGGGTTCAAATCCCATTACCCACCCCAATATTATCAAGGGTCTACGCGAGTAGGCCCTTTTTCTTTTCCCCCGTTTTCTCCACTTTTTCTCCAGTTCGTTCAGAAAACCGTGGTATGATTCAATCAAAAAGTGGCGGTGATTGAGAGGTAAATCATGGCCAGGATTCAATGCAAAATCTCCCGATCGGGTCGCAAACGATGGTACGTCACAATCCGGATGAAAGGCTGTCCCACCATTAGCGCGGTATTCGACACGAAAACGCACGCCAAAGAGTTTGAAGCGAAGACGGAGAGCGAAATTCGCCAAGGGCGGTATCTTCCCCAGCCCTCGAGCGGGCGGTACACCCTGGCGGATCTGATCGATCGGTACGCGCGCGAGATCCTCCCCAGTAAGGCGAAGTCTACCCAGGAGTCCGATCGGGGGCGTCTGGTGTGGTGGCGGGAGAATCTCGGCCATGTCGTGATGAAGTATCTGACGCCGGAAATCATCCAGGAGACTCTTCCTAAGATCGCCGCCAGCGGGCGGGGGAATGGTCCCACGTCCATCCGCCGGCACGTCGCCGTACTCTCGGCGGCGCTCCAGACGGCCAGAGAATGGAGGTGGATCAATACGAATCCGGCACGAGAGGTACGGCTTCCCAAGGAGCCGAAGGGACGCCTTCGCTACCTCACCAAAGAGGAGTACGCCAGGTTATTGAAGGCGGTGAATCAGTCCCGAAATCCCATGCTGGCGCCCGCCGTGTATTTGAGCCTCTGTACCGGCGTACGGCGGGGCGAGCTCCTGTCGCTCACTTGGGATCAGGTGGATTTGGAGCGCGGTCACATCACGCTCCTCAATACCAAGAACAAGACGGACCGTGGAGTCCCGCTGACCAAAGAGGCAATCCAGGTTCTCCGGGAGTTCAAAAAGATCCGTCGCATCGACACCAACCTTGTGTTTCCTGGGGCGAGCGGGAAAAAGGGAATCTATCTGAACCGCCCTTGGCATGAGGCGTTGCAGGCGGCCAAGATCAAGGATTTCAAATGGCACGACATGAGGCATACGTGTGCTTCCTATCTTGCCATGAGCGGAGCCGCTCTGTTGACGATCGCAGAGATCCTCGGTCACAAGACGCTGCAGCAAACTAAGCGATACGCGCATCTGAGTGCGGATCACGTCCGGGGCGATTTGGAGAAAATGAGCGGAGCTTTTCTTGCGGGTAGATAGACCCTCTTTAAGCCTCCGCTGGGTTTTAGGGTCTTATCCGCTACGCGATTGATTATAAAAATAATAACTCGAAAATCGATCCGCTACACAATCCGTCATGTAGCGGCAAAATTTGAATGTAAATCTTTTAAATTCTATTATGTAGCGGTGTAGCGGATCGGCGGGCGGATTTCTTGTGATTCTCGCGTGTTTTTAAGTTAGGGAACAAGATGAGAAAGGGATTATGACAAAACGGAACGTTGAAGGAACGAGGAGTGGAACCTTGATGGGAGAGACGATCTTCGATCACGCGCCGACCGCGGAGGAGCTGGAGGAAGTCGTCGGGGATCCCACGCTGACCCGCGAGCAGTACCTCGCCGTCACCGCCGGCGCCGACGCGATCCTCGCGGATCTCTGGGATCTTTTCTCGCTCCGCCGCGACGAGCGTCGCGCCCGGAAATACTTGAATCGGATCCAAGATGAAGAGCTCAAGCGGTCACTGACTGATCGAGATGTGATTATCTGACTGTATGAAATGAAAAGGCAGAAGCGCGTCTTTTTTCAGTATCTAACAGAACTCGGAAAATGCGTCTTAGGGTATAATAAGTCGACTCGATTATCTGGAATGAGTAGGGAGACTCTTCATCGACAAGGGGTGCGATGAGTCATCTCTATTTCGGAAATAATCTTCAGGTTTTTCAGGATCATAATATCGGCAAGTCCGTTGATCGGAGACAAGATCAGCGGGCTTGTTGTCCTTGCGTCTATTCATTTAAACACAACAGGTTCCAATACAGGAGAGAAGCATGAAAATTTCAACTTCGATCATCATTTTCTTTCTGTCGATGGTCGCTCTGGTCGCAGAAATTTTTCTGTACATGTTTGTTGCGGTCGGTGCGGGCATGTCCGGTGCCGGGGGTTCCACCATCTTGATTCTGGCCTCGGTGCTCATGGTGGTGATGGTAGTGACAGGCGCGGCCGGCGTGCTAGCACCGGTGTGTGCGTTGATTGAGTACGGCACGAAGAAAAAGAACCTCGCATACAAGATCTATCTTCCTGCCTTACTGGTGATTGGAGTGGGAGTTGCCGTTCTGTCCGTGATAGGTGTGATCAGCATGGAATCGATGAAGCCTGGAACTGGAGAAAAAGCATCGGTCGGTTCGGCTCGGATTGAAGAAGGATCGGCTACTCCTGCACCGACAGAAGAAGAACAATACCGCTCTCAGGTAACCATTAAGGATCTGAAGGTGGCTCCAACGGTATTTCGGGGAAAGGGAGTCTTTGGTGAAGTGCACAATGGTGGTCAGCGGACGTTGAATGAAGTACGGATCAAGATCTACTTCTTGGATGGAGCCGGCCAGCCTATTCACGAAGAGGATTTCATGCCGGTTTGGGTATCCGAATATTCATTTAATCCAGATACCAACAAGCCGTTAAAACCAGGGTATAGCCGTAAGTTCGGCGTGAAAGCGGACAATGCTCCCTCCGACTGGAAGGGAGAGGTTCGCGCTGAAGTGACTGAGGTTAAATTTGAGAAGTAAATTATAGAGACACATTTTGATGAGAGAATCTCAATGATTTTCATCGTACTTTTTCTACTTGCGGGTATTGTTGGCTTTATCTCACTATATATAGAAATAAATGATTGTGAAGAAAAAATAAAATTCTTAGAAGATTACAGGAATAAATTTCGAAGATACTGTTGGGAGAAACTGAGTGCTGATTCGAGAGACACGCTGCATGATTGGCTGATAAAAAATCAGACAAGGGCTCATTCGGAGTTGGGGCCGTATGGAGCATTGGCTTACTATAAACCTCCCTATCACAATCCCATCCCTAATTTTCAGCTCCTACCAAATATCATTCCACGTTTTACAGAATTTGGAGTTGATGATGTGTTGTTCCATCGAGCAGACGAAGCATTGTTGCTGGTTGGTGGTGAGTTGTCGCATCAATCACAATTGTTAAGGAAAACCTTGACAAGACCATGGCTCTGGTTTGGGCGAGGTGCAAAAAAGCTAATAACATCTCCCATCTCAATAGTTCAGAAAATGAATCTGATTTCTGATAAGCAATTTTCCAGTTTAGAGAATAGTCTCTTGGTGAATATTATCGGATCATTATTTAATGTGGTGAATCTTGTAGGATCGACTTTCTCGATAATCAGCGGTTGGGAAAAAGTCCTTCATTAGTGGCAAGGATTCAAAAATTTAAAAGAGAATCAGTGCCCAATGAGGAAATGATCATCACTGAGATAGTTTCTGAATATCTTATTGAGATTGAATACAGTCATCTGAAAAAACAGTTGCTATATTATTGAAAGAATTAGGAATTCCAGGAGGCGTGACTGGTTCGCCTCTCTGTATCCGTGTGTTTAAGTCTTGATTGAGATCCAAAACTTGCGCCAAGAGATCTTTTTTAGATGAGAAACCGTATGCCACGAGAACCGCTTTATCTAAATCAGCGTGGACATCCTTCAACGGATTTTCTCCGGGTGATTCGAGAGTCCGATAGAGAGTGCGTAATCCACCTTTGATTCGACAGAGCTTTTCTTTTCGGAATCTTCTAATTTCTCTTCCTGCTTCAGCGACATCAATTACCTGTGCATTGGTTGGGGCTTGAGGCCAAGGAAGAGTATTAAATACAGAGGGCGGAGTGTATCTGGGCCGTACGGTCTGCTTCGAACATTTTGTGATGAACCACAACCAATGAATGGAAGATTGAAGGATGCCAAAGCTGTAGTCATCCGGGAATGCAAAAACAAATAGAGAATGGTCCGGCCGAATAGCGGAACTGATGAAGTTAAAAATAGGCCGTTTGGTGACTCCAGAACAGGCAATATATCGGGGGAGAGACTTTATCACGCTGATCATCTCCGGCCGATCATACGATTGTCGCCACCAGTAGCGGAGAAATTGCTGATGATGCGGGCGAAGTTTTCCGTCTTCTGACTTGCCTTCATTGGCTTTTTGCCGGCGATCAGGGAGTACATTTTTCTGGATCCACTGGAACGGACCAGAGAATGATGAGGCTTCTATTTGATCTTTTCCTTGAAAATCGATTACCCAGCGTGTTGGTCTCCCATCGCCAGTGACCAGATCACGGCCAATTAAAAATGGGTGGATGATCTCTGAATTCCTGGGATCAGTCTGAATAAATTCCCGCGCCTGTTTGGATGGCAAAACAAACGCACTGTGGCCGGGCACCTGGCCTTGGAAAACACGTTGAGGGATCGTGTTGCACCGTAAAATTGAAGCCCGAGAAACGTCAATTTGATCCGAAAGCGCAGAATTGATGAAACTGCATTCACGGAATGAAAGCTCATATTCCTTGTGAGCGGGGCCTGGACTCTTCATCCTCATTTTTTTTACACCACCTGAAGGTTCCACTGTGAACCAGAGGCGGCGAGTAGCGGGGGATATCGTGCTATCTTGTGTTTTCACCCAATTCACGATAGACACGTGAACGTTGGCTTCACCAGACCAAGGCTGATTCTCGACAGCCTCAACGATGGTTCCCGACTTTACGATGTGATCCAGGCCACCTACCCGGGACTGATTGTTCCGGATGTTTTGAGTTCCTACCAAACCAGCGCGACCAGCGATGGGATCCTCAGGTGTGCAGGGCGGAAGGTGGTCGTGTGTCTTGCGGAGCCAGTAGACACAGTAATCTGCCATACCGGGAACGTGGGGATAAGCTTTGCGTAAGCGATTCACATAATCAGGGCCGTGTTCGGGTTTTAATTTTTTAGCGCTCAGGAATGGAGGGTTTCCGATAATCACATCAACACGTGGCCATGAGGTAGGAGCTCCTTCGTGGGTAATAAGAGCGTCAGTCGAAAGAAAGTGAGAGTCCAAATTATCCAGGGGAAGCGTGTTCTCATTGAAGTGAATTTCATTTACTGCCAGTTG